>JAANMV010000126.1_pt1 | contig 87785 bp, 74 predicted proteins | sample 7279661 | NCBI WGS metagenome assembly JAANMV01 (sample SAMN14094540, study PRJNA606508) | bioreactor metagenome | isolation source: A lab-scale SPAN reactor treating ammonium-rich wastewater day 121 | place: Ireland: Galway | collected 2017-05-16 | reverse complement strand
GTAATAAAGTTTAAAATTGGTGAGTCAACAATCGAGCTGCTTGAAGGCACTTCAGCTGATTCACCCATATCAAAATTCATAGAAAAAAGAGGCGAAGGAATTCACCATGTTGCTTATGAATCTGATGATGTAAAAAGCGACCTGAAAAGACTTGATGAAAACGGGTTTGAGCTTATCAATAAAGAGCCCCGTATCGGTTCGGATAATATGCTGATTGCTTTTGTTAAACCCGGGTCTGTTGGTGGTGTTTTAACAGAAGTGTGCCAGCACTAACATTTATAATATAATTGCAGGGAAATGAAAAAATACTTTTTCTGGCTGAAGGCCAGATGGGGGATCTTATTCTGTTAACCCCTGCTCTCCATGCCCTTAAGAAAAAATTTCCGGATTGCCGGATAACGGTTTTATTAATGCACCGGCGGTATTATTCTGCACAAACTGAGCCCGGGCCGGAGATTTTTCACACCCGTTTTGAAACTACCTCCCAGGTACTGCTGAATAACCCTGACGTTGACGAAATTCTTGAGCTTAACCGCAATGCTTTAAAAAAACTTAAAGGTTTTAAACGGCTGGCAGCAGAGCTTAAGTGTATCAGGCAAATTAGGAAAATGAAGTTTGATTCCGCAGTTTGCACTTTTCCGCAAAGCAGGCTTATTATATGGTCATTTTTAGCAGGAATAAATAAAAGAATAGGACAGAAACGGCAGCCATTTGCCCGGCTGCTGACAGATAAACCGGATATTGAAGCAAAAGGAAACGGAGTATTAAATTACTACAATAATTTATTAACACCTTTTGGTATAAAAGAATGTTCTGCCAAAACACATTATTATATAACCAAAGAAGAAAAAACCGAAGCAAAGCTAAAAGTCTTTAATGCCGGTTCCGTTATCGCGAAAAAGGTGGTGTGCATTCACCCCGGTGCAAGTGAGCCACATAAGATATGGCTGCCTGAATATTTTGCAGCAGCTGCCGATTATATTTCAGAAAATCTTTCAGCTGAAGTTATAATCTGTTATAACAGTTATGATAGGGACATTGTGGAAGAAATTTTACAATTTGCAAAGAATAAAATATCAGCAATAAAGCTGGATACTATCAGAGAGCTTGGAGCTGTACTTTCTTTATCTGATATTTGCCTGGTAAATAACTCAGGTCCCAGGCATCTAGCAGCAGCAATAGGATTAAAAAGTATTTCATTATTCCAGAAGCATGATAACGGCGAATGGAAGATCTATGACGACCCAAACAGCATTGTGATTGAATCAGAAACAGATTGCCTGCATTGCAGGGAAGGCAGATGCAGGTCATTGATCCCCAATGACAGAAAATTCGGTTCATATTGTATGGCTGATATTAAGCCGGTTACTGTGATAAATAAAATAAAAGATATTTTACAGAAAAATAGTTAACTTGTCATATAAAATTGCTGAGTATGTTAAAATATTTATTAATATTAATCTTTATAATAATGTCAAAAACGGCATTTTCACAGAATACTGCAGATATGCAGAAACTTTTATGGATTGTTGACAAATGGGTAAGCCAGTCAGAAAACTCAACAAGCTACGAACACTGGGAAAAAACCAATGAAACTTTATACACCGGGGGAAGTGAAACCATTAAAAACGGTGACACCGTTTTTGCTGAAAAATTAAAAATTGAACTAATTGAAGGGAAAGTTTATTATATTGCTGATGTTGCCCATAACCCTGCACCGGTAAAATTTTTATTGACCGAAGTAAATGATAATTCAGCTATATTTGAAAACCCGGATCATGATTTTCCGCAAAAAATAACATATATCAATGAGAACGGAATTTTACACGCTGTAATAGAAGGTCCGGGCAAGGATGGAAAAACAAAAAAAGTGGATTTTTTTATGCAGAAAATGAGGTAACATTTGTTTGATAAACACTCCATAGAAATAATCACAGAAAAAATTATAGAATACCTTCCCAAGCTTGCGCTTGCTCTTATTACACTTGTAATTGGTTTGTACCTAATAAAGCTGTTAATAAAATTTATTAACAAAATATTAACAGTAAAGAAAATTGATGAGTCATTAAAACCGTTTTTTTCAACTCTTATTTCAATAATATTAAAAGTGCTGCTGCTTATAAGTGTTATGGGAATGATCGGCATAGAAATGACATCATTCATTGCGCTTCTAGGAGCAGTAGGTATTTCGATAGGTATGGCTCTTTCCGGTTCTCTGCAGCATTTTGCAGGCGGAGTGCTGCTGCTTATTTACAAACCTTTCAGTAAAGGTGATTTTATTGAAGCCCAGGGTCATAAGGGAACTGTTAAAGAATTGAGAATTTTTAATACAGTTTTAAATACTCTTGATAACAAAATAGTATTTATTCCCAACGGACCTCTTTCTACAGGTACAATAGTTAATTATTCACTTGAACCAACACGGAGAATTGATTCGGTTTTTTCCATTAGTTATTCCGATGATATAGACAGGGCAAAAAATATCATTAAAAGAGTAATTGATGCAAACGATAAAATCCTAAAAGACCCTGAATATATTATAGGAGTAAAAACACTTGGCGCCAGCTCGGTAGATATTGAATCGCGTGTTTGGGTAAAAAATACTGACCTTTTAGATCTTACTTTTTTTATGAATGAAGCTGTTAAAAAAGAATTTGATAAAGAAGGCATAACAATACCTTTTCCGCAAATGGATGTTAACCTGAAAAAATAATGCATGAAAACATCAGCTGATTCCGGCTTTAAATTTCAAAGCATTCAGGCTGCCGGTTTATATCTTTTAGCTGCTGTTGTTCCGTTAATTATATTTAAAGGTACATTCAGCCATTCTGATCTGCCCAAAAGCACAGCTCTTATAATAACTACAGGTTTATTTGTTCTACTTTCTGCAATTGCAGTTTTATTCAGTAAAAATTCAAAGGAACTGAAGTGGAAATTTGTGCCTTTAACAGATATTCCTGTAATAATTTTATTTTTAGCTGTATTGCTTTCCTTTATTTTTTCAATTAATCATTATAACAGTTATAACGGCTCGTATGAACGGCAAATAGGATTATTAACATATATAATCTTATTTTTAGTTTATTTTTTTGCAAGTACATTAAACTGGAACAAAAAAAATATAAGCAGGCTGTGTTTGGTAATGGAATCAGCTGCATTTATTGTTGCTTTAAATGCCGTTTTGCAGCAGCTGGGCTTTGACCTGTTTGAGCTTCAACCTCATGGCTATACACGTCCCGTCAGCTTTATAGGAAATGCTGTATTTGCCGGAGGTTTCCTGGCTATAGTACTCCCAATATCAGCGCTTAACTTATCCGGGAAAAAAAATCAGATATTAAGATATTTAATACCTTTGGTAATTTTAACCGGAATTATTGTTACAAGAACAAGATCAGCATATATTGCCGTTGCTGCAGAAGCTGTTATTGGTATTACGGCAGCATTTATATTTTATGATAAAAAAATCCTGATAAAAAGAATTATCTTAATGCTTGCTGTTATTCTGTTGTTTGCTGCTGCATTTATAATTTTAATACCCGAAAATATATTTTCTGCAAGGATTAAATCATTCTTTGATGCATTTAATAATCCGCGTTGGCTGATATGGCGGGATGCGCTTGGTGTATTTTATAAATATCCAGTTACAGGTCCGGGACCCGGGAATTTCCCGCTGGCTTTTTCTGAATTTTATTCATACAGCTTAAGGTATGACGATATAAACCGGTATGTTGATAATGCTCATAACAATTACCTGCAGATTTTATGTACTATGGGTATTATATCATTAACGGGATATCTTTCTGTCATAACTGGGGCTGTTTTAATTTGCATACGGAAAATCACTGAGTATAGAAAAGAAAAAATCACCGGAAATTTATTTTTTTATTCTGCATTACTGCTTTCATTTACAGGTTATATATTTTACGGGCTTACTAACTTTGATGATTTATCAATTATGCTTTATTTTACCTTACTATTAATATTGGTACGAAGTTGTGCTGAAAATAAATCAGTTACATTAAAATTAAACAGAAGATTTAAAGCTGTATTTGTGATTATCATGCTTCCGGTATTTGTTTTTCTGGGATATAATATTAATAAATCCCTGGAACACTTTATTGCGGATACTGAATTTCTGAAGGGTCAGCAAATGTTCAGGCTGAACAGGTTTAAAGAAGGAATAAATCTGGTTAACTATGCAATCTACACTTGGCAGCAAAATCCTGTTTACAGGTATGCAATTGCCGCAGAAGTTTACAGGTACACGGTTGTTAATAAAATTGCAAATGAAGAAATCAGGTCTGACCTTCTAAAGCAGGCTGCCGCTGAAATTGTAAAAGCAAAGGTTAATCATTCAAATCCAATTGCCTGTGATGCTTTATTATCATTGATATATTTTGAATACGGAAACACAGATGAAGCGGAACGCTTAAAAACGGAAGTTCTAAATAAGGATAAAATTAATATAGAATACAGGATAAACCTTTCAAATTATTATTTAAAAAATAAACAGTTCAGTAAATCTCTTGAACAAATTGAGGAAATTAAAACGATAGGATACCAGTCTGTTAAATTCTGGTATTTACAGGCATTATATTATGATTCAATTGGTAATAAAACAGAATCATTAAAATTTGCCGAAAGAATTCTTGAAAACGAACCTTACAATAAGGATGCGGAAGATTTAAAGAGAAAGCTATCAGAAATAAAATAAATAAAAAGGAAAGCTCATAAGCCGGATTCTGTTGGTAATTAAACCTGCAGCCATTTATCTTATGCAGCCTACCCTGTATCACGCTGCTGTTAAGCAGTCTCAGGCGGGCAGCCTGAAAATGATACTATACGCGGCCTTGCACTCCTGCGGGGTTTATCCTCGGCATACATTACTGCATTCCGGGGTGGTCTCTTACACCGCCTTTTCACCTTTTCCGTTTGGGTAAACCCAAAAGGTAGTTTATTTTCTGTGATACTGCTCCGTTACCCTGCTTTTACAGCAGGGTACCCGCGCTTTCACGCGGCGCATTGCCCTTAAGTGTCCGGACTTTCCTCTTCACAGCTAAATGCCGTAAAGCGGCTGCCTGAGCCTTCCCTTTATTATATGCAAAAATAATGATTTTTAGTTCCTGATGTGAGGGATTATGATTTTATTTCAAATAATGTTTTTGTTGTCGATTCCCTGGTTTGCAAGCTTATCTGCTTCTTTATTCAAATTTCGCTCAATATGTGTGATTTTATAGGGGATTCTGAGAGAATTTACATCTTTTTGAGCTTTTAGTAAAAGCTGTTTTAATCCGGCATCTTTAACTTTATATTCAAGGTTCATTTGTTTGACCAATAGCTGGCTATCTGCAAAAAACTCAACGAAGCTAATTTTGTGTGACAGTTTAAGTTCGCTGATAAGCTCAATAGCTTTAAGAAATGCGCGGTACTCTGCCTGGTTATTCGTTAAGGTTCCTGTATACTCATTCCAGCTTTTTAACTTGCTTCCGTCTTCATTGTAAATAATAATACCGATACCGCTTTCACCCGGATTTCCGCGTGATGCGCCATCGGTATAAACTTTGATCCTGCTCAAATAATTATGCCATTATTAATTCTTCGGCAATCAGTATTCTGCCGCAGGATTCGCATGAGTAGAATTTATCGGCAGTCCGTATTTCAATTGCTTTCTGGGGCGGAATAGAGCTGTAACAGCCAAGGCATGAACCTTTGCGTACAACGGCAACAGCTTCGCCGTATTTTACGCTGCTAATCCTGTCATAATGAGCCAGGTCTTCCGGGTCTATTTTTTTTATCAGTTCATCGCGCTCTGCCTGCAGGTCTTTTTCTTCTTCACCCGTTTGTTTAGTCAGCTCATCAAGCTCTTTAAGATTCTGGTCAAGCTCAACATTAACATCTTCAAGCTGTCCGGCAATAAGTATCAGCTCGTTTTCTATTGCTGATTTCCTTGCTGAATTATCTTCTTTGGCTGCTTTTTCATTTTCACGTATCTTAATGTTTGCGTCTTCTATCTCTCTAGCCAGGGCATCATACTCTTTGTTTGATTTCACTGCACCAGAACGCAGCAGCTCATCGTTCTTTTCAATTTTTACAAGCAGCTGATCATTTTCTGCCTGAACATTGCTTTCTGCTGATTCAATATCGCCTAGCTCAGCCCGTAATTCATTGGCACGTTCATCCAGCTGTTTTTTTTCTGAACTGAGGTCTTCTATCTTTGCAGGTATATCACCACGCAGGCTGATAAGCTCGCTAAGCTCCTTATCTATCTTGTTCAGCTTGTAAAGCAGCAGTATTCTTTCCTTCATGCTCATATTACTTCGATATTAATTATATTATTGATTTTTTTGATTACCAGTGTTTTTTCTTTTGCAGGGGTAATGCTGAATTCAGTTTTTCCGGCAAGATCGATAAATATCCTTTTATACTTTTTACTGAATGCTTTAATGTTCATGCCGGGTAATTCAATTTTCCTGTTCATCTTTTTCATTACATCATTTAAAATTACAGGTTTTTTAAGCTCAATTAAAGCTGTATCTTTATGCAGCTGTGTTTCTTTAACTATTACCGGATAAATTTCACATGCCGGCTCTTCGTATGGATGTGATGCATATATTATATTTATAACTTTATCAAGTGATTCCCGTGGGCAGATCATTTCAAGCCTTATTTCTTCAGTCATTTCAAACTTTCCGGGTGTTCCTGTTGCCGGGTTCGAAGTACGCGATCCCATAAAGGTGCCGATACCTTTTATTCTGAATGAACAAAGGGAGTACTTTCCAATATTGCCTGCTCCGGCAGAAGCCATTTTAAACGAAAGCTCATCGGCAGATTCAAGCGGAACAAAAACCACTACCTTGAACTTCTTTGCATATACCGGTGATACATATTTTATGCTTTTAATATTAGCTTTACCGAAATATTTTTGTGCCGTACCTGCTGCGTTTGCCAATTTATTTTCTATAGCCTGTATATAAAAAAAATGTCCCGCCTTGTTATAAACGGGACATCAAAATTTTGGTTTTAAAAAAAGTACTTTGAGTCTGTACAAAATAAGAAATTTTGCTGAATTACTTATCATATTAATACAAAAATAGTTTTTGTATGTTTGAAATTCAATGCAATTAACTGTTTAACCTGTTAATGAAGCAAAATTATCAAATTTTTAAAAAAACAGAACATTTTTAACTTTAAGAATGTTATTAATGTAAATTAAGGAATATTTTGAATGAATTTGATCAAAGAAATTCTGGAAAATACTGAAACTATTGCTGTTATAGGGGCAAAAAAAGATGAGCGGGAATATGCGTATAAAGTACCTTATTATATGAAACAGCACGGTTACAGGGTGCTGCCTGTCAATCCGAAATATGAAGGTGATGAAATATTGGGAGAACCGGCAGCAGGCAGAGTTGACAAGCAGATAGACCCTGTTGACCTTGTTCTGATATTCAGGAGACCTGAATTCCTGGATGACCATGCATTAGAAATACTAAGGATGAACCCTTTGCCAAAATATACATGGTTTCAGCTTGGTATATATAATGATAATGCAGCAAAGCTGCTGGAATCAGCCGGCATAAAAGTTGTTCAGAACCGGTGCATAATGGTTGAGCATGCAAACCATTAAGTTTATTCGCCCGCCGGTATTTTCTGTTTTGATTTTGAAATTACATCAGTAATAGTAACTGATGTTTCTTTTAATGTAAAGTAATACTCATTGGTTTTAAAATCCACATATTTCTGCAGCAGGTAATTTTTTATACTACCTTCTTTTTCCAGTGAAACCAGCCATGTGCTTGGAGTAACTTCTACAACGGCTGCGCCGTTATAATTAGCGCTTTGCCTGAAAATTTCCGTTTCAAGAAATGATGCAAGATCTTCATCATCGCTTTCTGCCAGGAAATCCACCAGTATAGAAGCAGAAAATTTTTCTTCAGGAGTTAAGTTTGTATCCCCGTTATTTTCATTTTCTTCGGGTTGGTTTTGAACTTTCTGCTGCTGTGTCTTTTCATCTGTTGAACACCCGTTGATAAAAACAAAAATTAAAACCAGTAAAAAAAGAATAATTTTCATTTGTGATAAAATCAGTTAGTTGTTATAATAGGTTATTAAAAACCCACGGCAGTATGCCGTGGGTTATGTGATATAGTTAATGTGTAAATTATTTCAGTTAAATTAATTTTAAACTATTTAATAAGTTCAAGCTCCCTGCCTATTTCACCAAACAGCTCCAGCATTCTGTCTAAATGCTCTTTTTCATGTGAAGCCATGTATGATGTGCGCAGCATTGAAAGATTCGGGGGAACGCCCGGCGGCACAAATGCATTTGTAAAAACACCGGCATCAAAAAGCTTTCTCCAGAAAATAAGCGTTTTTTCGAAATCACCGAGTATTACCGGAACAATACCCGTTATACCTTCAATAATAGTATATCCCTGTGCTTTAAGACCGGCACGCATGTAATCTGCATTAGCTATCAGTTTACCAATTCTCTCAGGTTCTGCTTCAAGGATTTCCAGTGCAGCCATAGCTGCAGCAACACTTGCGGGAGTTGGTGAAGCGCTGAAGATAAGCGCCGGGGCATGATGCTTTATATAATTTAATACGCGTTCTTTACCGGCAACAAATCCGCCAAGGGATGCAAATGTTTTTGAAAAAGTGCCCATAGTCATATCTACTTTATCCATCAAACCGTAATGCGAACCTGTTCCTCTTCCGCCAACTCCTATTACGCCAACTGAATGAGCATCATCAATTAAAATTCTTGCGCCGAATTTTTCAGCAAGTTCAACCATCTGCGGCAGGTGAACAATTTCTCCCGTGGTGGAAAATACTCCGTCTGATACAATAAGTATACCCCTGTCCTTCGGTATCTTGTTCAGTACTGCTTCCAGGTCATCCATATCATTATGCTTGTAGCGCTTAAATTCAGCAAAAGCTCCTTTTGCCATCAGGTCCGCAGCAACAATACAGGCATGGTTATCTTTATCTGAAACAACATATTCTCCTTTTTGAACAATTGTTGGTATAATACCCTGTGCAGTCTGGTAACCGGTTGAAAAAAGCAGGACGGACTCTGTACCAAAAAACTTAGCCATGCGTTTTTCAAGCTCGATATGCAGGTCCAGCGTTCCGGTTAAATAGCGGGAACCGCTGCAGCCTGTTCCGTATTTTTCCACTGCTTTAATGGCGGCTTCTTTAACCTTTGGGTGGGCTGTTAACCCGAGGTAATTGTTTGAGCCTGCCATGATCATTTTTTTACCTTCAATCTGAACAACGGGACCCTCATTTTCTTCAATAGGTCTGAAATACGGGTAAAGTCCTGATTTCTTAACGTCATCTGCCCTTGTAAAATCAAAACACTTCTGAAATATATCTGCCACTTAAAAAGCGCTCCTTTGGCATAGGATATGCCATATAAATTGAATTTTCAGTATTAATTGAATATGTTTGTTCTCTAATTTACTTCATTTATAAAATTATAACAAGGAAAAACAGATCGTAAGCGAACAATCTGCTCAGCAAAATCAAAATAAATGTCGGTAATCCTAAAAATTATTACAGAAAATTAAAAAAATGGCAAAAGTATTCGTAACCGGCGGTACCGGATTTATCGGTTCTCATTTAATAGATGAATTATTAAAGAAAAATTATGAAGTTAAAGCGCTGGTAAGGAAAAACAGCAGCACAAAATGGCTGAATGGCAAACCGGTTGAATTTGTTGAAGGAGACCTTTTTACTGATGAAGTTTTAAAAAAGGCTGTAAGCAATGTTGATTTTGTGTACCATGTGGGTGGTGTAACTTTTGCTAAGAAAAAAGAAGATTTTTACCGCGGAAATGTTGATGCAACAAAAAGCCTGCTGGAAGCATGTGTAAAATACAACCCCGGATTAAAAAAGTTCATACATGTAAGCTCACAGGCTGCTGTTGGTCCATCCTTTGACGGCAAACCTATTGATGAAACCCGTGATTATTACCCGTTGACAACATACGGCAGAAGCAAGGTTGAAGCTGAAAAATTAGTAATCGGATTTTTTGATAAATTAAGCTGTACAATTGTAAGACCGCCAGCAGTATATGGACCGAGGGATTATGCAATATATGAATACTTTAAATCAATGAGCCGCGGCTTGCAGCCGATGATAGGCTTTGATAACAAGCTTGTTAGCCTGATACACGGGGTTGACCTTGTGCGCGGATTTATTCTGGCAGGAGAAGCAGAAATTTCGGGTTCTTCTATCTATTTTATTTCATCAGAACAATTTTATAACTGGCGTGATGTAGGCGAAATTACAAAAAGACTGCTTGGAAGGAGAACTGTAAGACTTGTTATACCTCATTTTGCCGTTAAAACAACAGCGTTCTTTTCGCAGGTATTCGGGTTCTTTTCGCCTAAGCCTGTTGTGCTTAATATAGAAAAGTCAAGGGAGCTTACACAAAGATACTGGATATGCTCAATTGACAAAGCAAAACGCGAGCTTGGATTTAAAGAATCATTTACAATAGAAAAAGGCTTTAAAGATACGATTGACTGGTACAGAAAAGAAGGGTGGATAAAGTAGCGCTAAAAATACTGAATTTTGAATAAATAATATTTAATACAGCTAAAAACATGTATTTATAATATATATTAGATTTGCATATAACCTTCAGCCATTACCTTTTCAATTGACTAAAAGGCAATTTTTCGCTATTTTCGTAGTTTGTAACAATTCCGCTAAACAATTTTAATTTAAGGGTTATATAATGGCTACAATGAATTTATCTGCTCAAAAGAGGGATGACCTGGGCAACTCAACTACTAAAACAGCACGAAAAAAGGGTATGATTCCCGGCGTTTTTTATATTAAAAATGCCCCTGCTGTTGCAATAAGTGTTAAAGATACGGCTTTAAATCCGTTTGTTTATACATCCGAAGTAAGAATAATAAACCTGCAGATAGAAGGAGCTGAAAAAGCGCAGAACTGTATTTTAAAAGATATCCAGTTTGACCCTGTAAGCGATAAACCCATTCATTTTGATCTTCTCGGTATTTCTGAAAATGAGAAAATTAAGGTTGAAGTGCCTATAAAGCTGGTTGGTGCACCGGTTGGTGTAAGAGATGGCGGAGTTATTCAGCATGTGCTGCATTCACTTGAAGTTGAGTGTCTGCCGGTGCATATTCCTTCGCATATTGATGTTGATATAAGCGGACTTGCCATTGGCGACGCAGTACACATAGGCGACCTTAAAATTGAGAACGTAGAAATTTTCGGAACTGAAACAGCAACCATAGTTGCAGTTGTACCGCCGGCAGTTGAAAAAGTTGAAACACCTGCTGCAGAAGGCGAAACCGCTGCTGCTGAGCCTGAAGTTATTGCCAAAGGCAAGAAAGAAGAAGAAGGCGAAGAAAAGTAATTCTTCAATCACTGAAGGATAAAATTTTGTATTTAATAGTCGGATTAGGAAACCCGGGAGCCAGGTACCATAACACAAGGCATAACGCCGGGTTTTTGGTTATAGATAAGCTGGCAGAGTTCTTTAAAATTGAAACATTTGAATTTGAAAACAATTTCCTTTACGCAGTAACAGATTATAACGATAAACAGGATAATAAAATTCAGGTTGTACTGATGAAGCCGCTTACATATATGAACCTGAGCGGTGAAGCAGTAAAATACTTTTACGATAAATACGAAATAGAAAAAGAAAACATCCTTATTATTTATGATGATGTTAACATTGATCTTGGTACGCTAAGGCTTAGGCCGTCAGGATCAGACGGCGGGCAGAACGGGATAAAATCCATTATTTACCATATGGAAACCGATGAGATACCGCGCTTAAGGTTCGGAATTAAATGCGGTGAAGAGTTTGAAGTTTTAAGGGCAAAAGAAGATTTTTCGCTTGCTGAATATGTTCTTCAGCCGTTTGAAGAAAACGAGCTGGAGCTGTTTAAACGAAGCATCGAAAGAGCAAAAGATGCAGTTATCAGCTTTATTAATAATGGTATAAAAGAATCAATGAACCTTTATAACGGCATAATACCGGGCAGTGAAAACTGAAAACATTAAATCTAAAGAAGAAAATAATACTAACTAATTAATTATATGAAGAAAAACATATTACTGAGTACTTTGTTATTTCTTTTAAGCTCGGCAACAGCTTTTGCAAGCGAAGCCGATCTTAAGATTCCTGATCTTAGTGCAGACCAGAACAATCTGCTCATGATCGGGCTTGTTGTATGTGCCATCGGGCTTCTGTTCGGAATATTCCAGTTTCTGAAAGTTAAAAAGCTAAAAGCTCACCAGAGTATGCTTGATGTTGCGCAGATCATTTACGAAACCTGTAAAACATATCTTCACCAGCAGGGCAAGTTTCTTGCAATATTGTTTGCTTTTATAGCTGTATGTATAGCTTTTTATTTCGGTGTTCTTAATCATACCGGCATATTTGGCGTAGCATTAATTTTGATGTGGACAGTTATTGGTATCCTTGGTTCATATGGAGTTGCAAAATTCGGTATAAGGATGAACACTCTTGCAAACAGCCGTATGGCATTTGCATCGCTTGAAAAAAAGCCTATAAAGCTGCTTACCATTCCCCTTGATGCCGGTATGAGCATAGGCGTAATGCTTATTTGTGTAGAGCTTATCATGATGCTTATAATTCTGCTTTACGTACCCCGTGAATATGCAGGCGCAAGCTTTATTGGCTTTGCTATTGGTGAATCACTTGGCGCATCAGCGCTCAGGATAGCGGGAGGTATATTTACCAAGATCGCTGATATTGGCTCTGACTTAATGAAAATTGTTTTTAAAATTAAAGAAGATGACCCGCGTAACCCCGGTGTTATTGCTGATTGTACCGGTGATAATGCAGGTGATTCAGTCGGTCCTACAGCAGACGGCTTTGAAACATACGGTGTAACCGGCGTTGCTTTAATCAGCTTTATAGTTCTGGCAGTGCCTAATGTAATGTTCCAGACAGAGCTTTTAACATGGATCTTTGTAATGAGGATACTTATGATTGCTACCTCTATCGGTTCATTCTATATAAACGGAATATGGGCAAAAGCCAAGTACGGTAAACAGGAAGATATCGATTTTGAAAAACCTTTAACATCATTAGTTTGGATAACTTCAATTGTATCAATTATTGTTACATTTGTTATCAGCAAAATTATGATAGGACATCTTCCTGATAATTTATGGATGACCCTTTCGATAATAATAAGCTGCGGAACACTTGGCGCAGCGCTTATACCTGAATTTACAAAAATATTTACATCACCCAAAAGCAAGCATGTAAATGAAGTAGTAACTGCTTCACGCGAAGGCGGTTCATCGCTTACTATTCTTTCAGGACTTGTAGCAGGTAATTTCTCGGCATTCTGGACAGGTATGGTATTTTTTGTTCTTATGCTGATAGCTTATTTTGCATCGCTTTCAATTCCGGGAGCAATGATACCTGCTTACGCTTCTATTTTTGCATTCGGTTTGGTTGCATTTGGTATGCTTGGCATGGGACCTGTTACTATTGCTGTTGACAGTTACGGCCCGGTAACTGATAATGCCCAGTCAATTTATGAGCTTTCACTGATCGAAAGCCGTCCTAATGTTTCTGCTGAAATTGAAAAAGATTTCGGGTTTAAACCTGATTTTGAAAAAGCCAAACATTATCTTGAAGCAAATGACGGTGCAGGCAACACGTTTAAAGCTACAGCAAAACCTGTTCTTATCGGAACAGCAGTTGTTGGAGCTACTACAATGATATTCTCGCTTATTCTGGTTATTAAAAATACTCTGGGCATTCAGCCTGAAGCTATTTTAAGTATATTGAACCCGTATTCGATACTCGGATTTATCTGCGGAGGAGCTGTAATATACTGGTTTACAGGCGCTTCAATTCAGGCAGTTACAACCGGAGCATACAGGGCAGTGGAATACATCAAGAAGAATATTAATCTCGATGAAAACGCAAGTATGAGCGCTTCAACCGAAAAGTCGAAGGAAGTAGTTCAGATATGTACAAAGTACGCTCAAACCGGAATGTTCAATATCTTTATTGCAATATTCTCCTTTGCACTGGCATTTGCATTCTTTTCAGCTCCATCGGCTACATCAAATGAACCTGTTTCATTCTTTATCAGCTTCCTGATATCAATAGCAGTATTTGGTCTGTTCCAGGCAATGTTTATGGCTAATGCCGGCGGCGCATGGGATAATGCAAAGAAGGTGGTTGAAGTTGACCTGAAAGAAAAAAATACACCGCTGCATGATGCAACAGTTGTGGGCGATACAGTCGGCGATCCCTTTAAAGATACTTCATCAGTTGCACTGAATCCGATTATTAAATTCACAACATTGTTCGGGCTTTTGGCAATGGAAATTGCTATTACTGAATCATTCCGCGCAACTGCGCCTTATGTAGGCGGATTATTTTTCCTTGTTGCATTATATTTTGTATGGCGCTCATTCTTTAAAATGAGAATTACCGCAAAAGCATAAAATTGTGAAACATATCACAATAAAAATGTTTTGATTGATTATAGAAACAGAAGTAAACAAAAAGGCATCCGGTAAACCGGATGCCTTTTTTAATTTATTGCCAATGTTATATTTCTTTTATCCGATTATCATTTCAACGTGATTTCCCTCATCAGTTGTAAAATCCAGTATTTTACCGTCTGAACCTGTTTCAATTGCATTTTTCAGAATATTAAGATCAATTTCTTTAACTCCGTGTACTTTTACAGGAAGCTTACCGGTTGCCCTCATTATAGCTTTTGCAAACCTCAGGGGAATAGAAAGATTAACTTTATTCTTTCCTTCCTTTAGTACATTTATCTTCAGGTTTTTATCTTTTTGCTCTGTATTTGTTACAGCTTTATCTTCCTTAATTGCATCTATGAGTTCAGATGCCTGGTCAGAAGTAATTTTACCTTCTTCCAGCATTTTTAAAATACGTTTAATTTCGTCATTCATTTTTCTGCCTCTTTATTTATTTTCTTTAATTTTTTTTAAAGCTTCATCCGGAGTAATTTCCCCGCGCTCAAGCTGGTCTATTACGGAACCTGTATTTGATTGCTTTTCATCTTCAATATCATAACCAAATGCTTTTATCAGATCGTTCAGTTTTGCCTTAACTGTTGGATAGGATATTCCCAGTTCTTTTTCAATATCCTTAATGCTTCCTCTGTTCTTGATAAATATTTCAGCAAATGAGAGCTGTTCATTCGAAAGCCGGTCAAACTTAGAAAGTGAAAAATCATTTTCAATTACAGTGCCGCAAGTATTGCAGCTTAATCTTGTTGCTTTCATTGCCGAAGAACATACCGGGCAATTATTTATCATTTTATAAGTCATGTGGATTTTTAATTTTTCAAATATATTTTTAATAATTAATAAAATCAAGTACTATATTAAAATAATTAATAAAAATATTAAAGAATATAAAAATAATTAAGAATCATATTGATAATATAAAGAATATCGCGTAAATTAGAATTAATTATTTAAAAATTCTACTTGACAAAGCGCATTTTACAAATTATATTTGTAAAGTACTTTAAAAAATAAAGTGATAATTATTCAATATTTTAATAAATTCTATAAAAATGGATACAAACCAGGCAAAACTAGAATTAACTGAAATTAAAAAGATCATGGAAGACAGCCGCCGGATTATGGTTGATGACGGCACAGGTTTTATTCTCTGGGGATTATTGGTTGCTGCCGGATTAATATCCTCGTATCTCTCCGTATTGGGATATATATCCTGGAAAATTACAAGTATAGCATGGTTTGTATTGATTGGATCAGGCTGGCTGATAACTTTATTGCAGGTAAGAAGAGACAGCAAAAAGCGTAAAGCAGTTACATTTGCAGGTAAAGTTGCCGGAGCTATATGGGGCTCAGCCGGTGTAACGATGACAATAATTGGTTTCGTTGGTTCGTACACAGGAATGGTTAAGGGAATGGGAATTTCACCCCTGATGGCTTGCGTAATGGCTGCAGCTTTTTTTGTCAGCGGTGTAATATATAATGAAAAAAAATTCCGCTATCTTGGGTTAGCATGGTGGGCAGGCTCGCTGGTTATGTTTTTCTGGCATTCACCACACACACTGCTCCTTTTTGCTTTAATGATGATCTTTATGCAGGCGTTACCGGGAATGTTAATGTATAATAAATGGAAGAAAGAAAAATCTGGAAAGACAGTGTAGTTTTAAAGTAATATGACAGATTTTAATTACCACGAAATAGATGACGTGATACACTCACGTATAAGGACTGCCATAATGGCAGTGCTTATCAGCGTTGATGAGGCTGAATTTACTTTCATACGTGAAAAAATAAATGCTACTGACGGCAACCTGAGTGTTCATTTAAAAAAGCTGGAAGATAATAATTACATTTCGGTCAAAAAAGAATTTGTTGACCGCAAACCTGTTACCAGGTATAAAATAACTGAAACAGGAAGAAAAGCCTTTGAAGATTATATAAAAAAACTTGAAAGCATCATTAGAACAAATAGCAAATAACAATGAGTAACAACTTTATTTAAAAATTTTTTTGAGAAAGTAAATAAATTAATAGTTATGGATAATCAAAATAATATTAACCCAACACAGCCAAGAGATGAAAGGCTGTGGAAAATTGCAAAAAGAAGGGCCGAGTTCAAAAAACATGTTTTAACTTATCTTATTATTAACATATTTCTTTGGGGCATATGGGCATTTTCATCAATCAGGCACGGTGATTTCAGCTTCCCATGGCCTGCATTTGTTACACTGGGGTGGGGTATTGGCCTCGGCTTTAATTATATTTCTGCCTATACAGGATTTAAAGACCAGCTTACAGAAAAAGAGTATCAAAAATTAATTAATAAAAACTAAATCAATATACCCGGAGCAGCAATGAAATATTTACTTATACTATTATTTTTAACTGTTTCTATTTATTCACAGGACACAAAAATTTCCGGTAAGGTAACAGGTGAAAATAATACGCCTTTAAACGGAGCTAATATTGTAATTGAAGGCACAATAGACGGCGCTACAACTGACTCTACAGGATATTATGAATTTGAAACTTCAAAAACAGGATCTCAAAACCTTCTTGTTACATATTATGATTACAATGAAAAACGGCAGACTATAGTAATAGATGCCGGAAAACAGATCGAGCTAAATGTACAACTTAAAAAAGCCGAAGTTGAAACAGAAGAGATCCTGGTTACTGCCAGCTCATATACATCCGGGCAGAATTCGCAGGTAACAATTACACCGCTGGAAATAGTAAGGATTCCGGGCAGCGACGGCGACCTTTTCCGCGCAATCACAACTTTCCCCGGTTCAAACCAGGTTGATGAAGGAAGCCGCATTACAGTCCGCGGCGGAGATGCCAATGAAGTACTTACAATTTTAGACCAGGCTTCATTGTATAACCCCTTTATTTTTGATGATGATTTCAATACATCTTCATATACCACAATTAATCCATGGGGTTTACGCGGCATAAATTTTTCAAGCGGCGGTTTTTCTGCAAAATTCGGCAATGTGCTTTCTGCTGTATTGGATCTTAAAACATATGAAATGCCGCAGGGTACAGGAGGCTTTCTGTGGCTTGGACTTGCAAATGTTGGTTTAAGCGGTGTTTATTTAAGTAAAGATAAAAATTTCGGGGCAACTATGGATCTTGGTCAGACAATTCTTGAACCGTATTTCAGGCTGAACGGTTATCTTGTTGACAGCTACAATCCTATTCCGATGGCCCGTGGATTAGGTGGTTCTCTTTCTTACAAACCCTCAAAAAGCAGTGTAATTAAGGGTATTTTTGATTACAGCAAAGATAAAATCGGCGTAAGGAATACAAGCCCTTCATATGATGGGTATTTTAATTCCGGCAGCGAAACAGTTTTCGGCAATTTAAAATATTCTGCAGGTCTGGGTTCAAAAACATATTTCAGCATGGGCTTATCATACAGCAATCATAAAGATGATGTTATTTACGGTATACTTAATACTCTGGCAAAACAAAAATACGCTAAATACAGGCTTGATGTTACTCACCAGCTTGCCAAAAAAGTTGATATTAATACCGGAGCTGAGTATGAATACAATGAAGATACTTTCAGCGGAAAAGTTCCGCAGTATAGTTACGATCTTAGCCTTGATGCTCCTGCATTTGACGTAAGTAACCGTGAACATTCCGGCAGAATTGGAGCATATGTTGAAGCGCAGATCAAACCTGTTAAAACATTTTTCTTAATTCCCGGTGTAAGGTTAGATAATCATACACTTTCCAGAAAAACTGTTATTGACCCAAGGCTTTCAATAGGCTGGAAGTTTGCCAAAGATATGGTGCTCAGGGGAGCAGTTGGAATTTATCACCAGTTCCCTAAACTTGAATACTATGCACAGTCAAACAGCTATGACCTTAAGCCCGAGCAGGCAGCTCATTATATTCTTGGTTACGAGTTCAACAAAATGGAAGGTGTTTTCCTTTTCAGGGTGGAAGGGTATTATAAGGAATACAAAGACCTTGTGCTTCGGGATAAGAATACTTTTCTTTATACATCAGGCGGCAAAGGCTATGCAAAGGGAATTGATGTATTCCTTAAATCCAGCGTAACAAATAAATATTCCACATGGATATCGTATGCATACACAGATTCTAAACGCAGCCAGTACGATGCTGTTACACTGTCACCTGCAAATTATGATATTACCCACAATCTTACATTTGTTGCAAGCTATAATGTAACTGATGTTATTACAACAGGCTTGACATACAGGGTATCCACCGGAAAACCGTATACACCAATTACCGGGGGGATATATGACCCGGTAACAAATAATTACCAGCCTGTTTATGCTGAAACCAACAGCGGGAGATTTCCCACATACCACAGGATGGATATAAATTTCCAGTATATCTTTTCGCTCTTCGGCAGGTTTGCTATAGCAGTATTCCAGATAAATAATCTGCTGAACAATAAGAATCTGTATGATTATACATATAACTATGATTACACAAAACAAATTGAAATAGTGACAACAAATAAGAGACAGTTTTATCTGGGGCTGGGATTGCAATTTTAACATGAAACGTGAAATGTGAAATGTGAAACGTGAAATGTGACTTAAAACTATAATATTCTTGAAATTTTAATTTATAAAAGATGTTAAATCTAAATCACAAAAATCTTGATGTCTGGAAAATTAGTGTTGAGCTTGTTGCAGATATATACGAGTTAACCGAAAAATTTCCTAAGACAGAGATATTTGGGTTATCAAATCAACTTAGAAGAGCATCAGTTTCAATTACATCAAATATAGGAGAGGGTTCAGCTAGACCTACTTTACCGGACAGGAAGAAATTTTATAACTCTGCACGTTCATCTTTGGTAGAAATAGACTCACAACTTGAAATTGCGGTAAGATTAAAATTTACAGCATATAATCAATTAACCGAAATTGACGAGAAAATGAACGAGTTATTTGCAAAACTAACAAACTTAATAAACAAAACTAATTAATATAAACCTAGTACGTTTGACGTTTCACGTCTGACGTTTCACAGGAAGGAATTACAATGAAACCATTAATTACCTCACTTTTTATTATTATCATTACTACATTAAGCATCGACCAGCTAAAAGCTGATGATTACACCGATGCAATGCTTAAAGCATTGAAAAAAATGGGTGATGCTGCAGATAAGAACGAAAAAGCTGCTGTTCTTAAGGTACGCGGTGATTTTGAGCGCATTCTTCAGCTTAAAAAAAATGAATGGATGGTAAACTATTACCTTGGAATGCTGGATTACATGCTTTCACGCTACGCTGCAGATGAAAAGAACAATGATGATGTAAAAAAATATACTGAATCTGCGATCAGCCTGCTTGATAAATGCACGGATGTAAACGATCAGTTTGCAGATGCATATGTATTAAAAATGGCTGTGCAGGGTAACCGCTGGCAGTATGAGCCGAACAAAATGAATGATATTATTGCAAAATCAACCGAAGCTAAAGATATTGCTTTTAAGCTTGAGCCTGAAAATCCCCGTTACTATTTAATTGACGGGTATATGACGTTTTACACCCCTGAAAATTTCGGCGGGGGAGTTGAAAAAGCGCAGCCGCTTTTTGAAAATTCATGGAAATACTTTAAGACCTATAAACCAAAGGATGAAACATACCCCAACTGGGGCAATGACCAGGCTGCCGGAATGATAGCAATGTGCTATATAAAGCTGGAAAAACCCGATGAAGCAAAAAAATGGATAGATATGGCACTTGAAGTTAAGCCTGAATCAAATTTTATCAAATCCTTTGTAATGCCAGAATATGATAAAATTAAGAAGTAAAAAATAATTTAATAATTCGATTTAATATTACAAGGAGGTGAATACCTCCTTTTTTATTGGTATTTTTGGATATGAAAGATACACTTCTCACCAAAAAACAAAAATCAGATATTGCCAAATATATTTCTGCCGGAAATTATTTTGGGATAATTTCAATTCTCGATTCCGTTTCCACAAAACACTCCGGCACTGCAAAGATGAAGGATAAGCGTTATGTAATTGCTGAAATTGTTAAATACATAAATGTGCAGGGTAAAAATCCATTAAACGAATTTTATAAAGCTGGCTTAAAGTTACTTAAAATAAAATCAGATAATGCAAAAGAAGTTGGTATTCACATTATATACCGGGCATATAAACATAAGCCTGCTGAAGTAACCGGGTGGCTGTACAAAATCACAGATGACAGCAACTGGGAAGTGCGTGAGTATGCTGCGGGAGCATTAGCGGGTACACTTAAAGAAAATCCGCAGTTTTATAATACACTTAAAAAGTGGGTTAAGGATAGCTCAGAAAATCTTCGCCGCGGTGTTGTGCTTGCATGTACAGCATTAAGAGACAGGAACGATGCAGTTAAAACCGCAAAGGCATTCCGCCTTTTTGAGCTGCTTATGTATGACAGCTCCAGGTATGTAAAAGTAAACCTTGGTCCGTTTATACTTGGCTCATACTTTGGCAACAATATGCCAGGTGTTGTTCTGAAATTCCTGAAGAAAATGTTAAAAGTGAACGATCCGCATGTAAGATGGAACATCGCAATGGCATTCAACAACAGTTTCGGAAATAATTACCCGGATGAAGCATTAAAATTCCTTAATGTTTTGAATAAGGATAAAAATCCGGTTGTGCAAAGGGGGGTAAAATCTGTATTAAATCATTTACTGAAGAGGAATAAGAATATTAGAGTGTAGAGTGTGTAGAGTGAGTTGAGTGAGTTGAGTGTGTTGAGTGGAGAGTGTATTATGTGTGATTGAAATTTGTGCTTAAAACTTTAAAATATGACGAAAATCATATTTTTTTGTTTAAAAATGAGGTTTTGGGATAAATTCACGATTTTATCTTTCATTGAAATTTGCTAACTTTGTACGAGATATTAATATTTTATTTTTGATTAGAGTTAATGAAAATTTCTGATATACTGAGTACTGATGTAATTGCTGTTAAGCTGGATACAACTGATAAAGACGATGCAATAAACAAGGTAATCGATCTGGCTGCAAAATCCGGTAAAATCCTTGATAAAGAAAAAGTTTCCAGGACAATTTTTGAACGCGAAAAGCTTGTTTCAACAGGCGTTGGCAAAGGTTTTGCCATTCCCCACGGCAAGACAGATTCCATCAGTGATGTAGTAGCGGCATTTGCAATAACAAATGAACCCATCGATTTTGATTCAATTGACGGCGAACCGGTCAGGTTCATTTTCCTTTTGATAGGAAAGGAAAATTTACTGAATACTCATATTAAACTGCTCAGCAGGATATCAAGGCTGATGAACAAGGATGAATTCAGGGATAAGCTTCTTGATGCAGCAACCCCTGAAGAAGTGCTTGCAATATTTAAGGAAGAGGAGAAAAATTATTTCGATATTTAGTTACTGATTTTAAATAAAAAATCCTGTTTACTAAATGAGCAGCTTATCCTTTTAAAAAGATAATATTAAGTATTCAGAAAAACTGCCGCCTTCACAAAAAAATTTTTTTGTTTTAACATAAATTACATTTGATATCATGCCTAAAAAATTAGTTTATTATTTTGGCGGTAAAAAGGCAGATGGCGATGCTGCGATGAAGCCTTTGCTTGGCGGCAAAGGCGCTAATCTTGCAGAGATGGTCAATCTGAAGCTGCCCGTTCCGCCTGGTTTCACAATCACAACAGAAGTATGCACCCATTACTATAAAAACAACAGAAAATATCCGAAAGAGTTAAAATCACAGGTTAGAGCTGCTTTAGCCAGGATAGAAAAGGAAATAGGAAAAAAGTTCGGGGATAAAAATGACCCGCTTCTTGTTTCTGTCCGTTCCGGTGCCCGCGCTTCAATGCCGGGAATGATGGATACTATCCTGAACCTGGGACTGAATGACGATACAGTTCACGGACTTATAGAAATGACAGGCAATGAACGCTTCGTATATGATTCCTACCGCCGTTTTGTGCAAATGTACGGAGATGTTGTTATGGAGCTAAGACCCCACAGCAAAGATGAACGCGACCCGTTTGAGCTTATTATCGAAGCAATGAAAAAAACTAAAGGCGTAACCCAGGATACTGAGCTTACTGCCGAAGATCTTAAAGAGCTTGTTTACCGTTTTAAAATGGAAATTAAGAACAAGCTTGGAAGAGAGTTTCCCGAAGACCCTGTTGAACAGCTTAACGGTGCAGTAGATGCAGTATTCAATTCATGGATGAATGAACGTGCAATTGTTTACCGCAAGCTCAATAATATTCCTGAATCATGGGGAACCGCAGTTAATGTACAGTCCATGGTATTCGGTAATATGGGTGAAACTTCAGGCACAGGTGTTGCATTCACCCGCGATCCCGCAAGCGGTGAAAATGTTTTCTATGGTGAGTATCTAATGAATGCCCAGGGTGAAGATGTTGTTGCAGGCATCAGAACTCCGCTTGCAATTTCCACATTAAATGTTCAGGACCCGGCAATGTATGCGCAGCTTGAAAAAGTCAGGAAATCGCTGGAGAAGCATTACAAGGATATGATGGATATTGAATTTACCATACAGGATGGTAAACTGTATATCCTTCAGTGCAGGGTTGGCAAAAGAACAGGTAATGCTGCTGTACGTATTGCTGTTGATATGGTAAAGGAAAGGCTTATTACGGATAAAGAAGCATTGCTGAGAATAGAACCTGATCAGCTTAACCAGCTTTTAAGGCCTATATTCGATAATTCAGAAAAAGAAGCTGCAATTAAACAGGGAAGGCTGATAGCAAAAGGATTAAATGCAGGTCCAGGTGCAGCAACAGGCAGAATATATTTTAATGCAGCTGATGCTGAAGAAGCAGCATCAAAAAGAGAAAAGGTAATACTTGTAAGAATTGAAACATCACCCGAAGATATAAAGGGAATGAATGCATCAGAAGGCATTTTAACCGCCAGGGGCGGTATGACCTCTCACGCTGCGCTGGTTGCAAGGCAGATGGGAAAAGTATGCGTAGCAGGATGCGGTTCACTTGATATTGATTACTCTGCTAGAGAGCTGAAAGTTGAGCTTGCTGAAAAAACCGTGGTATTGAAAGAAGGTGACTGGATATCTATTGACGGTACTACCGGAGAAGTATTTGAAGGAAAAATAAATACTAAAGAATCCGAAATTCTGCAGGTACTGCTTGAAAAATCATTGAAACCTGAATACAGCGAAACATACCAGATTTATGAAAAGGTAATGCACTGGGCAGATAAATACAGGACATTAAAAGTTAGAACCAATGCAGACCAGCCTGACCAGTGCAGTAATGCTTTGGCATTCGGTGCACAGGGAATTGGACTCTGCCGGACAGAACATATGTTCTTTGGCGGAGACAGAATTGATGCTGTCAGGGAAATGATCCTTTCAGATACCCTGGAAGAAAGAGAAAAAGCGCTGGCTAAATTATTCCCGTTCCAGAAGGATGATTTCTACGGAATATTCAAAGTAATGGAAGACAGGCCCGTTACAATCAGAACTCTGGACCCGCCGCTTCATGAATTTCTGCCTCATACAGAACATGAACAGAAAGAGCTTGCATTAAAAACAGGAAAAACTTTTGATGAGATAAAAGCAAAAGTTGAAAATCTGCATGAATTTAATCCTATGATGGGACACCGCGGATGCAGGCTTGGAATTGTTTATCCTGAAATCACTGCAATGCAGGCGCGCGCTATTTTTACCGCAGCAGCAGAAGTTAAAAAAGAAGGGATAAATGTTAAACCTGAAGTAATGATCCCGCTTATCGGTTATGCAAGCGAACTTGAAAATCAGACGAAGGTAGTCAGAAAAGTTGCAGCAGAAGTTATGGAAGAGCACGGAGTAAAATTTGAATATCATGTAGGTACTATGATAGAAGTACCAAGAGCTGCAATTACCGCTGATGAAGTTGCTCACACTGCAGAGTTCTTTTCATTTGGCACAAATGATCTTACACAGCTGACTATGGGTCTATCGCGCGATGATTCCGGTAATTTCCTTCCTTTTTACGAAGCAAAGGATATTATTCCCGGTGACCCGTTTGTTTCTATAGATCATGGTGTAGCAGAGCTGGTAAGTATGGCAGTACAAAAAGGCAGAAGCGTAAAGCCAAAGCTTAAAGTAGGAATCTGCGGCGAGCATGGCGGTGACCCTAAGACAATACATTTCTGCCATAAGGCAGGTTTGAATTATGTGAGCTGTTCACCTTTCAGGCTTCCTATAGCAAGACTTTCTGCAGCGCAGGCACATTTAATGTATGATGATATACAAATAAAACCTGCCGCAAAAAAGAAACCGGCAATTAAATCAAAACCGGTCAAGAAAACAGCTGCAAAAAGAAAAGTAACAAAAAGAAAAAAATAAAAACTCTGTATTTAATAAAGCCGGTTTAAAAGCCGGCTTTATAGTTATATTCTTTACATTGCATTGAGAAAAATATATTAATATTTTTATATAATAATAATATAACAACCTGAATTTTTATGAAACCCGTCATATATTTTAATAAATCTGTAATTCTGATTATTTTTTTTCTTGCAATAATCGTTATTTCCTGCGGCAAGGATAAAAAACCCGAGTTCGTTGACGATGAAACTGGTACAAAAACCACTGAAAACAAAAACGAACAAAAACAGGATATAAAAGAAAATACTGTTCAGAATGATACTGCGGGTAAAATAAACAACAGCAATTCAACAGGTAATACAAATAACAGATCAAGGGAATTTGAAACAGAAAAGCCTGTTGCAGTAATTTCACCACTTGAAGCAGGAGATTATAACGGTAAAACCGTTACAGTAAAAGGTTTTGTGGCTGATGTTTACCAGTCAGAAAAAGTTGCGTACCTTAATTTTGTTGAAAAATATCCGAATAATCCGTTTACAGCGGTGATATTTGCCAGCAGGTTTGCTGATTTTCCTGAAATCATCAAATTCAAAAACAAAGATATTGAAGTAACCGGAAGGGTATCGATGTTTAAAGGCAAGCCGCAGATAATCTGCAATTCGCCTAAACAGATCCTGGTAAAATAAATCATTTTTTAAACACTGATTTTTAAGAATTTTTCTGAAGCATTTAATAAAACACCTTTTTCAAGCACCCCTATTACATCATCAACATATTTTTGCTGTCGCATGCCGACAAGTGTACAGCTTACTTCTTTCAGCGAGTTTATGAATAATATTGCTTTCTGTGAAAGCGATAAATCCATAAAATCAGCTGCTTCGCCAGGTTCAATAAGAGTATTTAAATTTAAATGTAGCTCTTTTTGATTTACATTTGCCATCAAGCCGTAAATACTGTCCATTATCCCGACCAGCTTGTTAACCTGCCTGGCAATTTTATCAAGCTTATCTTTCATTTCATCGGTAAGATTAGGGGAAGATACAAGAGTTGTTAATGCAAAATTTATCCTTGGGATCAGATACTGCTTCTTAATATCATTAAAGCTTTCAATTGTGCCGAAGTTTTTCCAGTTTTCTTTAAGCAGCTTTCCGGCTTTAAGAAAATAATTGACAGCTTCTTTGTTTTTATCTGTAAGGTTCAAAATTTCGAGATACTCATTCAGAAATTCATCTTCCATTAAATCCAGCAGGTTTATCTCTGCAGTGATCTGGGTTTCATCAAGCTTTGCATATTCATCATTTACCGGGAAATCTGCCAGCCGTGTAAGCCCTGTCACGCCTATAGCGTTCAGCGGGCGGTTTACCAGTACACCAAGCTCGCTTTCATATGCATACTCTAGAACATTGTAACTGTCTCCAACCTGGTTCCTGTTTTCAATTGCGCCTTTTTCATACAGGTTCAGCGGAAGCTCAATAACATAAAAATTATTATCTTCTGTAATTTCATTGGCGGCATCAACACAATCTTTTAAGGATGTAAAGACCGGGTCATCTGAATTTTTTACAAATGAATTCGATGATATCCCGTAATAACTTATCCTGCCCGATTTTACTTCTTCTTCGAGATATGTAAACGCCTTTTTTATCCTCATGTAATATTCTTTTCTTAATATTTCAGGCTCAAGCTCCTTGGCAAATGGTGAATCAAGAAAATATTCCGGGTTATGCAATAGGTATATATCAATAGTTTCTATTTTCAGTCTTTCCAGTGAAAGTGTGATCTGATCTTTAAGAAAATCCGGATGTATGCAGTGCCAGATATTTTCTGCATACTCTGTAACTTCATTGTAACCGCTGCCGGCTTCTTTCATCTTTCGGGCAGCTTCAAGGTTTTTACCCTGGATGTACCCCCCTTTGGAAACTATTACAATTTCTTCACGCAGCAGGCTTCCTTTGTTTACGAGGTCAACCAGAACATTTCCGATAAGTGTTTCGCTTCCGCCATCAGAATAATTTGCTGAAGTATCAATAATGTTAATACCGTTCTTTATTGCATATTCAAGAGATTCAAAATGTTCTTTTACACGGTAGTCAATTCGGTAAGCGCCAAATCCGCATGCAGATACAGTAAACCCGGTTTTTCCAAGCGGTTTATATAACAGCTTCGGGAATTTTTCGGCAAAATCTTTGGTGTTTTCAGCCAGTGCACGTGATTTTATCATTATAATTAATGTTTAACCGCATATCATTGCGGTAAAAATTTATTTGGTTATTTAATCTTCTGCTATAACTATCAGCTTATCTTTATCTGTAAATGTAACTATTTCAGATTTTTTTGGATTAACAACAACACCATAAGCCTTTTCTGAATTGTGTGAAAATTCATTTATCCTGTAACCTAAAGCAATTTCACCTTTGCGGGCAGCTGATTCGCAAAGAGTATAAAAGTTAACAGGCACGCCTGTTTTTATATAATTTGTAACAGGTTTGATATAAATTTCAGAACCTTCTGCATCAAACAGGTCATCAAAAACTGCTTTCAGCTCTTTATTTTCTGACAGCTGGGAAAGCATTAAGCTGATAAGCTTATTGCTGATGATAAAATCATCTGCTTCTGTAACTTCTGCAAGCTCTTTATTCCTGATATCCAGCATCTCGCTCACAATAGTAAAATCGTGCCCGGTAACTTCTTCAATATTACGCAGATGCAGAAGTGTGATAAGTGATTTGGAATCGGCTTCCTGTTCGGGCATTGAATCCGAATAGCTGAGCAGAATGATATGGTTATACTTCTGCAGCCCAAGCGAGTCCAGCAGCTCTCTGTTGCAAATATTACCTTCAATAAACTCAACTGACTGGTTCTTTAGCTTCTTCTTAAGAATATTAATATCGTGCTCAACCATTTTTTCTTCGGCTACTATTGTAATTGATGAGCCATTGCCAAGATAGTTATCGAGTTCCTTAGCTATACTGCATGCTTTTCGGTTCCACCCCAGGATTATAGTATGTTCAATAAAGATCTTTTCTATGTTTTCACCCGAAATTATTTCTTCGAATAAATTTAATTCTTTATTCCTGTTCAGTATAATAGTATCATCATCTCTGGAAATTGCAATTATTTTATCATCTGCTGTAATAACTGTATCCATCGGCGGATTAATTTTTGCGTTTCCGTTTCTGTTAAGTAAACCAATTACCGCTGAGTCTTCATAACCAAGTATTGCTTCACGGAAGGTTTTACCTGTTAACTGCGGTTCTTCCTGAAAGTAAATTTCATCCCCGTCAAAATCCAGCAGCTCTGTATAAACCACGCTTAAACCGGATTGCCTGCATGACTGAGCAATTACTCTTGAAATAAGATCTTCTGTGTGAACAAGTGTAACTTCTTCTGAAGCTATCATTTCTGCAACCGATTTATTGCTGTGGTCGCTGATTTCTGCTACAATGTGATAAGGCTCTTTACGCCTGTTAGGATTATTTGTAAGAGCCAGGATTGTTTTTATTACACTGATATCGGGGTCTTTACCTTCCTGAGCCAGAATGATAACGGAACGGGAATCATGAGGGTTCACAATTTCAATGTCATTCATATCTACTGTGCTTCCGCTTCTGCAAATTATACGAGAATTTTTTTTATCCGGTATTTTCAGGTTTATTTCATCTTCCATTTCAACCTTATCTAAATGCCCGAGTATAACAATAACAGCGCTGCTTTTGTTTTCATTTGCAATAATAAGTTCTGTAAGAATAGGAAATATTTTTTCTGACCAGCCAAGTATAAGTGTATGGCCGGACTCCACTACAAATGAATGTCCTTTGCGAAGCTCATCCAGCTTGTTTGATATTCCTGAAGCAAGAACACCGATAAGCGTCGAGACAATAAAAATTCCGCCTAGTGTAACTCCAAGCATTACAATTCTGAATCCCCAGCCGGTATCACCGCCCATTGTTCCCGGGTCAAGAGTACGCATAAGGCTTCCCCATGCAGCTTCAACAAAACTCAAAGAATCACTGTCATCCTGCTGAAAACCTGTTACAGTTAAAATTAAAGCAGCAGTTATTACAAGAAGTATTGAAAGAAGTCCCAGCCATCCTATTAAAGCAGCAGGACCTTTAGCCATCAGGTTATCAAATTTATAGCGCAGTTTTTTGCGAAGAGGAATGTTATGCGATCTCATTAACTTACAGTATTATTTTATTTTTAATTATTTAATGATAATATCCGAACCCTGAGGCAGATTATTGAATTGTTTAATTTTCGGTTCTCTAAGAACATTCTTCGGGTCTGCATCACCATAGAAAAAATGATTTCCCTTAATTGCTGTCCATGTAACAGATACCTGGAATGAATTACCTGCAGGTACATCATTTCTTACACCGTGGCACAGTATTTTTTTGTTTTTTACGATCTGCCATGGTATATGTTTCAGCAGTTTATCAGAGACATTTTTGATGGTCATTTTAACGGTTACTTTGCTTCCTGCAGCCGGTTTTGGCGGAGAAACCGAAAATCTTATGACACTTACCTTATCATCTTTTTTTGTATGGGTTGTTTTTACTTTTTTTAAGCTCAGCTTTTTCTTCATTTTGTTGATTTTTTTAGATTTATTTATTAATTTTTACAATTTTATAAGGATATTATTGCAAAATCAACCCTTTTAATTAAATTTGCCAAAACTAACAGTTTTCGTGATATTTGAAATATCTAATATCTTGAAATAATATAAATGTATGTTTATTTTAAATAAATATATCTATAAATATAAACTAAATTTAATTTATAAAATGAAAAAGTTATTTACTTTTTTTGTGTTCATTTTGTTAACGGCAAATATTCTATATGCCGGTGACAGAATGGTAATAATAGAACGTTTTACAAGCTGGACATGCGGACCGTGCGCTTCAAATAATCCGGCAATGGATGCATGGATTGCATCGCTTGATTATGATAAGATAGTAGGAATTTCTTATCATATGAACTGGCCCGCTCCGGGAAATGACGGGTTTTTTCTGTATAATCCCGTTGATAATAATGCACGCAGGACTTTTTATGGAATAAACTCAATTCCCCAGGCAAGAATGGACGGTTCTATTACAGTGAACTCTCCGTATAACAGCACTACGCTTAATTCATTATTTGATACCAGAACAAACATGTTATCACCTGTAACCATGGTGTTAACCGACAGTATTTTTGGCGATAGTATTAAAGTTAAGGTAAGGATCTATTCAGAAATAGAATTAGCCAATCCGGTAGCTACAGTTCATTTGGCAATGGTAGAAAAATTTATATCTTATCCCAGTCCTCCGGGGACAAATGGTGAAACACAGTTCCATGATGTAATGAGAAGAATGCTCAATTTTGGAACAGGCCAGCAGGTTTTGCTTTTAACAGGTCAGACAATTTATGTTGAAAAAACATTTTACAGAGACCCGATTTGGAATCAGGCCGAAATGATACCTATGGTTTTTGTTCAGCAGGGTTTTGAAATGTTCAATGCAGGCAAAAAAACAAATAACTTTACACTGATTCCCAACAGTCCGTATAAATCAGTTCTTCAGGGGCAGTCACAAAACGCTACATTTGAAATGCAGATTCCTGTAACAAGCGCAGGATATAATTCCCCGGTTACATTAACTGCAGCAGTTGATCCCCCGAATGCAGGTATTACAGTTTCCTTCCCGGGCGGAAATGTAATTAATTCATTCCCGGCAGTGTTTAATGTTCAGGTAAATTCTTCGGCTTCTGTTCCAACCGGTTCATACAGAATCATTATTACAGGAACGAACACAAACAACAAAGTTCATAAAACCTCAGTATCATATCTTGTAGGTAAAAATATAATTATTGTTAACGCAAACAGAAGCACTCTTAAATTTGCAGTTGACAGCCAGCAATATACAAACATTGCTGCTTTTACGTGGGATCTTTCATCCCAGCATGTTTTATCTGCTGTTTCTCCGCAGGTATTCGGGTCAACAAGATATGTTTTTCAGAGCTGGAGCAATAATGGCGATTCAAGCCAGACTATTACAACAAATACGTCTACTTCTAATTATACTGTAAATTATAAAACACAGTTTAAGCTGATCTCACAGTTAATACCAGGCGGAATACCTGTTACCATTAACGGCGGAAATATTTTCTATGATTCATCTTCGACAGTTAACATTTCACCAACACCGCTGCAGTTAACACATAACGGAAAAGAATACTATTTCCAGAGGTGGATTGGTACAGGCAGCGGCTCTTATTCAGGACCAAATCCAAATGTAACAATAAATAATCTGAACAGCGTTATTGTACAGACTGCAGTGTATGATACAATTCCGCCGATCGGAATTCAGAACCTGAATACCGGCGTACCGCAGGTATTTAACCTGTATCAAAATTATCCTAACCCGTTTAACCCGGTAACAAACATTAAGTTTGATATACCGAAAGCCAGTGATGTTAAAATTACAGTTTATGACCTGCTTGGAAGTGAAGTCGGGGTTCTGTTCAACGGCAAGCTTGAAGCAGGATTTTATTCGACCGATTTCAACGCATCATCGTTATCATCGGGTATTTATTTCTACCGCATTGATGCCGGTGATTACACAAGCGTTAAAAGAATGGTGCTTGTGAAATAAAAATTAATTATATATTTAAAAAAGGCGTTCATAAAAATGAACGCCTTTTTTATTTTCCAAAATAAAACAATTTACTTTATTAATACCATTTTACCGGTTTTATAATAACTGCCTGCAGTAAATACATAAAAATATACGCCGGATGGCAGGTTTGCACCTTCAAAATGAAAACTGTAAAAACCTGCAGGTTTAAATTCGTTTTTCAATGCTGTTGTTATTTCCTGACCAGCTATATTATAAATTTTAAGATCTACGACTGATGCTTTTGGAAGTGAAAATTTTATTGAAGTCGAAGGATTAAACGGGTTCGGATAATTATAAATTGAATACTGCATCGGTATCTGATTAATATTTATTGCAGTTTCTATTGAATCATCACAGGGAGCGCTGTATCCGTTTATCAATGCTCTTTCCGAAGGAAGTGATGCCAGTGATGTAATATCTACAGCTTCTACTTTATACATTACACTTCTGAATAATCCCGTACAGCCGGTTGCTCCGCTGCCTTCGGGATATAATGAAGTTTCGGCATCAATATAATAACCTGAATCAGGTGTAACAGTACCTATCAATAAAAATTCAGATGCGGTATCAGGGCTGCAGCTGTTCACTATGCTTCTGTAAACATTATAAGATCCGCGGCTGCTGCCTGAGCCAAGAAAATCAGGCTCAATATTGCTGTCCCACCTTAGCACCGGATTAAATTTCCCGGTTCCGGGTTCAATTATATTTTTTGTTACTTTCAGATTTTTGGGCTTTGAAGGCGGAAGCTCCTGCAATGCCAGCGCATCATCAAAATATACTTTAATATTAATATTACCTGATACCGAATCCCTTGAAAGCAGTTTTACGGTCAATCCTGTGCGGCTTCCATCACAGGTAATAGTTTGCGGGTTGCTGTATGGACTTAAAATTTCATCATATCCTATATTGAAAGCATCCTTACCGTCACCAAGCCAGTCTATAGTAACAAAATAATCATTTGGTTTATCAGAACACGGGTCATCAGTAACTTCCTGCATATTAGTCAAAAACTCACCGAGCGGCTGATGAAATTCTGATAAACCCAGAGGATTTCCAGTAACTGTTTCAAAAAGAGGTATTTCAAAACTGTATCCCGGAATAAAATACGGCACCATTCTTTCTATATACCAGTTATGCCTTCCTTCAGGCTGCACAAGCATAACATCCCTGTAGTTATTGCATTCAGCCCGGTTCATCTGGTGATAAACATATAATCCTTTACCATCCGGACAGTACGGGTCCTGCTGTGCTGCATTAATGTTCCAGCAGTTTCTTCCACCGCGTGAAATTCCGTCATACACCGAAAGCTTCTGATGATTGGCTATAAAATATTTTTCTCCGTTTTCGTTCAGCTGAACAGATAACAGGTCGCCAGTAAATACATAATCCCTGAGTGTAAACTCTGCGATTTGCTGTGTATATGGAAAAGGTATTTCAACCGGAACAGTATATTCAAAGCTTGTTCTTTCAAATGGCGAATACGCAAAACATGAGTGCTCTACCCCTGTCATTAATCCAATTTCAAAATGCTGGGGTGTGTACCTGTGTGTCATTTCATGCAGGATTATCTGCGTCATTTTAGAGTAATTCTGCATGATGCTTAAACATGTTACCCCCGAACCTCCGTAAATCCTTGTACTATCAAGTGTAAAAAATGAGGTTATTCCAAGATCAGATAAACCTGATATTGGATACCCAAGCTGAAAGAACCAGTCATCTTCAGGATACAGGGGTACTCTGCGGTATACAACTACAATCATATCTGCGGAGTTATCTCCGCCTCCGGGCATCCAGCTCCAGCCATCAGGTGAAAATGTCCAGTTGTTATAACGTGTAAAATCTATATTATAGGTTGTATCGGCAATTTTAATTGCAAACTCATTCATATTTTCGTAATTGTATCCGCGTTCTTTATACCAGGCTGCCTGTTCGGGGAACCGGATGTGATACTCATCTCCGATAACATCAAATGTTCCCAAGGAAAGCTCCGAAAAATAATCCGAAATTGTATACTGCCTGTAGCGTTCTGTATAATTTACCGATGTATCACCTTCAACACTGTCTATGAATCTGCCGCCTTTAATATGAGGGTTTAACGGCCGCTGCATGCCGGGGTCATGCCAAACTGAATATCCGTTCATTTGGTCGCCGGTAACATTATCATCGGGGAATTTTGCATATATTATCATAATCCTTAAATATTGGCCGGGTTCCGGGGTTTTATGAACCATTGAAGGGGAAAATTCACTGCTGAAAAATTGTTTTCCGGTTTTATTCTCTTTGTTCATTAAAGAAATATAATTATCAACACCGTGCGGAAAGCATGTTGATTTTGTATTACTGTTTTGAAATATTGTATTAATGCGATGCGAAGTGTTATACAGTTGAGAATACAGATCAGAATAACTGCATAAGAGATAGAACAGGGCTATAAGGTACTTAAAGTATAGATTCATTTTTTATCCTCCTGTAATTTTCTTATACAAAATAAGAATAGAATATTTTAAAATATATAGTATTTTCTGTTTTTTTTAATTAGTAGTTTAAAGATACTATAAATTTAAATTTCATTTGATTACAGCTTAAAATTAACTATTTTATAACAGGTATTATGAAAATCATCAAAATTTTAATATTTTTCTGGTTAATTATTTCAGTTAGTTTTTTTGCAGAGCCTTCAAGGGAGTGGGTAAACAGATATAACGGCTCAGCCAATAAGTTTGATATTGCTTCAACACTTAAAATTGATCAGCAGGGTAACCCGGTTGTGTTCGGCAATATCAGCCAGACCGGCTCATTTACTGATATTACAGCCATAAAGTACTCACCTGCAGGAAGTATTTTATGGCAGGCTGTGTTTAATGGTTACGGAAGCGGAATTGATGAATGCAAAGATGCTGTCATTGCCCCGGAAGGCTCCTGTTATATAACAGGCTTTACTGCAGATACTTCACAGGTTATTAAAATGGTTACCATAAAAATAAGCAGTACCGGCGATATCCTATGGCACAATGTGTTTATGCCTGCAGTTTATAACCAGGGTATAGGGCTGGGAATTACAATTGATGATACAGGTAACATAATTGTCTGCGGATCATTAAGAAGAGCTAACGGCACTAATACAACAGCAGTTTTAAAATACTCACCTGCCGGAAATTTACTTGGAAGCGTTTATTTTAATAAAACATCTTTAAGCAGCGAAACACCGGTTAGTGTGTGCGCTGATAATTCCGGTAATATTTATGTTCTTGCTTCATCAAATGCTGTTGGAGGAGTGAACGATATATTAATGCTGAAATTTTCACCGCAGTTAAGCCTCATGTGGCAGAATACTTTCAGCGGAAGCGCTTTCGGCAGTGATATTCCGGTAAAGATGATACTTTCAGGGGATAACAAGCTTGTTGTAGCTGCTGCAGTATATAATGCGCCGGGCGGTTTTGATTATGCTGCATACAGGTTCGATACAAGCTCTGCGCTTATTATGCAGTATTTTTATAACGGTACGGGCAATAACCAGGATATACCATACGATATTACCTGCGATTCTGCAAATAATATTTTTATAACAGGATCTTCAAGAAATTTTGATACCCTTGGCAGCGAAGATATTTATACGATGAAAATAGACCCAACGGCTGTGCTGCTTTGGGGAAAAAGATTCGACGGGTTCGGGCGGGGGCTTGATTATGGCACAGCTGTTGCTGTTGATAACCGTGGGAATGTTTTTGTGGGAGGTACAACCGATAAGCATGATTTCCACCAGCAGTATGCGCTGCTTAAATACGGGCACCAGGGAGACCTTCACTGGCTTGAAGAATACAGCTTTATGGAATTTTCCGAGGATTTTGTTTATACTGCCGCCTGTGATAATAACGGAAGCGTTTATATTACAGGCATCAGTTTTGACAGCGCAAGCGATTATGATATTACAACAATTAAATACAGCGAACCTATTGGGATAAACAATATATCTTCTGAAGTACCGGATGATTTTATGCTGTATCAGAACTATCCGAATCCGTTTAATCCCTTAACAAAATTCAGGTTTCAAATTCCGGCAAAAGGCAAAAGCCAAAAGGCAAAAATTGAAATTAGTATTTATGATCTTCTGGGGAAGAAAATTGCTGAAGTAACAAATAAAGAATATTCGCCGGGTATTTATGAAGCAGAGTTTGACGGCAGCAATCTGCCGAGCGGGGTTTATTTTTGCAGGTTAACAGCGGAAGAGATTGATAAATCAATTAAAATTATGCTTTTAAAATAGGAAATATCTTATTGTTTTATTTATCATAATTAATATATATATTTTTATATGTTTTATAGAGCAGCGGTTATATTAATAATAATTTCAATTTCACTGAAAGCACAATGGTATCCCCAGAATACAGGGACTATTTATGCACTGAAGTCAATTTATTTTATCAACGAACAAACTGGTTTTTCCTGCGGGTATAATACAATACTTAAAACAACAAATTCAGGGATTAACTGGAGCAATTTTTATTTAACGGGAAATCATCAATCGATATTTTTTACAGATTTAACAAACGGATTTATATGCAGCGACAGCGGAAAAATTTTTAAAACTACAAATGCTGGAAATACCTGGGTCCTTAAAATATCAGGAACTATAAATAATTTGACATCAGTAAATTTTTATGACGCTAATACAGGAATAATTACCGGACTTGAAAAAACCCTGCTTAAAACAACTAACAGCGGCGAAAACTGGTTTTCTGTTACAAATAATTTGCCTGAAATAAATTTCCTTGCGTCAGAATTTATTGATGCTCAAAATTTTTATGTTACAGGCAGTAATAGTTTTATCATTAAAACTACAAACGGCGGCTTAAACTGGATGCAGTATACACTTGGCGAAGTAAATCCGATATTTACTATAGAATTTAATTCACCTTCTAATGGTATTGCTACCGGCTGCTGCGGAATGTTAATGGTAACTACAAACGGGGGTATTAACTGGACAGATTACAATTATCTATCTCTTGGATTTACATTTTATTCTCTAGTATTTTCTGATAACAACACTGGATTTATGGCAGGTGATAACGGTATGCTTTACAGAACAACTGACAATGGTTTTAACTGGGATTCAACACTAACCGGCACATCTCAAAATCTGTATTCGTTATTTATGCTGAATAATAACACGGGTTGGATTTCGGGCGGATACGGAACAATTTTAAAAACTACGAACGGCGGAGGTCCGGGTTATCCTATTGGAATAAACAGTATATCATCAGACGTTCCGGATAAATTTATGCTGTATCAGAATTATCCTAATCCGTTTAATCCGGAAACTAAAATTAAATTTGAAATTAAGTCTAATGAAAAAAATATAAATACAAAAACTGAACTTAAAATATACGATGCCCTTGGAACTGAAATTTCAGTTTTATATTCCGGTTTTCTTACACCGGGGTCTTATGAGATAAACTATGACGGAAGTAATTTACCAAGCGGTATTTATTATTATAATCTTAGGTCATCCGAAGTTTCACTTACGCGAAAAATGGTACTATTGAAATAATTGCTGATTTCTTTAAATTTTTAGCCTTTTTTCTAATTATTTATAATAAATAAAGTATAAATTAGACTTGAAATTTAATTGAAATTAAATTAGTTTTTGAGTTACAAACTAATAAATTTTAACAATTTTAAAATAATTAAAAAGAGGATATTAAAATGAAAAAGCTTTTACTTGTTGTAATTGCTGTCATTGCTCTTGTTGGTTTTAAACCAAATGTTTCATCCCAAACAGGATTTAATACAGTACTTGAGTATTGCACAGGCACTTGGTGCCAGTGGTGTCCGTGCGGACATCAAATAGTAGATGCAATTACTCAGTCATACCCGAACACTGTTGTTTTAGCATACCATGGCGCAGGCTCTGATCCATGGTTATCATACAGTTTACCGATGATACAGCTTTTTGGTTTCAGTGCTTACCCAACCGGAGTAGTTGGCAGAAGAACAGGAATAATTTCAAGGAGCGGCTGGAGTAACCAGGTTGTTGTTCAGTCAAGCGCAATAAACCCGGGTGTTTCCATACAGGTTAATAATAAAACATATAATGCAGGTACAAGAACTATTTCAGCTGACGTAGTAATTACTGCATTAGAAAATTTGACAGGCACTTATAATGTGCTGTTTATTTGTACTGAAGATAACCTGATCTATCCGCAAACCGGTAATGGCAGCTGCCAAGGCGGTTCAAATTATGTACATAAACATGTAGTTAAAGGGCTAGTTAACGGCTCTACAGGTACTCTTGTAAATAGTGCCGATCCATGGAATCAGAATGTTTCTTATACAATACCATTAAGCTATGTAATTCCTAATCATGTTGCTGAAAATAATGCGAATATGAACATATTGGTATTTAAAACCAGCGGAAGTGTTTCAACTGATCAACATATTCAGCAATCAAGATTTATTTCTATTGTACAACCTGTTGGTATCCAGAACAACAATGAAGTAGCTGAAAGCTTCAGCCTTGGTCAGAACTATCCTAACCCGTTTAACCCAACAACAAACTTCAGGTTCTCACTTCCAAAAGATCAGACAGTTAGTCTTAAATTTTATAATTCAATGGGTCAGGAAGTAGCAACATATATTGATGGTTTCTTAAAAGCAGGCGTTTATAATGTAGATTTTGACGGCTCACAACTTTCAAGCGGTATTTACTTCTACACATTAAAAACAAATGATTTTGCTGAAACCAAAAAGATGATGCTGGTTAAATAATATTTAGTTTTTGTTTAACCCCGCTTAATGCGGGAATTCAGATTTTTTAATGAAGCGGGGCTATCAAGCCCCGTTTTGTTTTTTATAACCCGTAAGGAGAATTAATTTATGTTAAAAAAAATATTCACATTATTATTTGTTCTTGCTTTGGTTATTTCAGTAACTAAGCTGAATGCCGAGCCAAGAAGAATGGTGCTTGAGTTCTGTACAGGCACATGGTGCGGCTGGTGCCCATGCGGTCACCAGGCTGCTGAGCAGATATTAACACAATATCCGAATACCATAGTTATTGCGTATCACGGCGCAAGCAGTGACCCATGGCAGAACTTCCAGGGTAATGCAATCAGGTCTTTGCTCGGATTTTCAGCCTACCCGACAGGAGTGTTTGACAGAACTAATCACCCCGGTAATAACGGCGCGCCGTATCCGTATGTAACATATACAATGTGGAATACATATGCGCAGAACCGTTATAATGCAGAGCCAAACAGCAATATAAATGTTCTTGTTACTGCAACAAATTACAACACGGGAACAAGGCAGTATACTGCCACTATTAATGCAATTGCGCAGACAACATTAAACGCGCAGTATAAGATCTGCTATGTGCTTACTGAAGATAACGTTGTTTACCCGCAGAATTTTTATGCATCATGCGGTACAGCAGGGTATCACAATGATTACGTGCATAAAGATATTGCAAGGATAGTACCTGCACCGACAGGTGAAAACCTGAATACAGGTGTATGGAACCAGAACCAGACTATAACAAAAAATGTTGCAATTACAGTTGATGCAGCCTGGGTTCCGGAAAATTGCCGCTTAAATATTATTGTATACAAAGATTCTTCAGAGCTTTTCCACGGCGCTGTTGAACAGGGAACCAAACAGGCTGTTACCGGAATGGTTGGAATAATAAATAACAACGAAATTCCTGCTGTATATTCGCTTTCGCAGAATTATCCCAATCCGTTCAACCCGGTTACAAATATTCAGTTTTCAATTCCAAAAGCCGGATTTGTAAGCCTGAAAATTTATAACTCACGCGGTCAGCTGGTTGAAACCTATACCGAAGGTTACATGAGCGCTGGTACTTATAATGCTGATTTTGACGGAACAAAGCTTGCCAGCGGAGTGTATTTCTATACATTAACTGCAGGCGATTTCAGGGAAACGAAGAAGATGGTTCTGGTTAAGTAGGTGAATTGGGTTAAAAGGTTAAAAGGTTAAATAGGTTAATAAGTTAATAAGTTAATTTTAGTGGTGACACGCGTCGGGTACACACCCGGCGGCACATAAATAAAATATATGTAGCCCCGCCCTTTAGGGCGGGGGTTGGTTATCCCATACATCCGGGACTTTAGTCCCGATTAATGCCGGGTACACACCCGACGATAAGAAAAATTATTTAATCGGTTGAATGGTTATATCTGAAAAATAAATTGATTTAATTAAATAATATTTGGAATAAAAATGAAAAAAATTAGTTTACCGTTAGTTTTGCTCTTCCTTCTGTTAACATCCATTGATATAAATGCACAATTTGTAAGAAAGGTGCTGTTTGAAGAAGCAACCAATGCATCCTGCGGGCCATGCGCTGCAAATAATCCTTACCTGAAGGCATACATAGATTCCAAAGGAGATACTATTATTGCTATAAAGTATCATGCAAGCTTTCCGGGACCGGATCCGATGTACCAGCACAATCCTACGCAGAATGCCGAGCGTTACAGTACATATTACGGTATGAATGCTATGCCGTGGCTTAATGTTGACGGAATTATCAACGATGTATGGCCTTTCACAATTACTAATTTTAATAATGCTTATTACGGCAGGCTTGCAATACAGGCTCCGCTTACTGTTACTGTAAGTGACCAGCGCATTCCGGGAGATTCGATAAGAACAACTATAACCGTAAACAATCCTTCAACACTGCCATCAGGCAATTATAAGCTCCGCGTAATGGCAATTGAAAAATGGGTTATTTATGCGTCACCTCCGGGCTCAAACGGTGAAACACATTTTGAGCATGTTTTCAGGAGAGCATACCCCAATACAACAGGTACAACATATAACGGAACTGCAGGAAACCAGCAGTTTGTATTTACTTATAAAATTGATCCTGTATGGAAAGATACTTCTGTAATAACAGTAGCTTTTATACAGAATGACAATAATAAAGAAGTACTTAACTGTGGAAAAGGTTCTGTTAATCCTGTTGGAATAAATAACAATAATAACGGAATTCCCCGGAATTTCAGTCTGTTACAGAACTATCCAAATCCGTTTAACCCGGTAACATATATAAACTTCAGCCTGCCGCAGGCATCAGATGTTAAGCTTGCTGTATATGATATGCTGGGACGTGAAATAGCTTTACTTGCAAACGGTAAGTTTGATGCAGGGAGTTACAGCATTGATTACGATGCATCAAATCTGCCAAGCGGTATTTATTTTTATACTATTACAGCAGGTGATTTTAAAGACACAAAGAAAATGATGCTTGTTAAGTAGTGAATAGTTAAGTAGTTGAGTAAGTTAATAAGTTTATAAGTTTATAAGTTTATAAGTTTATAAGTTTATAATACCTATTCGCTTATAAACAGGAAAATCTATCACACATTGCTCCCCTCTCCTTTAAGGAGAGGGGCAAGGGGGTGAGGTTCTACGTAAGTTAATTGGTTTTTTGCAGAGACGCGATATTCGCGTCTCTTTTTTTAATAAGCAAAATAAATTATATAAAGGCTAAAGCGCTGTATTTAAGAAAAAAAACTACGCCCTAAAGGGCGTGGCTATTAAGTATTTCATTATTTCAAGTTGTTTTAGCTCCGTTAGTAGCGTTTTTTTTGTAGAAAATTTATAGGATTGATTACAAAGCTCCGCTACGAAAGAGCCCCTGCGGGGTAAGAGCGATATGTTAATTATTTAATACCAAAGTCTAATTATAAATATCAGTTTTATTAATCAGTATTTAATTTTTATGGGCTAATATATTCTTAAAACCTTTGATAATTTTTTTCTATATTTAAAGATAATTCCAAAAAATTTGATAAAATCTGCAAAATATGTAAAGATTTTACTTCTGTTATTATTTACAGCAGTAAATATTTTAGCACAAAGTGATACAGTAAAGATCACAGGCGATACTATTGATATCCGGAGTAACATAGAAACAGAAATGCTGCTTGAAACCCAGACAGAAGATGCAGAAGACTCTGAGCTGCTGGATAAGCTTGCCCAGCTTGAGGCAAATCCGGTTGAGCTGAATACTGCTGCTGCCGGAGACTTGCAGAAAATTCCATACATAGATGCAATACTTGCAGCAAAGATCATTGAATACAGAATAAAAAATCAAAAATTCTTTACAATTGCAGAATTAAGATATGTTGAAGGTATTGATGATGAGTTATATTCCAGAATAAATAAATACGTCATAGTAAAAAGCTCAACCGTTGATTTTGTTAAGGATGAATTCGGAATTGTTCAGAAGATCCGTGAATCACGGAAAAGCGCTTTCAGCAGGCTGGGGATTGAACTTAGAACACGATTCAGCAATGACCTGCAGCCAAGCAGAGGTTACCTGCCCCCTGTAAAATATCTTGGACCCAGACCAAAATTTTATACCAGGTTAAATACAAGTTATTCCGCAGGCAGTTTTAACTTTTACGGAAGCCTGCTTGCTGAAAAAGATCCGGGTGAGCTAAACTGGGCTGATCATATAGGCGGTTTCCTTGAAATGAAGTCTGATATTGCACTGAACCAGTTAATAGCCGGTGATTATATTCTGGAATTCGGGCAGGGAATTACTTTATGGGGATCTTATTCATTTTCAAAAGGAAGCGATGCAGTTTCCGGAATAAAGAAAAAAGGCGACGGCATAGATTCATACAATTCCGTAAATGAAGTACAGTATTTCCGCGGCACTGCCGCAAAGATCAAGCTGCCCGTAAGCTTTGGCGATTTCAGCCTGTACGGATTTTATTCAAACAACAGCATTGATGCATCAATTGATACTGTACTTAACCAGCTTTCCAGCGATTATGTTGACGGGTATCACCGGACACAGTCAGAAATAGACAGAAAAAATGCCGGTAACGAAAGGCTTTATGGCGGCAGGCTTCTGTATGAGTCAAAGTTATTTGGTACAGCAAAAATAGGTTTAACTTATTATAACAGCAGGTATGATAAACCTTTTGAATATAAAGGATTGTTTGAATTTTCAGGTACTAAATCCAATGCGATTGGGGCAGATTTTGATTTTGTCTTTAAAAATGTAAATGTTTTTGGTGAGTGGGCAAGAAGCTATACCGATATTGTAGGAGGTGTTACAGGCGTAAAAATACTTTTCTTTAAGCTTGCTGATGTTGTTTTTATGGTAAGAAACTACCCTAAGAATTTTATAATGCTTCATTCCTACGGATTCGGCGAACAAAGCGGAACTTCTCAGAATGAATTTGGTATTTACAGCGGCATCCGCTTTAAGATTGGTAAACTTGCAGTAATTAATGCTTATTATGACCAGTATAAATTCCCTTATGCCACATTCTACAATCCCGTACCAACAAGCGGAAGGGATTTTATGACACATACCCAGTGGAACGTTACGCGCGGCTTTACACTTTTTACAAAATATAAGAACGAGACAAAGGAAGATGTAACATCAGTTATTAATTCATACGGACTTGAAGAAGATAAGATATATGACCGTACACAGACTAATTACAGGCTGCAGTTTGATTATGATATATACAGAACATTCAGGGTAAGAAGCCGCTTTGAATATGTATTTGTTGATAACAACGGTTATAAAACTTCCGAAAAAGGACTGATGTTCTTTTCTGATATAAGAGTATCTCCTTTAAGAAATCTGATTGTTGACGGAAGATTTATAATATTTCAGACTGATTCTTATGACTCAAGAATATATGAATATGAAAACGAGCTTAACGGTGTTGTTTCTAACCAGGGATTATACGGCAAAGGCAGAAGATGGTACCTGATGCTTAAGTATAAACCGTACAAATTTCTTGAACTTTCTGCGAAATATTCAGAAACGGTAATCGAAGGAGCGAAAACAACAGGTTCCGGCAACGATGAAGTGATGAACGACCTTAAAAACAGGTTTTCGTTTCAGCTTGATATAAAATTTTAACAAATTTTCCGTCTCCGTCTACCCGAAGGTTTGAACAGGATAAACACTATAATAAAGCTGCTGCAGAATGAATTTCCCGGCTTTGAGCCCCAGCCGGCGAAAGCAGACCCTCTGGATGTGCTGATTGCTACAAAACTTTCTCAGAATACTACCGATAAAACCAGCTACCGGGCTTTTACAAATCTTAAAAATGATTTCAGGAACTGGGATGAAGTAATGGATGCCTCCCCTGCAAGTATAAGAAAAGCTATAAGAGTATGCGGACTGGTTAATACAAAAACAGCCGATATAAAGAACCTGCTTAAGCAAATGAATAAAAAATACGGGAAACTTAGCCTTAAGTTCCTGGAAAAACTCGATGATAAGAGTATTTATGAGGAGCTTTTGCAGTATAAAGGAATAGGAGTAAAAACAATTTCCTGTGTGCTTGCTTTCAGCCTGGGCAGGGATGTTTTACCGGTTGATACGCACGTTCACCGTGTTATGAACAGGCTGGGAATAGTAAAAACTTCTGCCCCAGAAAAAACATTTGAACATGCTAATTTATTAATCCCCAAAGGCAAAAAATTCCTGTTTCATACACTGCTTATAAGATTCGGAAGAAAAATATGCCGCTCTGTAAATCCGTTATGCGGTAAATGCAGTCTTTATGACCTGTGTGAATTTAAAGATAAAGAAAATTATGCTTTAAAGAGTAATGCGGAACCCAAAGAAAATAATTTTATAATTCTTGAACATATTTAAAAACATTATTTCTAAATTACCTGCTTTAAATAATTATTATGTTATTCGATAAAAGCAGGGTAAATAAAATATTAATTATTAAGCAGGGAGCTATTGGCGATGTACTGCTTTCAACCCCGGTAATTGAAAATCTCCGCAGTAATTTTCCGGAAGCTGAAATTAATTTTCTTACTCAAAGCTACTGCATAGAAGTGTTAAGAGGAAATCCATATCTTAACAGGATACTTACTTATGATATCGGCAAAGGAGACAGTTCATTATGCCTTCTGAAGAATATCAATAAACAAAAATATGATCTTGTTATAGACCTGTTCGGAAATCCCCGTACTGCCATAATTACATATAACAGTGATGCGCGATACCGTGCAGGATACAGGTTTGGGTGGAGAAGACTGGCATATAATATTAAAATAAAACCAAGAGGGAGTGAAGTACATAACATTGAGTTTAACCTGGATTCTTTAAGAGCTCTTGGCTTAAAGGTAATTACAGATAAACCTTATTTTTATATAAATAAAATTCATGATGAATTTGCAGATGAATTTTTCAGGGAAAACGGATTATCAGTAAAGAACACTATTGGATTTAATGCCGCAGGCACATGGCAGACTAAAGTATGGCCGGCTGAATTCTGGTCTAAGCTTGGGAAATTGTTCAGTGAAGATAATACAGTTTTACTGTTCTGGGGTTATGAAAAAGAAAAGCAGCTGGCTGAGCAGATTAAACAAAGTATCGGCTCAAAAGCCATAATAACACCGGAAGTAAATCTGAAATATATGGCTGCACTTATGAAAAAATGCAGCTTGTTAGTAAGCAACGATACAGGTCCTATGCATATTGCCTGGGTTTGCGGCGTGAATACTGCAGCAATATTTGGACCTACAAATTCTCATTTGCAGGGTCCGCTGAGTAAAAATTCAATAATAATCAAAAATGAAACATTAAGCTGTCTTGGCTGTAATTTAACAAAAATCGAAGATTGCCCGTATTCGCATAAATGCATGAAGGAGCTTAAACCGGAGCATGTATTTGATAAATTAATGGAATTTATGAAGTTAAATATTAATGTCGGAACTAATTAGTATACTATATAAGTTTAATTATTGTTATAAAAATTCTGGAAAGGAATTGAATTGATAAGTAAAATATTTATCCCGGTATTTATATTAATAATGCACTCCGGTCTGCTGTTTGCAGGTGATACATTTGAGGATGTATTGAAAAAAGCATCAACAGAAAACAAAAGGATAGTAATTGATGTATATACAGACTGGTGCGGGTGGTGCAAAAAAATGGATGCTGAAGCATACAGTAATAAAGAAGTAAAAAAACTGATAGAAGAAAACTTTGTTTTGTATAAACTGGATGCCGAAGGAAAGAACAAATTAACATATAACGGCAAGCAGTATACCGAAGAGGAGCTATCATATTATTTTGAAGTATTCAGCTTTCCTACTACCGTTTTTCTGGAACCGGACGGGAAACTGATAACTTTCAGTTATGATAATTACCCGATGAAGAATATACCCGGTTATGTAAAAACCGATGAGTTTAAAAAGCTGCTGATATATTTTAAAGACGGTAAATATAAAGATACAGACCTAAGCAAGATTATATAGAATTAACCGGAATATATATTTTTAAAGCGGGGTTTATCCCGCTTTTTTATTTTCCAATTGTTAAGACACCTTTTCTGATATTGTTAAAATTCATTATTATGTGTTAACTGTGTGTTAGGCAGGCTTATTTTAAGCCTGTTTTTGATATTTTAACTTAATTTAATCCAAATATTCCCTTTATATAAGATTAATCCAATTTGACAATCTTTGCATAAGAAAAATAAACTATAAAAGTAAAAATATATAATGAAAGTTAAACTGACACTATTTACAGCAGCTATACTGTTTTTTGGCTGCACACTATTTGCACAAAGCGGTAAGATTACGGGAAAGGTACTGGATGGCTCCAGCGGAGGCGTACTTCCTGATGCAGTTTTAAAAATAGAAAATCTGAATAAGGGAACTGCATCAGATCTTGACGGAGCTTTTTCGTTTGAGAATGTAAGCGCAGGAGAATTCAGCATAAAAGCAACTTATATTGGGTATGTTTCCCAAAGCGTTAATATTAAGGTAAAAGCAGGTGAAGTTGTTAATGTAGATTTTATTCTCCAGCCTGAAGGTACATTAACTGATACTGTAACAATAGAAGCAACAAGGATACAGAATAACGAAGCTGCGCTTCTGCTTAAGCAGCAGAAGGCTGAAAATATCCAGGACGGGATTTCCAGCCAGCAGATAAAAAGAACCCCTGATGCCCTGGCTTCTGATGTATTAAAGAGAGTTATTGGTGTAAATATTGTAAACGATAAGTTTGTTTTTGTACGTGGAACAAGCGAAAGATATAATAACACAACTTTAAACGGAGTAATGCTTCCAAGTACTGACCCTGATAAAAAATCGTTTTCGTTTGATATATTTCCTTCAATGCTTCTGGATAACATAATAATTTCAAAATCATTTACAGCAGACCAGCCCGGTAATTTTTCAGGAGGGTTAGTTCAGCTTCAAACCAAGGACTTCCCGGACAGATTTACATTAAATTTTTCAACACAGGGCGGAATTACAACCGAAACATCAAATGAAGGCAACTTTCTAACTTATAATGCCGGTCAGAAAAAGTTGTTATTTTTCAATTCCGGATTAGATGATGGTTCAAGGCAGCTGCCTGGGGCATTCCCCAATACTGCATTTTCGGGTCAGAATAACTATGGTAAATTGTTTGTAAATAACTGGGAACAGAAAAAAGTGAGCGCTCCTTTAAACGGCGGCTTTAATTTGTCATTTGGTGGTCAGGCTAACCTTCTTAAAAACCAGTTTGGATATATTTTCGGATATTCGTACAAGAACTCATTTTCTAACAAGGTAATTGAACGAAATGAGTATAACGGCGATACTACACAGATAATAAAAACAAACGGGCAGTTATCGGAATATTCGGTAAGCAACGGCGGAATTCTGAATTTAAGCTATAAAGTTGGCGATAATAACAAATTCAGCTTTAAAAATACTTATTCAATAAGTTCGGAGGATGAAACAGAATATATGGAAGGCTGGAGAGCGGTAGTGTTTTCAGCCGGTGATGAAGACAGAAAAATGTACAGAACAGCATTTACTGAAAGAAAGCTCTTTTCTTCAATGTTTTCGGGCAGCCATTATATTAAAGCATTAAGAAACATGAACGTTACATGGAAAGCATCTTATTCAGAATCAAACAGGGATGAACCTGATATGAAACGGGCTTATTACAGAAAAGAACGTTTCAGCGATGACCCGTATATTGTTCCTATCACAACAATTGCAAATTCAAATGTAGGCAACAGATTCTTCTCTAAACTCTTTGATATAAACAGGAATTTTAGCATTGACGCAGAATTTGATATGATGAAGTTAAGAAAAAAAGATCCTGTTTCAAAATTAAAGATCGGTGGATTTGCTCTTGGGACAAACAGAAATTTCAGGGCAAGAAGCTTCGACCCGTTTCTTGCTCCGCAGTCTTATGTTGATATAACTGCTCCGCTTGAAGAATTATACGGACCAAATAACATTGATTCCATGAAAATTAATTACAAAGAAGTAACCAGCTTTTCAGATTCTTATAATGCACAGGAAAATCTTTATGCAGCATATTTAACAACTGATATACCTGTTGGAAAGTTCAGGTTTGTCGCAGGCTTAAGATTCGAATACAGCGAACAGAAGATGCAGGGATTTGACAGAACTTCACCGGTTGTTGCAATTCCAATAAATGTAAATCTTAAAACTAATGATTACCTGCCATCGTTTAACTTAACTTATTCACTTTCTGATAAAACAAATATAAGAGGTTCTGTTTCACAAACCGTATCCAGACCTGAACTTAGAGAGCTTGCTCCTTTTGGTTTTGTTGATTTTGTAACTGATGGTGATTTTTCAGGCAACCCCGATCTTAAATCGAGTTTAATTCAGAATTACGATCTAAGGTTTGAACATTATCCAAATGCAGGTGAGATACTTGCAATAAGCTTTTTCTACAAACATTTTAACCAGCCAATCGAAAGAGTAATTGTTCCTACTATACTTGCGCCAGTTCCATCCTATACATTTGCAAATGCAGAAAACGGAGCTGTTAATTACGGAGTTGAAATTGAAGCAAGGAAGAACTTAGGATTTATTAACAAATTCTTAAAAGATTTTTCATTCAACGTTAACCTGACAGTGATAAATTCGAAAGTAAATTTAGAAGGAACTACATCGGCAACCAATGAACTGGAAAGAAGAATGCAGGGTCAGGCGCCGTTTACAGTTAATGCAGGACTTTACTACGATAACAGTGATCTTGGAACAAGTATTAATTTATCTTTTAACCGTTCGGGTGATAAGATTTCTGAAGTTGGAAGAGTTGGATTTCAGAATGTTTATGAAAAAGGAAGAAATCTTTTCGATTTAAGCGCAACCCAACGACTTTTCAAGAACTTCGAAGTAAAATTTACAGCTAAAGATCTCATGAATGAGGATCATATTTTTACACAAAATGTGACTTTGAATTCTTCATCAACTGAATTGGTAGAAAAAGTTGTAAAACGAATTAAAACAGGTATCAATTATTCAATTTCTTTAGGTTATAAATTCTAATTAAAACATAAATCCAATAAAAGGGAGAAAAAATGAAGTTAACAAAGCTACTTATTCTGGCTTGTATGATGATAGGTATGTATGCAGCATCATATTCTCAGCCGATTGATTCGGTGACACTAAGCTCATCAGATATCACAACCAATATCACACTTAATGCATCAACCAGATATATGATGAAAGGCAATAACAAAGTAAAAAACGGTGCTACGCTGATAATCCAGCCGGGAACTATTATATTGGGTGATTTTGAATCTAAAGGAACGTTGATAGTTGAAAGAGGCGGTAAAATTTATGCTAACGGAACAGCAAATCAGCCAATCGTTTTTACCAGCGAGAAACCTCAAAACCAGAGAAATCCAGGCGACTGGGGCGGAGTGATTATTTTAGGGCGTTCTGGAATTAATACAGCTTCCGGAGCTGACTCGGCTGAAATTGAAGGTTTTGGCGCAGGTTTAGGTCCAATCTACGGCGGTCAGCCAAGAATTGATGACGATTCATCCGGTGTATTGCGGTATGTAAGGATTGAATTTTCAGGTATAAACCTGACAGGAGTTTCAGGAAATGAAATTAACGGTTTAACAATGGGCGGAGTTGGCTCAAGGACAGTTATTGAATATATCATGGTAAGTTATAATGGGGATGATTCATTTGAATGGTTTGGCGGAAATGTAAGCTGTAAATACCTTATTTCGTATAAGCCGGTTGATGATGATTGGGATACTGATAACGGATTTAGAGGAAGGATCCAGTTTGGCTTAAGTGTCAGGGATTCGGGAATATATGACGTTTCAACATCCAATGGATTTGAATCGGACAATAATACAAATTCTCCGTCATCGGGTACATATAATTCACCAAGAACAAAACCCATTTTCAGCAATATGACTGTTGTCGGTCCTTTTTCAAGCACAGGATTAACCCTGAACTCACTTTGGGGCAGAGGAGGTCATTTAAGAAGAGCTTCGCAGATTAGTATTTACAACTCAGTTATAATGGGCTGGAGAGTTGGCTTGCGTCTTGATGGACCCAGTATAAGAAGTGCATCAGGCGATACACTTCAAATAAGGAATACAATTTTTGCAGGAAACGTAAAGCTTGGAGATACCGCATCAGTTCCTGCAGGATTTGAAACATTCAGTACACAGGGCTGGCTGCAAACTGGTTCATATAATAATTCAATATTTCCTGCTGCATCTTCAGTTCAATTAACCGATCCGTTTGCAGTTTACCCCGATGCAGGCGATGGCACAGTTAATAAGTGGATGCCGCTGGGCGGTTCACCTGCATTAAGCGGAGCAGATTTTACAAACCCTAACCTGTCAGGTTTTGAGAATGTAACTTTCCGCGGCGCTTTTGGGACAACCAACTGGACTAGCGGGTGGGCAGTTTTTAACCCAAGAGGTTATGTTATAGGTATTCAGCAGATATCTTCAAATGTTCCTAACAATTTCTTTTTAAGCCAGAACTATCCAAACCCATTTAATCCTGTAACAAACATTAAGTTTGAATTACCACAGAACGGTTTTGTAACATTAAAAGTGTTCAATATGCTTGGTGAAGAAGTTGCAACACTTGTTAACCAGGATATGTCTATTGGTATATATAAGGCTGATTTTGATGCAGCTAATCTTTCAACCGGAGTTTATTTCTACAAAATGACTGTAACAAATTCAAACGGTTCATTTACAGATGTAAAGAAAATGATGCTGGTTAAGTAATTTATTTAAAAGTTTTTTGATCATTAATAACGTATTTCCCCAAAACCCCGTTAATTCGGGGTTTTTTATTATTTTAAAGTATTGTTTGTATTTATAATAAAATTGTGTTAATTTAGTATATTGGTGCAGTAATAAACAATATAAAAGGAGGATAACATGAGGACAGTAAAATTTACTGTTTTACTGGTTTTAGTTTCATTTTTTGCATTACAGTCGGTTAATTCACAGGTAAAGGTAAAATCAACCAAGTGGAAATCACCGACTTTTACAATAGATATAGCCCCTAATTTTACTTTACCTCTTCAGGAGGCTAAAGGAAATGTTGGTGAATTATTCCAGTTCAAAAATTACGGAATGAAATTTGGCTGGGGGGCTTCATTTAATTTTAAATTTGGATTAGGTCCACAGGGGCAGTATAGACCTTATCTATCTCTTAGTTATACACAAATGCAGAATAAAGACGATAACAATGCATTTATTAAGAGTAATTATATAAACAATGGATACCCTTATCCTAGCGGAACAGATACAGCAGTTTCCGGACAATCAGAAATATTTTTAAGAATACCTTCTATAGCTGCCGGATTTGAATACGCATTTACCAATGTTGACAGGAAAAAAAGAATGTGGTATCCTCACATTGGTGTAGAATTTTTAATGAGTGTAATTGCAGGAACTTACAGACAAACCTCATCAAATGTTACAGTTGATCCAAATTTAGAAACATCATATACTATTAAAAGTGATGTTAGGGTTGGATTTGGCGCTGGTTTAGGTGCTACCATAAGATTTGGTAAATCTGCAGGTATTACATTCGGTGGAAAATACAAATTGTATAATTTAATTGGTAAAAAATCTGATTTCTTAAAAGAAGAAAATAAAATGAACCTGCTTGATAAAGCTGCTACAGACCTGAATTCAAATCTATCCAAAGACAGGAATATAGGGGCAATTGAATTTTATCTTGGTGCAACAATATTTTTAGGCAGAACCAAAAAGTAATCAAACCAACTTTTGTTTATCAAACCCCGTCCTGAGTTATTGGGATGGGGTTTTCTTTTACATTCCTAAGCAGGATTATTCCCGCAACAAAAAAAACAATTATAGAAAGTACTGCAAATCTCTGGTTACCAGTTAGCCAGGAAATAAGGCCGAATGTCAGCGGACCCAGTATAGTTGATGTTTTTTCAAACAGGCTGTAAAATCCGTAAAATTCTGTTTTCTTTTCAAACGGTATAAGCTTACCGAAAAAACTGCGCGAAAGCGCCTGTGATGAACCTAAAAATGTGCCGGCAAATGCTCCAATAATTAAGAATGTGGTTTTATCATTAGCAAAATAAACTGTCAGCGTTAAAACTGCCCAGCTTATTATTATAAATACCAGGGTGTTTTTTGTCCCGTTTTTATCTGCGATCCACCCGAACAAAAATGAGCCCAGCAATGCAGTAACCTGTACTATGATAAAAAATATGATCAGATCAGGTATGGAAAAATTCAGTGTTGTTTGGGCAAAATTTGCTGAAAAGAATATTATTGTATTAACTCCATCTATATACAGAAAATATGAAAAAAGGAACAACCTTATGTTTTTAAAATTTTTTATATGGTGGAATGTATCTGATATCCTTTTGAATCCGGTTTTCAGAAAATTAGTTTTATCTGAACCGATAGAAGCTTTATTTTCCTTAACAAATAAAAATATAGGGAGGGAAAAAGCTAAAAACATTACCGCACATGCTATGAAAGTCAGCCTTGGTGTATCCTGAAGTATGATAACTGCTGCAAGTGAAGCAAGAGAGCCTAAATATCCGACAGCATAACCGAACGAAGATACCTTATTATAATTTTGCGGCGCAGAAATTTCTTTTATAAATGCATCATAAAATCCAAGACCTGCCTGGAAACCTGTATTTGCAAGTATGAAAAGAATCATTCCTGCAGCAATCATACCTTCAGTCACAAAATAAAGAAGTCCAGTTGAAATAATGCAAAGTAAAGTGAAGAAAGCAAGGTATTTCTTTTTTGTGCTGTAATAGTCGCTTGCAGCTCCCAGCAGCGGGCTGAGAACTGCAACCATAATCATTGAAATGTTAATGGCAGATGACCAGTAAAAATCAGCAACCGGTTCATTATTTGCAATAACTTTTTTAAAATAAATAGCATATACAAATGCAACAATTATTGTTGCAAATGTGGAGTTTGCAAAATCAAATAATGACCAGTTAAAAACATCTTTGGTGAGCCATTTGCTTTTTGGAGATGGTTGCGCCATTGGTGTTTATCGTAATTTTAATTGAATTGGTTCTTAGCTTAGAGAGTGTTTCCTGCTGTTTATCAGTCCTTTGCCTCTTTTTTTAATAAGGTTTTCCTTCTGAAGCTTATCAAGAATTGCATCAAGCACCCCGTTAACGAATTTGCCGGAATTCCTTGTACTGAAATCCTTGGCAATATCAATTGATTCATTAATGGATACTTTTGGCGGGATATCTTCAAAGTGGAAAAATTCAGTAAGGCATAGCTTGATAATAAGGGAATCAATCAGTGCAATCCGTTCCATATCCCAGTTTTCAACTGTTTCTGTAATAATGGATTCGTATTTATCGTTGTTTTGAATAGTATAGTTTATAAGGTCGTCGCAGAATTTTCTGTCGTCTTTCTTTTCAAGGTCTTCATATTGAAGCTGTTTTACCTGTTCAATCGGATCCTTTGTAAGCTCAAATGCGTACAATACCTGTAAAGCTTTTTCACGTAAATACCTTCTGGTTAATGCCATTTACAAAGATAATTTATCCAATACCAAATAACCAGAACAAAATTACTGCAAAGCTTTCCTTGATACAGAAATTAAATGAAGATTCAGTGGAAAGCGGGGTATCCGAAGCAACAGTATATGCATTGATCCCGAAGAATTTGCATATTTGTTTTGTTCTTAACAGGTGGAAATTATCGCTGATTATCACAATCTCTTTCCAGTTGTTCTTTTTGTACAGGTTTATATTTAGGTATTGTATCTGCTCTAAAGTGGAATTGGATTTATTTTCGATAAATATATTTCTTTCCGGGACCCCTTTTTTCAGCAGTTCATTTTTGGATACTTCAGCTTCAGTCATTTCACCGGGAGCCCCTCCCCCGGTAAGAATTATATTCTTTAAAATTCCGGCTGAATAAAGCTCGTAACCTTTATTTATCCTTTCACGCAGAACCGGTGAAGGCCGGTTGCCTCCCCAGACTGCCGCGCCTAAAACAGTACCGGCATCAACAGTTTTCTTATTTTCTTTTAAAAGCGTCAGATCATCTTTATAATTATATGCAAACAGGAAAACAATTGAATATGCAGCCAGTATAACCAGGATCGTTATCCAGATACTCCTGAAAACATAAAACTTCATTAAAACCGAAAATGATATTACACAGGCTGAAACAGTAATAAAAAGATGGAGTATTGCAAAAACGGAAAGTGCAATTGTCTGTACTCCTTTTTGAGACAAGGTGACAAGATTTTCATACAGTGTCTCACGCGGTATCCTTCCCTGGAATACTGCAAATGCCAGAACAGCAAGTGATAGTGCTGTAAATATAACAAGAACCCTTAAAGCACTTTTGTTCACTTTGGATGACTGAAGTGCTATATTTATTAATGCAATTATTGCTATCAGGCAAATCGTGATCCAGAACAGGTTCCCGGTATACAGAATGCTGAAGCTATTGAAAAATGATGATAAAAACCTGCGCGAAAGCATTGTAGTGTAATCAGTGTTAAGCCAGTATTTGTATGCTTCCATGAATGCAAGGATCAACAGCTCATAAAAAATAAGCCAAATCAAACTTAAGGATATTCTTTTACGTTTCTTTGGTATATCCACAAAATATTTTATTATTTAACAACATATTCTTATAAATATAACAAGATAGAATAAATAATTTATGTAAATTCCAGTATATTAGACTAATTTAGTCTTATATGCAAAATTTATTAATAATACAATACTATTATATTATTATTGTTTAAATGCTCTTAAAAAATTAAATTGGACTAAATTAGTCTAATATATTAAAAATATGAAAATAATATACAATTTATTAATTTTAATAGTTTTAATTCAAAATATTTTTACACAGGAACATTCTGACAGTTTAAAATATTTTGAATTACCTCAAATTGATATTATCGGAAGAAATACTGATATTATCAACAGAATTCCAGGTTCAATATTTATTTTGAAAGAAGAGAAACTTAAGCTTATAAATCCTGCTTCAGGAAATGAAGTTCTGAAAAAAGTTGCAGGCTTAAACATTGTTGATGAAGAAGGAATGGGTTTAAGAATGAATCTTGGAATAAGGGGAATGGATCCCGACAGGAGCAGAAGTGTACTGGTACTCGAAGACGGAATCCCTGTTGCGCTTGCGCCTTATGGAGAGCCTGAATTATACTATTCACCTCCAATTGACAGGATGAGCGGAATAGAAATTGTAAAAGGCAGCGGTTCAATTTTATTTGGTCCCCAAACCCTGACCGGAATAGTAAATTACCTGACACCCGACCCCCCAAAACAAAAAACTACGGTTTTACAATTAAGCGGTGGAGATCACGGTTTATTCTTCGGTAAATTAGGTTTTGGCACATCATATAAAAATGTTGGATTACAGATTAATGCTTTCAGAAAACAAGCAGATAATATCGGAGTATTAAAATTCAGAATAACAGACTTTAATGCAAAATTTAAGTTAGCAGCTGGTATTAACTCAACATTTGGAATTAAAATAGGGGTATATAATGAAAGTTCAAATTCTACATATGTTGGTATAACACAGTCAATGTATAATAATAGCGAATACTTTCCTGTAATGCCTCAAAATGATAATCTTGATGTAAAACGATATACTGCCAGTGTTTCACATAATATTAACTTAAGCAGTAATCTTAATTTGATCACAACAGCCTATGGTTATACAACGGAAAGAGCGTGGAGGCGGCAGGATTTCAGCAGAACAAGAGCAGGTAATACCACTGAAGTTTGGGGTGATACTAATGTTACCGGCGGGGCAATTTATATGCGTTCAACCAACAGCACACAGGATAGAAGGTTCCTTGTTGGCGGAGTTGAACCACGTTTTTTTTACACTTATAAATTTGGAAAAATTAAAAATGAACTTGATTTCGGTATCAGGTATCATTGGGAAAAAGCATTTGAAAAAAGATACAACGGTTCAAAACCCGATGCAGAATCCGGAGCGCTTGTTGCTGATGAAATAAGAACCGGTAATGCTTTTTCAGGTTACATACAAAACAGGTTTTTTATTACTGAACAATTTACAGTAACACCGGGATTAAGGTATGAATTTTTCAAATTTAACCGGCATATTTTAAGAAACAGCAGCAGGGATACTAATCTAACAGCCGAAAGTGAAAATAAACAGTTAATCCCCGGAATTGGAATATCTTACTATTTAAACAATAAATATAATTTTTTTGCCGGGATACACAGAGGTTATGCGCCGCCCAGGATAAAAGATGCAATAAGTATTAACGGGCAGGTTACACAATTAGAAGCTGAATTAAGCTGGAATTCTGAAATTGGCTTCAGAGCGTATTTAAAAGACGGTTTATTTGCAGAGATAACCGGTTATTATCTTGATTTTTCCAACCAGGTTATTCCTGTTTCTGTTTCTTCGGGTGGTTCCGGTTCCGGATTAGTAAACGGCGGTAAAACTCTCCATTACGGAATTGAAGGAGCTTTTTCTGTTGATCTTGGAAAAATAATGAAATCAAAATTCAATGTTATTTTAAGTTCAAATATTACTTTTGGAAATGCAATATTTAACTCAGACAGGTATATAACAGAAATTACTGGCAATGATACTTCTATTGTAAATGTAAAGAATAATAAGCTTCCCTATGCTCCTGATATATCTTTTAATTCATCTGTGGAAATTAAGTCGCCCTTCGGTGCAGACCTGATAATTTCAGGTAATTATACCGGCAAACAGTTTACGGACGAACTGAATACGGTCAATGCTTCAAATGACGGTTTAACAGGTGAAATTGAACCAAGACTTATTCTTGATGTTACAGCAAGATATAATCTTAAACAGATCAATACCGGTTTATTTGTTTCTGTAAAAAATTTAACCGATAAAATTTACATTGCAAGCCGCAGACCACAGGGAATAAAAACAGGTACACCAAGGATATTTTCAGCAGGATTTGAATTTAAATTTTGATAATAAAAAAACAGGTGAGGATACATTTATTCTCACCTGTTAAAAATTTTACCTTTATTTATCTTACCAGCCCAGGATCCATGCAAACATAAGCGGAGCAACTATAGTCGCATCACTTTCAACTATGAATTTCGGGGTATTGATATCAAGCTTGCCCCAGGTAATTTTTTCATTTGGAACAGCACCTGAATATGAACCATAGCTAGTTGTAGAATCCGATATCTGGCAGAAATAGCTCCAGAACGGCACGTCGTGCCATTCAAGATCCTGGTACATCATAGGCACAACACAGATGGGAAAATCACCTGCAATTCCGCCGCCAATCTGGAAGAAACCCACGCCCTTGCCGCCGGAGTTTTTCCTGTACCAATCGCTTAATGTTACCATATATTCTATGCCTGATTTCATTGTAGAAGCCTTAAGCTCGCCTTTGATGCAGTATGAAGCGAAGATGTTACCCATTGTTGAATCTTCCCATCCCGGTACAATTATCGGCAGGTTCTTTTCAGCGGCTGCTATCATCCATGAATTTTTCGGGTCAATTTCATAATACTGCTCAAGAACCCCGCTTAAAATCATTTTATACATATATTCATGCGGAAAATATCTTTCTCCTTTAGTATCTGCATCCTTCCACAATTCATAGATATGCTTCTGCAGCCTGCGGAATGCTTCTTCTTCGGGAATACATGTATCGGTTACACGGTTCAGCCCTTTTTCAAGCAGGTCCCATTCTTCCTTTGGAGTAAGGTCCCGGTAATTGGGCACGCGTTTATAGTGTGAGTGTGCTACCAGGTTCATCAGGTCCTCTTCTAGATTTGCTCCTGTACATGAAATTATCTGAACTTTATCATTTCGTATCATTTCAGCAAGTGAAATACCCAGTTCACCTGTGCTCATAGCGCCTGCAAGCGTAATCATCATTTTCCCGCCTTCGGCAAGATGTACTTCGTATGCTTTGGCAGCATCCATCATAGCAGCAGCATTAAAATGCAGGTAATGCTTTTCCATGAATTTTGAGATTGGACCTCTTGTCATATGTTTTCCCTCTTTGAAGATTATGATTTTTAAAAATTATTAGTGAACTTCGTTCACGCGTCATGTAAATACATGACACCACTAAAAACAACCTCACCCCCGGCCCCTCTCCTTAGAGAAGAGGGGGGAGATGCAGAAAGATTTTTTATAATTTTAATTTCTTGAACAAAAATTCAGGTATCGATGTGATTACAAACATTATCCACCGCCAGTAAAAAGGTGTATAAATCACACTTTTCCTTTTTATCATTGCCTTATAAATATCCTTACCTACTTTTTCAGGTGATGCTACAAGCGGTTTTGGCAGCGGCATACCGTAAGTCATTGGAGTGTTTACAAAACCGGGCTTAATAGTTAATACATTAACCCCGCTTTTAAAAAGCCTGTTCCTAAGTCCCGAAAGATAAACTGTTAAGCCGCCTTTTGCTGAACCGTACATATAATTGCTTTGCCTGCCTCTGTCGCCGGCTACGGATGAAATTACAGCAATATTTCCTTTTTTTAATGATTCAAATTCTGCAGCAAACAGCTCGCACACAGAAACCACTCCGGTAAAATTTGTATCAATTATTCTGTGCGCTTCCGTAAAATCAGTTTGCGCTTTATCCTGGGTACCAAGATAGCCAAATACAATTAATATGTATTCCAGTTCAGGAGTTTTTGCGAGAATATCTTCAACAAATTTTTTATGTGAGGGGTAATCAAGCGCATCTATATATTCTGCCCTGGTTCTGCACTTATACCTGATAGCAAAATCATTTGCATATTTTTCAGGTTCATCCTGTTTTCTTCCGGCAAAGATTATTTCATGTCCGGCTTCGGCAAAATGAGATGCAGCAGCCTGGGCAATGAGTGAGTTTGCCCCGAGTATTAAGAGAGACATAAACCTATTCTCCTTCCAAGGTCAGATGTGAATTTATTATTTGGGTCGTACTTCATTTTAATTTTCATCCATTTTTCCCATAAACCGCTGTACATGTGTTTAAAAGTTTTTTCGTCAAGTATAGAATCTTTTGTTAAATATGTTCTGCCGCCGTATTCCATTACAATTTTATCAAGCTGCTGGCACATTTCAATTGTTCCTTTTTTAACGGGGAAGTCCATTGACAGCGTATAACCTTCAAAAGGAAACGATAAAATACCTTCCTGGTTCCCCATTTTTTTTATTACTGCAAGGAAAGAGCCGCCCCCATATGAGACAACTTTTTTAAGCACTTTATCAATTGCTTCCTTTCCTTTTTCAAGCGGAACGTTAAGCTGGTACTGGATCAGGCCGCTTTTACTGTAAATATGGTTCCAGTCCAGCACAAAATCAAGCGGGTAGAAGTATTTATCGTAATGCTGGAAATCTTCCGTGTTCCTTGCCGTCAGGTAAATACCGGCATTAAACAAGCTTACAGTAAGCTTGTTTAAAGTGTTGAACGGAATTTCAAATGGTACTGCTATCTTTTTTTCAATATATTTTAACTGCGATCTTTTTTTCAGCTTTTCAGGCAGTTCATTTATTTCCGCATTGTTACCAAGAAGCAGAATTCCTCTCCCGTAGCTGCTTCCTTTTGCAACAACATCTATCCATGCAACTGAATAATGATAATTATCACTGTACTCTTCAATTTTTTCAAATAAAGCATCCAGGTTGCCTAGTTTTATAGCTTTGTTAAAAATATAAGGCGAAGTAATTTTTTTAAGCTGTATTTCACAGTCCAGTATGAAGCCGGTCAGTCCCATACCGCCAACTGTAGCCCAGAAAAGTCCGCTGTTATTTTCTCTTGAACACTCAATTATATCACCTGTTGCAGTAAGTAACCTGAAACTGCTGACAAAACTGGAAATTGAACCTACTTTATGATGATTTTTTCCATGAACATCGCTGGCTATAGCACCGCCCATTGTAACATATTTTGTACCCGGAGTTACTGCTGGAAACCAACCGCGGATCACAAATGTATCCAGCAGGTCTTTATATGTTACCCCGGCTTCGCATTTTACGATACCCTTATTTTCATCGAAAGATATAAAACGGTTCATCAGGGCAGTTTCTGCTACTATTCCTTTTACATTCAGCGAAGCGTCTCCATAACTGCGTCCAAGACCTCTTGGAATAACCGAATTTTTCTTCAATATCTCGCTGATATCAAATAATCCGGACGGCTGAGCAATTTTACATTTAGCTTTAGGGTATTTACCGAAACCGGAAAGCTCTGTCTCTTCAAATTTCATCAAATTCTGTGAATTTAATACACTTTACCATTTGGTTTAACCTGTAAATATCGTAAAATATAAAATGATAAGAAATTTAGAAATCCGGTATAATTGAACGGTATTCTTTAACTTTAATCTCTAAAAAATAATTATTATACTTGTGAAGTTCTTTGTTATAAATCTGTTTTACAGATTAATATTTGCGGTTTACAATATTTCAGTAAAAAGATCCAGTTTATGGATCGATAGGGAATCCGGTTCAAGCCGGAGCTGTCCCCGCAACTGTAATAGAGAAGACCGGTAATTAAAGTCACTGTTTAAATTTAAACGGGAAGACATACCGGGAATAGCTCTAAAGCCAGGAGACCTGCCGTAAATATCCTGAAAAATGATCTTCGAGGGTAAAGATAACAAGTTAATAAAATTGGAGGCTTCGTGTCTCTGTATGACTGGTTGTTTTCTCCCCGTGTCATACAGGTACAGGGAGCTTTTTTATTAACCAATTTTAATAACCAGACTTTTTTCATCGGGAGAAAATATGAAAAAGTTAATTTCTGTTTTACTGCTTTTTATCACTTCGTTTTTTATTTTTACATCACTTAACGGCTGCGGCAATGAGGATATTGTTACAAATAATCCGGTGACATCAACAAAAGGAGTATTCGTGCTTTATGAAGGTGCATTCGGTCAGCCGCAATCATATGATTATGGGTTTATAGATGTTACAAATGATTCAGTTTATTCAAATGTATACCAGAACTCAAACGGCGGAGCAGCACTGAACTCTTTCCCGAACGGAATGCTTCTTTCCGGAAATGAATTGTATATTTCTGCACAGGGAACATTTGGCCAGCCGGGCTCTATGTATAAAATTAATTCAACTAACAATCAGCTAATTACTTCTTCACCAAGTGTAGGAAACAATCCGTATAATTTTACTTTCGCAAATGGAAATATTTATATTACAAATACCGGCAGTGATTTTGTAAAAGTAACTGATATGAACTTTGGCACAGTGATCGATTCACTGTCAGTCGGCTTTAATCCGGCAGATATTCTGTTTGCCGGGGGGAATGTTTTTGTAGGTAAACAATCCTTTACTTTTGAAAACTCACTTGCAATAATAAATTCATCAAACCAGGTGAATAAATTATTTTTTCAGGGTCCGCCTGTATCAATAGCGCTGAATTCAGGTAAGGTTTATATTTCAACTTTTGGATATAAAAAAATATTTGCTGTGGATGCATCCACAGCTCAGCTGGTTGATTCGATCAATACACCTGTAACCCAGGCGGGAATAGGATACCTTGCTTCAGGCAGCGTAAATACAATGTATGTGCTTGGTACCGATACTGCTTTTCAGTATATGGAAGGAAAAAGTGTGTATAAAGTTGACCTTGTAAATAAAACGATAGATCCTGGTTTCAGCATAAGCGTAACCGGTACCGATGTTATTTACGGAATCGATTATGATGCCGTTGAAAACAGGATATATACAGCAATTGCAAAAGGCAATAATAACGGCGAAGTCAGGGTTTATGATCCTTCAGGTACTTTATTAAAAACATATTCAGATATCGGCGGCAAATACCCAAGAAGGTTCGCTTTTAAGTATTAATGGCTAAGCTTTTAGCAATATTATTGATTTTTATTATTGAAATCCCTGCCCAGGAGATTAATACTTCGGGGCAGGATAGTGTTTATACTGATGAGATTCTGGTGGAATCAAACCGCCTGAAGATGAAAAATTCCGAAGCGCCGAATAAAATACAGGTGATTGATTCTGAGCTGCTTAAACGGTTAAACGGCTCAAGGCTGCCTGATGCTCTCAGCTTAAGTGATGCGGTGTTTATCAAAGATTACGGTTTTAATTCAGGGACCAAAACAATTTCGCTTAACGCAACGCAGAGCGAACATACACTAGTGCTGATTGACGGCATCAGGCTGAACAGCAGGCAGAATGCGCAGTATGATCTTTCACTGTTTGATCTGGAAGATATTGAACGAATCGAAATATCAAAAGGCGGCTCATCAGCCCTTTATGGCAGTGATGCAATTGGAGGGGTTATAAATATTATTACCAAACGTGATCCACATAAACCTTTTAGCTTAAATGTTAAAGGTGAAACCGGTTCATACGGCTACAGGAAGTTTTACGGGAAGCTTTCGCAGTATTTTAAATTGGGACATTCTAAAGATATTTCATACAGTATTTCAGCATCTGATGAACGTGCTGAAAATAAATTCAAATTCAATTTCAAAAACGGACTGAATATTAATGAATATGAAAGAGAGAATTCTGATTTTAATACCCAGTTTGTGAACTTTGATATTAAATATTCACAAAGTAATGATATGTCACTGAAATATTTCGCCAGGTATTCCTCATTCGCCAGAGGTGTTCCGGGAATATTTTTAGGATACTCAACAGGTGCTGCAAGACAGGAAGATAAAATTGCAGTTACAGGTTTTTCCTTTGATAAAAAAATTTCAGATAAGGTTTTTTCTAAAAGTGATCTTACTTATCATTACCAGCACCAGAAGTATTATGACCCGGCAACATTTAATTTAATGACTGTAATTAACAGTTTCTACAAACTTCGCAGGGTATCAGCATCCAGCGTGTACAGCTTTTTGCCTTCGGAAAGTTTTAATGTAGAATCGGGCGCTGAGCTGAACTTTGATGATATTTCAAGCAATGAAACTGAAGAAGGATCAGCAAAGCAATTTGCATTTTTTGCAGCTTCAAAATATATCATTAAATTTTCAAAAGGTTCTGTATTAACATTATATCCGGGTGCCAGGTATGATTATTATTCAAATATTTCCGAACATAATGTATTCACCGGAAAGTTCGGCGTAAATTTAAAACCGTTCGGAAATTCAGATTTCCATATAAAATCATCGTTTGGAAATAATTTCAGCGCGCCGACTTTTAATGAGCTGTACTGGAAAGATGCCGGCAATAAAGATCTGAGGCCCGAAAAATCAGTTAGCATTGATGCTGGCATTTATTATAAATTTATTTTGCTTGCTGTTAATGAGATTGAAGTGTCGTATTACAATATTTTCACAAAGGATAGAATTGTCTGGATGCCCGTATCGGGGACAATTTGGCGTCCGGTCAATATTCAGAAAGTCCGCTCAGAAGGTATTGATGCGGGCATAAAAAGTGAATTTAAACTCAACAAATACATATTGGCAAATATTGGGTTTAATTATAGTTTTGGCAGTGCTGTTAAAAAAAGTGAGGATTTTCCGGGTGATCCATCTTACGGTAAACAATTAATTTACCTTCCGAATGAGATGGTAAAAGGCTCAATTATGATGAATTATTTGACTACAAGTAAATTATTAAAATATGTATCTTTTAGTCTGTTTTATAATTTTTCAACCAGAAGGTACTCGAATTTTGAAAATACTCAGTATGTACCCCGGTATGATGTTTTTGACGGAAATATTGGTGCAGGATTTAACTTTTCAGGTTTAAAAACAGACATTAGGTTTAAAATCAACAATATTCTGAATGAAGATTATTCCGTTTTGCCGGGATACCCGATGCCTCTAAGGAATTATAAAATAGAAATAAATTTTAAATATCAATAACAGGAGAAATTATAACATGAATAACTCTAAAATGACAAACTTTATTATAGCTGCAGTATTAATTTTATTCGCGGCTTTTTCACGCCTCATTCCCCATCCGATGAATTTTGCCCCTGTGGCGGCAATAGCACTTTTTGCTGCTGTTTATATGGATAAAAAATATGCTTTCATATTGCCGATAGCAGCAATGCTGCTGAGCGATCTATTCATCGGCTTTTACGCCGGTATTGAATGGGTCTACGGTGCATTCGCACTTGTTGCATTAATAGGTTTGTGGCTTAAGAAAAGAGTTGAAACAAAACAGGGTTTATCCAAAGCAGGCTACATTGCCGGGACAACACTTGTATCATCTATAGTATTTTTTGCAGTAACAAACTTTGGTGTATGGTTAAGCGGAATGATGTATGAAATGAACTTAAAAGGCTTAATAGAGTGTTACACACTGGCAATACCTTTCTTCCGCAATTCACTTGGCGGAGATCTTTTTTATGTAACTGCAATGTTTGGAATTTATGAGCTTATATCAAGGTTTTCCCGCACTGCAGAATTAAAAGAAGCAAAGATCAGGAAATAAATCTCAATTTATGATATCGCGATTATTTGAAGAATTAAAGAAACGTATTGTATTCCTTGACGGTCCGCGCGGCACTATGATTCAGAAACGCATGCTCAGCGAAGCTGATTTCCGGGGAGAAAGATTCAAAGACCATCCACATGACCTGAAAGGCAATAACGATATTTTGAATATCACTCAGCCGAAGATAATTTCTGAAATTTACGAGGAGTATCTTGATGCCGGAAGTGATATAGTCGGGACAAATACGTTCAATTCAACTTCAATATCCCAGGGCGACTATCATACTGAAGAATTTGTTTATGAAATAAATCTTGAATCAGCGAAGCTGGCTAGAATAGCCGCTGATAAATTTACATCCAAAACACCCGGTAAACCGCGCTTTGTTGCAGGCGCTATCGGGCCTATGAACAAAACTCTTTCACTTTCACCTGATGTTAATGATCCGGGTTTCAGAGCTGTAACATTTGACCAGATAAAAGAATCATATCTTGAACAGGTTCGCGGTTTAATTGACGGCGGTGTTGATATTCTGCTTGTTGAAACTGTGTTTGATACGCTGAACTGTAAAGCTGCCCTATATGCAATAAATGAATATTTCGATAAGATAGGCAGGAAGCTGCCTGTGATGGTTTCAGGAACTATTACAGATCTCAGCGGAAGGACGCTTTCAGGTCAGACCGTTGAAGCATTCTGGAATTCGATAAGCCATGCCGGTTTATTGAGCGTAGGCCTGAACTGCTCTTTAGGCGCGAAGGAAATGCGGCCGTATGTAGAAGAGCTTTCTGAGAAAGCTTATGTATATATAAGTGTATATCCCAATGCAGGCTTGCCAAATGAATTTGGAGAATATGATGAACTTCCAAGGGAAACAGCAGAGCTGCTGCTTGAGTTTGCGAAGAGCGGATTTTTGAATCTTGTTGGCGGCTGCTGCGGCACAACCCCGGATCATATAAGGCAAATAACAACATTACTAAAGGATATACCGCCAAGGAAAATTCCTGAAATACACCCGTATTTAAGGTTAAGCGGACTTGAAGCGCTGAACGTAACTCCACAGACAAATTTTGTTAATATTGGCGAGCGTACAAATATCACCGGCTCTGCAAAATTTGCAAAGCTGATACGTGAAGAAAACTACGAAGAAGCTCTAAGCGTTGCCCTGCAGCAGGTTGAAAGCGGCGCCCAGGTCATAGATATTAATATGGATGAGGGTATGATAGATGGTGTGGCAGCAATGGAGAAGTTCCTCAAGCTTGTTGCTGTTGAGCCGGATATTGCAAAAGTTCCTGTAATGCTGGATTCATCCAAATGGGAAATTATTGAAGCGGGATTAAAATGCCTTCAGGGCAAGGGTATTGTAAACTCTATTAGTTTAAAAGAAGGCGAAGAGAAGTTCATAGAACACGCCCGCAAAGTAAAGCTTTACGGTGCGGCTGTTATAATTATGGCATTTGATGAGAATGGGCAGGCTGATAGCTATGAAAGAAGAATTGCAATCTGCAAAAGATGTTATGATATTTTAACAAAGAAAGTCGGTTTTCCGCCGCAGGATATTATTTTTGATCCAAACATACTTACAGTTGCTACCGGAATAGACGAGCATAATAATTACGCTGTTGATTACATTAATGCAACAAAGTGGATAAAGGAAAACCTTCCGCTTGCAAAAGTAAGCGGGGGGGTGAGCAATATTTCATTTTCATTCCGCGGAAACAATGTTGTAAGAGAAGCAATGCATTCAGCTTTTCTTTATCATTCAATTAAAGCGGGGATGGATATGGGAATTGTTAATGCAGGTATGATAGAAGTGTATGACGAAATTCCCAAAGAGCTTCTTGAACGTGTTGAAGATGTACTGCTTAACCGCAGACCTGATGCAACCGAAAGGCTGGTTGAGTTTGCTGAATCTGTTAAATCAAAGGGTAAAGTAATTGAACAGGATAATGCTTGGCGAAATGCGCCTGTTGAAGAAAGACTAAAACACGCGCTGATAAAGGGAATTACGGAATTTATTGATGCTGATACCGAAGAAGCCAGGCAGAAATATCCTCAGCCGCTGGATGTTATTGAAGGACCGTTAATGGACGGCATGAATGTTGTTGGCGATCTTTTCGGTTCCGGCAAGATGTTCCTGCCCCAGGTTGTAAAAAGCGCCAGGGTAATGAAGAAATCAGTCGCTTACTTAACGCCGTTTATAGAAGCTGAAAAAGCTGCAGGAGCTGCAAGCGTGAACGGAAAGATACTACTGGCAACTGTTAAAGGAGATGTGCATGATATCGGTAAAAATATTGTGGGGGTAGTGCTTGGCTGCAATAATTACGAAGTAATTGATCTTGGTGTAATGGTGCCGGCAGATAAGATACTGGAAACAGCTATTGAAAAAAATGTTGATATAATAGGCTTAAGCGGACTAATCACACCTTCGCTGGATGAAATGGTTCATGTTGCAAAGGAAATGGAACGCAAAGGCTTTAAAGTGCCTCTGCTTATCGGCGGAGCAACAACATCTAAAATACATGCTGCTGTTAAAATTGCACCGAATTATTCAAGTCCGACTGTGCATGTACTGGATGCTTCCCGCAGTGTTACTGTTGCTGGAAGTCTTATGAATAAAGATAACCGCGAAGGATTTATTCATTCTGTTAAGCAGGAATATGACAGAATGAGAATATCACATAAAGGCAGAAAAGATGAGAAAAAGTATCTTAAGATAGAAGAGGCTAGGAAAAGGAGCTTAAAAACAGATTGGGAAAATTCAGTAATAACAAAACCTGCATTTACAGGCAATAAAGTGTTTGATAATTTCCCGCTGGAAAAGATTCGCGAAAAAATCGACTGGACCCCGTTCTTTTTAACGTGGGAGCTAAAAGGCAGGTATCCGGCAATTTTACAGGATAATAAATACGGCAGTGAAGCAAAAAAGCTGTTTGATGATGCAAACAGGCTGCTGGATGATATTATTTCTAATAAATGGCTTACAGCCAAAGCTGTTATTGGATTATACCCGGCAAATTCGGTTGGTGATGATATTGAGCTTTATTCGAACGATAAAAGGAAAGATGTTGTAACTACATTACATACATTAAGGCAGCAGGTGGAAAAAACCAATAATGATCCTTATTTTGCTTTGTCTGATTTTATCGCGCCAAAATCAGCGGGGATCATTGATTATATAGGCTGCTTTGCGGTTACAACCGGAATCGGAATTGAAGCATTGCTTGATAAATTTGCAAAAGAGCATGATGATTACAGCAGTATAATGACCAAAGCTATTGCAGACAGACTTGCTGAAGCTTTTGCTGAACTGATGCATGAATTGGTACGAAAAGAGTATTGGGGTTATACAAAGAATGAAGCTTTATCGAATGATGAGCTGATTGCAGAAAAATATACAGGTATCAGGCCCGCTCCCGGTTATCCCGCGCAGCCTGACCATACTGAAAAGCAATTGATCTTTGACCTGCTGGAAGCAGAGGATAAAACCTCAATTAAACTGACTGAAAGCTTTGCAATGTATCCTGCATCTTCGGTCAGCGGTCTGTATTTTTCTCATCCGGAATCAAAGTACTTTAATGTCGGGAAAATATCCCGTGACCAGGTCGAAGAATATGCATCCCGTAAAAACATGCCCATCGAAGAAATAGAAAGATGGCTGGCTCCGATACTGGGATATGAGAGAATAGAAAAAGAATCAGTTTAGCAATCTTTTATGGTTACCAAGTGCATATGTTCCGATGTTTTATTTTCCGAAATGAAAAAGACAGCAGATAAAAATGGATTGAAGAGTATCAATGAGCTTAAAGAATATATTGAATTCGGCAATAATTGCCGGCTTTGCCATCCTTATATTGAATTAATGCTTAAAACAGGCGAAACAGAATTTGAACCGGTATTAGAATAAAAATTCCTTCCTTCAAAAAGAGGTGTTTAATTGAATAAAATTATTGCGGTTGTTGGTATGTGCGGCTCGGGAAAAAGCGAAGCAGTTAAGTTCTTTGTTGAAAACGGCTACAAACGGGTTTATTTTGGCGAGGTAGTAATGAACGAAATGAAAAGGCTGGGACTGGAAGTGAACGAAGCTAATGAACGCGCGACCCGTGAGAACCTGCGGAAAGAATTCGGTATGGGCGCAATGGCTGTTAAATCATTACCTGTTATTGAAGAATTTATGAAGCATAGCAATGTGGTTATTGAAAGCCTTTATTCGTGGGAAGAATTCAAGATATTGAAAGATAAGTTTGGTGATGCATTTAAGCTCATCACAATATACACTACAAAGGAATTAAGGTATGAAAGGCTGCTTAAAAGACCTTTCAGACCTCTGACAAATGAAGAATCAAAAAGCCGGGATATAAGCGAGATAGAAAAGCTTGATAAAGGCGGCCCGATTGCATATACAGATTACCTTATAATGAATGACGGTACACTTGATGAGATGAATGCTGAATTGAAAAAGTACAAATAATGTTTGTATATAAAATTAATTGACGCAGTCATACCTGCGAAAGCAGGTATCCAGACTTATAGCTTTAAAGTACGAGAATGTATGATAAGCCAAGATCAAAATTGGACAATTTATAGTTTGTCAAATACATACAGTACTTCAAAAAGTTTTTAAAAATTAGATTCGCGCCTGCGCGTGAATGACGAAGGCATGAAAAGAAAAGATTACATTTCGTGGGATGAATATTTTATGGGAATTGCTTTGCTTTCAGCAAAGAGGAGCAAGGATCCCAGTACACAGGTTGGTGCCTGTATAGTAAACCAATACAATAAAATTGTAGGTATTGGTTACAACGGCTTCCCTATAGGATGCGATGATGACCGGCTCCCATGGAGCAAGTCTTCTGATAATGCAAATGAAACCAAGTATCCCTACGTTGTGCATGCTGAAGCCAATGCAATTCTTAATTCAACAAAAGACCTGCACGGAGCAAGGATATATGTTGCTTTATTTCCCTGTAATGAATGTACAAAGCTTCTGATTCAATCCGGCATTAGAGAAATTATTTATTTAAGCGATAAATACAAAGATACTGACAGTGTAAAAGCTTCGAAAAAGATGCTGGATATGGCCGGGGTTACATACAGGCAGCTTGTTCTTGAAGATAAGAATATAGTGATCGATTTTACAGTTGACAGCTGATGGATAAGAAAAAAATCACACTGGAAGAAGCTAAAAAAGCAGGCGGAAAAAAGTACCGTGAAAAAGTACAAAAAGTGCTTGCTGAATACGAAAATTTACCCGACGAAAAAAAACACCAGTCGCATTTATATTACGGTTACGGCAAAGGCAAAACTACTGCTGCAATGGGACTTGCTTTCCGCGCCCTCGGCGCCGGAATGAGCGTGGTTATTGTTGAATTTGATAAGGGCCATGACCAGTCAAAAGAACATTATTACGAAAGACGGATTTTCCTTAAACTTAAAGAGCTTGGGTACCCGGTTGAGCTGCATTCAACAGGCTGTGAAAGAATGAATGAAGACGGTACTTTCCGCTTCAAAAATGCCGAAGAAGATTTTGAAGAAGCTAAACGGGCACTGGCAATTGTCCGTGACCTGATAATAAACGGCAAACAGAATGTTTTAGTGCTTGATGAATTTGTTGCTGCGGCAAATTATCATTTGATAGATGAAAAAGATGTACTTGATATTCTTGAATTATTCAACAATAACCGCAGGTTCGAGCTTATTATGACAGGACACAAATTATTCGACGGACTTGAAGAAAAAGTGGATCTTATTACCGAAAACAGAAAAGTTAAACATTATTTTGATAAAGGTATTCAGGCAAGAAAAGGAATAGAATACTAATGTCAAATTTCAAATGACAAATATCAATTAACTTTATTTAGAATCTTATAATCATGAATAAAAATACGATATATACAATAGTATTTACGGCAACTCTTTCAATATTTATTGCGGCATGTAATGATTCAGAAGGGCCAACTGTACCTAATACGGGTGGTAATCCTTTAACAGGTGCATATATACTATATTATTCCTCATCTACAAGCACCGATTATGCATTTTATGATGCTTCAAAAGATTCTGTAACCGATTTTGTGTTTACATCAAATAATCCCGGCGTAAAGCTGAATGTAAATCCGGGTGAAATGAAATTAAATTCAGACAGAAAGCTTTATATCTCTGCTCTTGGCATCCCGGGAAATAACGGATCAATTTACAGGATAAATCCTGAAAATAATACTGTGGAAGACTCATTACGTTTTGGCAGTATGCCTGATGGTTTTGCTATTAACAATAACAGGATTGTAATAGCAAATTCATTGAGTACAAATGTTACGGTTCTTGACCTGGATTTTAATATTATAAAAGATACAGTTGAAGTTGGCAGTAACCCGGTAAATGTGTTATATGGTTTTAATAAATATATAGTAACGAGACAGTTAACAAATACTGAACCCTCTGCTGCTTTTGTAGATGAAATTAATTACAGTGTTACAAAACAGTTTTTTCCCGGTGTTCCGGTAAGCGCTATTTATAATGTGAACGGAATATTTATTTCAACCAGCCAGAATAAGAACATATACAGAATAGAATCAGAATCGTTTACAACTATTGATTCATTTGCAGTTTCTTCAGTATATCCATCACTTGGAAAACTTATATTTAAATCTCAAAACAGCTTTTATGTTGTTGCAGGAGGAAAAGAAATATGGCTAGCAGTGGCTAATTCCGGAACATTCGTTTTTACAAATATTTTTCCGGCATCAAACGATATAAATATTGGTTCAATTGCTTATGAATCAAATTCAAATGAATTATACTTTACCAGCAGCACAAATGCACCGGGTTCTATTTTGTATATAATTGATGGCAATAACGGTAATGTTAAACGGTTTAAATCCCTAGCCGGTAACGGCTCTAAAAGCATCGTTTTCAGGTATTTTTAGGGGTAAGGATATCCCTGTTCCTGTATATTATCAAACCTACAATAATTGTAAATACGCACATTAGCAGTCCCCCGAAAACATCCACTACATAATGGTACCTTAAATATATTGTTGCAGCAACCATACAGAAAAAATAAGGCAGGTAGAAATAAAATGAGCGTGACCGGAACTTCCACGAGAGATACATTATCAGGAAAGCCGTAATAGTATGCAGGCTTGGCATAGCATCACGCTGCACATAATCCTGCGGATTTGGAACCCCTGGCGGAATGGATTCCCCGAAATTCAGAAATGCCCTTATAGGCTCTGTTAACAATATACCCGGCATTTCTGAACTTATTGCATAAAAATCATGCAGGTGAAACCTGGGACCGTTTGCAGGAAATATCAGGTAAAGAATATAGCTTGTAAAGAAACTGAAGAACAGAATAAATATCGTGTATTTAAATTCCCTGTACCTATGCCATAAATAAAGCTCCAGTCCAAAAACCACTATCATTGGATAATAATATACATAAACTATCTGCAAAAACTCTGTTAACAGCGGATTTTCAAATCTGTAAACCCACTGGGTTGGATTTAATCCGAATATCGCAAAATCCATTCTCATAAATACCGGGTCCCAGTCTGCCGGTTTAAGCGAATACCCAATAATATAAACCTGTTTAAAAATAAATAAAATTGCAGCAACACCATACCAGTACCGGGCAATTTTCAGGGGATTTGAATTTGCGATTTTCTGTTCGCCTTTTTCTTCAACAAAAATTTCATATTTGTTTACCAGTCTGTATATTACCCATATCAGAAAAATGTTTATGATAACATATACAAACCACAGGTCTATACTGAAATTAAAATACAGAATAATACAGGAAAGCACAAAAAGCATTGATTGTGTGACAATATCTGCAGGGCAGTGATATTTGATAATGTTTTTGATTGCCTGATAAATAAATTAAACCAGCCATTTTAATGAAAATGTAGCCAGTGTTAAAAATACGGTTATACCAACCACATCCTGGAAAGCTGTTTCAAAAGGTCCGACAGTAATTGCAGGGTCAAAACCGATCCTTTTTGAAAGCAGGGGAGTTGTTGTTCCGACAAATGCAGAAATATTAATTGAGATGAACATGGAAACGCCTACAACCAGTCCGAAAATAAATTTCCCGAACCAGAAAGCGCCTATTAATCCTATTATTAGTCCGCAGATGGAGCCTATTATCAGGCTGATTTGCAGCGAGCGTTTAATTGGCTCTGCCCACCTGCTTATTGTTATATCGCCGGTTGAAAGAGCGCGGACTGTCATAGCGGATGCCTGCAATCCTGTGTTTCCTGAAATTGCTGAAATTATCGGCATAAATGATGTTAATAGTATTACACGAGCAAGAGTTTCATCATAATAATTAATTACTACACCTGCAAAAAACTGGATGCCAAGTGTAATTAAAACCCAGGGCAGGCGAAGCCATGCTATCTGGAAGGGTGATTTGCTTGCAAGCTCTTCAGCATCAGAACCCACTATCTTTGCCACATCTTCAGTGAATTCTTCTTCCATGATCTCGGCAATATCATCAAATGAGATTTTTCCTACAACACGGTGGTCCTTATCTATTACCGGAATAGAAACAACATCGTATTTTCTCATTATAGCCGCAACTTCTTCCCTGTCTGTATCAGTATCCACTGAAATCACTTCATCAGACATTATATCAGCCATAATTACAGATGGTGTATTCAGGGCAACAATTATCTTTTTAAGTGATACAATTCCCTGAAGCCTGCCTTCTGAGTCAGTTACCCAAACATGGTAAAGATGTTCGTTATCGGGCGCTTTTTCCCGGATTATTTCAACAGCCCGGTTTATGCTGTCTGCGGTGTGAACAGTAACAAACTCCTTCTGCATGATTCCGCCGGCAGTATCTTCTTCATAGCTCAGAAGCTCTTTAACTTCACTGGAATCTTCGGATTCCATCTGCTGAAGCACATCTTCGGCTTTCTTTTCTTCAAGATCGCCTATGATATCTGTAGCGTCGTCGGAATCCATTTCGCCGACGATTTCACTGATCTCACCGGAAGTTAAATGCCTGAGGATAAAATCGCGCCTGTGCTCGCTTAATTCCAGCAGAACTTCTGCTTCTGTTTCATCATCAAGCAGCTTAAAAAGCGCTAACCCGTCATTTAGCTCAAGGTTATCGATAATCAGAGCTATATCCGCAGGGTAAATATCACCCATGATATTTTTAAGCAAAGTATCAGAATTACTTTCAATCAGGTCTGAAATATCACTTAAAAGCTGTTCGTCAACTTCTATTACTGCTCTTTTTTGTTTTTTTTCAGGCATTTAAAATTAATATTTAAACCTTGCGTATGCTTTTTCGGTTATATCTTCATGAAGGGTTTTATAACCCCGGGCTCTGTATTTAATAAAAGCATTGTAGCCTATCATAGCTGCATTATCCGTTGAATAAATTTTATCCGGAAAAAATATCCTGAACCCGGATTTTATGTATTCATTGAATTTATTTCTAAGGTCAGAATTTGCAGAAACACCTCCTGATACTGCAATCCTGCTGATGTTAAAATTTTTTGCTGCAAGTATAGTTTTTTCAACCAGTACGCCTGTAACTGCATCCTGAAATGATGCAGCTATATTTTTTAAAGATGATTCATCTGGTTTGCTGTTGTACTCTTTTTTAAGAAAATACAATAGAGAGGTTTTTATTCCGCTGAAAGAAAAATCATACGGAGAGCCTTTAATACTGCTTTTGGGAAATTTATGGAAACCGGGATTCCCTTCTTTTGCAAGTTTATCAATTAATGGTCCGCCGGGATACTCAAGCCCCAGCATTTTTGCTGCTTTATCGAATGCTTCACCGGCAGCATCATCGTGTGTGAACCCGATGACCTCTGATTCATTATAATTTTTTACTAAAAATAAAATTGTATGCCCTCCGGATACAACAAGAGATAAAAACGGAAAAATAATTTTTTCCTCACCTATAAAGCTTGAAAATAGATGTGATTCAATATGATCAATCCCTGTAAACGGAATATTTCGGGCCAATGCAAACCCTTTTGCATAGTTATATCCCACAAGTAATGAACCTATCAGACCCGGACCTTTTGCCGCAGCAACCAGGTTTATCTGTTCTTTTTGAATTCCGCTTTGCTCTATCGCTTTTTCTGCTATTTCTGTAATTGTTTCAATATGAGCCCTGGAAGCAAGCTCCGGAACTATTCCGCCGTACTTTTTATGAAAAAATTGGGATGATATTACATTTGAAAGAACTTTTTCATTTTCCAGAACAGAAGCTGATGTTTCATCACATGATGATTCTATTGCAAATGTAAAAACTGACATTTACAAAAATATCATTATTTGTGAAATTTAGCAAATTCTGTTATAAACACACTGAATTAATTAGCGTAAAAAGGGCATATATACCGTATTATTGGTATTGAGAACACTAACTACTTAAACTAATTTAGTAACCCCAAATGAAATATAGTTTGATTTTTGAAAGATTATTGTTTATTTTCGTAATTGGGGGTATGCGTAAGTTTATTAAGATACTAATGGCTTTATAATAAAGTAACACTTTAATAATTGAGCTGTTTATCATAATCAAAAAATAAATATGTATAAGAAATTACTCCCGATTATTCTTTTTTTCATTATATTAACAACATTCCTTAAATCACAGGAAAATAGCGGAAATTTTTCTAATAATTTAATATTTTCCGGGAATTCAGGCAAATTATCTTTATTTTCTGACCGAAATACGAAATCCTCTCAAAATCAATTAATTGGTAACAAAATTCAATTATCGCTTTCTGAAAAAAACCACAGTAACCGGGATAATATGTTTTATCAGGAACCTGCTGTTTTAAAATTAAAGGAAAGTACTTCAAAATCCAAAAAAAGACATATAGATGTTTATTTTCATAATTTTTACGATTCTTACCAGGAAAACTATATTGCGAATTTTATAGGTCACGTACATTTTGGGGTAGGCCCCGGTTTTTATATGGGACCATATCTTGATGTGTATGCTGATTCCAAATCCAGTAAAGCACTTATTTATAATGACAGGTTTGTTGAGATAGGATTTTTCTTAAGATATTATTTCTTCCAGAATCTTTACTTTGAAGGAAGAATAGGATATACAAGACAGATTGATCTGGATTCCAACAAGATCAACTTTAAACCTATGCTTGTTTATTTCTACAGATTCGGCGAACCTGTATTTAAGCGTACAAAATCTACAGATCCCAAAACCAGCCTGTACCTGGATATTTATTATGCAGCAATGTATGATTACAAGTATAAAAATGCATTCTTACAGGGGATACTTACACAGGCTTTAAGATTCAGCATGAAAGGTTATTCTTATTTCGAAAATTATCTTTTCGAATCCGGCCAGTTTGACGGCAGGAAAGTAGATTACAACAATTATTTTGAAATTGGAACAGGGGTAAGGTTTAAACCAAATATGCTTGTAGGACCGGTAATTTTTGTTGAGCCTACATATAAAGTATATTTTTATGGTGACAGGAAAAATTCATTCCAGTTAAAAGCCGGGTTTATACTTAACTTTTTCCTGGATATCTGACAGCTTAATAAAATTGAAAAGTATTTAATAAGATAAAGTAAAATTATATGCAAGAAGTTTTCACAGTATTACTCTGGGTCTGTTCAGTTCTGCTGGTTATCAGCGGAATAGACGACGTGCTGGTTGACCTGCTATACTGGTTCAACCGCTGGAAATATAACAGGAGCCTTCCGAATATGGATGACGTTCTGGCAGCTAGTGAGAACTCTATTGCTCTTGTGATCTGCGCATGGCGCGAGTATAAAGTAATCGGCAGAACTCTTACTTATGCTTTAAGTAAAATGAGGTATAGTAATTTTACTATATTTGTAGGTGTATATCCAAACGATACTAAAACACTTGAAGTTGTTAAACGCATAGCGCAGAAGAACAACAAAGTTGTTATCTGTGTTAATTCTCATGACGGACCGACAACAAAAGCTGATAACCTGAACAATGTTTATGCTTCAATAAAAAGATTTGAAAAGGATAACGGCAAGGGTTTTGATATAATTTCGATCCACGACAGCGAAGACTTTATACACCCGTTAACATTAAAAATTGATAACTACCTTATTATGCACCAGGGTGTTGATGCTGTGCAGATTCCCGTAGTGCCTATTAAAGATGACAGGGGCAAATTCATTCACAGGACGTACTGCGATGCATTTGCCGAAGTGCATTCAAAGGATCTTATAGTAAGGCAGGCATTAAAGGTATTTATACCTTTTGCCGGAACCGGTATGAGCTTCCGGAGGGAAATATTTATGAACCTTGACAGCCATTACCCTCAGGTTTTCAATGAAGCAAACCTGACTGAAGATTACGAGCTTGGCTTAAGACTGTTTAAAATGGGTTATAAAACTGCTTACATAAATTTACTTATTGATAAAAATAATCCCAATTCACGGGTTGCAACAGGTGAATACTTCCCCAATACTTTCTGGGCTGCTGTTAAGCAGCGCTCACGCTGGACAGCGGGTATCTGTTTCCAGAACTGGAAAATGCATAAATGGGCAGGCAGTTTAAAGACAAAGTATTTTTTAATGCGCGACAGGAAAACCATATTCAGCAATTTTATGGTGCTGTTAAGCAATCTGGTTTTTGCATTATTCCTGCTGTATATGCTTGGCTTTGGGCTGGGTATCAGGGTATTTGAATCTGCTGTTGAGCAGAACACAGCCTTATGGTTCTTCCTTTGGGCATGTTTCTTCTTTATGGTATGGCGTCTGCTGCACCGGTTTATATTTACCTACAGCTGGTACGGGCTAAAGTATGCATTCTTCAGCCTTATAAGGCTTAACTTCGATAACCTGATAAACTTCTTTGCTACATTCCGGGCTTTAAAAGTATTTATGAACATGAAGAATAAAGTAGTCTGGGAATCAACCGAGCATTATTAAAAAATATTTTTTTTTACCATGGTAAACCGGAGGCAGTCTGAACATAGGCTGCCTCTTTTTTATCTATCATTTAACAAAGTATTCACTGTATTACGGTATTAATCTGCGTTTTATCTTAAATTATGGATAATTATCTTTGTTACTGGAAATTGTAATTTTATGGCTGAAAATATTAATATTGGTTTAAATCCGCAGGAATTTAAGGGTAAGAAAGTAATTGTTATCATATTCGGCACCAGGCCCGAAATAATAAAGCTTTTTGTTCTGTACAGGATACTTAAAAGATCAGATGAATTCTATCCCCTGCTTTATAATACCGCACAGCAGAAAATATCCGGTGATATTTTATCGAAAATCGGCATTAATCCGGATATTACTGCAACCGAAAAACCAAACCGCTCAAGTGATCTGAACGAGCTGATTGCTCACCTGCTTACCGATTTTAACGAAAAGTTCAGTGATAGATCTTCTGTAACAAAAAAAGATCTGCACGGAATAATTGTACAGGGTGATACAGCCAGCGCATTTACAGGCGCACTGTGGGGATTTTTAAACCAGATACCTGTTTTCCATGCAGAAGCAGGATTGCGTACTTATGATAAGCTTAACCCGTTCCCTGAAGAGTTCATGCGCGAAGCGGTGGCAAGAATGACAACGCTGCATTTTGCGCCTAAGGGAATTAACCGCGATAACCTGATAAGAGAAGGAATTAAGCCGGAAAATATTTTTGTTATCGGTAATACAATCAATGATGCAATATTTACTCTTATAAAGGAAAAAAAGATCAAAGAACCGAAAGAAAAAAATTATATTCTCAGCACATTTCACAGGCGGGAGAACTGGAACTACGTTTCAGATTATGCACGGATTCTTAATACAGTAATGAACGATGTTTCAGGCTATTCAGAAATTCTGCATCTAATGCACCCCAACCCGCTTATACAGCGCAGCTTTGATGAAGTAATGAACGGTAAAGGTCATCCCAAGCTAAAAATAATGAACCCTATACATGATTACTTTGAAATGCTGGGTTATGTTAAAAATGCCGAATCTATTTTAACTGATTCAGGCGGGCTGCAGGAAGAATCATTGTTCTTTAATGTTCCCTGCGGAGTGCTGCGCAAAACCACGGAACGCCCCGAAGTTCTGAAAAAAAATGCTAAGCTTCTGCCAATAGATAAACCTGAAATAACCACGTTTCTGACGGAAGCTATTGAATACAGGAAAGTACACCAGTCAAAATATAATTATACTTATGGTTTTGGTGACTCAAGCTACCTGATTTACGAGCTACTTAAAAAATTCTATGGAATACAGACAGAATATTCATTTATATAAATTAAACTGAAAATTTATAAAGCCGTATTTTATACGGCTTTTTTATTTATAAGACTATAAAAAACACTTGATTAATCAATAAAAAAAACTCATTTTAAGGATTATCAATCCATAAAACATTTTAATAAGATGAAAAAACATGTTATTAAAATACTGTTGGTTGTTTTCTGTTTGTGTCCGCTTTCCTTTAGCCAGGAAAGGTTTAACGAAGTAACCCAGCCCGGCCCTGGTGATGTAAAAAATACATCAAAATACCTTTTACGCGAAGATTCCCGAAACAGCTCTAAAAAAAGCAGCGAAAATACTATTACTGTTAAAAGTGTTGAGCTTTACAGGTACCAGGTTGACCTAATGCAGAAAAATAAAGTCATAAAAGAAGAAAGCTCTTTCAACATTATATCTTCATTCAGGCAAAATATTAGGTTTGGTGGATTCTGGGACAGGTATGCTATTGTGAACTTTAAACCGGATATGTTCATTAAGCCGTTTGAATTTTTAAGTATTTATGCTGTTCACAATTCAAGTTATTTTATACCAATTACTGCTGTTAAAGAGCACTTTAAGCTAATGGCTCTGCAGAGTGCAGCAATACTTGCCATAGATAATACAATAAAACACTTTATGCCTGCCGGTAAAATAATTAAATCAGTTACAGGATTTCTGCTTAAGAATATTGTCATGAATACAATGCTCGGGAAAATTAAAAGTAACGGAAGTGATAAAATTTTTGAACAGGGCAGCTATTACTGTGCTGTAAGCATCAGGTTTTGAAAATAAAAAGTGCGGGTTAAACCCGCACTAAGAAATTAGGTTGTATTAATACTATTTTATAAGAATCATTTTCCTGACTTCTGAAAAATCACCTGTTATCATTCTGTAAAAATATACTCCGCTTGCAAGTCCAGTACCGTTAAAATCAGTTTCATAAGTTCCCGGTGCAAAGTTTTCATCAACAATAACAGAAACAAGCCTGCCTGTAATATCATATACTGCAATTTTTACAAAATTATTTTTTCCGGTTGCCGGTACCGTGAACCTGATTTTGGTTGCAGGATTAAAGGGATTGGGAAAATTCTGCAAAAGGCTGAATCTACCGGGTATTTCTGATGATATCTGGTTAATTCCGATTACAAAGTTTATCAGCGGCAGTTCTATATACGATTTTGAGTTATTGTTAATATATACCTGGTTAGCTGCCTGTTTTAACGAAGGAAGCATAAATGGATTGGTTCTCAAAAAAACATCGGTTGTATCGCCGTTAAAATCATAAAGCGGCACGTTATCCAGGTTTGTCAGCTTAACCCTTATTTTACTTCCTGCCCGGAAAATATGAGAATAAGACTGTCCGTTCACATATTTTTGCTGAACCTGGTTTGCAGTATAGTTTCTGTCTGTCCAGTTGATCCTTGTAACAAGCTTTTCATTTCCGTTTGCCCTTACATCAAATACCTGCATATTATACTGGCAAATTTCATTTGCCGTTGATGAATAATACAGGTAAGCAAAAGGTGTCCCTGCCAAAGTTGCATCCTGTAATAAAGCCGGAGTATCAAAATAAATTTCATTCTTCCGGAATTTTGCATCAAATAATGACCCCCGGAACTCTGTATTTACAAGGTATTCCATTGTTACATTCGGGTCAAGCACATCGTTATTAAAGCTGACTGAAGCCTGAGTGCCGCCGTAACCGTATACCTGAAGCTGGTTCCCGGGATGGAAGTAAAGCTTGACATTCTGTACGCCAGCAGGCGGCCATACCGGAGAATTGGCGCGTACCCAGCTCCACTGGCTTTCACTGGCAGGGTACCTGCTGGATGCATATGTAAACTTGTTGTTAACATTCATTATACCGTTTTGTATTCCATGCAGGTGGTAGTCAACCCAGTCAAGCTCAACCTGGTCTTTATATGTTTCCTCTGATTCTATTAAGTCACTTCCATGGCCATCCATTGCACCGAAGTACATCTTAATATTATTGTAAGGAAGTATATATGCGCTTTGAATCATTCCGTAAGTATTGAAGAATTTATCCTGCCATGTGCTCTGTACAAGTACAGGTATCTGGCAATTGTTTACCTGATTAAGAAAATCCCTGTTTATGGGCAGATGATAATTTAAGCTGTCCCATTTTTCTTTAGTATTGGCATAGATCCATGGCTTAAACCTGCTTACCAGCGGATTGTATCTAACAATATTTGAAGGGTACCCGCAGGTCCACAGGAAAGTCATTTTAATGCTGCCGTTTTCTATCCAGTTAGAGCCCTGTGTGGGTGAAGCCATATCTGTGATAATTGTATTTATATTCATACCGGTGCATACAGCCATAAAGGGTATAATCCCGCCCTGTGAACCTCCGTGAATGAAAATTTTATTATCATTTGTATTTGCATCGTTCTTAATATAAGTAACCACTTGTTTAAGGTCATTAGCTTCAGTCGTGCTGATAAAATTGGAAAAACCTTCGGAATTACCCTGACCTCTCATGCTGTACACAAATCCGTAATATCCCAGATCTGCATAATCCTGTGCTTCGGGTAATTCAGTATTTTTATTTAAACCGTATCCATGAGCTATAATTGCTACAGGCCAACCCCCGGATGGAGGAGTACCGTTGGGAATAAGCTTAGTACAATCAAGCTTTACACCGTCAGAAAGTGTTAGCATGAACTCAATTGTGGAATAATTGCCTTTGAATGAAGAAGAAAGAGTGTTTATAGAAATAAAAAACAGTATTAATATTAAATATTTCATTGATAGTTGGAAATAATTAATGCAATAATATATAAAATTAACATTTATTAATGATTTACGCAATAGCAGTTTATAATTCAGAAGAAATGGTATAAATTTAATTGATTTCTTTAATTATCAATCCCTTTTAACTATATTTGTATCCATGGAACCACTGGTAATATCAACATGGAAACACGGAATTGCTGCAAATGAAAAAGCAATGGAAGTCCTTCTTGAAGGAAGATGTTCACTGGATGCCGTTGAAGAAGGCGTAAAAGTAGCCGAAAATGACCCGAATGTATTAAGCGTCGGTTACGGAGGTTTGCCTGATGCTGAAGGCAGGGTTACTCTTGATGCTGCTATAATGGACTGGAAAGCCCGTATTGGATCTGTTGTGTGTGTAGAGCATATTAAAAATCCAGTATCAGTTGCAAGGCTGATCCTGGAACGGACTGAACATGTATGCCTTGCAGGTGAAGGTGCATATAATTTTGCCATTACTAACGGTTTTCAGCCTGATATCCTTCATACTGAAAGCTCAATAAAAAAATATAATGAATGGAAAAGCGGAAGATACGGCAGATCTCAGGAATTCCATACCGATGAATATAAAGTTAAGAAATCAAATGGTTTAGGTATAAATGATGATGGAAACCACGACACCATTGGTATGGTGGCCATCGATAAAGATGGACACATTTCAGCATCATGTACTACCAGCGGTACAGCATGGAAGCTGCATGGCAGAGTAGGTGATACCCCGATAATAGGAGCAGGATTGTATGTTGACGGTGAAATTGGCGGCGCTGCATCAACCGGCAGAGGGGAAGAATGTGTAAGAGCCTGTGGTAGTTTTCTTGTTGTTGAAATGATGGGAAGGGGAATGTCACCCCAGGAAGCATGTGAACATGCTGTTAAAAGAGTTATAAAATTAAATCTCCTCTCGCATACAAACCGTGATCATGATTACCAGGTTGGATTTATTGCTGTAAATAACAACGGAGAATTTGGCGCTGCCAGTGTTCGTGAAGGTTTTGAATATGCATTACACACCGGAGGGAAAAATACACTTAACAAAAGCAAATTTATTATTGATGAACAATACCTGATAGAAGACCTGTGATAATTTTAAAAAATGCTTATGTTTTAACATTTAACCGCAATAATGATTTCGGCAGATATTCGCTGCTTATAAACGGCAGTAAAGTTACTGATATGGCTGATGACACGCCGCGGGGAATTTCAAAACTTGATAAGTGGATAGAGCAGCACCGGAATAATGCAGAAATTATAGACTGTTCTGACAAACTTATCATACCTCCTTTAGTAAATCCTTGCCTGCGTTCAGAAGGAACCCTTCTGCATTATCTGTTAAAACGGCGGCATTACGAAAAAACTGATGAAGATATATGCACTGACCTTATCTTTAATTATTTATACCAGGAATTACCCGGTGAAACTATAAAGAATGACCTGAGAAATATCTATGATTATTCTTTTTCACGGAGCTTAAAATCAGGTACCGGATTTATAAATGAATTTTCTTTAAGAAAAGATACAGCCCACCTTCCATTTATTTCAGGTACAATTAAAAAAACAGGCCAAAAGTTATCAGTATGTTATCCTATTAAACAGGATGTTAATACATTAAGGGATTTTAAATACCTAAATCCTTCATTTTATGTTACACAGGAAAATTTTCTGACTGTTTACGATATATCAGGTATCACAGAACTTAAAAATCATAATTTAAGGGATTTGTACCTTGAAGTTGCTGTGAATAAAGATGTTACTGAACAGTTCAGGCACAATTTTCACAAATCTGTTGTAGCATTATTTGATGAATATGGATTGATAGATTCTCATACTACTTTTATCAATCCGCTATATCTTGACTACAATGATCTGAAAATATTGACTGACAGAAAAGCTAATATCATCATTTGTCCAAGAGACCTGCTTTTCTTTACATCAAGGTATTTTCCTATTGATGACTATATCGGGCATGGAATCAAATTTTCTATAGGTACAGGCTGGCTTGGGGAAGACCTGATGAAAGATCTCAGGCTTTTCAGAAATAAATACAAAGAACTGAATCTTACAAGTACAGAATTGCTAAATTCTATTTCAAAAACTCCTTATTCTTTATATTTTGAAACAGAACAAGATGGTGAAAGCACTTATGTTATAGATATAAATAAACCAGCTACTTTCAGTTTCGTGGATTTTTCTGATTCACGTTTCAGGTTTTACCCTGAAGATTTTTCGTTTGAAAGTGTATGTGATTTTCTTATTGATAACCTAACCTCATATAATTTTTCCGATGTGATGATTGATGGAGAATTTATGGTTAGGAACAGCATACTGATTCAAATTGATGAAGTTAAGAATGATAAAGAAGTATCAGAGACCAGGAACAGATTGTATAAAACAGGAAAATATGATGAACTGAAAAGAAAACTGCAGTCCCGTGAATTAGCTGAAAAACTGGATATGAAGGGAAGAACTGATGATGAAATAAAATTATTTTCTGAAGTTACAGAAGAAGATTCAGACGAGGAAAATAAAGAAGAATTCAGGATCAAAACAAAAATTCCTGTTTTCAGGCAGAAAATTAACCATGCACAAAAAAGCTTATTCGAAGAATTTGAGCATGTTAACATAATACAAACAGATGAATTTCAGAATACCCCTGCATTAAATTTACTGATAACTGATCAGGAATCAGTAAAATCAGTAGACGAGGAACTTGTTAAAGCAAAAAACGTTGATGAAACTATAATTAAACGCCTCACCGGGGAAAAGATCACGCCTGCATCAACTAAAAATGTTAATTCCGAAAGTAAGATTGAACTTCCCAAAAACGTTAAGCTTAAATTTGGTGATGACTGATTTTAATTCCTTTCATTGAATAATGTATAAAAAAATTATCTGGGTTCTTGCTGTAATCTTGTTCCTGCTGCTGGCAGAAAGATTGGTATTTACTTCTGCTGATTTAAAAATAACTTTATCTCCCGAAGTTTTAAAAGCTTCACATAATTCAGAGCTTTTTATTGAGGTAAACCGGGTAAATTATTTAGGTTTTAAGACCCCGTTCAGCAGTACGGATGTTTTTTTTACCGTTGAAGAAGGAAAAAATCTTATTAATATTTCAGAAATTATTAACGGGAATTCAGTTAAAGTAACTGCTAAGGGCGTAGAAGGTGAAGCTGTTATCGGAATTTACTCTATCAGGTCAGGGATGCAGATCAGGAAGGTACTTATAAAAATATTACCCCGTGATGTTGCTTATTTACCTGATATTTGGATTATATAGGAACTTTCAGGCTACCTGTTGTTCAGGTGTTCCTTTTGAAAAATAAAAGTTGTAAAATATAATTTCCAGGATAGTTAATAAACCTAAAGAAAAAGAAGCTTTGGTAAGAACCCTTGTTAAACCTTCATCAGGTATGAAAAAGCCAATAACAAATGCGGAAAAGGTCCACCCTACGGTAAAAATAATAATAACAAATATCGTACTTAAAAATGCACTTGTGGTATTTTGTTCTACATAATTTTTTGCAAAAATGTATACAAAAAATACAGCATGAGCATAAAATAAAATTACTTCTATCATTAATAAGCCGCCTTAGAGAAGAACATCTCCTTAATTGTTTTTATGATTATTTTCAGATCAAAAATAATTGACCAGTGTTCAATATAATAAATATCATATTCAATCCTTTTTTCAATAGAGCTGTCGCTTCCGCGCAATCCATTAACCTGGGCCCAACCCGTTATTCCGCATTTTATCCTGTGACGTTCTAGATATTTAGGTATCTTGTTTTTGAACAGATTGATAAAATGCTCTCTTTCAGGACGCGGACCAACTATACTCATATCTCCTTTAAGCACGTTTATGAACTGCGGCAGCTCATCAAGTGAATATTTCCGTAAAATTTCACCTATCGGAGTGTACCTGGAATCACCTTTTTTAACATAAACAGCCCCGGTTTCTTTTTCTGCATCTGTTACCATTGACCTGAATTTTATCATTTGGAATTTTCTGCCTGTCATACTTAATCTTTCCTGTTTGTAAAAAACCGGTCCCTTTGAAGTAAATTTAACCAGTGCAGAAAGTAATATAAACAGGGGAGAAGTTAACAGCATTACAGATAGGGCAAATATAAAATCAAAAATCCTTTTCATTATCCTGTTCCAAATGTTCATAGGAATGCTTTTGATCTTTAGCAGGGGGATTCCGTCAACTTCCTGTACCCTTACAGATGATGTGATAACTTCAAGAAAGTCCGGTACCATAAGAAATTCCACATTTTCTCCTTCGGCAGCTTTCATAAGATCGAAAAGTTTATCGTGTTCAGATGATGGAATAGCAACCAGTACAGTCTCTATGTTATTTTTTTGGATAACATTAACCAGATCCCCGTAACTGCCCAATCTCAGGTTTTTAGGAAGAAAATCATTACCTGCATTATCATCAACATAACCGGTTATATTAAAACCTGCATATTTATGTTTTGAAAATTTATTAAAAATATCAAGAGCAGTTTGATTATTTCCTGCTATAATGGTATCTTTTAATCCTCTGCCCCTGTTATATAGAGTTTTTTCATACTTTAAGATTAAGTATCTGCCGATGGTTATGAAAATAATTGATAATAACCAAACCATAACAAATACTACTCTCGAGTACGGAAAAACCCTGTAGAAAAAGATAAGACCAAAAGAAAATATAATGCCAAAAGTTGCAAGTCTGCCTATAAGAAAGAATTCATCGAAGATAAAAACTATTCTTTTAGGCCGAAACATTTTCCTGGATTGAAAAATGAGAAGCCATACCGGAATTACAATTAAAGCAAGTTTAATATAACCGGATATTGGCGGAATTACACCTTCAAACGGAATTAAATTTACGAATGGAGCAAAATAAAATCTGATCCAATAAGCTGTAATAAATGCCAGAAATACAGAAAATGAATCGGATAAAATATTTAGCAAAGGTATTAAAAATTCTGTCCTTTGAGATTTTTTATTGAATTTTTGCTGAATATAACTCATATGTGCTTCCAAATATATAAATTCAAATTATTATAATATATGAATGAAATTTTCATTTTTTTGTAAATTCAAATCTATTTTTAACTTGTTTAATATTAATAATTTATAAAATTTTATGAAGATTTATATTCTAAAAATTGTTATTTTTGCAGTAATTAAGCAAAATATTGTGAAACATTTTTTTTAGTAAAATGTATAATTATTATTCAGTTTTAAAATTAATTAGAAAGGGTCAAAATGACTAAATTTAAATTGTTTTTTGGGGTTTTTGCTTTACTTTTTGTTTTCGGCTTAACATCTGAGCTTAAAGCTCAAAACGGTCCAGTTCTGTATTTTTGCGAAAAATACGGTTCATCAGGTGAACAGTCAATAAGTGACAGGTTTTATACCGGTCCGGTAACTGTTATGGTTAAATGCGATTATGCTTTAGGATTAAAAGACTGCTCAATCCAGTTAGATAAATATAATGGATATGGTTTCGATTATTATAAAAAAGTTGATTTTGATGTTACAGCTGATATGAAATATATATATTTTGAATCAAGTGATTTAAGAGTGGATTCACCGGGTATCTACAGATGTTTCCTTCTTGATTCAAGAAAAAATACTGTTGCCAGCGCTTTGGTTGAATTTATCAGATAATTTAATCTGTGTTTTAAATATAAAAAGGAAGGTTTATTAAACCTTCCTTTTTTATTTACCTTACAGGTAACAGAATGAATATCGTCAGATCCCAGAGAGCATGAGATATTATTCCGGGCCATACAGAACGGTATTTTTTAAAAATCCATCCCCAGAACAATCCGCAAATTAAAGCCGCCATAAAAAGCATAAAATTAAAGGCTATTATATGAACTCCGCCATAAATCAAAGAAGCAATAATCCAGCCTTTATTATCTCCGAATTTTTCTGCAAGTGTATCCTGTATAAATCCGCGCCAAAAGACCTCTTCTGCAGGACCAATGATAAATACTAGCAGTAAACCAATTACTACAGGATCAAGCAGGGATTTATTGCTGTAAACCCCCGTTACCTGGTTATCTGCAAATGTAAAAATTATACCTGAAATTTTATCACCGGCATAAAATACAATATATAACAATGCAGCAGAAACAATCCCTGTTATAATATATTTTGGCTCAAAAAAATAAAGCCGGTAATTGATTGCTTCCCCGTTTACATGGTTGAAATACAATCCTAAACCGGCAAGCAATGAAGCAGCAATTGTCATTTCTATCCAGAAATTGAAATTTTTGAGAAGGAACATTTCAATCCAGAAAATGAATGCCAGGATCAATAAGAACACCAGCGGTTTTATTCTGTTTGACATAATTGTATATAATTTTATTTAAGCAACTTTTATCAGATCGAACGATGTTCTGTAATTCTTTAAGAAATGTTCACGGATCACATCATTGTGATAGCTTCTAAGCTGCGGATCTTCTTTAATAACTTTAAATGCGGATTCTTTTGCTTTTAATATCAGATCGGTGTCTTTAGC
>JAANMV010000121.1_pt1 | contig 88335 bp, 87 predicted proteins | sample 7279661 | NCBI WGS metagenome assembly JAANMV01 (sample SAMN14094540, study PRJNA606508) | bioreactor metagenome | isolation source: A lab-scale SPAN reactor treating ammonium-rich wastewater day 121 | place: Ireland: Galway | collected 2017-05-16 | reverse complement strand
ATTTGGCCTGGTAAGGTTCTGTTGACATTGTACCGAGATTCAAAAACGATTTTTCACAGAATTGTCTCTTCAAACATCAGTTTTTCAGCAGCCTGCTAGAAGCTCGATCCTAATGGCTGACATTTGGACAAAAAGAAAACGCTCGGACGTCATGTCCCAAATCCGAGGAAGCGGCAACAAGGAAACCGAGCTTGTTCTGGTAGCTCTTTTCAGAAAGCACAAAATCAGCGGCTGGCGGCGCAAGCAGAAATTTCCTGGGAAGCCTGACTTTGTTTTTGTCGAGGAAGGAGTGGCCGTGTTTGTTGACGGTTGCTTCTGGCACTTCTGTCCCAAACACCGGACGATGCCCAAAACCAACCGGGCTTTCTGGAAACACAAACTCGAGACCAACAGAAAGAGAGACGCCTTGGTGAATCGGCAACTCCGGAAGTCGGGCTGGAAAGTCATCCGGATTTGGGAACACGATCTGTCAAGGAATCCGCAGCGCTGTGTTGACCGTCTCAGGAAGGCATTGATTTCCAAGTAACTGAAGAAGGCAAAATCATGGACTCCCACTCCCAACAAACACTTCTCGCCCTCATCCGCAAGCAACGCACGGCGGCATTGGGTACGCTGCGTAACGGCGCGCCCGAGGTGTCGATGGTTTCCGTTGCCGCATCAAAGGATTGTACGCGGTTCTATCTTCACATCAGCAGGCTGGCGCATCATTCGCAGAACATCCTGCGCGACCCGCGTCTAAGCCTGATGCTCGCCGAAGCCGACGATGGTACGCGCAATCCGCTTTCGCTTGCACGTGTTTCAATTCAGGGGGAAGCCCTCCGCTTCGAAGAAGGATCGCCGGAGTACGAAGCAGGGAAGTCGGCGTACCTCGATAAATTTCCCGATGCGTCAATGAACTTCTCGCTCGGAGATTTCAGCCTGTACTTCATTGAGCCGCGCACGGCGCGGTTTGTGGCGGGATTCGGCAAAATCTTCAATCTCATCCTGCACAATTTCAAAGAAGTCGGGTCGGTATCTCAGGACTGAGTCTTTCAATCTACCAGTCTATACGATCATTTCTACTGCTGTAACGGTAAGATACTGGCGTTTCCGGCAACCTCAGCATCTTCTCTCGTACAAATTCATCTATTTCTACCTCTTTAGCGGTAATTATTGGCTGATTTGCTGTTTGTCCACGTTGCATCTTCAGGATTACAATGCTATATTACCGCTAAAGCGGTGATAATCACTATAGTGGGCAATATGGAAATCGGCTCAGTAGTACGATTCCATCGGAGGGCGGCAGGGCTTACACAGATCGAGCTTGCCAATCTTGCCGGTGTTGGAAAAACAGTTGTGTTCGATATCGAAAACAACAAAGCATCGATTCAGTGCAACACACTTCAAAAAGTGCTGAACGCGTTGAACATCACAATCACGTTTGAAAGTCCGTTGATGAAAGAATTTGAAGAGCATGAGAAGAGCAAGAGTTGATGTGAGCGGCGTTCCTGCCGGGACGTTGAAAGAGGATGGTGGTGCGTATGTATTCCGGTACTTCGACGAATACAACGGCCAGCCTGTGTCGCTTACGATGCCCGTCTCAACCCGTGAGTACAGCTTCGAAGTCTTCCCGCCTTTTTTTGACGGTCTGCTTCCCGAAGGCGTACAACTTGAAGCGATGCTTCGGTTGAACAAAATCGACCGGAACGATCTGTTCGCTCAACTGATTGCAGTCGGCGGAGATCTCGTCGGCAACGTAACGGTGCACGCGGAATGAGATGCCCGATTACATACGATGAGATTCTGGAAGGAAGATACTCGCAACGCGGCTTGCGGCTTCTTGCACGAAATCTTAAATCGCTTCGGGATCTTCCGCTCGGCGCAGAGGAGCAGCGTCAAGAGGCGGCGCGCCGTGCCGGGAAAATGTCCGTTCAGGGCGTGCAGCCGAAGTTGAGCGCGAGGCTGAAGGTGAAGGAGGGAATATTCGAGATTGTGGATACCGGAGGTGTGTTCATTCTGAAACCGCCAAGTGCAGTCTATGCTGATCTGCCGCAAAACGAGGATCTGACGATGAAGTTAGCTGCAGTGGCAGGGATTGAAGTGCCGCTCCACGGCATGGTGTACGCGAAGGATGGCTCACTGACCTACTTCATCAGGCGGTTCGACCGGATAGGACACGGAAAGAAAGTTGCCGTCGAGGATTTTGCCCAGCTTCAGGAAAAATCACGCGACACAAAGTACAACTCCAGCATGGAACAGGTGGCTGCCACCATCGAGCGATACTGCACGTTCCCTGCTGTCGAGAAAGTGAAGCTCTTCCGGCTGACGCTGTTCAGTTTTCTGACGGGGAACGAGGACATGCACTTGAAGAATTTCTCGCTCATCCGGCGTGAAGGCAAAGTGGAACTTTCCCCCGCGTATGACCTGCTCAACACGACGATTGCCATCGGCAACGCGCAAGAGGAATTTGCCCTGCCGTTAAGAGGCAGGAAGCGGAAGCTGACACGCGACGATTTGATCGCGTACTTCGGCTCGGAGCGGCTCGGCCTGAATGCGCGTGTCATATCAACTGTTCTTGACGATTTGAAACGCAGCGTGAAAGAAAGCGAACGCTTGATTGGGGAGAGTTTTCTTTCGGAATCGATGAAGGCTGCATATCAAGCGCTTATGGCAGAACGGGCGGGGCGGCTGGGAGTGTAGCCTGCTAAGAGAATCGTAGGGGTGTTACCTCATCAACACAACTTTCTCCGTCTTCACAAACCTTTCCGTCCGCAGCCTGACAAGATAGACTCCGCTGGCGAAGCCTGACGCATTCCAAACCGCGATGTGATTCCCCGCTTCAAGACGTTCGTTCACCGGCGTTGCGACTTCACGCCCTAACAAATCGTAGACTCTCAACGTCACGAACCCGTAATCCACAATCTGAAATCTGATGTGCACGTCAGGATTGAACGGATTCGGATACGGCGGGAATAAGGCAAACTCTGCCGGCGTTGCCGGTGCCTCTGCAGCGCCGCTGATGACATTTGAATATCCCGGCGTTGCCTGCGGCATTGTTTGCCACGCGCCGCCATCCGGCATGCGGCCGTAGGAAACATCCGGTTGCTGGTACCCGAACGAGATCGTGTCAAGAATTGCCACCCCTCCGCTGTCGCCGCGATACAGTCCCACCCGTTCACCGTCACGATCAAGCTTGAACGTCGCATGCAGCGGCCCTTGCTGCGGCTGGTCATCCGCCCAAATCAGCATGAATGCACCGGGCGCAATCGTGGTATCGGGAAACCGCCACTTAGTCGGATTGTTGAAATTGTCCGACAAATAGCAATTGCCCAGCGATACGGCCACCGAATCGCCGTTGTAAATCTCCACCCAATCATCGGCTTCGTTGAACGGGTCGCGGATGGTGTTGACATTTGCCGCCATGAATTCATTAATGAACAACCGCGGCTTCGCGCCGAGCACGCGAAAGCGTTGCGTGGTGGCCGGAGCATCGGGCGGCTCAACGGAAATCTGCGCCGCAACATCCGTCGCCCTGATGTAGTACTCGACTACAGCGTCGGCGGGAAATGGAGGCAGAATCACGCCGTACACCTCGTCACCCGCGGCGCCGTCGTTGTGGAGGCCGTCGTCGAACATCGTTGCGGCGGGCTGTTGAATGCCGTTGACGCTGCAGAAGAGGTGTACCGTCTGGGCCGCTGCTTCATCCTCGACACGTACATTCATCGTCACCGGATCGCCGGCAAAGGGATACCGCGGCGTGTGAGTGAGATCAGACAAAATCGGCGCAACATTGACATTTTGCAGTTGACCGAGCGCGCTGGTGCGTCGCGTCGAAATATACGGCTTCAGTCCGTACGTGACATGGTTGCCGAGAGCTTGCGTGTACGAATTGTGGAACTGCTGTATCGTGTAGCCGTAATCCAGCGTCCGGAAACTGTCCGCTTCGGCAGCGAGTGTGATCATCGTGTGAATACTGTCGATGCGCGGGTGCATGGCTGTCTCGTTGAAATAGCGATACAACAATCTGTTCAGATAGAACGTGTACCTGTTGCGGAACTCCGTCACGCCGAGAATGCGTGAAGCCAGCGGGCGCTGCTCCGTCGGGTGTCCCCACGTATAGATGTTGCGTGTGCCGAAGTTGATGTTCGGCAGAATCTGAGTCCACCAGATGCCGAACGTGTTGTCATAATCGTACGGGATGAACTCGAACTTGCCTGTATGCAGATTATGGTAGAGATAGTAGTTGTTCTTCCAAAACCAATAATCATCCCAGCTTCCCGCTGCAACATCCATCGCGAGAATCCTGAGAAAATTGTTGACGTTGAAAACACGTTGAATGGCAACAGCGAATGAATCGGTCGGAGTCAGGTTCAAGACGGAAATAAAATGTGCGAGATCAGAGTAGTCGTCAATCTCCTCGTTGATGGTCAGTTCGTACACACGCCTGTTGCCCGACAGTAGTTTGTAGAGATTCGGATCGCTGCCAAGATAGCGCAAGTCCGCAGGCCAGAGACATTTGTACAGGTTGCCGTCATTATTGCCAAAACGTGACTGAACGAAATTCTCATCAACATGCTCGACGCTGATGTAGAGGCCGTAATACAAGCCGTTGATATAGAGTCGTGTATGATGCGCCCGTGATGCCGGAACGCCCGACTTGGCAAACAAATCCCACCCTAACTTCGACCGTATGATGGACGGATCGTTATGCTCGCCGTTGACGTTGAGCTTTTCGAAGCCGTGGAACTTTCTTCCCCGCTCGAATGTGTTGATCGAGATCTTGAACGACTTTTTGCGGGAGTCTCTTGACGTGTTGCCGCGTAAGCGGAAACCGATGTTCGCGACAGTGTCGTTAATGAACGGGTTCTGGAAGACAAACGTCGCGGGATACTCGTGGTCGCTCTGAGCGTTTGCAGGGTCGAGAATTCGCGCCAGCGAGTCCGGGTCAATCAGGATGTGGATGGTTGCTACTGTGGTATCGAGATATACCGGATTCGGGGGAAGCTGCGCTCGTGAATCATGGTTCAGCAACATGCCTGCGGTGAGCAACACGGGCAGAAAGAGGAGAGACGTCATTGCTATTCTGGAAAAAAACCTGTGAATTCTATGCACGTACAATGTATCCAAATTGCTGCAGGTGAACAAACATAAATCGCTTCGTTATTCCGGTTGCATCGATACCGCTCTTGCTTCTGATTAGTGCATGGATGAGTTCACATCCTCAAACGGCCGACTATGAACAAGTCCAGGAACTCTTCGACGACAACTGCGTGATGTGTCACGCCGGTCCGAAGGCGCCGAAAGGCCTCCGGTTGGACAGTTACGAGAATGTAATGAAAGGGAGTGAGAATGGTAGTGTGGTCGAGAAGGGAAATCCGGAAGGAAGCGAGTTGGTGAGGAGAATCCGCGGCACCAGCACACCGCGCATGCCGCTCTCGGGTCCGCCCTGTCTTGATGAAGTCGAGATGAAGTTAATTGAAGATTGGATACGAAACGGGGCATCTCCGCCCGCTGTCCGATCCTCAAACACCCAAAGCGTCCCTGAACCGGCTGAACCACCAAAGCCGAAAGATGGCATCACCTATGCCGATGTCGCGCCAATCTTCAAGGCCAACTGCGTGAAATGTCACAACCACAAAGGCCTGATGGGGCCGCCACCGGAGGGACTTGTTCTCGCCAGCTATCAGGAGATCATGAATGGAACGGAGAGGGCGTTTGTAATTCCAGGCAATCCCGATGCAAGCGAACTCGTACGGAAGATTCGGGGACAGTCACTCCCGCGAATGCCGTTCGACGGGCCGCCGTATCTTTCCGCCGATGAGGTTGCCCTTGTCGAGCGGTGGGTGACAGAGGGGGCGAAGGATGAATCGGGCAACAAGGCCGAAATTCCCGTCGGGCGAAAAGTACGGTTAGGCGGACAGCTCACTGGCATTGCGTCACTTGATGGCTTGCCGCTTCTAATCAATCGCCGGACGGAGATGAAGAAGAAGACGGCTCCCGGGAGTTATGTCGAAGTTCGCGGCAGGGTGACGAGTGACGGCGGAATAGCAGCCGAACTGATCAGAACGCGATAGTTCTTGTATTGTGAAAAGCAAAATGCCCCGGCACGTTCGCTTGCCGGGCACTTCCGTTTCCTAAACAGGATTACGTCATTTTGTTCTGTAGAATTCTATCCGCCGGTTGCGCTGTCGTCCGCCTGCTGTCAGGTTTGTATCAATGGGATAATCCTGACCGAAGCCTGTCGCCGTAATTCGATTTGCGGCGATACCTCTGTTGATTAGCCACAAACGTACAGCGTCGGCGCGACGCTGTGAAAGCCCTTCATTGAGCGATCGCGAACCCGTATTGTCCGTATGCCCGCGGATCTCCACCGTCATGTCGGGATTTTGGCGGAGAGTGTTCAGCGCAAGGGTCAGAATGTCCTCGGAAACTGGAGTGATCGTCGCCTTGCCGGTTTGAAAGACGATCCCTTCTAACACGACGGCCTGTCCCACTTCTGCTTTGAGTTCGCGTTTCTGAACGGGGAAATCATCACTCTTGTCAAGCGGATTCGTTCCCCGCTTCACTTCCGTGCCGTCGTCCACACCGCCTGCATCAGTATCTTTATTGCGCGGGTCTGTTCTGTAGAGGAGAATCTCATCACCATCGCTTAAGCCATCGCCATCAGTATCTGCCTTCAGCGGATCGGTTCCGTATTTGAGCACTTCATGTCCGTCATTCAACCCATCCTCATCGGAATCTGCACGGTTTGGAAATGTCTTGTACGTTAGAACCTCATCTCCATCACTCAATCCATCGCCGTCCGTATCCCACTTCAGCGGATTGGTATTGTGGCGGAAGATCTCTTCGCCGTCTTTCAACCCGTCGCCGTCGCTGTCGGCATTGTACGGATTCGTGCCGTACCTTCGTTCTTCCGCATTCGTAAGGCCGTCGTTGTCAGGGTCATCATCATCATCGTTCTTACCGAAATAGAAATTGAACCCGAGCCGCCCTGTTGGATACCAATCGGCAATGCCGGGCCGAGTCGATTGCTCGATGATGCTATTGCCCTTCCAATCATCGGTATAGTCATCCATAATGCGGGCACCGAGATCGATTGCAAAGGAGACATTCTGTGACATCGGAATCTCAAAGCCAAACCCGACGGGAATGTGAAGGGTACGCTTGATTCGATCCGCGCCTTCCGGGATGTGGTTGTCGAAACGATCCTGCCGCAGATAGGCCGCGCCGCCGATTCCGGCGTATACGTACGGTCGGAAGTCGAGTGTAATCGGGTAGTTGTACATGACGATGAAATTTGCGCTGGCCATGCTGAGCGCCATATACTCGCTCAATTGCGGTGATGCCGGGTTTGGCGCAAGGGTCTCCAAGTGTTCAATGCCAATCAGCCGGTCATACCCGAGCATGATGCCGAAGGAGAATCGTCGGGAAAATCCATACCGGAGGACGATGTCTCCTCCCGGGGAGGCGCGCCGTGTATTGAGGTCGTTGATCCAGATATTGGCTCCCCCGTGAAAGCTCAATGACCATTTGCCGTCCGTGGAGAACATCGGCGGCTTTTTCGCGGCCTGTTGCGACAAGCCGGAATGGACATCAAGCAATATGAGAAATGCAGCCAAGAAGAAGAACTTCATCGGGTAATTCCTTCCTATCACGTACGTGGATGCGTCGGTGTAATTCGGCAGAGCCGCAGGCAACAATGCGCGCGTGCCGCTTGGGTCAAAAAGTGGAAACACCGGTTGCTGAGTGGGGGGAAGATAACAATGTCTGCCGCTTCAGGGGGAAGGCTACTTGGGGTGGCAGACGAACATACACAGAGCTGTGCCCTGCAGTAAGTTAAGAACTCACATAAGCGATCTTTGTGAAGCGGAGCAAGACAAAACATAGTTACATGGGTAATGTGTTGCGCTTGTCTTTTGTGTTGTGATGTGGTACCTTTAAGCAGGCAGTTTCTTGACAGGTTCTTTCTCAACCTCTTTTTGAACTATCATAGTATGATGGGGGAAAGAGGTTTTTGTATTTGAGAGTATCCAAACTCTGATCAGGGGGGAGGAGGGAAAGAAAATGACGGAGCAAACGCTTCTTGCAACCGACAGGGCATATGATACAAGCCTGACCCTGTTGCGCGAATTACTGGGCGAATACCCGGCGAGAGACTTCGACGTTCGGTTCTGGAACGGAATGGTGTGGGAAGCAGAACCGGATCAGCCGAGGCGCTTCACACTTGTTCTCCGGCACCCCGGCGCGCTGCGAAGCATGTTTCTGCCGCCCACCGAGCTGAATCTTGCCGAGGCGTACATCTACGACGACTTCGATATCGAAGGAGACATCTCGGCCGTTTTTCCGCTTGCCGATCACTTCATGAGTATCCGCAGAAGTTTTACGGAAAAGCTCCACTTCGGCAAACTTCTTCACAGCCTTCCTACATCGCCTCATAATCAGCCCGGCCGCCGCGCCGCGGTATTGGATGGCCGTCTGCATTCCCCTCAGCGGGATTTCTCCGCCGTTACGTACCACTACAATACATCAAATCAATTCTTCCGGCTGTTTCTGGATGAGCAGATGGTCTATTCGTGTGCGTACTTCGAGACGTTGCACGACAATCTCGATACCGCCCAAACCCGCAAACTCAACTACGTGTGTCGTAAACTGCGGCTCCGGCCCGGCGAACGGTTGCTCGATATCGGCTGCGGCTGGGGCGGATTGATCATCCATGCAGCGAAGAAGTACCACACGAAGTGTGTGGGCATAACGCTCAGCAAGCCGCAAGCGGAACTTGCACGGGAACGCATCCGTCAGGCCGGACTTGAAGATCGCTGCCGCGTTGAAGTATGCGACTACCGCGATATCGATGCCCCGTCGTCCTTCGACAAACTGGCAAGTATCGGAATGTTCGAGCATGTGGGCGAGAAACTTCTGCCCGCATACTTCGAGCAGGCGTGGCGGCTGCTGCGTCCGGGCGGCGTATTTCTCAACCACGGCATAGCGCGTAGCGCAACGGAGCCGGTACCGGAAGAGCCGACCTTTTCCGACAGATACGTATTTCCGGACGGCGAGCTTCTTCCGCTCTATACGACGTTACGTGCTGCCGAGGAGTGCGGCTTTGAAATCAGGGATGTGGAAAGCCTGAGGGAACACTACGCCGTTACACTGCGAAACTGGGTTCGACGCCTTGAAGCGCATCATACCGAGGCCGTTGCGGCAACGGATGAAACCACATACCGCGTGTGGCGGCTGTATATGTCCGGCTCGGCGTACAGATTCTGGCGGGGGAAGCTGAATGTGTACCAATCACTCATGGTAAAATCGGTTGACGGGGTCAGCAATTTTCCGCTGACACGGAACGATTGGTACGTGCAGTAACAACTCATCTTCTTTTGAATGAGGAGGCGTGAAATGAAACATCACATTGCAGTGTTCATTGTTGTTCCGCTCTTGGCCATTCTCGCAGAACAGAATCTTCTGAAGAACGGCAGCTTCGAGAGTTTCCCGGCCGGTGAACCTGCCGGATGGACAACCAACAACATTCCCACAATGGTCACAGTCGTTTCGGCTTCGCAGAACAGTTATGCCGGAAAAACCTCGGTGAAATGCGAGGTAAAAGAATTCTATGAAACGAAGATGGCGGGGATGATTTCTCAAAAAGATATTGAGGTGAAAAGCGGTGAACTGGTCTTGAAAGGGGCGTATCTCCTCAAGTCTGTCGGGAAGGATGTCGGATATGTTGCTGTTGATGTGAAGTCTGCCGCGAACAGTACAATAGCTACATGCGAGCGCTATTTCACAGAGTCGGGGCCGGACTTCATTCCGTTTACGATCAGTGCACGACTGCCTGAGAATGCGAAACGAATAGACATTCTGCTGACGTTGATGGCGGAGAAGGGTGCAGGTCCAGCTCATGTCGGTTCGTACATTTTGTATGATGCCCTCGACCTTCGGATTGTCGGTAAGGAAACAGAGGAAGTGCCCTGAGAAACGCCCAATGTGTGTTGAAGAAGTAAGGAGGAAAGAGCTATGACTCTCACGCGCTTAACAAACTATCTTGATGAGAACGGCATCAAGTATATCGTCATTCACCACTCGCCCGCGTTCACTGCGCGCGAAGTTGCTGTCACGGCGCATATTCCCCGGAATGAAGTGGCAAAAACAGTGATCGTAAAGGTAGATGGAAAGACGATGATGGCCGTTCTGCCTGCATCAGAAATGGTGGATTTTGCCATGTTGCGCACAGCTCTCGGCGCGAATGCGGTTGTGCTTGCGACGGAGCGGGAGTTCAACACCCTCTTCGCTGATTGCGAAATAGGGGCAATGCCGCCGTTCGGGAATCTGTTCGGGATTGATGTTGTTGTCGCTGATTCCTTAAGGAACAATCAGGAGATTGCGTTCAACGGAGGCAACCACCGCGAACTTCTGAAAATGTCGTATGCCGACTTTGAGAAACTTGTGAAGCCTCTTGTGCGAAAGTTCACGATGGAGCGACGTGTCCGCTGCGATCTCTTTGAACGGGGCATAAGCTGACTTGCATTTGCCGCGTGAGCAACGAATACGCTTGGCCCTACTGACCGCGCAAAACTCTTGCCGGCAGCATGAACAATCCTTTGATGAGCTGCAATAAGGCGTCGACCGTAATGCCGACCAGCCTGAAGGGGAGAAGAATAAGCCAGATCAGCGGATAAAGAATCAGTGCCGCAATTGCAAGCGGCCAGCAGATCACCAACAAAATCAACCAGAGCAGGAATTTCGTCATTGTGAAGTCCTTCAAGTTCACAAATGAATACGTAGAAGTAAAGTAAGAGTTCCACTCTCTTCATCGTCAGGAATATCATCCGTTTTTCAGGGTCGCACGTTCGCCGATTTCTTCTTACATTTCATAGCATTTTCGCCATTGTCGATGTCTGAAAAGATAGGAATTGCTATGAACCCGACTATCTGCATATTTGAAGATCCTCAATACGTCAATCTGTTGCCGCTGGTGTATACACGTCCTGTATATGATCTTCGTTGCGGAATTCTCACTCTGCGCGAAAAGCTTGTCCGCGCATATCCGAAAACACGTCTGGCCATGTTGTGCCGTCCGTATTTAGCGGAAGTTGTCCGCCGGCAGAATCCGGGCGTTGAGGTGAACGAAGTGCACGAATCGGGTTGCCTCCTGCTCAATGGACGATTGTTGGCGGGAAACGGGCTTGCGAAGCAAATTCCGGTTCGGGGAAATGATGCGGTATTTCTTTCCGGTGGCACGGTGGTCGCCGTTCGCATCAATACCGGCCGGCACGCTTCTTTGAGAAACGATTTTTCGGAAGCGTTCGACGCCGAACACTTCTCCGATCTTGAAAAGGTTCATGTTGATGTGAATCTCATCAGATATCCCTGGGATCTTGTTCAGCACAACGGCCAGCAGATAGCTGCCGATTACAAGTCCATCACTTCAGGAAAGAAAAGCCGCGGGAAAGTCTTCCCGGGAGTGCATCTGATCAACAAACGGCAGATATTCGTTGACGCTGGGGCGCAGATTAAGTCGGGTGCAGTACTCGACGCAACGAACGGGCCAATCTATATCGGCAAGAGTGCCGAAATTCTGCCGAACGCAGTCATTGAAGGCCCCGCAAGTATCGGAATGGAGACGCGGATCAAAATTGGAGCGAAGATCTACGAAAACACAAGTATCGGTGAAATGTGCAAAGTTGGGGGCGAGGTGGAGGCAAGCATCATTCATTCCTACTCCAACAAACAGCATGATGGATTTCTCGGCCACTCGTATCTCGGCATGTGGTGCAACCTTGGGGCCGATACGAATACCAGCGACCTGAAGAACAACTACGGAAATGTCCGGGTTACAATTAACGGTAAGGAAGTGGATAGCGGTTCCCAGTTTGTCGGTTTGACGATGGGCGATCATTCCAAAAGCGGAATCAACACAATGTTTAACACGGGAACCATAGTCGGTGTATCAAGTAATGTGTACGGGGCCGGATTTCCTCCGAAAGCGATTCCCTCGTTTGCCTGGGGTGGTGCCGAAGGCGTGAAAGAGTATCGCATCGATAGCGCGATTGACGCCTGCCGTCGTGTCATGGCCCGCAGAAAAATCGAAATGACGAATGCTGACGAGACTCTTCTTAGGAAGATATTCGAGTTAACAAAGAACGAGAGACAAGCCCTGTGAAAATCCTGGCGCTGTCGGATATTCACGGCGCGTACACGAGAATGGTGGACATCGTTAACTCCAACTCTTCTGTTGATGCAATCGTCATTGCCGGTGATTTGACAACCAATGGTTCGCCCGAGGAAGCAGAAGAGGCTGTTCAGCAACTCCGGCGCTTCAAGAAGCCGTTGCTGGTTGTTGCAGGGAACATGGATCCTCCACTGCTTGATGATGTGTTCGTCAGGCTTGGTCTCTCAATAAACAGACGCGGAGTTGTCATTGGTGGTGTTGGATTCTTCGGAGTCTCAGCATCGCCCATCTCACAGCTCAGAACGCCGAACGAGATAACGGAGGAAGAGATTTCCTCGCGAGCTGAGTTCGGCTTGTTGCAAGTTTCCGGCGCAAAGGTTAAGGTGTTTGTTCCACATTCTCCGCCGTTGAACACAAAGCTCGACAGGATTCATTCCGGCAGACATGTTGGCAGTTCCGCAGTTCGATCATTCATCGAACAGCATCAACCGCATGTCGTTATTTGTGGACACATTCATGAAGGGAGAGGCGTTGATAGGATTGTAGCCTCCGAGATCATTAACTGCGGTCCGACCGCGAGCGGGTTTTACGGAGTGATCTCAATCGGTGAGGATGTTGTAGTTCAATGCTGTGAAATGAGTTAGCAGGTACAGAGTTTTGGGGATACAAAAAACAAAAACGCCTTCCTTCGGGAAGGCGTTTTTAATCTGACAAGAGAATCCAGATTAGCTATCTGTTTTCAGGTAGAAAGGAAGCTGCTGACGCATACGCTCGCGCTTTGCACGGTATGCCATCTCTTTCTTCTTGCAGCTCGGGCAGCGATAAGCCCCTACCTGGCCCCGGAATTCGTTGCCGCAGTCCCGGCAGATAGTTGAACCGCGTTTCTTCATTCTTGCATCGCCTTTGTAGTTCATAGGTGTTTTCTCCTCGCACAATATAACTAATTTTCAGAGAAAAAGGTTCAGAATTTGTCCTATTTTTGGGAATGGGACATCGAAAACAGTCCATTTTCGACAATCTGCAATTAAATTTTTTTATGGATCACCCAAAGTACAAGCCTGAACACAACTTACAGGGATGCCATGTTCTGCTTGGGATATAGGAATGCAAGTCTTATTGAATTAGAGAACATCTATCGGTAGATTTTTCAGCTTTCATTTGCGCTCTCCTGAACTTGCTTACACGAAATAACTTAGTGAAAATGAAGAAGCAGAACCGAGCAACGAGCAAGCAAAGACATCTTATCAGAATTGCCAATCTGGCAAAGGAAAACGCTTACTCGCCATACTCGGGATTTCGGGTTGGTGCCGCCTTGCTTGCCTCCGATGGGCGTATATTTTCCGGCTGCAACGTCGAGAATAGTTCCTACTCTCTGACAATCTGCGCCGAACGAAATGCACTTTTCAAGGCCGTCAGCGAGTATGCAAAGAACTTCACATCAATTGCTATCGCTTCCGATGACGCCGCGTTTTTGCCTCCGTGCGGCGCGTGCCGACAAGTCCTCTCGGAATTCTCCCCCGACATCGAAGTGATCCTGACCTCCTCGCAAGGAGATGTCAAACTGACATCACTCAAGAAGCTCTTTCCAATGCCTGCCGACCTGAAGAAACTCGGCTCACGCACGTCAAAACGATAGCCGGGTTGCATGCAAAAAGGAAAGTCGGGAAAACAGCAACGCATCTGGTCAACAGTTGAGAAGGTACCGCGGGGAAAAGTTGCAACGTACGGAGAAATAGCCCGTTTAAGCAAGCTCCCCCGTCAGGCACGGCTCGTAGGATATGCACTTCACGCACTACCGCACGGCATTCAAATTCCCTGGCACCGGATAATCAACTCAAAAGGCAGGATATCATTCCCAGTAAATTCTGACGCATTCAAACGACAAAAGAATCTATTGGAGAAAGAGGGAGTAAATTTTGTAAAGGGAAGAGTTGACCTGAAAGTGTTTGGCTGGAAGAAGTAAAACAAGACTGTTCAACTATTTATTAAATCTATGAACAAGAAACGCGAGAAAATCCGTTGTGCTTGGAGCGGCACAGACCCGCTGTACATCAAATATCACGACGAGGAGTGGGGAGTTCCCCGGCACGATGACAGGAAGTTGTTTGAGATGCTGATTCTCGAAGGCGCGCAGGCCGGGCTGAGCTGGATTACCATTTTGCGAAAGCGTAAGAACTACCGAAAGGCATTCGACAACTTCAGCGCACGAAAGATAGCGGCATACAACAAGAAGAAAACAAACGCGTTGCTAAGGGATGAAGGTATTGTACGAAATAGATTGAAGATCAGCGCCGCGGTGTTGAATGCAAAAGCATTTCTGAAAGTGCAGAAGGAATTCGGCAGCTTCGACAAATATATCTGGCAGTTTGTCGGGGGCAAACAGATTCAAAGCAAGCGGAAATCCATGAAGGAAATTCCTGCAACAACCCCCGAATCAGATGCGATGAGCAGGGACCTGAAGAAGCGCGGATTCAAGTTCGTCGGCTCAACAATTTGTTACGCGTTCATGCAGGCAACCGGGATGGTGAATGACCACACAACCAACTGCTGGAAGTATCGTGAGAAGCGGTAAGATGAACCGAATTTAATAGCTACGGTTCATTTTCTTCACGTTTGGAAGTGTGAAGAGATGCCGTACAGATTGTATTCGCAGCGGGAAACCCGTATTTTAAGCAATCTCAAAATAACGGATGGCGTGGCCATCCACCACAACACACTTTCAAGGAACAACCTCTAATGAAATACGCACTCGTTGTTGCCATGAGCATGATTCTGCTTGCTTGCCAAGGAAACACACAAAGCAAGGTTGAGCTCAAAACAACCCAGGATAGCGTGAGTTATGCCATCGGCACAAACATCGGCACAAACCTGAAACAACAGAAAGTCGATGTCAACGTTGCCGTACTCGCAGCAGGCATTCGGCACGTTGTTGACAGCACCCAATTGATGCTCACGGAAGAGCAAGCCCAGGAGGTGATGATGGCATTCCAGCAGCGCATGATGGCGAAGCAACAGGAAGAAGCCTCCGCTGCCGGCGAAAAGAACCGAATCGATGGTGAAGCATTTCTTGCAGCGAACAAGAACAAGGAAGGCGTTAAGGTAACGGCAAGCGGGCTGCAATACAAAGTTCTCAAGATGGGCTCAGGCCCCAAACCGAAAGCGGACCAGACTGTGACCGTTCACTATCGCGGTACACTGATTGACGGTACGGAATTCGACAGCTCCTACAAGCGCGGCGAGCCGGCGACGTTCGGCGTGGGGCAGGTTATCGGCGGGTGGACAGAGGCGTTGCAATTGATGCCCGAAGGCTCGAAGTGGGAACTTTACATTCCTTCCAATCTTGCCTATGGCGATCGCGGAGCTGGACCCACGATACAGGCCGGCGCAACACTGATCTTTGAGGTCGAGTTGCTTTCCGTGAAGTAGACGGTTCTTTTTGTTATCTTACAAACCGCAGGGTGGAATGACATCCTGCGGTTTTTTCTTTTCGGAAAGGAACCCATGAATTCCATTGCACAAATCTACGTCAAACTCGTTCTTGCCGTCGGCCAACACGATGCGGATTATGTCGACGCGTACCACGGCCCTTCGGGATGGATGGATGAAGCACAATCTGCCCGAAAATCTCTTAAGCAGATTCATATTGAAGCCGGCGAAATTGCTGAAGCCCTTCGTGCGCAGAAGCCGGGCTTGTCAAACGAGTCTGAGGAGTTACGGTTTCACTATCTTGCCGGACAACTCGAGTCTCTTATGGCTCGAGTCGAAATGCTGCAGGGGAAGCGATTCTCCTTCGACGAAGAGTCGAAAGCACTGTATGATGCCGTTGCGCCCACCTATTCCGAAGCCCATTTCAAAGCCATTCTTAGTGAGATGAACGAGAAACTCCCCGGTTCCGGAAGCGTAGAGCAGCGGTACGACGCGTTCAAGAGTCAGTTCATCATTCCCAAAGAAAAGCTCGACCCGGTATTCAAAGCTGCCATCGAAGAGTGCCGGAAACGAACAAAGCAACACATCGATCTTCCTGAACACGAAAGCTTTGTTGTGGAGTATGTTACCAACAAGGCGTGGAGCGGTTACAACTGGTTCAAGGGAAATGCCCATAGCCTCATCCAGATGAACACAGACCTGCCCATATACATCGACCGGGCTGTTGACCTTGCCGCCCATGAAGGATATCCGGGTCATCATGTGTATAACGCGTTGCTTGAGCAGAATCTTCTGAAGAAGAACGGTTGGGTCGAATTCAGCGTCTATGCTCTGTTCAGCCCGCAATCCCTGATAGCCGAAGGGACTGCAAACTTCGGGATTGACGTTGTATTCAGTCCGAAAGAACGTATGGCATTTGAGTGTGATGTACTGTTCCCGCTTGCGGGTCTTGATTCGTCCAAGGTCGGGTTGTATTACGACATTCACGCCCTGTTCATGAAACTTGCATATGCGGGCAACGAGGCAGCGCGGGGATATCTTGACGGCAAGATGACCAAGGATGAGGCAATCCAATGGTTGATGGAATACGCTCTCTTCTCGCATGAACGGGCCGCGCAGCGGATCAAGTTTTTTGATGCCTACAGAAGCTACGTCATCAACTACAATCTCGGCCAGGATATGGTGAAGAAGTACATTGAATCGAGAGGCGGCACACCGGAGAATGCCCGAAAACGATGGGAGGAGTTCACGAAACTCATTTCGTCTCCACGGCTTCCGTCGGGGCTTGCCGTACCGTCTTGACAACACCGGCGTTTCGGCGTATCATACGGTGACGGAGTATCAAATGCAGCAGACACAAACGCTGAGCGGGTTGCTCGCGGAACATGTGACAAAGGGGGATTTGTATGAGAAGATGCCCAACGCTTGGGTCCGATGTGTTGCATGCGGCCACCGCTGTAAAATAGCCCCCGATCATGAAGGCATCTGCAAGGTTCGCTTCAATAAAGGGGGCGAGTTGTACGTGCCGCGCGGATACGTTGCGGGCCTTCAAATTGATCCGATAGAGAAGAAACCGTTCTTTCACGCGCTTCCCGGTGCAAAGGCACTCAGTTTCGGAATGCTGGGATGCGACTACCACTGCGCGTATTGCCAGAATTGGTTAACATCGCAAGCAATACGTGATCCCATAGCCGGTACACCGCCCGATATTGTGTCGGCAGAACAGATTGTCGCCATTGCGCTCGACAGGAACATTCCCGTCCTGACCAGCACATATAACGAGCCGCTGATCACAAGCGAATGGGCGGTTGAGGTATTCAAGCTTGCGAAGAAATACAACATTAAATGCTCGTACGTTTCGAACGGCAACGGCACACCCGAGGTTCTTGACTACATCCGGCCGTATGTCAGGCTGTACAAGGTGGATCTCAAGAGTTTCCGGCAGAAGAATTACCAACAGTTGGGCGGGAAACTGGAAAACGTTCTCTACACCATCCAACGCCTGCATGAACTCGGCATCTGGCTCGAAGTTGTTACGCTTGTGATTCCCGGATTCAATGATTCTAACGATGAATTGGGTGAGATTGCCCGTTTTCTGTTTTCGGTGTCGCCCGATATTCCGTGGCATGTTACCGCATTTCATCAGGACTACAAGATGACGGACCCGGACAACACGCCGGCAGAAACTCTGATGCGTGCAGCGGAGATCGGACATGACGCGGGACTGCGTTTTGTGTACGCCGGCAATCTTCCGGGCATGCTCGGCAAATATGAGAACACCCGGTGCCCGTCGTGCAGCGAATTGCTGATTGAACGGCACGGCTTCAGTGTTGTGAGGAATATGTTGGCAGATGGCGCATGCCCGAAATGCGGGCACATCATTCCGGGAGTGTGGCATTAAGCCTTCGGCACAAGCTTACCTTCAGTGAAATTCTCCCCGAAAATATCCCTCATCGTTGCGGTATACAACAAGCCCGAAAACCTCCGGCTCGTGTTTGCGGCATGTGATCGCCAATCGTTCCGTGAATTCGAAGTCATCATCGCCGATGACGGTTCAGGCCCCGCCGTCAAGGATACGATAGCAGAGGCACAGAATCTCTACGCCTTTCCCATCATTCACCTCTGGCATGATGACAACGGCTGGCGCAAGAATACAATGCTGAACAATGCCATTCGCGCTTCGGCAGCGGAGTATCTCGTGTTTATCGATGGTGATTGTCTGCCAGGAAAGGATTTCCTTCTTGATCACTGGAATGAGAGAGAAGAAAACAAACTGCTGATGGGAAGAAGAGTCGAAACCAGCGAGCGATGGTCGAAGGCTCTCACGATTGACAAAGTCCGAAGCGGCGAGTTTGAGCGGTACGGCTGGAGTGAATGGATTGACGGGCTGAAAGGGCATTCCCTTCGTGTAGAAGATGGCATCAGAATTCCGAGCAGGATTATGAGAACGCTATTGCTGCGGAATGTAAGAGGGATGCTGGGCAGCAACTTCTCTGTAGAGAAGAAGCATCTTCACGCGATCAACGGATTCGACGAATTGTACAACGGCCCGGGTTGCGGTGAAGATTCCGACATTCAGTATCGCCTGGGTCTCATTGGAGTAACAGGCAAGTCAATGCGGAATCTCGCCATTCAATATCATATCTGGCATCCTCGAACACCGACATCGCAGGCGTGTTGGGACAGATTTGAAATGGTCAAGAAATCGAACGAACCGCAATGCGAAATCGGTTTGAACAAGAAGAAACAAGAAGGGGCGAATGAGAATTCGCCCCTGGGAATCAAAGGTTAATCTTCGTCACTCTCCATCTTCTTCATCGCATCTTCGAGATCACTTTTCACTTTCGTGTATCCTGCAGGAACCTCGAACTCCTTTGCCGATGTTGCCCGCTGTTCGATTTTTGTTACCGTGTTTGTCACTGTAGTATTCATCATCGTCATGGTTGTCTGCATCGGGAAACCGTCGATATCCTTGTACGCGTCAGTAATTCCCTTGCCGAAGCGGGCAGACATGGCGCTCATGCGTTTTGCGAATTCCTTCCAATCCGCCATCATGTTGTCAAATCCCTTCACGTCCTTCGTTACCCAGAGTGACATGAATTCGCTGCCGCCGCGACGAACGACATATTTCGCGCAATCATATCCGCTGATACGTTTCTTTTCGGCGGTTCGCTTCACATCGATAGCCGCATCAGCGTCGGTTCCGGGCATATTCCCTCCCATCATCTTCATCATCATCTCACGCTGCTCTTTCGGCATGTCCGCCATTTCTTTTTTCATCTTCTCCATAGCAGCATCCATCTTGCCGCCCGCCTTCTGCAACATGGCTTCCATTTCGTCAAACGTGACTTCAGAGTAGGTTTTCTTTTTCTGGTCAATCGACCAGATTACCTTTTTATCAAGACGCAGAATCATCACCGTGCCGTCGTTCGCTCCGCCCGTCGAGACAGTTTTGAACATCTTCGGTATTGCGTAGTTCTCGGTTGTGCCTTCGGCTACAGAGCCTTCGGTTTTTGTTTGCCAGTAGAGGCCCTGCGCAAGCGCTGAAGCAGCGATACAGAGCGAGGTGAGGAGGATAGCAGTTCTTTTCATACGTACTCCTTGTGCTATGAATTTATGTCTCCGGCTCTACTGGTCGTGCGACCATGATGCCGGTGTGGTTTTTTCTGGAAGAAAGATGATCGGCAAGCCCGTGTTTCGTAATCTGAATTGAACCGCCGGACAGCGGTGCATGCAGCATCCGCAACATGCCGCGGTGACGGAGGGCTATGCCGGTGTGGAGAATATCGAGTCCGACGATGGATGTTGTGATAGCAAGAACATCTCCATCGGAAATCTGCTCCTGCACGCGCCTGACACGATCCTTCGGAAGATAGTATCGCGGACGCGTGTTCAGTCCGGCCTCGGTTTGCTCGATGGCATTGAAGAAATCGTCATTTCCGAGCTGCTTGTATGCAGTCCGGTGGGTTGTCATGAACGAGATTCTTTTTTCGTACCGAACCCCGCCCAGCTTACGCGTGACATTCGTGACAATCTGTTTCTTCTCATTGTCATCAATCCAATCGGAGAAGTAGTGCAGCCGGCTCGGATATCCGTCAATCACGCCGCCGCGATACCGAATCAGTTGCAATTGGCTCTTGTAAGCATCGTATGTAGTTGTTCCAAGCTTGATGCAGCGGGAAAGGGCAAGCGTTGTCTCGACAAACGTCACGCAATCAAACTCTTTCAGATTGACGATGAGTTGCTCGTCGTCGCCGGATTCAAGCGTGCGGGCTTTGTACGGAGATTTGAGGAACGACAAGCCGATGGCAGTGATTACCTCAGGCATGTTCTTTTCCGCAAGCCCTTTTGATGTTCCGAGGGCGATTTTTTTCAGGCAGATTTCCTCGTTGATATCTGCATGTGATTGGGTGAAGAGGAAGGATGGGAACGACAGCGAGGAAATTGCTGCGATTGATGAGTATTTCAGGAAATCTCTTCGGGATGCATTCATGCCGTGCTCACGAGAACGATTCTCAGAACGAGACGTCATCAAGATCGGGAGGAGGAGAAACATTGCTGAAGCCCGACGGGGCCAGGTTTTCGAACCGCGCATAGCGGTGAACAAACGCCAGCTTGATATCGTCAATCGGGCCGTTGCGCTGCTTGCCGACGATAATCTCCGCCGTTCCTGCCATCTCCGACGAATCCCGCGATTCAGAATCCATATACATTTCGGGACGATGCACAAACGCGACGAGGTCTGCATCCTGTTCAATAGCGCCGGACTCGCGCAAGTCGGACAAAATCGGCCGTTTGTCAGTTCTGCTTTCCACTGCTCGGCTCAATTGCGACAGGGCGATAACAGGGACATTCAGTTCCTTTGCCAGGGCCTTGAGTGAGCGTGAGATTGCGGAGATTTCCTTTTCGCGGTTCTCCGCGCTTTTTGGACCCTGCATGAGTTGGAGATAGTCGACTACAACAAGTCCGATATTGCGTTCAGCCTTCAAGCGCCGGGCTTTTGCCCGCAGCTCAAGAATGCCGAGACTTGCCGAGTCGTCAATGAAGATGTTCGCGTTGGCAAGTTTCCCGGCCGCGATGCTGAGCCGCTTCCAGTCATCCTCAGGAAGTCTCCCCGTTCTGACGGCGTGGGCATCCACCTTTGCCTCGGCACACAGCAAACGCATCACCAGCTGCTGGGTCGACATTTCGAGAGAGAAGATGCACACACCGGTCGGTTTCTCGAAATGCATCGCAGCATTGCGAGCGAGCGAAAGTGCAAAAGCCGTCTTACCCGAACTCGGCCTTCCGGCGATAATGATCAGGTCGGAATTCTGCCATCCTCCGGTAAGCGTATCAAGATCCCTGAATCCGGTGGGTACACCATTCACGCCGCTGTGTTTTCCGTGGATCGACTCGAGCATCTCCAGCGTGTCATGCACGGCTTTGTGCATGTCTGTGAATGTCTTCTTTAGCCGCTTCTCTGAAATCTGAAAGATGGCCTGCTCGGCCTCGTCCAACAGATCAAACGCGTCTTCAGTCGGACTGAAACCCCGTGCTGCAATCGCCGACGATGCGACAATCAGATTTCGCAACAGGGATTTTTCGAGGACGATCTTTGCGTGATATTCGACGTTTGCCGCCGAAGTGACCTTCATGGTCGATTCGGCAAGGTATGTCTCGCCGCCGATAACCTCAAGATGCCCGCGCCTGCGGAGTTCTTCGGCAAGCGTAATGATATCGACCGGCTCGCTGCGGTCGAACATCGCCTGAATTGCCTGAAAGATTTTCCGGTGGTAGTCCGCGTGGAATGCGTCTTCGTCCAGCACTTCTATTACACGCGCAATTGCCTCGCGCTCGAGCAACATCGCGCCGATAATCTGTTGCTCGATTTCAACAGCCTGCGGTGGTACGCGGCCTTCTGTTGTTGTAGTTGGAATGAGGCTTCTGAGCGGTTCTGCCATGATTCAGTGATCTGTACAGACTTGTTCACGAATAGTGTTGAACTATGACACTAAGTTACATCAAGCATTCGGTATTTGCAAGGTGTGAGGAAAGGTTGTGAAGAGGGGAGTGAAACGGGGAATAACGGCAATTTGATGAAAGTTCTACGTCACTTTTCCACAATCAAGCACTCTTACTTATCAACAGGTGTGGAAAGCTCGTTTGCGAAGTCGATTCAGCCGGCAGTGGTAGAATCAGCCACCAACTCATCATGCAGCTTCCGGACGGCCTGAACATCTTCCCAAGCGGGACGTTTCCAGTTCGGGTTGCGCAGCAAAGCAGCGGGATGATACGTGATCATGACGGGAACACCTTCATACTGCATGACGCGTCCGCGTAGTTTTCCCATCGATTCATTCGTGCCGAGGAGATTCTCGGCCGCCGTCAAACCCAAACACAAAATGACTTTGGGCTTCACGATCTCGATTTGCTTTTTGAGATACGGCTTGCACAATTCGGATTCCTCCGGAGTCGGCTTGCGGTTGTTCGGTGGCCTGCATTTGAGAATGTTGCAAATGTACACATCAGAACGTTTGAAGTGAATCGCTTCAAGAATCTTGTTCAGCAGTTGTCCCGCCCTGCCCACAAACGGCTCGCCTTGCGCGTCTTCGTCCGCTCCGGGCGCCTCGCCAATAAGCATGAGGGTCGCCTTCGGATTCCCGACACCAAACACGAACTTCGTACGCGTTGCACCCAATGCGCATTTCGTGCAATTGCAGATGCGGGCATTAAGTTCGTCGAGCGTATTGCTGCCTCCCCATGCTTCTGTCGTAATGGGGGGCTTCGCCGAAACCGGCAGTTCGAACAGGAGAGGCTCTTCAACAGCAACAGGCTTTTTGGGCGGCATAGAATACTCAATGTGGCGTGAGGGTTGAATGACAGGCTTGTTGACGGCCTCCGGCGGAGCATGTCGCTCGACGTTTGCTGGTTGTGACTCCGGCGATTGCTCGAACAGTAATGTATCGCCGAATAGCCGCCGCTCGTCTTCGATGATGCTTCTCAGATCATCCAAAAGACATGATGCGTCTTGCTCGTCAGACATTGATTCTTAAAGAAAAAGTTTGAGTGAAAGAGTTGCATCACGTCAACCAGGTCAGCGTTGATTTCACCCGGTCGAGGATCCGGTTTGCAACATCAAATTTTGACATTAGAGGCAGATGCTCGGCTTGTCCGGCAGGCGTGAGGAACGTGACAACATTTGTGTCGGAATTAAAACCGGCCCTCGGTTCATTCGGGTTGTTGAGGACAATCAAGTCGAGATTCTTCCGGCGCAGTTTCTCTTTTGCATTTTTGATACCGTCATCCGTCTCAAGCGCAAAACCCACGAGAACCCTGTTTTGCTTTTTCTCTCCGAGTGACTTGAGGATGTCGGGATTCTTTTTGAGTGTAAGAGTCAACTCGTCACCCGGCATTGTCTCCCGCTTAATCTTCTTGTTGACCGGATTCGCAACAGTATAATCTGCAACCGCCGCAGACATGATCACCGCATCGACATTCTCAAACTCGAGATGAACGGCGGTATTCATTTCCTCCGCCGTGCTTACGTCAATGCGCCTGACTGAGCGGGGCGTTCGCAAATACACGGGGCCCGAAACCAGAGTAACTTCTGCGCCGCGTAACGCCGCGGCATTCGCAATCGCAAAACCCATCTTGCCCGATGATCGGTTGCCGATGTACCGGACCGGATCAATCGGTTCTTGTGTCGGGCCGGCGGTGACGAGGATGCTCTTCCCCGACAAATCCCGATGAATTTTCTCAAGTATTCCATCAACGAACGCAACAAGTCTGTCAATCTCCGGCAATCGGCCGGGCCCGACCAACCCGCTTGCAAGTTCGCCTTCTTCCGGATCAATCACAAAACACCCCGACTCTTTCAGGATGTCGATATTTTGTTGAGTGGTTTTGTTCAAGAACATATCGACGTCCATTGCCGGAGCAAGCGCCAGCGGACAGCGAAGCGCAAGGGCGAGAGAGGTGAGCATATCGTCGGCAAACCCGTGGGCAATTCTTGCGAGTGTGTGCGCGGTTGCAGGAGCCACCAGCATGATATCTGCCCACATTCCGAGATCGATGTGTTTCGTCCAACTTGTAGAGTTCGGGTCGTCGGGGCGGGGGAACATTTCGCTTACAACTTCCCGCTTGGAAACTGTTGCCAGAGCCAATGGTGTGACAAACTGCGCGGCCGAACGTGTCATCACCACCTGTACCTCTGCACCCGCTTTCACAAACTCCCGCACCAGCAATGGCGATTTGTAGGCTGCGATTCCGCCTGTAACGCCGAGAAGTATGCGCTTGCCGTTCAACATTCCGGATGACTCTATAGCAGTGGAATCACGTTTCGCATCACCGGGCAGCTATTCATCGTCAGAAGAATCGGCAACATCCTCTTCCGTTTCCACTTTTTTGACTTCCTCAGGCTCTTTGTAGCGCCATTGGAGTTTTTCGTGAAGCAGTTCATCCAAGGCTACATCCGTCGGTTTCGGGCGCTTCTCAAATTCAAGACTTACTTTGAGCTGGTCGGGATTGATCTCGTTCTCCTCGTTTTCGGACTCGGTTTTCGGGGCGAACATCGCGATACGCTGGCTGAATTCGATTTTCGTCTCCTCGTTGATCTGCCGGGCACGCTTCGACATGGCAACGATCGCCTCGTGCACGTTCTTTGCCTTCGAGGTCAGCTCTTCAATGTCAACCGGTTTGATTGGCATTACGATACTCCTTCTTTGGTTTGTAAATGTTCAGTGACAATCTTCTGCACATCATTGATGGCTGACTGAAGTACATCGTTCACAACCTGATACTCATACTGGTTGCCGAGTTCAAGTTCCAACGGCGCACGTTCAAGTCGCCGCGTGATGGTTTCATCGCTTTCCGTCTTTCGGCCTGCAAGCCGTTCCTTCAGTTTTTCGAAACTCGGCGGCCTGATGAAAATCAAACACGCCTCCGGATATTGTTTGTGAATGGAAAGCCCGCCTTTCACATCCACATCGAAGAGGAGATCCTGCCCTGCCGCCAGCAAGCGTTCGACTTCACTCTTGAGGGTTCCGTACAGCTTTCCCGGATACACTTCTTCCCATTCCACAAACTCCTCTGCGTCGATGCGCCGCTTGAATTCTTCCTCCGAAAGAAAGAAATAGTCTTTTCCATCGGTCTCTCCGGCACGTTTCTGCCGCGTAGTTGCCGAGACGGAGAAGCCGAGCGACGGGTTGAGGCGCATGATTTCCTTTGCGATAGTCGTCTTTCCCGAACCGCTCGGAGCCGATATGACGATGAGTTTTCCGCGTTGCATGCAGTTTTTTTACCAAGCTTTCTCAAGAACCTTTCGACACTCCCTGCCCGAAACTCTGGGAAGTGTACTCATACGGCAACCAACAGCGTCTCAAAATTCTCCTCCGGTACAGGAAGGTTGTCTTCTTCCAGTGCCCTTACGTATCCGCGAATTGCCTCTTTGATATTCTCGACAGCTTCTTCTTTGCTCTTGCCCTGACTAATGCAGCCGCGGAGACTCGGACACTCTGCGACCCAATAGCCATCTTCACCTCGATAGATAACGACCTGTCTCATATCTCAACCTCCTTCATTCGATATTCTGCAGCTGCTCGCGGATACGTTCGATTTCTTCCTTTATATTCACGACGAGATGCGCAATTTCTGCCGCACTCGATTTCGAGCCGATGGTATTTGCTTCGCGGTTCATTTCCTGGATCAGGAAATTCAACTTGCGCCCCGCCGCTTCATCATTTGCGAGCGCTTCGAGGAAGAACTTGTTGTGACTCCGAAAGCGAACACATTCTTCCGTGACATCCAGCCGGTCTGCCATCATGGCAAGTTCCATCTCCAATCGTCCTTCGTCAATCGTCTCCTTCTCGAGAAGCTGCTGGATGCGCTCACGCAGTCGGATGCGTTCGTTCGGTATCTGCTGAACAGATATCTTCTCAATCTGCGTCAGCTTCTCTTCCAGAATGCCGATGCGATGGCGGAAGTCGTTGTCCAACTCGGCGCCTTCGTTGCGTTTCATCATCAACAGGCTGTCAACGGCTTGTTCGAGAGCCTTCGAAACCAAAGCCCATTCCTTGTCGTCGGTATTCTCGATTTCGAGGGGCTCCATAACCTCCGAAAACTGCAGCAGATGCTCCAGCTTGACGCTTTCGCGGATCTTCACCGCTTTGCGTAAATTGTTCAGAAGCTTGTAGTATCCCTTAGCTGCCGAGACATTTACACGCACAGGAATATCACCGTCGTTCTCGTGCTCGACTACAGCAAGCATGTTGATTTTGCCGCGAGAGATCTTCTTTCGGATAATCTCCTTGATTTCATTTTCCCTGTTGGAAAGAGATCTCGGCAACCGGGTTGAGACTTCCAAAAACCGGCTGTTGACACTTCTCAACTCCACGGCAACGGTAATGCCCTTTGCAGCGGCTTCACCTCTGCCGTAGCCGGTCATACTGGCTATCATGAACACCTCTTGAAATGATTCAGGACCAAAAAATTACGCAAAAATCGAACCGTCTGCAATCAAAACTTCAGTGCCATTTTCGCTCGCACCAATTCATTTTGGCAAGGCAAAATCCACAGGTTATCAACACGAAATCCGCAAATGGTGGGCAAATCTGCCGTTTTTGACTATATTGTTGATAACATCATGCTAACTAATTATCACACATTATCATACGTCGTGTCAACATTGGGGCAACATGTATGCGGGAACGCCATTGTTGAGGCCTTCTCGCAAGAAAGGGACCAACTCGTACTCCGACTGAGCCACACCGAACCGGTGCTGATCCTCTCTTGTGACAGAATTCTCAACACTCTCTACCGCCGTCCGCAGTGTGCGCGAGCCCGGTCGAACTCAGCGGATGTGCTGACTGCATGTGTTGGCCGGACGATAAGCAGCGTTCAGATGCATCCGGTTGACCGTGTGGTCATGTTCATTCTCAAGTCCGGCGGTCGAATCGACGCTAGGTTCTTTGGGGCGAAAGCGAATGTGGTTTTGGTAGATGAAAACGAAAGTATTGTTGATGCCTTTAGGGACGCGAAAGAGTTGAAGGGTAAAAAAGTCGAATACAAAAGCGGAGAACTTCTGTACGACATGGATGCGTTCCTTGCCCGACTCCGGACCCCGCAGTTGGCAACAGTTGCAACATTGATGAAGGAAGAATTTCCGACTCTCGGATCCACGGCGATTAGAGAAGTGCTGCATCGGGCGAGCGTGCCGCACAATGTCGGGGCGATGAGTATCAGGCAGATGAACATACAAGCTATTCAAGCGGCACTCGGCGCCGTGCTGAACGATCTCTCCCGTCCCAAAGCAAGAGTGTATTTGTATGATGAGGGAACAAAGGCGGGGACCCCGGCAGCATTTTCCATCATACCTCTTTCGCATCTCAATGGTATGAAGGAAGAGTCGTTTGACGATGTTCATGAAGCGGTTCGGTTCTATATTTCACGGCTCCGCTCACGTGAATCCGTTGATGAACAAAAGCGAAGCATCATGGGAAAACTGAACCAGAAGCTCGCAAAAGCGCGCCGCACAATTGAAGCCGTCGAAGCCGACCTGAAAGCAAACGCACGAGCAGACGAGTATCAACGTGCAGGCGAATTGCTGATGCTGCATCTACCGGACATCAATAAGGGTGATCACAGCTTTTTGGCCAAGGGAGAAAATGAAGAAATCGACATTCCCCTTTCAACGAATATAAGTCCGGCTCAGAATGCACAACGATATTTTGAGAAGGCAAAGCGTTCACGCATTGCCCGACAAGCTGCATCGGAACGATTGACGGAACTTCGGACTTCGATAGCTCCCTGCGAAACGCTGCTTGCGGCAATCGAGCCCGTGCAAACGAAGGAGGATTTGAAACAGTTCATGTCCGACTACAAGAACGAGCTTGAAAAATTCGGCATTGGTGAAAAGAGTGAAGAACGTGAGCAACTTCCCTTCAGAATCTTTACCGTCGATGGCGGCTTTGAAGTCTGGGCCGGAAAAAGCAGCAAGAACAACGACCAGCTTACGCTCAAGTATGCGAAGCCCAATGATCTCTGGTTCCATGCCCGCGGCGCGGCCGGTTCGCATGTTGTGTTGAAGGTACAGTCGGGAAAGGGCGAGCCGAGTAAAAAAGCAAAAGAACAAGCGGCAAGCATAGCGGCATACTACAGCAAGATGAAGAACGCGAAGATGGTTCCTGTAGCGATGGCCGAAAAGAAATACGTGCGCAAACCCAAAGGTGCTGCGCCTGGCTCGGTAACAGTCGAACGGGAGAAAGTGATCTTTGCCGAGCCGGCACTGCCGCCGGAGCAACATCGATAACAATTCATAGCTATCACAATATGAGATTTGCAGTCATTGGTGCCGGCGGAGTTGGCGGGTATTTTGGCGGCAAGCTTGCGAAAAGCGGCGAAGATGTATTGTTCATGGCCCGCGGAAAACATCTCGAAGCAATGCGTGCCAACGGACTTCATATCAGATCGTTCGAAGGAGATTGGATTGTTCCACCGGGAAGAATGACGGATAATCCGGACGATGCCGGCATTGTTGATGTTGTGCTCTTCTGCGTGAAGTCGTATGACACTGAGTCGGCAGCGGCACACATTGCGCCGCTGGTTTCCGAATCAACAATCATTGTCAGTCTGCAAAACGGGGTTGACAACGAAGAGAAGATTCGACGGATTGTTCAGCGCGGGGTTGTGTTCGGGGGTGTTTCGTACATCTATGCCACAATCACATCGCCGGGTGTTGTTACGCATACCGTCGGTCCAACGAAGATCGTCTTCGGCGAGTTGGAGAGGAACAGCGAATCAACAACACGCAAAGCAACCCTGATGCTCGACACAATGAAGCGGGCGGGAATCAACGCAACGCTGTCGGACGACATTCGTTCTGAACTCTGGAAGAAGTACATCTTCATAGCGGCCGTCGGCGGAATGACCGCCCTGACCAGACTGACGCTCGGTGAGATTCTGGCTGTTGATGCGTCAAAAGAAATGCTGGCCGATGCTATGCGCGAAACCGATACCATTGCACAGGCAAAGGGAATCAATCTCCCGCCGGGGTATGTCGGCAAGATTTTTGAAATCCTCAAGCAGTATGACAACAGCTCACGCTCCTCGCTCTATCATGATCTCGTGAACAACAGGCGTTTGGAAATTGAAGCCTTTTCCGGGACAATCGTCCGATACGGGAGAGAATTGGGCATCGAGACGCCTGTTCACCGCGCAATCTATGCCGCGCTGTTGCCGCACCACCTTAAACTTGTCAACTCCTCTCTACCACAATAAAAAGCTTGTTTCGAAAGGCATCAAATGAAGAAGAAAGCATCACCGCTCGGCAGGTCACTTGCCACAAGGGCTATTCATGGATCAAAGCTGCATGCATTCAAAGGGCCTGTGTCCACTCCCATCTATCAAACTTCAACGTACCGATTTGACAGCTCGGATGATGCGGTTCGCTACGCTCAAGGCGACTCAAACGTAATGGTGTACACACGCTACCACAATCCGACGACTGCGGAGGCGGAGGAACGTCTCGCATTGATGATGAATGCGGAGAAAGCATTGTTGTTTGGCTCCGGAATGGCTGCGATTACATCGGCTGTGCTTTCGGTTGTGAAGACGGGCGACGAGATTATCAGCACTCCGGCGTTGTATGGAGGAACGTACCGGTTCTTCAGGGATATTCTCCCAAGACACGGCGTGGAGGTCAGGTACATGAACCCCGAACGGCCGGAGTCGATCATCGATCTTGTATCACCGGGAACACGGCTCATCTATTTTGAAACACCGACAAACCCGACATTGAACGTTGTCGATATCAAAGCGCTTGTGGCGGCAACACAACGAGCCGAGCGAAAGGTTGTCCGCAAGATCGTCACGATGGTTGATAACACCTTTGCTTCTTGTCTCAATCAGAATCCATTTGCATTTGGTGTAGATGTGATTGTTGAAAGCGGCACGAAATACCTCGGCGGCCATAGCGATCTGCTTGCAGGAGTTGTTGCAGGCTCGAAAGAATTTATCAAAGGCGTTCACACACAACTGAAATACTACGGCGGCAGCGCGGATCCCTTTATGTCGTATCTGTTGTATCGAAGCCTGAAGACGTTCGAGTTACGAGTCGAGAGGCAGAATGAGAACGCGATGGCGCTTGCGAAATTTCTGGAGAAACATCCGAACGTCAACCGTGTGTTATATCCCGGCCTTTCCTCACATCCGCAACACAGGATTGCGAAGCGACAGATGGTTGATGCGGGAGGAAATGGCTACGGTGGAATGGTTACGATAGAAGTGAAAGGCGGAGTCAAGAAAGCAGTTCGCGTGTGCGATTCGTTGCGTGTTGCGGTAAATGCCATGTCGTTGGGAGGAGTAGAAACACTCGTCAGCATACCGGTGTATTCATCCCACATCAATATGACGGACGACGAATTGCGCAATCATGGAGTAACTCCGGGTATGATTCGCATTTCTGTTGGCGTTGAAGGGATTGACGATTTGAAATCGGATTTTGCCCAAGCGTTACGGTAAGGGACGCGTGAAAAAGAAAACGGCCGCCGATGTACCGGCGACCGTTGTGTGATTCCGCTAAAGAATCCATACTACCTGCCCCTTCTTCCGCTTTCGCTTCGCCCGCCCCCGTCTGACCGGCGGGGTGAATCGCTTCGCGGCGTTTCGACACGCCGTTCGGGCGCAGCCGACCGGACTTCGCCTCCCCGTGAACGCTCGACTGAGCTTTCTCGCCGGGGCTCGTTGCGTGGCTGTTGTTCCCGCTCGGGGCGCTCAGGACGAACCTCCGGCTGGCGTTCCCGGCCTTCCCCGCTTCTTCCGGACGGTCGATCATACGTTCGTCCGTCATCGCGTTTTGGTGAATCCTGCTCGCTCCGTTCCCTGCTTCTTCCTTCCCGGCTGCGTGTTGCGTCATCAACGGGGCCCTTCAGCATGCCGTCATCCCTGCTGCGGTCTACATCCGGTCGCCGTTCAAGACTTCTTCCCGTTTCGTTGCGCGTTCTGAATTCTTCAATCCGCTTCAGATCCCTTCCTTCATCGCGGGCAACTTCACGGGAACGTGTATCAATCTTGCGCGTATCAATATCCAGGGGTCGGCCCGCCTCTTCGCGAACGCGTTCCGGCCGTTCGATCGCATTGTCAGCGCTCCGCTCTTGTATGCGCGGACGATAGACTTCAATTTGTCCGCGGTTTCCATCTTGTGAAAAGCGTTCTACCGGACGATCATCAACATCGCGTATTCCAACAGGTTCGATGCGTACATTACCTCTGCGCTCAACAAACTCACGCTCCGGCCCGCGGGTAACAATGCGTCCACCGCTATGTCGTACACTACCTCCTGTTCGCGTTACGCCGATATAGCGCGTATTATTTTCATGACGATAGATGTGCCGATGCACGTTTGGCGACGTCATGTAACCGCAGCCGACAAACGACCACCAATGAACCGGCGTGTACCATCGTGTGCGATAATGAATTCCCCAACTGACACTGAACACTGCATACGGACTGAGCGGAGCCCACCCGATGTAATCGGGTCCGTAGCGCCATTCCACCCACGCCGGCGCCCAGTCGTAGCCCGGAATCCAGACCCAGCCGTAGTAGTCGTCATAATGCCAGCGGCCGTAGTGGTATACTGCCCATCCCCACGGTTCATCACTCATCCAATACCATCCATCATCCGTCCACCACCAACGACCCACCGTGTAGGGGCGCCAGCCTGACGCAATTCGCGAAGGGCGCCAACCATACACTCCGCTACTGACAGAGATCCACTCACCGTGAGGAGCAAGGCCGTCGTAGAAGACTCTGAATGTTACTCCCCCGTGTGGACGCGGATGAGCCGATGCTGTTGCCGATGAAAGTATATTCAATCCGAGAAAACATCCCAGAATTATCAACGCTGTTTTCATGCTCGCCTCACTTAATGAAATGACTATCGTTCCACCAGCAGAGGTTCAATGAATATGCCAAAGAGAATGCCCCGAAATCGTCTTGTTTTGACTTCGGGGCAGGGTTTGAAACGTTCAGTATTGTGTCCATTGGAGCAAAATTGAGACATTGCGCTAAGGCCGGTGTCCCAACAAATAGGCAATGACTCCCTTCTGGATATGCAGCCGGTTTTCTGCCTGTTGAAGAACGATAGAGTGCTTTCCATCAAGCACATCCCGCGTAATTTCCTCGCCGCGGTTGGCAGGCAACCGGTGCATCACAACACAATCGGGCTTTGCATTCTTCAATAATTGCGCGTTCACTTGATGTTGCTTGAAAATAATCTGTCTTCGGCCGGAATCACGCGCCGTCGGCCACACGTCTGTGTAGATCACATCGGCATCCTTGACCGCTTCGAATGGATCAGACACCAGCTGTATTTTGCTGACGCCGGATGCCTCTGCCTGCTCAAGAACACTCGGATGCGGCTCATATCCAGTTGGCGATGAAATCACCAGATGGATCGGGAGTTTTTCTGCGAGTTCGAGCAATGAGTTGACAATGTTATTTCCATCCCCAACAAAAACGAGTTTCGTCGATGCGGAACTCTTGCCGATCTCTTGAAGCGTGAAATAGTCGGCCAGCACCTGACAGGGGTGCACGAGATCGGTCATGGCATTAATGACTGGAACGGTGGCGCTTTCAGCAAGCTGGACTACAGTTTGATGCTTTGTTGTTCTGGCGATAATCAGCTCACTGTAGTGCGAGAGAACCGATGCCACATCGTGGACGGATTCACGGGTTGCAATGCCGATGGTTTCCTGCTGCAAAAATACGGGATGGCCCCCGAGTTGCGCGATTCCGACTTCGAACGATACCCGTGTTCGCAGTGATTGTTTCTCGAAGATAAGAGCGGCGCTTTTGTGCACCAATGGAGTAAAATTTTGCAGTTTGCCGCTTTTGATCTTGGTTGCCAGCAAGAACATGTCAGAGAGTTCCTGCGCATTCCACGAGGCAAATGAAACAAGGTCACGCTTCATGCAGTATTCCTTTAGAAGAATGGTATTAGGTGGTTGAAATCTGTTGAAAGGTAGGGGATTACGCGCAGAATTCCAAAATCATTCCCGGCAGAGAATGAACATTGCTGTTGCAGGCGATTTCAGAAGGTGCATTATACCCTGCTGGTCACGTGGAAGTAGTCGGGCCGATGCACCGGGTGCAACAACCGCTGCTCACAAGAACTGCAGATACGTTGAGCAGGGTCGGCGTCCAGAACATCCTGACTGATGGACGACTTGCAACTGATGCAAATGCCATACGTTCCGTTCTCCAACCGGTCGAGGGCATGGCGCAACTCCTCGAGTTGCGCATTGCTCTTGAAAGCCAGCAATGCGTCGATTTCACGAATGGAGAGATCGCCATTGAGGAATGACTCCCGAGGGTGGAAGATGGTTCCTTGTTCTTCCAGGGAATCAAACAACTTGGAAAGGATTGCCCGACGCATTACCCGTTTGCTCTTGTTCATTGCCGCCTCCTTTTCTTCCAAATAGTTCTTAGAAGACCCCCCCGGATCCTCGCCTCAAAGAAGCACCGTGAAATGATATACAAAGATCGGACTTCACTCGTAAGGTACGAAAGATTTCAGGAAAGTCAAGAGCAATCGTGTGTGCCAATCGTTATTTTTTTGCATGCAGGAGATGGAACCTTCTCAAATGGAGGGAGGTTCTACTGCTGAAGCGATTTGCCGATTCCTATCCAGCCCAAGGTGTTCTTATGGTTCGTATGAGAGAGTTGTTCCGTGCCTCACTCCGAAGTCTGTCGGCCACCCTCGTTATTATTACAATCCTGTCCATGAATTCATTTGCCGGCAACCCTAGTTCCGTTTATGACTTTTTGATGAAAGATATTAATGCTAAAGAGATTGATTTCTCAAGATACAAAGGTAAGGTTCTGCTTCTGGTCAACGTTGCATCTGAATGTGGTTACACACCGCAGTATAAAGAGCTTGAAGCGTTGCATCAGAAGTACAAAGATAAAGGATTGAAAATTCTGGGGTTCCCCGCAAACAGCTTCGGCGGGCAGGAGCCGGGCACTGATGAGGAGATCAAGGATTTCTGCGACCGGAACTATGGATTCACATTTGACTTGTTTTCCAAGATTTCAGTGAAAGGAAGTGATCAACACCCGCTCTTCAGGTTCATAAGCTCGGACACCACGGTTGGCGGAGACGTGAAGTGGAATTTCCAAAAGTACTTGGTCGACCGAAACGGGAATCTAACCCACAAATTTCTTTCCCGAGTGAAACCACTGTCCGACGAGCTGGTTTCTGCAGTTGAGTCCCTGCTCAACGAGAAGTGAAGTTTGTCCTTCTGGTTCAAACCAATGAAGCCCCCGCGCCAGACGACGAGGGCTTCTTACTTCCGACAATTCGATGATTTTAGATGATCTCGGCAGCTTTTTGCTCAAGCCATCCAACCTTACCATCAGCAAGTCGGATTTTCAACCACTCATTCACTTTGTCTGTGATAAACACCTTCACTCCCTCATGAAGAACGAACGCATCCGAACTCTTCTCATCCGGCGAGTTCTTGACAGTCGTAATGCTTGCAGTCACGATTGCAGTGTCTGAACGTTGAACTGCGTTCAACTTCCCGATAAAAATCGTCGAGCTGAGAATGACGAGAACAAGGCTTGCCAAGCCTGCCACGAATCCAGCATTGCGAATCGAGAACGAGCGCGCAAGCAGTACAACCATAATTGAAGCCGTGAACAGCAGGAAAAACCCGTACACGATCCAGGTAATGCCGTTCAGCGAAAATGCATCCTTGACGGCATCCCACCAATCCCAAATGAACAAGCGGGGGGCCGCGTCAACCTTGTTCACAATCATCAAATTTGCCAACTGCAGGTTGTGCAGCAAGTCGTCGTCATTCGGCGTCAGTTTCAGTGCCCGCTCATAGTTCAAAATAGCCTTGCCAACGTTGCCGGATTTGTAGTACGCGTTTCCGAGATTGTAGTAGATGGTGGCGTCCGCTACTCCGCTTTCGCGAATGAGTTCGTAGCGCGCAGCGGCCTCGGCGAAGTTTCCCTGTTGGTATGCCCGGTTGGCTTCGTCGAACAGTTGCTCCGGCGTTTGCTGTGCTGCTAACACGATCGGGAACAGAAGCATGAGTATTGTGAACCGGAATTTTGTCATGACCTGAGCGTTCGTTCAATGTCAACAATGATCTTGCTGGCGCTGTCATACGTGCGGCGGATCATTTCATCAGACAAACTTGTCGGGGCAAAGCGGGCCATCTCGCACGATTCAAGCAACGATCGGAGGGAGGTCGATATTTCTCCATTGACCGATCGCTTTTCAAGTTCTGTCACCGCCCCGTCAATTGATAAATCCGCTTGCTGGATATTCAGTTTGTCTCCCAAATACTTCCAGATAGAGCGGGCAACCTCGGAATAGAACTGGAGTTTCTTCTCTGAAGAAGATGCCTTGCCGGCCGAAATCTCTTTCAGGATAACCTCGGCATTCTTCAGCCCTTTGCGGGCCACTTTGATTGCCTGCTTGTTGCGGTAGCCTGCCATATCGCTCATCACAGCCTGCCGTTGCCGGGTGTAGGCGAACACACCGGCGAGTCCCGCCAGCGGAAGAAGCATCAACGCAATAAATGTTCCGCTGGTGTGCAAGTACTCTCCCTGTTTTGTGAAGGAGGGGCGAGACACTTTGATGAAGCGGATATCCTCGCTGAGTAATTGTACATCCTCGCGGCGTCCTGTTGAAACAAACGGCGCAGGAGAGGCGGTACCCTTCTCGACATTCAATTCAATTTCGGAAGACTTGAGAGTGACATACTCCCTCTTTCCCACGTCGAAATAACTGAACTCCACCGGCTTGATTATTTTCCTGCCGGGATAGCGCGGTACCAGTATGTATTCGAATGTTTTTGATCCGGAAATTTTCGTCTCGCGACGATTAACATTGTCGGAGACCTTCGGCGTGTACTGCTCAAAGTCGGCGGGAAAATCCACCGTCGGGGACTCCAGCACCTTAATATTGCCTGTTCCGTTGATCGTTACCTTCAGGCTCAGGGGCTCATTCGTTGCCGCCTCCTGCTTGTCGAGCTTTGCGTTCATCGTGAATTTACCGACTGCGCCTTTGAAACTCGCCGGCGCTCCCGGGGGCAGCGGATCAACTTTGATTCGAACAGGCTCGCCCTTCACGACATGCTCAATCTGCCTTCCAAACGGATCATTGAAGAACGAATCGAACGGATCCCATGAACGTCTGTCGCGTACAGTGACAATGGTAGTGATTTCCATCGGGCCGATTTCAAGTGTGCCGGACTGCGTCGGGAACAGAGCCGTTCTTTTGATAACACCCACCTGATACTGAATGCCATTTACTGTTTCGGTTGTCAACTGAATCTGCTTCGGCATATCTGCATCCTCGCTCCAGAAGCCCGTCATTGTCGGTGCTTTGGTCAGATTGTAGTTCTGAACGGGAACGCGCGTGTACAACTTATATACGAGGTTAACCTGTTCCCCCTGCAATACGCGCGTACGATCGAGAGAAGCTTTTAAGAAGATGTTCTGTGATAGCTGCGAGTCAATGTCACCCGATGCTCCTTGTTGAGCCTTCGGTTGCGTTTGTTGCCGGGGTGTGCCTTTGACGACTTCGATGGTGAAGCTGTTTGAGGAGTATGTTTTGTTGCCGACTTCTATGCTTGCGGCTCCGATTGTGAATGTTCCCGCATCCTTCGGTTGCAGCACATAGCTGTACGTTGCGGATGTAGAAACCGCCCCGTTGATAATTTGCATGCTGGTGGAGGTACTCGGTCCTGCCATAATGTGAAAACGATCCAGATTCGGCAGCTTGATGTTCTTGCCCCCGCCCATTCCCGCGTTGCGAAGAACGAACGAAAGCGTGAATTGGTCGCCAACAGCAACCGGATTCTTGTCCACACTTGCCTCGAACGTCGGGTCCTGTGCATAAGCGCGAGGAACCAGAACCACAGCGCTGAAGAAAAACAGGACAAATGAAATCAACCTAACCATCGACATGCTACCAGTCCTTCTCCGTCTTAGGCCGGCTCGCGGCGCGCGGACGCAATTTCTTCTGCACTTCTTTCTCATTGTTTTTCAGAACTTCCAGAATTCGTTCGGCATCAGCCTTTGACATCTGCCGCTCCTGTTGTTGAGGCTGCTGCTGTTGCCGGTTTTGCTGCTGTTGATCCTGATTGTCTTGATTCTGCCGGTCTTGGTCCTTCTTATCCTGTTCTTGCTTGTCCTGATCCTGGTTCTGTTGTTCCTGCTTGTTCTGATCTTGCTTGTCTTTGTTCTTGTCCTGATTCTTGTCGTTCTTTTGATTCTGTTGTTGCTGCTGTTGATCGCGAAGCTTGTTCAGGGAATATGATAGATTGTACTTCGCATCAAAATCTGTCGGATTGAGCTTGAGAGATTCTGTGAATGCCTTTACGGCCTCTTGGTATTTCTCGGATTTCACATACGCGTCGCCGAGATTGTAGTACGCTTTTGCTTTGGCGGATATTGTCTCACTCTTCTGAATAGCATCTTCGAATGACTTGATTGACTCGTCATACTTGTCCTGCTTGTACAACGAGTTGCCGAGATTGAAGTGGCCGGGAACCGTGGTGATATCCTTCTCCAACGCCTTTCTGTAATCCACTTCGGCATCGGCAAAGTTCTTGCCGGCGTACTTGTCGTTGCCGCCATTGACGAGCGAGCGCACGGACTGCGCATCCGCAGAAAACGTACCAACGAGGAAACAGCACACAAGCAACACGTAGTTCATACTCATACCTCCACATCATGTTTCAAGGGATTCCATCGGGCAAGCCACGCAATCTTCCGTTCTGAGAGTAACAACTCAGCGAGCAGGAGAAGAATTCCCGCGGCAAGAAAGAACTGGAACCGCGATTCAAAGTCGGTAAACTGCTTTGTGCCGAATTCATGCTTCTGCAAGGCATTGATGGCTTTGTAGATTTCGTTCAACTCATCCTGTGTGTTGGTGCCGCGATAGTACGATCCTTTGCCGATGGCTGCAATGCTCTCCAACGAAGCCTCGTCAAGCTTCGTCATTACGATATTGCCCTGCCTGTCGCGTTTGAAGTCAACCTGCTGGCCCGACGGATTATAGATGGGGATCGGTGTTCCGCCCGGTGACCCGAGCCCGACAGTATAGAGAAGAATTCCCTTCTTTGCCGCCTCTTCCGCCGACGGGAATGCGTCTCCTTCGGTATTCTCCCCGTCTGTTATAATGACGATCACCTTCGTTGTCGGTTCATCGAAGTCGAACGACTCGACCGCCCGCTGAATTGCCGCGCCAATGGAGGTACCCGGTATGGGCACGGCATCCACATCAACAACATCAAGAAAGAGTTTCGCACCGCTGTAGTCTGTTGTTAGCGGAAACTGTGTATATGCCTCGCCTGCAAAAACCACAAGCCCGATACGGTCACCGCCGAGCCTGTCAATGAGGTTGCGGATTTCGAGTTTTGCCTTCTCGAGACGATTCGGTTTGATATCCTCGGCTTTCATGCTCAGCGATACATCGAGCGCAATAAAGATATCAACACCCTCCTGTTTTACCTCCTGCAGCCGCGTTCCGATTTGAGGATTGGCCAATCCCACGACAAGAGTTGCAAACGCGACAACGAAGAGGAGAAGCTTTGCGAAGCGTTTCTTCCCGCTTGCCGATTCAGACAGCCGCCGAAGAATCGCAATGTCTCCAAACCGACGAAGCCTCTCTTTCCGAAGGCGAGCGGCATACCAGTATCCAATCAGAAATACGGGAATCGCAAACAGCAGTTGCAGGTGTTCAGGATGTGCAAAACGAATCATCGCTACGGCAGCTTTCGCAAATACGTAAGACCCAGTCCCATTTCCATCACCATCGCAAACAGCCCGATCCAGACCCAGCCGTAGAACAGCTCTGTGTAGGAACGGTACGAACGGACTTCGATGCGGGTTTTCTCCATCTCATCAATTTCCTGATAGATTTTCTTCAGCGAGCGGTTGTCGGTTGCGCGGAAATATTTCCCGCCCGTCATTTCGGCAATCGCCGTGAGTGTTTTATCGTCCACATCCACAGGCATGTTTTGATAGCGCGTGCCGAACGGTGTTTGCACAGGGAACGGCGCCTGTCCGGCATTAGTTCCGACGCCGATGGTGTACATTCTGATGCCGAACGTTTGCGCAATCTGCGTTGCGGTAACCGGATCGATTTCGCCGCGATTGTTGATGCCGTCGGTGAGAAGGATAATCACTTTGCTGGCGGACTTGCTCTCCTTCAAGCGGTTGACGCCTTGCGCAATTGCCATTCCGATTGCCGTTCCGTCTTCGATCACGCCCTGCTTCACTGTCCGGAGCTGATTCTTCAGAACGCGATAGTCAAGCGTTAACGGACATTGGGTGAAACTTTCTCCTGCGAAAATCACAAGCCCAATCCGGTCATTTGTGCGTCCATCAATAAAGTCCATCATGACTTGCCGTGCGGCTTCGATCCGGTTCGGCCGTAAATCCTCTGCGAGCATGCTGCCGGAGATATCGAACAGCAATACGATGTCAATTCCTTCCGTGTACACATTCTCGCCGCTCGACGTTGTCCGGGGACGCGCAACACCGACAATGAGCATCGTGATGACAAGCATACGAAGAATAAAGGGAAGATGGCGCAGCCGCTCTTTCATTGTCGGCCTGATATCGGCAAACGGCCTGAGACTTGAGTACTGAAGGTCGCTTGTGTGTTGATTGTTTCGCAGGATGTACCACGCCACCAGAAACGGAATAATTGCAAGGGCGTAGAGATACTGGGGATTGGCGAACGTGATGTTCGGATCAAACATGCGCCGCCTCCTGCAATTCCTGTTTCTTCTCGTCAGGTTGTTCGACAACCTTCGTTCTATCAATAATCTCAAATGCGAGCGAAAGCATTTCCTCATGCTCGGGAATTGCCGGCTGGTATTTGGCGAACTTCACAAGATCCGCGCGACGCAGCATTCTATCCGCCTGCTCCAAAACAGGATGCGCAACAGAAAAGCGGCGCAGGCTGTCCATCGTTTCATCCGTTGTTTGCTCAAGCGACATGAACCCGAACCGGTGTTCGAAATACCGGCGCATCACTTCAGTCACTTCAGAATAGAACGGCTTGATAAGTCCCTGTTGCCAGAGCCTCTTTTCCTTCAGTGCAGCAAGCTCTTCCAATGCCTGCACGTGAGCTAATTTGGGCGGCGGTATGTATTCTTCCTCAACACTCTGGTCTTTCTTCCGCTTTCTGTATTGATAGATTGAATAGACAAGCAACATCAACCCGACAACGGTACCGGCGATGAGGGAAATTTCCGCCAGCGTGATAGGGATAGACAGCGGCGGTTTCAAATCCTTGATGTCTTGCAATGTGTCAACTTCGACAAGATGGATCTTGAAGATGAGGGGATTTGTAGCGACGAGTTGGGTTGACGAATCGTGCGGAATTGTGAAAGCAAATTGCAAAGGCGGGAGAATTGCTGTTCCGGAATCGTACGCGGCAACGGTGAACGTTGTGCGCGAAACAGTCGAGGAAGACTTACTCACGTTGCTGCGTCCGAGAATATGAAATACGCCCAACGTGTCACCAACGAGAGATGTAAACGACTCTTTGCCCTGATGAGTAATCTCGACATGAACGGTAATCGGGTCACCGATCAGGAAAGATGTCGAGTCCGCCCACGCTCGCGCAGCCGGTGTTTGCGCGTGCAGTAGTCGGGACAAGCAAACAATCACAATTGTTGAAAGAACGAGAACAGCCCGCTTCCACATCACAATCGCTTTTCCCTTAATCTGAAGAAATCCACAATCGGCCTGATATACGGCCGGTCGATGCGAACCGGAATGGCATCCACCCTGCTGCGGAGAAACAGCTGCTTCCGTGCCGCGTTGCGTTGTTTCCAGAATTGCTCAAAGTGCGCCCGTACCCGCCGGTCGCCCGTATCAATCCAACGCTCGATGTTTGTCTCGGCGTCGCGCATCTTGATCAGTCCCACATCCGGCATCTGTTCTTCGCGCGGGTCGGAAAGCTCGATGGCAATCACATCGTGCTTCTTGCTGACAATGCGAAGAATCTGATCGTACCCTTCATCAATGAAATCGGAGATCAGAAAAGCAATCGTTCGCTTCTTGTTGACGTGATTGAAATACTCCAGCGCTTGCTTGATGTTCGTTCCGCTTCCCGTCGGCACAAACGAAATCAATTCCCTGATGATACGGAGAATGTGAGCCCGCCCTTTCTTCGGCGGAACGAACTTTTCAATCGTATCCGTAAAGAGAATCAATCCCACCTTGTCGTTGTTCTTGATTGCCGAGAAAGAGAGAACGGCGCAAATCTCGGCGGCAATCTCGTTCTTCATCTGTGTGACTGATCCGAAACTTCCCGATTTACTGAAATCAACAAGCAGCATTACCGTCAGTTCGCGCTCTTCTTCAAAAATCTTCACAAAGGGATGATTGAAACGGGCAGACACATTCCAATCAATGGATCGAATATCATCGCCGAATTGATACTCGCGTACTTCGGAGAACTCCATTCCCCGGCCTTTGAAGACGGAATGATACTCGCCCGAAAACACCTGGTTGACCAGGCCGCGGGTCTTGATTTCAATCTGTCTGACTTTTTTGAGAAGATCTCTGGTTTCCATCTGCTCTGCCCGATTCTCGGCTGCTTACGGCACTTCAATCTTGTTCAACACTTCCTGCACAACCTGCTCGGATGTTACTTCCTCCGCTTCGGCCTCGTATGTAACGGCAACACGATGGCGCAGAACATCGAGCGAGATTGCACGGACATCTTCCGGAATCACATAACCGCGCCGCTTGATAAACGCGTACGCTTTGGCGCCCAGCGCGAGATTGATGGTTGCTCGCGGCGATGCGCCGTAGCTGATTAACGATGAGAGTTTGGCGAGATTGTAGTCTTTTGGAGAACGGGTTGCAAAGACGATATCGAGAATGTAGCGCTCGATCTTCTCATCCATATAAATCTCGTTCACGACATTCCGTGCCTTGATAATGCTGGCGGGATCAATAACGTTGTTGGCAGATTTCTGCGTGCCATTGACGTTTGCCCGCATGATCTGCAGCTCTTCATCCTTCAAAGGATAATCAATCTTCACTTTGAGCATGAACCGATCGACCTGCGCTTCGGGAAGAGGGTACGTTCCTTCCTGCTCGATAGGATTCTGCGTTGCGAGAACCAGAAACGGTTCCGGGAGCTTGAAGGTCTGCTCGCCGATTGTTACCTGCCGTTCCTGCATGGCCTCCAACAACGCGCTTTGAACCTTTGCCGGTGAGCGGTTAATTTCGTCGGCAAGGATGAAGTTTGCAAAAACGGGCCCCTTCTTTACCTGAAACGTGCTTTCCTTCTGGTTGTAGATCATCGTGCCGATCAAGTCGGCGGGAAGCAGGTCGGGGGTGAATTGAATGCGCTGGAACTTTGCCGCAATGGCATCGGCAAGCGTTTTGATGGACAGTGTTTTGGCAAGTCCGGGAACTCCCTCCAGCAAAATATGTCCGTTTGCCAGCAAACCCACGAGGAGCCGCTCGACCATATACTTCTGCCCCACAATGACCTTCCCCATTTCCATCTGCATAAGGTCGATGAATCCGCTTTCACGCTGAATCTTTTCGTTAATAGCCTTGATGTCGTACGACATTCATCCTCCGAGTGTCCTTAAAATAGCACAGATTTCTCAATTTTGACGTGAAAGAATATATAAATGTTGCGAGGGAATATCAACGAAGAGGCATTGCAGGAGGGAGAGCATTGGCGGGCGCACCGAGCAAAAGTCAACCCACCATGTGCCAGGCTTTACACACATGGTGGGTTTTCTCTTCCTCTAAACTGGGGTCAGGGCAAGACTTCAGACGGTCTGCGGCGCGCCCACTTAGGAGTCGGCGAGAGAGTTTAGGGGACGTGCTGCGAATCTGATTGAGGAAGAGCGACGAAATAGGGTTGCGAAGATTCGGGGCTGAATCAGGCGGCGGATTGGAGTTGCATGCGTGCTTCGGCCAGTCTGCGAAGCATGGCAAGGCAAATCCCTGTGTTACCCACCTGATTGTATTCAACTGCAAATGACCAGAGTATCGGGCTAAGCCGGTCTGCGATTCCGATATTTTCTTCAGTGAATTCGATGCTGTTGACAATCCGTGAAAGTCGAACGATAAGTACCGGAGCATACTCAAGTATCAACTGGCTGCTTTTTGTTTCCAGAAGAACTTCAAAGAACTCGACAATCCTCAGCATTTGAATCCGTTTGCTGGATTGGGCATTCATGGCCTCCAGAACGTCCTGGAATCGGCTCTCGACAAGTTTCGGGTTCAGCATGGTTTCCCTCACGAATCAACTTACACATATGAAATGTAACTTATGGAAAGCTGATTATCTGTCAGGAGAATCCTGAAAATTGCCTCGAAATTCCTGACAGCGGGCTTCGATTATCCCTACAATGCAAAGATGAGAAAATGATGGCCTTCTCGGCATATCAGTGAAACGGCCAGCAAAATGATTGGCGCCTATTTGCGTTAATTGGCGGTTTGTGTAACATCAGTTGTTATCACACGGCTGAACGGCACGAGATTCCATTGGTTTCGTTGATTTTCCGTGGCCTTTTGGTTACTTTGATTCACAGTTTCAGTCCCGACGAAACGTCGGGATTAGTGTTTTCAGAGAGCAGCCACATGCCCGATCAAACCACGGATCCCTCCGGCCAACAAGGTCAACAGCCCGAACGTCATAACCGCCCTCAACGCGGCCGCAATTATTACCGGCAAAGGCGACAGGAAGCGGAGAAACCCGTTGAAACAGTCCAGTCCGAAAAGGAAGCAGCCCGCCCTCAGCAAAACCAACAGATTCAACGTGCACAGCAGGAACGGAGGCCGCAGTTTCACCAGCACACGAATCGTCTCGGCGTGACCGTGGTGATTCCTCTCTACAATGAGGAGGGATCGCTGAGAGAATTGCACAGCCAACTTCGCTCGACGCTGCAGCGTACGAATTCACGGTATGAATTGATCTTTGTTGATGATGGCAGCACCGACAAATCGTTTCAGGTGCTGCGTGATTTGAAGCGGATTGACGGGCGTGTTAAGATCATCCGGTTCAGACGTAATTTCGGAAAGAGTGCGGCACTCGCTGTCGGTTTTGAAAAAGCGCAGGGCGAGTATGTAATTACGATGGACGCCGATCTGCAAGACGACCCGGCGGAAATCCCGAGCTTGATTAGAAAGCTGGAAGAAGGATACGATCTCGTCTCGGGCTGGAAGAAAGTTCGCAAGGACCCGATCACCAAGACAATTCCGTCAAGGTTCTTCAACTTTGTAACAAGGGTGATGTCGGGAATCAAGATTCACGATTTCAACTGCGGGTTAAAGGCCTACCGGAATGAGGTGGTGAAATCGGTGCAGGTGTACGGCGAGTTGCACAGGTACGTTCCTGTGCTGGCGCACAACGAGGGGTTCAAGGTGGGAGAAATGGTTGTGCAACACCGCCCGCGCAAGTTCGGCAAGACGAAATTCGGCATCGGCAGATTCTGGAAAGGCTATCTTGATCTGCTGACCGTATTGTTTACCACACGCTACTTCCGCCGCCCTCTCCACCTGTTCGGCTTCTGGGGAATGGTTGCCGTGTTCGCCGGCTTTGTGATCGACGGCTGGCTGGCTGTTGAATGGTACCTCGGCAAAACCGCGCTCAGCAATCGCCCGCTGTTTCTCGGCGGAATCCTGCTTATCATTGTCGGGATTCAGTTCATCTCCATCGGATTGTTGGGAGAGATGATCAGCAAGTCGAAGCGCACAACCGACGAGTACGCTATCCGCGACTATATCAAATAGCGGCTCCCCGCTTCTACGTTGCCTCAGCAGTGATCAGAATCCTCGAATTGCCCCATGTCAAAAGCTGAAAAGAAATCCACGCCCTCACGCGCTCCGGCCCTTGTTCGTCAGTTCGAACTCACGAACATGCAGTGTGTTCTCATTCTCACCGCGCTTGTGTTCGTGTTCTTCCACAAAATCATTCTCGGTCAGGCATACTTCTGGGAGGATTTCATTTACCAGAACTATCCCTTCCGGCATTTTGCCGCAACATCACTTGCATCGGGTGAACTACCTCTCTGGAATCCCTACACATTCAACGGCATGCCGTTCCTTGCCGATATTCAGACTACCGTGTTGTACATTCCTTGCCTGCTGCTTACGTTGTTCGTCACAAACGGATCGCTCAACTACTACTGGCTGGAACTGATGATCATCCTGCATTTTGTGTTGGCGGGAGTCGGTATGTTCTATCTGGCCAAATCGTTCAAGCTAAACAACATTCCTGCGTTGTTCGCTGGCGTTGCGTACATGCTTTCCGGTTATATGATTGTGCACGCCATCCATCAGCAGAACGTTACGCTTGTCGCATGGTATCCGCTTGTGGTTCTTCTCTTCCGCAAAGCGCTAAGCGAAGAACGCTGGCTGTACGTCTTCGTTTGCGGATTGGTGTTGGGGCACTCAATTCTGACCGGTTATCCGCAGTTGTCGCTCTATCTTTACATGTTTCTCGGGTTGTACTTTCTGCTGGAATTGCTGACAACCCACAAGGGAAATGAACTACTTTCACGTCCCGCGCTTGCCATGACGGCGAAGGCGGCAACCGTCCTCGTGATATCCATCGCGCTTGCGGCAATTCAGCTTCTGCCGACATTTGAACTATCGGATCTATCGGATCGCGCGCAGATTACGTTCGAGAAGGCGAGCGAAGGATCGCTTGCGTGGTCGCAATTGGCAACACTCTTCTTTCCGAAAATGTTCGGAACAGCCGGAGCTGCGGGCTTCGAATATTTCGGGCCGGGACAATACTTCTATTACTGGGAGACATGCATCTATCTTGGCATTCTTCCGTTGCTGCTTGCCGCACTTTCGGTTGTCCATAGAAAAGACAAGTATGTTGCATTTTTTTGGGCTACTGCTATCTTCTCGATCCTGTTCGCGTTGGGGAACAACTTTGTTCTCTATAACCTGTTCTACGAATTTGTTCCGGGCTTTTCAACCTTCAGAATTCCCGCACGCATGGGTATTTTGCTGACTCTTTCTGTCTCGCTGCTTTCTGCATTCTCCCTCCAACATCTCCTGTATCAGGCGAAGGGCGAAAAGGAACGGAAAGCGTTGCGCAACATTCTGCTCATTGCAGGCGGTGTCGGCATCCTGTTGTACTTCATGATTACCTCAGGGGGCTTTGCAAGCTCCATCACCGGCGCATCGTATCAGCAAGTTGCGCCGATTGTTTCAAAAGGCATCACTCCTTCCATTCTTTTACTTTTGGCAAGTGTTCTTCTTGTGTTTGGAATATTGATGAAGGGAAACCTGACCAAATTTGCCGGATTGCTGCTCGTCGGGCTCTTCTTTGTTGACATGTTCATGTTCGGGGGAAGCCAGAACAACGGCACCATGAATCCTTCCGACTATTTCAAGCGCCGAACCGACCTCGTAGACTTTTTCAAGAAAGACGGAGAACAAGAACTGTTCCGCGTAAACACACGCAACGCTCGAGGAATTCTGCCGGGATGGGATAGAAATCAGGGAATGATCGACCGGGTATTCATGATGGAAGGCTACACGCCTCTCGCGCTTGAGCGCAAGTATGCCCCGTTTGCTTCCGGCGAACAGAGTCTCGATTTATTGAACGTCAAGTACAAAACCGTTTTCGACGAACAGTCCGGCCAGCAAACCCTTGTGGAACACACAACCCGGCTGCCGCGGGCGTTCTTTGTGTATGATGTTCACGTGGCCCGAACCGATGAAGAACTCCTCGCCTACATCAAGAGTCCCGACTTCAATCATCGAACGACGGCTGTAGTTGAGAAGGCGTTGATGATTCCGGAGCCTGAACAACCGCCGGACAGGCAGGCGAATATCACACATTATTCAAACAATAACATTGTCATCAACGCGAAGTCGAGCCATGACGGCGTGTTGGTTCTAAGCGAGATTTTCTATCCGGGCTGGAGGGCGTATGTTGACGGCGTCGAGACGGAAATCTACCGGACAAATTATCATCTGCGAAGCATTGCCGTCGGCGCCGGTGAGCATTCTATTGAAATGCGTTTTCAACCTTCGACGTTTTCGAACGGGGCATGGATTTCAGGCGGAACACTTCTCTTGTGTATTGCCGGAGTATTGTTGTCCCGGTTGAGGGGCCGTACCGTTCGCAGTGAGTCTGTATCATGAACATTATCATCGTTGGTGCCGCGTCTCCGTGGCGCGGCGGCATTGCGCATCATACGGCACTTCTGTTTCAGGAGTTAAGCAAGAACAATGCTGTTCAGGTCATCACATTCAAACGGCAGTATCCGGCATTCCTGTTTCCGGGCAAAACGCAGAATGAAGTAGATGAGATGATCCGCATTCCGACGGAGATGCGTATCGATTCTATGAATCCGCTGACATGGCTCGCAACCGGACGGGAAATCAAAAGGCGTAAGCCCGACCTTCTCATCTTTACATATTCGCTGCCGTTCTTCGGACCCTGTTACGGAACGATTGCCCGAACAGCAACGCGGGGAACGGAAACAAAAGTTCTCTTTCTCTGTCACAACATTGTGCCGCACGAACGGAGACCCGGTGATGTGACGTTTACGCGGTTCGCGTTGAAGGCGGCGGATTTCTACATTGTTCAATCCGATGCCGTCGAGCGTGATCTCAAGAAGTTTTTTCCGGGTGCTATGTACAGAAAGATTCCTCATCCTGTGTACAACATTTTCGGCTCTCCGGTAGAGAAGCGGGCTGCCCGTGAACAGCTTGGCATAACCGACGAACGGGTGTTGCTCTGTTTCGGCTATGTCCGGGCATACAAGGGCCTCCGCACAATGCTGGAGGCAATGCCGATGATTCTGAAGGAGATGAGTGTTCGGCTTCTGGTCGTGGGCGAGTTCTACGATACTCGTGAAACGTATGAACAACTGATTTCGGATTACGGATTGCGGCACAACGTTACCGTTGTGTCGGACTATGTTGCAAACGAAACGGTAGCCTTGTATTTTTCTGCCGCCAATGTAGCGATGTTGCCCTACACATCGGCAACCCAAAGCGGCATTGCACAGATAGCGTACAACTTTAACAAACCTGTGATTGCAACGAATGTCGGTGGATTGGGAGAAGTTGTGCGTGACGGCGTGACGGGATTTGTTGTTCCGCCGAAGGATCCGGAAGCGTTGGCAAATGCCGTTCTACGCTTTTTCAAGGAAGAACGGGAAGCAGAATTCACTGCACATGTCGAGATTGAGAAGAGGAAATACAGTTGGGAAGCAATGGCAAATGCGATTGATGATCTCTTCAAGGCGAGGATTCACCGCTGAGACGCGGAGATCGCTGAGGTAGATATGCTGATTAATGTGATTACCGAAAAGATAATTGGCGCTTCATCGTGCGTTAGGACCTGGTCTCCTTGAATCCGCTTACGAAGAATGCTTAACCAAGGAATTTGAACTCATTGGTTTGAAGTTTGAAAGACAAAGAACGGTGCCTTTAGAGTTCAAAGGAATCCGACTCGATTGTGGATATAGGGTCGATTTTCTTGTAGAATCAAGTGTTGTCGTTGAGCTCAAATCAGTTGATGCAATTACGCCAATCTTCCTGGCTCAGGTTCTTACATACCTTCGCCTGCTGGACAAACAAGTTGGATTGCTAATCAACTTCAATACCCCGGTACTAAAGAATGGAATCAAACGCTTGGTGAACAATTATCGTGAAGAACCCTCAGCGTTCTCGGCGTCTCAGCGGTGAGTAATTCACATATGAACGAACAAACCCGAAAATACTGGCAGTACGAATACGATGTTGCGGCCAAGTACATGGTTCCGCTTCTTGAGCATTGGGGGGCATCCGTCAAAGGAGCCTCGGTGATCGATGTCGGTTGCGGCGAGGCGGGCGGACTCTGCGCAATGTACGACGCTGGGGCTGTACCGTGCTGCGGTTTCGATGTTGAAGTGGGGCGGGTGGACGCGGCAAACCGGTTGAAGGAAAACCGCAACATCCCGCTTGCCATCGGCAATCTGCACGACAATGAGCTTCCCTTCAGCACGTTTCAGTACGATCTTGTTATCCTGCACGACGTGTTCGAACATCTCGACGCAAAGGACGAAGTGATGAGAAAACTTGCGGCGTACGCAAAACCCTCCGGCAAAATCATGATCACGTTTCCGCCGTATTACTCCGCGTATGGCGCGCATCAACAGTTGTTGAATACATCATGGGCAAAGCTGCCGTTCTTCCATCTTCTCCCGTTTACCATGACGCAGGTTGTTCCCCGTTTGAAAGGCGAGGAACAGTATTTTCTGGAAGAGGTCAGCAAGCTTGGCAGACTCAAAATGGGGATGAAGAAGTTCGAAACAATCGTTGAACGAAACGGATTGACAATAGCCGGCAAGCAGGCCTATCTTATCAGCCCGAATCACATCCGGTTCGGTTTGAAGCCCATTCCTGCGGGGAAGGTCGCAGAGATTCCGGTAATTGGTGAAGTAGTCTGCACGGGTGTTGTCTATCTTCTCTCAAAAACGTAGGTGAGACAGGTGTTGTTTACGGGCGAAAAGATGCCTTCATGAATGAGCCCTCGGTCTTCATCATTCTTGTCAACTGGAACGGGAAGTCTGTAACTCTCGAATGTCTCAATTCACTTGCGGCGGTGACGTATTCGAATGTCAAGGTCGTAGTTGTTGATAACGCGTCAACCGACGGTTCTGCGGCTGAGTTCAAAAAGCGGCACCCGCAAGTTGTTATTCTCGAACAGAATGAAAACCTCCGCTTTGCCGGAGGTAATAATGCGGGGATGAAGTATGCCATTGACGATGGCGCCGATCTGATCTGCCTCCTCAACAACGATACAACGGTTGACAAAGATTTTCTGAACCATCTTGTGTTACGCATTCAATCGGACGCGAAGATTGGAATGGTTGGGCCGAAAATTTACTACCACGACGATCCGGCCCGCATCTGGTTTGCCGGAGGCGAATTCTCGATGTGGACGGGAACGATGAAGCATACCGGCATTCGTGAGCTTGACCGCGGCCAACATGATGCAGCGCGAGAAATTGACTACGCTTCAGGATGCTGCATTCTTACAAAACGGGAGGTTGTTGAACAGATCGGTATGTTGGACGAATCGTATTTCATGTACGGCGAAGATGCGGACTGGTGCATGCGCGCGCGGCGTGCCGGGTATTCCATCTGCTTCGAGCCGAAGGCGAAAGTCTGGCACAAGCTATCGGTTGCAAGCGGCGGCCACCTTTCTCTTTTTAAGATGAAAAACAAATTCATCAGCAACTTCAGGTTCTTTTTCCGCTACTCGACATTTGCGCATAAACTCGTCTTTCCGTGGATGAACCTGCTGGTGAACGGATGGGCGGGAGTCCGGTATCTTCTTACAGCACGGCAGTAGCAGTGGAATTCGGAAAACATCTCAGCAAGGGCATCTGGGGATTGGCGGACAAAGCGCTGCCCGTTGTGTACGGCGTAGCGTACGTTGTTCTTGTTATCCGTGTGCTGCCGGAGGAAGAGTTCGGAAATTTTGTGCTGATTCAGGAAATTTTTCTGATTGTCACCGGACTTGCGATGGCGTTTGCGCTTCAACCTCTCCTGAAGTTCGGGGCAGAAGAAAACACGAACCAGCGAAGCATCCTGAGTGCGGCGCTGCTTCTCAACATTGCATTCATCCTCATCTTCTCCGTGATTGTGGTTGTTCTGGCCGGACCGTTCAGCATTCTCCTGAACTCGCCGCGTCTTGCACCGCTGATGCTCTACCTTCCGGCAATGTTTGCTGCTTCGTTTGTCCGCAACTACACACTTATTCTCCTTCAAAGCCGCTTTCAGATCAAACAAGTGTTTTGGGTGGATGCTGTTCACTTTGTCGGAGCGCCGGTGCTGATCTACGCCTATTCCAAGATGAATCTGTTCAACAGCGCCCTCGACCTGATCATGATCAACATTCTTTCTCTTGGCGCCTCGTCACTCATCGGGCTGTGGTTCAGCAGATCAATGATACAGTTGCAACTGCGGCCCGGCAAAGAAGAGCTTGTGATGATGTGGGATTATGGTAAGTACACGCTCGGAGGAATCGTCAGCTATATGGTGTACACGAAGGCCGATTCATTCATTCTCTCGGCGTTCGGCGGGCCGGTGCAGGTAGCTGTTTACAATTCGGTGAAGATTTTCACCCGGATTTTCGACATGGTCGCGCAGGTTCTGCAGATGTTTGTGCTGCCGGCGACATCACGGTTTGTTTCAAAAGGCGACGTTGCATCGCTGAAAGTGTTCGTGGAAAAGGCGCTGAATTTCTCGACGGTCGGAATGACGCCGGTATTTGTCCTGTTTCTCTTTTTCGCGCCGTTGCTCGTCAGCATCGTGTATCAGGGCCGGTATACTGAAGCAGTGCCTATGCTGCAGATTTTCGCCGTACTGTCATTCATTATTCCCGCAAGCGCCGTGGGTTCCAACACACTGCTCGGGCTCGGGCATGCAAGGTTGGGGTTTATCATTGGTCTCTTTCTCCTTATAGCATCAGTGGCGATATACATGGTGTTCATTCCCTGGCTTGGCCCGCTCGGGGCGACTATTGGCTATGTTCTCTCGACGCTTGTGCTTGCGTGGATGACAGTGTCGCAAATGAACCGATTTGTTCCTGTAACGTTCAGAGAGGTTGCCGCGAGAACAAACGACATCAAAGTATTCATTCGATCACGATTGAATGTTTAGCTCTCTAAACGTCTATTCCCCTTAAGTTTTGATCCCCATGATTATCGCGTATGATGTTAGTCAGATTCGTTTGCAGCGCGCCGGCATTGGGCGGCTGGCGGCGATGCAGCTTCAGGGGTTGCTTGCTTCTGAGGGAAGGCACACGTATATCTTGCACGGTTGGTCTCCTGAGTTAGATGAAGAGACGATTCGATCATTCATCCGGCCCAACGTCCGACTCTCCATTGCCCGGCTTCCCGGAACAGTGAAGCGTGTGTATTGGAACTACCTCCGTATGCCGCCCATTCAAACACTGATCGGGCAATTCGATGTGTTTCACAGTGCCGAGCCGCTTCTTCCTCCAATCGGAAACAAGAAAGCCATCATTTCGTTTAATGACAGCGCGTACTACAAATTCCCGCAATTCTACAACAAAACGACAGCAAGGAAATGGGATTATCTCTACAGACGGGCGCTGCGGCGGGCTGATGCTGTTACCGTCTTGTCAGAGAACACTCGGTCGGATTTGATCGAGATGATGAACTTCCCTCCGGAAAAAATTCATGTTGTTCGTCCGCCGACGGACCCCATTTTTTCGGCAGCAGAAAAGCCTGAGGAGGAAGCGCGGGTGCGGCAAAAGTTCTCGCTGCCGGATCGGTTCATGCTGTTCGTGGGGACGCTGGAGCCGCGTAAGAATATCCCGAGACTTGTGCAGGCATTCGAGATGTTCCAGGAAACCGGAGATCGTTCGATCTCGCTTGTGATCGTTGGCAGACGAGGGTGGCTGTATGAAAATATTCTGAAATCGATCAACACTTCGGCGGTATGCAAAAGAATCATCTTGTTGGATTATGTCGCTGATGCCGACCTTGCGGCCCTTTACCGGATGGCGATGATGTTTGTGTTTCCCTCACTCTATGAAGGACACGGGTATCCGGTTGTTGAAGCGATGGCATCGGGAACGCCCGTGATAACATCCAACAATTCATCACTGAAAGAAATCGGAGAAGGGGCGGCGATACTTGTTGATGCGGAGAAGATTGACGAACTTGTAGAGGCCATGCGGCGTCTTTTTGATAGCGAGGATTTGTGCAAGGAACTGTCGACTAAAGGACGCCAACGGGCAACCTTGTTCTCGGTTGACAATGCCGTTAATGCGATTCTGAAGTTGTATGATTCTTTCTAAGAACGTTCGTGAACTGTTTCTGAATAGAGTTAGAATAACTTATGCCAAGCAAGACGTTTACTGAGAAAGCTCTCGATATATATCATGTTGTGATTCCGCCCAAGATTGACAGGGAGATCAAAAGAGCGCTGTCCAATTCGCAGCCGGACTTCCCCCGCTCTGTATCGCTACCGAGCGGCTACGGCATGGGAATGACGGAGCGTGTTGTTGAGCTTCTTGTTGCCCGTCTGACCTACCAGCCCGGAATGAAAGTTCTGGATGTCGGTCATGCAAACATCATCAACGCGCACGCACGGGTGCTGAAATCTCTCCCGAAACCATTAGATATCACCGGAGTCGACATTGTTGCTGCCGGTGACCACATCCGGTCACTGTACACAAATTCGGTGGTTGCGAATATTGCCAAAACTGATTTCTATGATGGGACATTCGATCTTATCTGGTGTATCTCGGCGCTTGAACACTTCGGAATGGACAATTCCATCTATACCCATGACTTCGAACTGGATCAGAATATGGACAGGGCCGCTTTGACGGAAATGATGCGAATTCTGCGTGTAGGGGGTACAGTCTACATAAGTGTGCCATTCGGGAAGTTTGAGGATCACGGTTGGTTGCGGAACTACGACGCTGACCGTTGGCGGACACTCCTTTCGGTTCCCGGATCCCGCGCCCACGTTGACGAATTGTACTTCAGATTTACCGATGAAGGAGGATGGCAAACCGCCACACCTGGTGAATTAATCAACACCGGATACTCAGACCATCAAAATTCCGGTGCTTCCGGCCTTGCAGTTGCGTTGATTCGGAAATTGAAATAACGTCCCACCCATCATATTTTGATGGCGCGATCCGTCGGCTATTGACAGACGTCAACCCATGGTCAGGACAGTAGAAATTTCTTGACAATGGCCTTCGCTTTTCCATACCTTTGTATGTCTTCCCATTCATATCTCCCCAAGCATCCCCTAACGTGGGAGGCCAAAGTGGATACAAGATGCCGTTCTTACCTAATAACTCCGTTGTCTTCTCACTCGTTCTTGCGGACAATCCATCCATCGATGATGAGTTTGTATGCGAGGTATTTCATGTAACGCTCGAAGGAGGAACCTATGAAACATGAAGTCGTTTTTTGCCTTTGTGCCATTCTGCTCTTCTCCATCTCTTGTAACGATTCTGGTGTGTCGACCGACGGCCCTGCTGGGAGCCAACCTGTAGGGAGTATGCTCTTGAGGTTTGCTGCCGCACCTCCGGGAATTATAACCGTAACTGCCAAACTCTCGCGTCCCAGTTATCCTGATCGTATTCTAAACCTTGCCCTTTCGGACTCAACTGCCTCGGGCTCATTTGATGACGTTCCTGTTGGACGATGGCATCTTGCCATCGACGCAAAGGATACAACAGGTACGGTGCGTTACTCCGGCGAAACCGACGTCGATGTGCATCCGGGAGCGACATCCAATGTATCACTCCAATTACTGCCGACTACGGGTCGGATTGTAATTGTTGTTTCTTGGGGGACACCCAGTCATGATCCGTCACTTCTGTTGTACTATCCGTTCAATGGCAATGCAAATGATGAAAGCGGACACAACCATCATGGAACTGTAAACGCGGTTACGTTGGTTGCCGACCGATTCGGGAACCCCAATAGGGCCTTCTTGTTTAACGGGTTCTCATCATACGTCAATGCGGGAACCGACACTGCGCTCAATCCGCGAAACGCATTGACCATCTCTGTTTGGATCAAATACAATGGTGGTTTCAACTATAGGCACATTTTTACAAAGTGGGATATTGTTGACGGAGTGAATGAACGAACCTATGCAGTGGGCATTCACCCGACAAACAGGCTCCGTTTCACCATCTCCCGGGATGGTACCGACGCCAGTGCTGTCTCAGTTCTTGATAGCAGCGTACTTTCGGTGACTGGTAACTGGATACATGTCGCGGCCACCTGGAATGGCGGAACGATGCGTCTCTACGAGAACGGCATTGAGGTCGGGTCAGGGTTCATAAATGGTATGGCACGCTCGCCGAATACCAGAACAGCAGTCGGTGGAATTCTGGGTAGAAATGGTGATCCGCCGCTTTATATGTTCAACGGGGCAATCGACGATATACGGTTGTACAATCGAGCGCTCACGCAACAGGAGGTACAAGACCTTTGTTCAGCAGGTAATTGACATCCCTCTGGGGTGTTAGAAGTAATCTCTTCTTGGAGGCTCTATGGAAACAATTCTCATTGTTCTTTCCTTCTTTCTTATACTCCAATCAACGGGCAACGCCCAGACGCCTGCGCCATTCACTGCGGATGAATACACAGTAGCGTTGTGGCATTTTGATGAAACGAGCGGTACGTTGGTGCGCGATGCGTCGGCATTCGGGAATCATGGATATGCCAACGGAACCACAATTACAGACGGGCGCTTTGGGGCTGCGCGCTCATTTAACGGAATGTCAGATTACATCCATGTGTACAATCCCTCAAACGGTTCGCTGGGATTTGGAACGAATCGAAGTTTCACGGTTGATGTTTGGTTCAAGACGACAACGCAACTTGGTTGGCTCCTAAGGAAGGGGCTTGCGCCAACGGCGGGCTATGGTCTTGTGATCAAAGATGGCTACCTTCAAGGTGAACTCGGGAACAGGGAAGACAGTCATTTCCCGGATACGCTTGTCAGAATCCGAAGCCAGCAACTTGTGAACGACGGTCAATGGCATCTCGCGACGCTGGAACGTGATCATCGAGCGGGAGAAATCAGATTGTATGTCGACGGGGTGCTGGCGACAGCGCCCATTAACGATCCGATAATATTCCCGTTATCAAGTGACCGGCCATTGACATTCGGCAAGTGGGAAAACAACGCTTATCCGCAGTACTTCAATGGGGCGATTGACGAAGCACGTGTTTCGAACGTCGCCCGCCACTCGCTGCCTGTTGTGAGCGATAGTGTTGCCATCTGGCACTTTGACGAAGCCGCTGGCTCGCTTGTGGCGGATTCGTCCCCCTACGCAAATGACGGTACGGCATACGGAACCACCATTGTCCCGGGCGTGAGCGGCAATGCGCGTTCATTCAGCGGGTCTTATAACCATGTGTTTGTCCAGAATCCGATCGGAATGAACTTCGATACGTCGCAGAGCTTTACGATAGAAGCGTGGTTTAAGACGGCACAGACAGATACAGGAGAGATCATTCGCAGAGGGTTGGCCCCGCTTCCCGGATTTGCGTTGCGCATTCTGAATGGAAAAGTGCAAGGAATTATAGGCAATCGCGATGCTATTCCTTTTCCCGATACATTGCTGCGCATAACAAGCACGCAATCGTACAACGATAATCAATGGCATAAGGCGGCCCTGATTCGCGATCGCACACTCGGAAAACTCTTCTTGTACGTCGACGGGCTACAGGCAACACCTCCGTTGAACGACCCGGTGACATTCTCCTTGTCCAATGCCCGCCCGCTCACGATGGGTTGTTGGGAGAACTTCGTCCAGCCGACATTCTTCCGCGGTGTGATTGATGAAGTGAAGATCATGAAAGGCACGATGCATCCTTCCAACCCGCTTGTTCCGACTATTGAGGTATCACACGCGTCCATAGATTTCGGTCGAATTCCCCTTGGCTCTCATTTAACCGTTAATCTGATTGTGCGAAATACCGGCTTGCATGATACCCTGCATTTCGGAACGGCGACCAACAACAGCGTGTTTGATGCTACTATTCCCGTAACGTTTCCGGTACCGCCCGGTACTTCACGCATTGTTCCGGTAACCTACACTCCCGTTGCAGCACAGATAGACACCGGCACACTGACAATCACCAGCAATGACCCGAACAAGCCGATTCTTCATATCTTCCTGAGGGGTCAGGCGTTTGCTTCGGGTGACGCGCCGGTGATCATGACAATACGAGATGTTCCCGCAGATCAAGGGAAGCAGGTGCGGATTGTCTGGTACCGCAGCATCCATGATCGAAGCGGAGATTCCATCCAAGTCGTTGAGTACGGAATCTGGAGAAGGGTCGCGGAGAACCCGGGCCTTTGGGATTTCGTCGCGCCGATTCCGGCGGTCCGGTTTGAGCAATACTCGTTTGTTGCCCCGACGCTGTACGACTCAACGCGCTTTTTCGGCATGCACTGGTCGGTATTCCGTGTATCGGCCCATACAGCCAATAATGTTCAGGTCTTTTTCTCTGAAGCAGACAGCGGCTATTCGGTGGATAACATGGCACCTACTCCGCCTGCGAATCCCCTTGCCGCTGTTAGTTCCGGGCAGGTCACCCTCGGATGGGATCACTCTCCCGATCTCGATGTAATGGGATACCGGGTCTATCGTTCCGCAATTGCCAACTTCCTGCCATCGGAATCGAACCGGATTGGCACAGCAGCAACGAACGCGTTTGTTGATCTGAATATTTCCGGCAGCAATCGTTGGTATTATCGCATAGCCGCGTTTGATTTTTCAGGTAATGAAAGCGTATCTTCTAATGAACTCCCGGTCGTTCTTACTGATGCGGGTTCCGGGCAGGGGCTTCCAACAGAGTTTGTTTTGTATCAGAATTACCCGAATCCGTTCAATCCCTCCACGACAATCCGGTATGACGTGGCTGAGCCGACACTTGTAAGGATTGTTGTGTACGATATGGTCGGTCGGGAAGTGGCCGTACTTGTCAATGAGGAGCAACCTGGGGGACGTCATCAGATATTGTGGAATGCTCAGAACATTGCGTCAGGCATGTACGTGTATCGAATGCAGGCCGGGGGATTTGTTAAGAACATGAAACTCATCTTTCTCAAGTAACATCACTGCATGTCCGCCACGAAACGAGTCCTTGTCTATTCCGAATACTGGTCCACTCGTGGCGGCGGCGAGAAGTACTTGCTGAGTATCGTTGAGACGTTGCTCCGCGCCAACTACGACGTCACCATCATTGCACAAACGGCATCCTTCGACAGGGATGCCGTTTCGCGTTATTTTCAGGTCGACATTCGAACGGCACACGTGCAGCTTGTTGATGGTGACTTGACGACGCTTCGCCTGCAAGCGCAAGAATTGTCGCGGGAATTCGACATCTGCTTCTACATCACAAACTACCGCTACCTCGACTCTCGTGCCCGCCAGACGTTTGTTGTTCTCCAAATTCCTTACGGACCCGTCTCCGTTGTTACCCTGCTGGCAAAGGTGTTGAAGGGAGATTTCAAAGAAGCTGCAAAGGATTATTTCCGCCGCGATCTGTTGAATCGCCTGCACGAAACGCAGGCGGTTCTCGTCTATTCAAAGTTTGTCAGCGATTCGCTCGACATCATTCACGACATTCCTTCCACGATCCTTGAGCCTGCGATTGATGATTTTTTGGTTGAGGGAACGCCGAAGGAACGTGTCATCCTCAGCGTCGGAAGGTTTTTTCGCGGTTTGTACAACGACAAGCGGTACGATGTTCTGATTGAAGCGTTCAAACAACTGTACAAACAATTACCGAACACAACCTGGCAGTACAGACTTGTCGGCAGTTGCGGAAACGATACAGAGTCGCAGAGATACCTTGATGAGTTGCGTGTTGCGGCAGATGGACTTCCCATCTACTTTCACGTCAATACTCCATACGAAGATCTGAAACGACATTACAATGAGGCAACGATCTTCTGGCATGCAGCTGGATTCGGCGTTGATGAGATCAAGCATCCCGAGCGGGCGGAACATTTCGGCATGTCCACCATCGAGGCGATGTCTGCGCAATGCGTTCCCGTCGTCGTCAACCGCGGCGGACAAAAAGAAATTGTTTCGCACGGCAAATCTGGCTATCTTTGGAGCAGTGTGGAAGAACTTGTGGAGCACACTCTCAAACTTATCGCCGACCAGCAGCTTCTCTCCTCCATGCAAGCCCATGCGAGAGAACGATTTAGAGACTTCGGAAGAAACCAGTTTGCCCGGAAACTTCTTGCCATTCTGGAACCGTAGCCTCGGACTTGAGAATCTGCTTTGCGTTCTCCGCTCTCAATAGTAAACGTACTAAACTGAATGCAAGGATAGCATGGCAAAGGCAAAGAAGTCCTCGCCCCTTCGCGAACAACCGCAGCGCTCGATCTTCTCATCTCTCTCACCTATAAAACAGGATCTCCTCTGTGTTGCGTTTCTGTATATTATCACTCTCGTTCTGTTCAGAGGGATAGTGTTTGACGATGGCGCGTTTTCAACGGGCGGCGATACCGCAAATGCCCTTACGTACGAAAAGGTCGGAAATACGATTGCGGAAACTGAAAACGTTGACCCGCTTTGGATGCCGCATTTTTTCAGCGGTATGCCGACATTCGGCAACGTGCATTACCTGCCTCACGACGTCAGCTACGCCCAGAAAATCGTTGTTGAGATTCTCGACCTTCTGTACTTGAACAGGAAGTGGAGTTGGTTTGCCGTGTACTACTTCTTCTGCGGCGTGTTTACGTTCATGTTGCTGCGTGTCTGGAAACTTTCCCGTGTTGCAGCGTTACTCGGAGCGATTGTATTCATGCTCAGTCCCTACGGAATAGGACTTGCGGCTGAAGGCCACGGCTCAAAACTGATGGCGTTAAGCTATCTTCCGCTCGTGTTTCTGTTAACGCATCAAGTGTTTGAGCGGCGCGATCTGCTCAGTTTCGGTTTACTGTGCGTAGGAATCGGCACATTATTGCTTACCAATCACTTGCAGATTGTTTATTACGTTCTAATGGTGTTGGGTTTCTATCTTCTCTATCACATCATCAGGGATTTCAAGGAGAGCAAGCCGTTGATTCCGAAGAAGACGGCACTCTTTGCCGGCGCGCTCGTTGTCGGGTTGTGCATATCGTCGTATATCTATCTTTCGGTGTATGAGTACGCGCAGTATTCGATTCGCGGCGGCGGAACAAAGGGCGTCACCGGAGGTCTCACATGGGATTACGCTACCAACTGGTCGTTCAATCCGGCTGAATTGCTGACTCTTCTTGTTCCTTCGTTCTTCGGCTTTTCCAGCACGTATGTGTACAACTGGCAGGGACAGCAAATGGGTTTGCCGCTGTACTGGGGAACCATGCCGTTCAATACTTCAACGGTGTACGTGGGCATCGTTCCTATTCTTCTTGCTGTTGTCGCGTTAGTCTACAAGCGGAACATGAAGACACTGTTCTTCGGCATTCTCACAGTGCTTGTTCTGTTGATGTCGTTCGGCAAACATTTCGGGATTTTCTATGAGTTGCTGTTCAACACGCTGCCGTTCTTCAACAAGTTCCGTGCGCCCGCAATGATTTTGCATCTCATCGCGTTCACGTTTGCCGTGCTCGGCGCGTTCGGTTTCCACTATTTGTTGGAGGAGCTTTCAAAAGACTTCAACAGGGAGAAGTTCAAAAAAGGGTTGTACTACACGCTCGGCGTTATCGGCGTTGTGTTTCTTGCCGGACTTACCATGAAAGCCTCATTTTTTGAAATGTTCGGTTTCACGTTCACACGGGAGGGCGAGAACTACGGTGCGCAGACTGCCCAGATAATCGGCGAGTTCAAGAGGATTCGATTTGAATTGCTGTGGAACGATTATATCAAGTTTATGCTGCTTGCCGGAGCCGCAATCGGGAGCATCATCCTCTACATCAACAAAACAATCAGAGAAGGATCGTTTGCGGCATTGATCATCGGTATTTTGTTGGTCGATCTGTTTATCATTGATGCGAAGTTTATTGACCCGCAACCGCAAGCAAATCTCGAAGGCAGTTTTCAGCCGAGCCAGACGGTTATCTTTCTCTCTCAAGAAAAAGAGAGATTAACACGGCAGAACGAGTGGTTCAGGGTCTTCCCATTGGGCGAACTGTATCAGGAAACGTCATACCAATATCACGGCTTGCACTCCGTCGGCGGCTACAGTCCGGCAAAGCTGAAGATTTATCAGACAGTGGTTGATTCGTGTCTGTACAGCGGGTGGGATCCGAGCTTTCCCGTTAATATGAATGTGGTGAACATGTTGAGCGCCCGATATCTTGTCGCAAAGGGCCAGTTGCCGGAGGGATTTACTCTTGCACACACCGATGCCGGGCGCGGGGTGTTGACTTATGAGAATCGTGATGCGTTGCCCCGTGCGTTTTTCGTGAAGAACGCTGTCCTCGCAAACAATGACAGCGAAGTCTTTGGGATGCTGAATTCGCGAGAATTCAATCCCGCGTCGACAGCCATTCTTCAAACACCTCTCAACCGGGATATTTATCCGCCTGACAGTTCAGCAAGTGTTCAGATTGTCGATTTCAAGTCGCGTAACATTGTTCTGAAGACGAAGAATGCCTCTCAATCATTGATGGTGCTGAGTGAGATTTATTATCCTGCCGGATGGAATGCATATATCGACGGCGATCAAACCGAAATCCATCGAACTAACTCAATACTCCGCTCCGTGGTCGTGCCGGCCGGGGAGCACGAGGTGGTGTTCAAGTTTGAGCCGACGATGTATCAGGTTGGCTGGACGCTTTCGAATGCAGCATGGGGTGTTGCAGTTCTTTGCGTTGTTTTCGGATTGTGGAGAAATCCCGCCATTCGTGCACGTTTCGGCAAAAGGGGCGAGGAGCAGCCATGAGCACAAAGTTGATTCTATGCTCCCGCTTCTCTATATTGAATTTGCTTCGCATTGGCCTTTTCTCCGAAGAACTTCTTCGGAAACATGATTTTCCATCACCACAAGGAGAGAATCACACATGTCAGACCTGTCATTAGACGCGCTTGGGATGGTTGAAACCAAGGGTCTTGTCGGCTCCATAGAGGCGGCTGACGCAATGGTAAAAGCTGCCCGCGTAACACTGATTGGCAAAGAAGTTATCGGGGGCGGGTATGTTACCGTGATGGTGCGTGGCGACGTCGGCGCCGTGAAGGCTGCCACCGATGCCGGAGCAGCGGCGGCGCAGCGTGTGGGCGAACTGGTTTCCGTTCACGTGATTCCGCGTCCGCATTCTGACGTGGAGATGATTCTCCCGAAGCGTCCCGCAACAAAGTAATCCCGAAGAGAGTGTTTCTGCGCCAGTCTTGAGTAATTCAGGACTGGCGTCTTAGTCATTGGCAATGATGATGCTCGAATACGCATTAGGCATGGTTGAGACGCGCGGGCTTGTCGGTTCGATTGAAGCAGCCGATGTTATGGTGAAAACGGCTAACGTGCGAATCCTCGACTCCGAGTATATCCGAAACGGCTTCGTGACCGTGAAGTGTATCGGAGAGGTTGCGGCCGTGAAGGCAGCGGTGGATGCGGCCGCGGCGGCAGCACAACGGGTAGGCCATCTCATTGCAACGCACGTTATTCCGCGTCCCGCAGAGGAGATTGAATCCATTCTGCGCAGCACGTCCCTGAAAACAGCCGCTCCGGAAGCGAATCAGGCACCCAAACCCAAACCCAAACCTCCCGCCGTTGAAACAATCGACATGTTTATGGCAAGCGGCGATGACGATGAGTACAAAGAGCAGTTGGACGCGATGACTGTTCACCAGCTTCGTACCCTCGCGCGTGAAGTCGGCGGACTCAGTATCGCAGGCCGACAAATCTCAAAAGCCAACAAGAAGCTCTTGATTGTTGAGTTGATGAAGAAACGAAAGGGCGCATAGTACTGCCTTGCATTGACGAACTCCATCGGACACTGCTGGTGGAGTTTTTCCATTCCTGACCATGAAATCCGGAAACGTTCATATTATTCTTGCCACAACACTGTTTGCTCTCCTTCTCTGGTTTTCCGTCAGCATGACCGACCAATACCAGATTCAGGTTACTGCTCCGCTTGTTGTTCGGGGCATCCCTGCGGGCAAAGCAATCAGCAATCCGTTGCCCCGGTCGGTCCGGCTAACATTCAACGATTACGGATGGCGGCTGGCGAAAGTCGCATGGGGCACAGGGGTGGAGTGGGTTATCGACCTGGATGCCATGCCACTCCGTCAACACGCATTGACCCTGCGCGATTTTGGCGATCAAATCAGCGGACGCTTGGGCGTGTTGCCCATCTCGATGTTTCCCGAGACGTTGCTTGTTTCGCTGGACACGATTACAACGACCCGCGTGGCTGTTCAGCCGCGGTACATCGCGACATTCCGCGAGGGCTTTGCGCAGGTTGGACAGACGATAGTTGCCCCGGAAAGCGTGACAGTCACAGGCGCTTCGCGTCTGCTCCAAAATATGCGGTCATGGCCGACAGCCTCAAGAACATTTGATCAACTCAGGCAGGATGTCGAAATTACCGTTCCGATCTCCGATTCGATTCCATCGCTCGTGTTTCACCCCGATCGCGTTCAACTGCGTATTGATGTGCGGCAATTTGCGGAAAAGACGTTTCCGGGAATTCCGGTCGACGTGTTGTCCCTGCCGCAGAACAGGGAAGTGATTCTCGCGTCTCCCCGTCTTGATATTGTGGTGAGAGGGGCGATTGACCAGCTTGCGGCGCTCCGCCAGAACAACATTCGAGTGACAATTGATTATCGCGAAATTCTTGCCGATACGAGCGGCGTTCTCGATCCGGTGGTCACGCTTCCGCCGGATATGCGCGTCGTAAAGAAATCGCCCGAACGAATGAGTTATGTTGTACGAAAGAAGCAATGACCAGAGTTTAAAGGAACCTGTACTATGAGATTGACGATCAATATCGATCACGTTGCAACAATCCGGGAAGCTCGAGGCGGGGTGGAGCCCGATCCGGTAACGGCCGCGGCAATCTGCGAGTTGGCCGGGGCCGACGGCATTGTCTGCCATCTTCGCGAAGATCGAAGGCACATTAACGACCGCGATGTTCGTTTGCTGCGCGAAACGATAAAAACAAAACTCGATCTCGAAATGGCAGCAACGGAGGAGATCATCGGCATAGCAATCGAGACGCTGCCAGAACTTGTTACGCTCGTTCCGGAGAAGCGGCAAGAACTTACGACCGAAGGGGGACTCGACGTTCGCGGAAACAAGAACTATATGAGAGACGTCATCGAAGAATTCCACAAACATGATATCGAAGTGAGCTTGTTTGTAGATCCGATTGCCGAGCAAATCGGCGCTGCACACGAAATCGGATCGGATATGATCGAAATTCATACCGGCGAATTTGCAAATGCCAGAACGGAGAACGAGCAGCGTGAGTTGCTTGAAGTTGTGAGAAAGGCTGCGCAACTCGGCAAGGAGTTAGGACTTGTGGTTAATGCCGGACACGGACTGAACTACGCGAATATTACTCTCTTCCGGTCAATCGGTGAAATAGACGAGGTAAGCATCGGTCATGCAGTGATATCCCGCGCCGTTTTTGTCGGGATAGAACGGGCAGTACAGGAAATGCGACGGTTGGTTCAGTAAGCATTGCGCGCAATCAAAAAGCCCTCTTCCGAGGGCTTTTTGATGAGATCGACAGGCGTTAATCGCGCAATTCCAGCTTTCGTATTTCGTCCCGAATGGTTGCCGCTTTTTCGTAGTTCTCTTTTTCGATGGCCTCTTTGAGTTGGATGTTGAGTTGTTCAAGCTTCGTCATCTTTGTAGGCGGCGAAGCGGATTTTGATCGCTGCTGACGCGCATGCGGCAATCCCTCGTCTTCCTCTTCTTCCGGTATAAATGCAGCCTCATCCATTACCGGGGCGGCCACAAATATCTGCACGCCGTATCGGACGGCAAGCGCAATCGCATCGCTTGGCCGTGAGTCGATCAGTTGGCTTTCGATGTTAAGTTTTGCGTAGAAGGTTCCGTCACGCAACTCATCGATGATAACATCGGAAAGCTCCGCGCCGAACGACGAAATAATGTTTTTCATTAAGTCATGCGTCAACGGGCGCGGCGGTTTGATGCCTTCCATTTCCAAAGCGATAGATTGCGCCTCCGACGCGCCGATAATGATCGGCAACCGTCGGTTTCCGTGAACCTCCTTCAGGATGAGGGCGTACGCTCCACCGCTTGCAGGATTTGTCGAAAGACCGAGTATGTCAACTTGCACCTTGTCCACAACCAATCTCCATTCAAACGTTCAGGTTCTATCTTCCATATAGAGAAAAACCCAGTAACAATCAAGATGAACGAGTTACCGCAACCTACTTGCCCAATGCTTTCTTGAACTCGGCGGTCAATTCGGGCAGAATCTCGAATACATCTCCCACAATTCCGTAATCGGCAATCTGAAAAATCGGAGCATCCTTATCCTTGTTGATGGCAACGATGTATTTCGATGAAGACATTCCCGCAAGATGCTGCACGGCCCCCGAAATGGCGCAAGCAATATATAACGACGGGGCGACAGTCTTTCCTGTTTGACCAACCTGTTCATCGTGCGGCCGCCATCCCGCGTCCACTACTGCACGTGATGCACCCACCGCCGCATTCAGCACATCCGCAAGATTCTCAATCAGGTGCCAGTTCTCAGGTCCCTTTAGTCCGCGGCCTCCCGAAACAATAATATCCGCTTCAGTCACATCAGGTCGGCCTGCTGCAACTTTCACCTCTTTTGCCACGGTTTTCAAATCATCGGGTTGCAGTGACACACTGAACCTCTCGATTGTTGCAGAGCCCTGCGAGGGCGTTGCCGTGAACACATTCGGTCGCAGCGTGAACATCTTCACCGGCGTATTCACCTTCACATCAAGCAACGCCTTGCCTGCATACACAGGCCGCGTGGCAATGACATCAGCGCCCTCAACCTTCAACGCAACGCAATCGGAGGCAAGCCCCGCCGCGAGTTTTACTGCAATGCGCGGAGCGATATCCTTGCCCATCTGGCTGGCGGGCAGAAAGACGATGCCGGCCCCGATGTTTTTTGCGACATCAGCGATGACTTTTGCATACGCACTGTTGGAATGCTGCGCAAGCGAGGGGTCATCCGCAACAATGACTTTTTCCGCGCCGTAGTTTCCCAGCTCACCGGCTATGCTTTCAACGCTGCTTCCGAGAACGAGGGCAAGCAATTCACCCTTAAGCTCGTTCGCGATTCTCTTTGCCGTTTGAACAGTTTCGAATGACGATTTTCTGAACTTCCCATCCCGTTGTTCGGCAAATGCTAAAATTCTCATTTCTCTTCCGTTTCCAAATTTGAGTGGTTAGATGACTTTTGCTTCTTCGTGCAAGAGGCGGACAAGTTCGGGTACGGCGGATTTGTCCGTGCCGACGATCCTTCCGGCAGCTTTTGCTTCAGGTTTGCGAAGCGCAATTGACTCGACGCGAAGCTCTCCGGCCGCAGCAGGTTTCTCCTGAATAGGTTTTGTCTTTGCCGACATTATCCCTTTCAGGGATGGGTACCGCGGTTCGTTCAAGCCGCGCTGGGCTTGAATGACGCATGGAAGTGACGTTTCCACAGTCTCATGCCCGCCCTCGATTTCCCGCTCGCAGATGACCTTCCCGTTGTCAATCGTCAATTTAACAACGACGGAAACGGACGAGATTCCGAGGAGTTCGGCAACCATTGTCCCGACTTGCGCATCATCAAAGTCGATGGATTGCTTCCCGAAGAGAATGATATCGGGAGACATGGTTTTGAGTTCTTCCGCGAGTCCCTTTGCGATCCCGAAGGAATCGCGCACGGCCTCATCTTTGAGCAGGGTAGCCTTCTCAACTCCCATCGCAAGTGCTTTGCGGAGCGTTTCCTTGTGCGCATCACCTCCGAGGCTGAGCACGGTAACATCGCCGCCGAATTTTTCCTTCAGGCGCAAGCCCTCTTCAACCGCAAGTTCATCATAGGGGCTGAGCATGAAATTGACGCCCGTCTTGTCGATGCTCTTGCTGTCCGCGCCAATTTTGATTTTCGTTTCCGTATCAGGAACATGATTTACACAAACAACAATCTTCATCAATCCTCCAGGCAATGTTGGGTGAATTGGGATGGAATTCGGGGAGAACGGATATTGCAATGCTCAATATACTGAAAGGCGAGAAGAAAGACAATTGACTCTCAAGCGTTTTTTGCGTAAGTTGACACACAATTTTTCATCAGATGTAGTTCAAGTAAGGAAGCAGAATGGCAAATCATCCATCAGCAGAAAAACGGGCTCGCGCATCGAAGCGCAGGGCTGCACGCAATGCGGCGGCGAAATCCAGAATGCGCTCGGCAATCAAAAAACTGCGCGGGACGAAAGATAAAATGGAAGCAGGCGCTGAACTCAAGAAGACCGTGAAGCTGCTCGACCAGCTTGCAGCAAAGGGCGTCATCCACAAGAATAATGCTGCGAACCAGAAATCAAAGCTGACCAAGCTCGTCAGCGCCAAGAAGTAACCGCGCACAAGCCACGTCGTAAACAAGAAGAGCCCCGCTGTTGCGAGGCTCTCGTGTTTTCCGACACTTCCTTGTTACTCCTTCAGTCGGGATTCCAACAGCTTTTCCAGTTCAGCAATCCGTTGCGTGTATTGCTCATCGGGCTTTCTGGCAGCCAGCTCCTTGTATGCGGCGATTGCCTCGGCATAGTTTCCCTGCTTGACAAAAATCTCGGCCATTGTCGGCGTTGCGAACGTAACATTGCTCGGAGCCGGCGGGGGCGGGGTGTGCGCCGATGTATCGGACTGAATTCTCTTGACGTTCCGGAGCTTTTTGGTGAGAATATCGAAAGCTGTTTCTTCGCTTGCCTCATTCTCTTTCTGCTGTGAGGGAGGCGGCGATTGCGGTACCGCTGCTGTCGTGGTCCGGCTCCGCTCCTCTTCCATTTGCCGTTGCAACTCTTTCTGCTGCGCCTCATCTAACTTCTTCACAAACGTCAGCAACGTCGGGTTATCGGGGAGCCGCTTCAACGCTTCCTGATACTGAGCGGAGGCCTCCCGCCTCTTCCCGACCGACTCGAAACACTTGCCAAGAACAAGGTAGCCCGTCGGGTAGTTCGGGAATGCCTGTATACCGGCCATGCACAGTTCCATTGCCTGCTGCACTTCGTTGTTTCGCAGAAGGAGTGCCGCTTCGCGTGCGAATGAAGCAGAGATATTGGTCGGACCCGGCATACGAGCGATTACCTCAGGTGGCGGCCAACAACCGCGTGTTTGATGGAGAGTGTAGCCGTGAATGAAAACCCGAGCAAGAACAACAACTGGAACGGAACCGCTGCAAGCTCCAGAAAATACAACGACGAAAGCACGCCGAACAAGCAGTACACCGCAAGCACAATCTCAATCAAAACCGTCGAGCTGATTTTCACCGGAACATACTTCTTGTCCGTCCAGGAATCCTTCTTGTCCTTGATGTTATACTTCGGTGTGCGAACAAATTCGCTTTTCTTCTTGAACAATCCTTCGATTACAGCGCGGCTGTTATTGACCGCAAAGCCCATGCTGCCCGCCATGAAGACGGGGAATAAGAACAGCCTTCTCTGCCAATCCGGGTACACGTCCTTTTGTGAGAAGAGATAGAACAAAAACGACCCGATGAACGCAAACACAAACACCGACATAAACACAAAATACTGATCATGGAAGCCGGCATGCTTGATATGCACGAGCGGAACGTTCAAAATTCCCGCCAGAACGATAAAGGGAAAAACAAGATTGTTTGTCAGATGAAATGTCGCATGAACTTTTACCTTCAGCGGAAGTTTGGATCTCCACACTTCGGGGAGCATCTTCCGCGCGGTTTCAATCGCGCCTTTTGTCCAACGAAACTGCTGCGACTTGAGAGCGTTGATTTCCGACGGCAGTTCCGCGGGCGAAGTAACGTCGTTCAGGTAAATGAACTTCCATCCCTTCAACTGGGCGCGATAGCTCAGGTCGAGATCTTCCGTCAGCGTATCGGCCTGCCAGTTGCCTGCGTCTTCGATGGTGGATTTGCGCCACACACCTGCGGTGCCGTTGAAGTTGATGAAATAACCGACCTTATTGCGGACGGATTGTTCGATCACGAAATGACCGTCGAGAGCCATTGCCTGTGTTCGCGTGAGCAGCGAGTAGTCGAAGTTCAGATGTTCCCAGCGGGTCTGTACCATCCCGATATTCGGGTTGGTGTTGAAGTGAGGGATAGTCTTCAGAAGAAAATCCTGTTTCGGGACAAAATCCGCGTCGAAAATGGCGATAAACTCGCCGCGTGCCGTTACCAATCCTTCCTTTAATGCCCCTGCTTTGAATCCCTCTCTGTTCGTGCGGCGCACATGTCTGACGTCGAAGCCAAGCTTTTGATACTTCTCGACATGCGCGGCAACGACGTCAACCGTTTCATCCGTCGAATCATCAAGCACTTGAATCTCCAGCTTGTCCTTCGGATAGATCATCGCGCAGGAGGCATCAATCAAGCGGCCGACAACGTAGCGTTCGTTGTACACGGGCAACTGCACGGTGACAACCGGAAATTCGTCCAGTGATTGTACGGCGGGACGTTTCTTGTCCTTGTACTTCAGGTAGTAGTAGATCATAATGAAGCCGTGCAATCCGAAGATGAACAGGATTGACAGTGAAGTGATGTAGGCAATCAGTACAAATTCAGCCATAATGACTTCTTTTTACACCTCTGATGTTGATACAATGATGGTTTACCAACCAGATACTGTTTCGAGCAGAATATCTTCCGAGATTTTCTTCATTGCTTCTTCCAACCCAAGCTGGCGTTGGGCGAAGCCGCCCCCCGAATCGTAGTCGCCGTAATTCGAGAATGTTTTCTCGTACACTTTCTTCCGCATCTTCATGTCCTGGAAAACCACTTTGACCGACATGTTGATACGCCGTTTGTTCACTTGCTCGCTTCCCTGGGCTCCTGCGCCAACTGAAAGAATCTCATCGCGAATGGGGAGAATCACGGTTTCAAGAATCGAATCCGAGGCGCTGCGATCGGCCACCTCAAGACTGTTGTCGCTGATGAACAAATCCGTGAGCGTTGTTGTAAACTTTTCGCGCAAGCCTGCCTCGCCGAATCCCGATTGATCGTCCGCTAACGGAATGGCAATCGTCTTCAAATGGCTCGGCACGGATGCGCCGGTGAATGAATAGCAACCTGCAAACGCAAGTAACGCGATGAAGCACAAGAAGGCGGTATTGGCGGTTCGCATTCTCATTCGAGATTGTATTCCTTGATTTTTCGGTACAACGTCCGCTCGCTGATGTTCAATGCCCGTGCCGCTGCACGCCGGTTGCCTCTCGAGCGATGCAGTGCTTCCACAATCATCCGGTGTTCCATTTCAGCAAGAGAAAGCGTCGAATCGGACTGTATTGCCATCGGATCGGTGACCTGCTGCGCGACGGTTGCCATTGCCGTTGAATGTTCCTGCAACGCATTCTTGAGTTCCAGAACATCTGCCTTGATTTCCAGCAACGCCCGAAGGATCAACTCCCGCTCCGCTTGTTCGACGCTCTTCCCCGTGATGGCGGGGAGGTTCCTCGACTCGCTTTTCGGTGAGTGATACTCCTTCAGATATTTGCGGATGTCGTCGGCGTGCAGAAATTTTCCCCCCTCCAGCACAAGCATGCTTTCGGTAACGTTGCGCAGTTCACGCACGTTGCCCGGCCAATGATACTGCATCAACTCCTGCATTGCTTCGTCGGAAATACCGCCGAACTTCACGTTGTTCTTGGCGGAAAGTTCTTCGACGAACACCTTGAACAGCACGGGGACATCTTCCCTCCGGTCGCGCAACGGCGGAATGATGATGTTCACCGAACGAAGCCGATAGTACAAATCCGAGCGGAAATTGTTATTGCGGACTTCTCCCTCAAGATTCTTGTTCGTTGCGGCAATCACCCGTACGTTGACCCGGCGCGAAATTGATGAGCCTACGCGCAGAAATTCTCCGTTTTCAAGAATACGCAGGAACTTCACCTGCGCCGACAGCGGCATCTCGCCAATCTCATCCAGAAAAATCGTTCCGTTGTCGGCAAGTTCGAAGTAGCCCTTCCGCTCGCCTGCGGCGCCGGTAAACGAGCCGCGCTCGTGTCCGAACAACTCGCTTTCGATTATACCTTCGGGAATCGCGCCGCTGTTTACGGTCACAAGCGGTTTTTTGCTTCTTGTACTGGCGGCATGAATCGCTTTCGCAATCACTTCCTTGCCGACGCCGCTTTCTCCCGTTATCAGCACAGTGATGTCTGTCGGGGCAACTTGCTGCACAACTTCAACAATCTTCTTCATGGCAACGGATTCGCCGAGAATGCCGTGTTCTTCCTGAAAACTGGAGGGTGACATGTGAAGTGCAGAACTTTCCATTACCGGATAACAACGATGTAGTTCATGTTGAATTCGCGACGGATTGCGTCACCCGTTGCCCGGGCTTCGCCATCCGTGCTGTACGAGCCGACATACACAACGAACAACTCCCGCGAGCCGCTCATTTTTCTCTCAACTTCCGCCGGATAATTATGATATGTGAAGAATGATTTCTGCTTGTCTGCGTTCTCAAACGTCGAGAAGGCGCCAACTTGCAACGTGAATCTGCCTTGCGAGGCAGGTGGTTGCGTTACAGGCGGTTTCGACTCCTCCATTCTCGGGCTCGACTCCGGTTGTGATAACTCGATGCTCGGAGTTGTCGGCGGCTCGGTGAATGTCTCTGAAGTCTGCGTAGTTTCTGTTTTCTGTTCGGAAACTGCCGGCGCGGCAGGGGGCAAACCCGCAACGTATTTCGAGTCGGGGTAATCCCGTTTCAACTGTTCGAGTTTCAGATCCGCCGTTCGGAACAATCCGATAGCGTAGTAGAACTTGTAGACTCTGTGCAGCGCGTCGTCGGCCCATTCGCTTGCAGGATGGTTGTCAACGATATTCTGATACAGACGAACCGCCTCCGCTCCGTCCGTTGTCAACAACGCTTGCAGGTACAGCACGCCGGGGTTTTTCGAATGCTGATTCAAAAGAGAAGGAAGCTCGTTGCGCACAAGGTCGCTCTGCCCGTTCTCAATCAGCGCAATGTATGTTTCGATGTTCGGCGGTTGTGCGAACGATGTTACGTACAGCAAGGTCATCAACGCCAGTTTCAGAACAGATCGCTTCATTGCGTCACCGCCTCCGTCTTGAATCCCGCCTTACAATCCGAATGCGCGCCCGGCCGTCTACCAAATAACGTCGCCGGATTGCAGCGTTCGATCACAATATCAATATACTCGCCCGACGCTTCGCCGTTCTTCGAGAAAATGACTGTTCGGTTTGTATCCGTTCGTCCTGTCCACTCTTCATCGGATTTTTTGCTCGGGCCTTCGACGAGTACCTGCTCGACTTTCCCGATCAGTCTCTGATTTAGTTCGTGGGAGATTTTCTGTTGCAGTTGCGAGATTTCGAATACCCGCTGTCCCTTCACCTCTTCAGGAACATCATCCACCATTTCCCATGCCTTTGTATTTTCCCGCGGAGAGTATTTGAACGTATATGCGCCGTCGTACCGGACTTCCCGCATCAAGTCGACCGTCATCCGGTGTTCTTCTTCTGTTTCGGTCGGGAATCCGCTGATGATGTCGGTCGTGAGGCTCGCGTCGGGCATCGCTGTTCTGATCTTCTTAACAAGCCCGAGATAATGTTCGATGGTATAGGTGCGGTTCATCAGTTCAAGAATTCTGTTCGAGCCCGACTGTACCGGCAGGTGAATGTACTTGCAGATATTGCTGTTCGCCGCAATCGTCTCAATCAGCCTGTCGCTCATATCCTGCGGGTGTGAGGTAGTGAAGCGAATCCGCATTGTGCGGTCGACTTCGGCAACACTGCGCATCAGGTCGGCAAAATCGTATTCGCCGTCCCTGTACGAATTGACGTTCTGTCCCAGCAACGTCACCTCTTTGAAGCCACGCTCTGCAAGGGTTCGAACTTCTTCTACAACGCTTGCCAGCGACCGGCTGCGCTCGCGGCCGCGGGTAAACGGCACCACGCAGAACGAGCAGAACTTGTCGCATCCGCGCATCACGGAAAGCCACGCGCTGATGCCTTCCGTGCGGAGGGGGACGATATCTTCGTAGTTCTCGACCCGTGAAAGCCGGGTGGCGATTCCCTTTTCGCCCACAAAAGCGTTCTCAATAAGTTCGGGGAGTTTCCGGTACTCGTCCGGGCCAACGACGAGGTCGACCAGCTTTTCTTCTTCCACCAACTTGAAGCGGAGCCGCTCGGCCATGCAGCCGAGAATGCCGATAAGCGTGCCCGGACGTTGCTTTTTGTACGTGCCGAACAGCCCGATCCGGCCGTAAATGCGCTGTTCGGCATGGTCGCGGATGGCGCAGGTATTCACCAGAATCACGTCCGCATCGGACATATCGTTGGTGAAGCCGTAGCCCCGCCGCGCGAGAATGCCGCCAACAACCTCGCTGTCTGCCACGTTCATCTGGCAGCCATACGTTTCAATATAGACGCGCTTCATTGAGTATGACAAAACTGAATGGGCTTGGGGGTGAAAAAATCTATCCAAAGCATGACAGATATACAATCAGGGCGGGTTAAATGAGAGTTAAATGATTTTAATTGCTAAGGATTTTGTGCCAAGTGGAACGGGAAATGCCAATTCGTCACGACGAGAGTTGGAAGGGATGTATGACAAAAAGTGAGAGAAAGGGATTTAGTTTCACTCGAAATACAATTACATTGGCTTCACAAAATCCCCCATAGCCATGCAAATGTTTTTCGTTGCCGGCATTGGTATTGCCGTCTTTATTGAAATCCTGCTGATCAGCAAGAAGAACAAATCCGGATCGGACAAGATTCTCACTGTCTGGATGTTTGTGATTCTCGTTCATCTGTTTCTGTTCTACATCTTCTTCACGAGAGACATTTTCAGCTTTCCCTTTCTGTTGGGCATTGAACAACCCCTCCCGCTCCTCCACGGCGTATTTCTGTACCTCTACGTTGCTTCTCTGACCAAACAGTTGCCCGCAAAGAGGCTGCTGGCGCTGTTGCATTTTCTGCCGGCAGCGCTGATGTGCGCCTATCTCGCGACGTTCTTTGCTCTTTCCTCCGAACAGAAAATCGCGATTTACAAGAATCGCGGTGCGGGATATGAGACGTTCAATATGCTGAAATCCTACGCCTATTCGCTGTCGGGATTGTTCTATGTCATCTGGTCTACGATACTCCTTAAGAGACATCAACGGAACATCCGTGACCAATTCTCGACGCTCGAAAAAGTCAACCTGCAGTGGCTTCAAATTCTGACGTTCGGGCTGGGAGGAATCTGGTTTCTGGTGATATTCTTCGGAACCGACGCCCTCATCTTCTCGGGTGTCGTCGTTTTCATATTTCTGATAGGCTTTTTCGGTATTCGTCAGGCGGATATCTTTGCTCGAGGTTCCGCTGCCACTGAGGACAACGAGCCGAGGGAAAAGTACCAGAAATCAGGATTGACGGAAGATGCTTCCGAAGAACTGCACACGGAGTTGAAGCGGCTGATGACGGACGAGGCGCTGTACAAAAACAGTGACTTGTCTATCAGTGATCTCGCAACCAAACTCGGCGTTCACCCCAACTATCTTTCTCAAGTCATCAATCAGAGAGAGAAGAAGAACTTCTACGACTTTGTAACTGCTTACCGGATCGAAGAATTTAAGCGGCTGATCGGGCTGCAGAAAAACCGTCAGTTCACACTCCTTTCATTGGCCCACGAATGCGGATTTAGTTCAAAAACTGCATTCAATCGAAGCTTCAAAAAGGCTACAGGACTAACTCCCTCCGAATACGCCACTAAGCAGAACTCATCGCCCGCCTGAGATTAGCCCACAAGTCTCAACACAGGCAACCCTTTCTGCCATCTTGACTTAGCGCGTAGTTTCCAGACGAAAACGACATTCATAGTGCCGGCTTGCAAGGTGGCACCCGAAAATGCGTTCCGCCTTCCAAGGTGAACCGATTCCCCTGTATACCGACCGTATCTTTGCACCAGATGTACCTAATCAACATTTCATTAATCATAAATCTGGTGTACTTATGAAAACACTATTCTTCACCCTTCTCGCGGCAGTACTTGCCGCGGCCACGCTTACCTCCTGCGAGACCGTCGAATGGAGCGAACCCGGAGCGCTGGTTCCCCTCACGGTTGACCAGGATCCCTCGCTGCCGTCCATTTCGGTGAACGGCACGCAGCTTCATGCCGAAACGTACGGCAATCCGAACGACCCGATGATTGTCGTGCTGCACGGCGGCCCCGGATCAGATTACCGGAGTCTGCTCAATTGCAGCAAGTTCGCGGCGGACGGCTACTTCGTCGTCTTCTACGATCAACGCGGCTCGGGATTATCCAAGCGGCACGGTAAGGAAGTCTACACGAAGCAGATATTCATAGACGATCTGAATGCCGTCATCAACTACTATCGGAAACCGGGGCAGAAGGTGATTCTCATGGGTCTTTCCTGGGGAGCCATGCTGGCAACGGCCTACGTGAATGAGCATCCGGCGGAGATCAGCGGTGTTGTTGTGATGGAGCCGGGAGGATTCATCTGGCGTGATGCCGAAGCATATATCAAGCGCTGCAGATCGCTTGAACTGTTCGGCGAGACGAGCAACGATTATCTCTTCATCGACCAGATCGTAACCGGACATGATCACAATGTACTCGATTACAAGGCGGCCGTGCAAGCTGCTGCCGATTTCGCAAAAGGAAACAAAGTGGGAAATCAGGGCCCGTCTCCGTTCTGGCGGATCGGTGCGGTGTGCGCATCGGCGTCGTTCGAGTATGTTCGTGCGCATCCGTTCGACTACACGGCGAATCTGCAGCAGTACACGACGCGGGTTCTGTTCGTGTACAGCGAGCTGAACACGGCATACGGCAAAGCACACGCCGAACACGTCTCCTCGGCATACCCGAATGTGCAGCTTGTTGAAGTGAAGGGAACGGGACATGAGATTCCGTACTTCGGCTGGGCGGGATTCTATCCTGTTGCCAAAATGTATCTCGATACAATCAGATAATTATTCCAACGGAGAAAACATCATGAAAAAGCTATTTGCAGCAACAATCATCCTGCTTGCGGTTGCTGAAGCAGGTTTGTCACAGAATATCAACTGGAGATCGTTAGGCGAGGATCAACGCAACATCATCCACTTGAATTTTGGATATGACTACGGAGTGACGGCCGAAGCGGGCTACGGCCGGATGTTCACGCTCATCAGGCCGGTTGTCGTGGGAGTGGATTTTTCTGTTCCGATGGGAGAGAATCTCGTTGACGACTTCAAAGCCAAAATCGGGGCGCAGATTGAAGTTGTTGAGATGGGGGGATTCTCGGCCACGCTGCGGATTTTTTCAATCTTCAGGCGATACGAGAATGAGTTAGTGAGAATCGTCAGCTTCGGTTCCGATTTGGGACTTGTGGCGGGATATTACAGTCCGACGTGGCACGCCGCCGGCGAATTCGGATTCGACAAATCCATCGTGTCGCATCTAAAACATTCCGACGTCATGCGAAGCTCTTATCCGCGGATACGGAACGGCTGGTACATTCCGTCGGGGGGGCATTTCTATTACGGCATCCAGGCAGGCAAGACGCTTGGGGAAAGCCTTGACCTTTCGTTCCGGGTAGGCGCAACCGACGCACAACATATCGACGAACAGGCCGCTGTACCGTACTATCTTCAATTGGGGTTGGGGATAAGATTCTGACCGTGACGATCAGATGAGAAAGTTGATAGAAAACTCCTTCTGGATAGCACTCGTGGTCATCAGCGTGTCGCTTTGGCTTGCGGCGGTATGGCTGATGTTCCACGACTGATGGGAAAACTTTAAGAATCCAAGTAGGGACGTTCAATTGTCCGAAGGACTCCTTTGGAGAACGTCCCTCCGGCTGGAAGAGCCTGCAATGACCTACCCCGAAAAAGCTACTCTCTCCAAACTTTCTTATCTTTAGTACAGCAGTTTTTCATCTCCAATTCATAGCTGAAAGAAATACGTCCATGATGCCCTCAGAATTGATGAACAGCATACATCTCAAAGCGAAATCCCTCAAGAAATCCATCGTGCTGCCCGACGCAACGGATGAACGCGCCATTCAGGCGGCGCGGATTCTTCTCGATAAGGGACTCGTTGCCCCCATTCTCATCGGCGATGCGGGCGCTATTGAAGAGCAGGCGAAGAAAACAAGCGTGCAACTTGGTGGCATTCGCGTCATCGATCCGAAAAAATCCGAAAAGCTGAGCGACTTCTCACACATCTTCTTCAATCTCCGAAAGGAAAAAGGAATCACGTTTGAAGAAGCGCAGAAAGCGATGACGAACCCGCTTTACTTCGGTGCCATGATGGTACGCGAGGGCATGGCCGATGGCAGCGTTGCCGGTTCGCTTTCCACCACAGGCGACGTCCTGCGTGCCGCCATTCAGGTGATCGGGCTGGCCGATGGAATTACGATTGTCTCCAGCTTTTTCCTGATGGTATTTCCGCATCAGGTGTTCTCGTTTGCCGATTGCGCCGTTGTGCCCGACCCGACGCCCGAGCAACTTGCCGACATCGCCGCCTCGACTGCCGATAATCACAAAAAGCTCACGGGCGAAGAACCGCGTGTTGCGATGCTTTCGTTCTCCACAAAAGGAAGCGCGAGCCATCCGCTTGTGGAGAAAGTGCAGCAGGCAACGGAGATTCTCAAAAAGAAGCGTGCCGATTTGCTGGTCGATGGCGAGTTGCAGCTCGATACGGCAATTGTTCCGAAGGTTGCACAAAGCAAAGCGCCCGGCTCGCCTATCGGCGGTCGTGCAAATGTGTTGGTCTTTCCTGACCTGAATGCCGGTAACATCGGCTACAAACTCGGCCAGCGGTTAGGCGGCGCGGAGGCAATCGGCCCGGTGGTGCAGGGATTGCGCAAGCCGGCCTTCGACCTTTCCCGCGGGTGCAGCGTTGACGACATCGTGAATGTTGCGGCGATCAATGCCGTGGTCGGAACTGTGTGAAGTTGAATTAATTGACTGAACCTTGAAGTACGTTTGTCTGGTTTGTACTTTGAATTGTCATTAACAGGAGGGGAGATATGAAGGGAATACAGTTATTGTTGGTTGCGTGGATTGTTCTTTTGCAACTTAGTTGCGCCGACAAAGCAGTCACGTCGAAAGAGCCCGAACAGATTTTGCATGATTGTTCCGATCCGCCCGTTGTACGTACGGGCGAAGCGACGTACTACACGTGGGCAAACGGCGGCGGCAATTGCATGTTCGACCCGACGCCGAACGACTTGATGGTGGCGGCAATGAATCACGTTGATTATGCAGGTTCGGGCGTTTGCGGTTCGAGCGTGAGAATAACAGGTCCAAACGGCGAAGTAACAGTCCGCATTGTGGATCAGTGCGGGGATTGTCCTGTCGGCAACATTGACTTAAGCCCGGCAGCATTCTCGCGCATCGCCGATATTTCGCTTGGGCGCGTGCCGATCACATGGCGCTTCGTCCCGACCGCTGTTCAGGGAAACATCATCTACCATTTCAAAGATGGCAGCAATCAATGGTGGACAGCGGTGCAAATCCGCAACCATCGCTATCCGATCGCGCGGGTTGAGTACAGAACGCAGCAGGGAACGTTCACGTCGGTGAACCGGACAGACTACAACTATTTCGTTGAACCGGGCGGAATGGGTCCGGGGCCGTACACGTTTCGTGTAACCGACATCTACGGTCATGTGTTGGTAGATAGCAATGTTGTACAACGCGAAAATCAGAACGTGGCGGGAAGGGGGCAGTTTCCGTTGTGTAATTAGTACTGACTGTAGTTCATAAGCCACAGAGGCACCGAGACACGGAGCCTTCTCAGGAGTTTCCGTTGCTTGCGACTCTGTGGCAAACAATTGTTGATGTAAGTGAGGGAGAACGAAGATGAAGGAATCGGCAAGAGTGATGATGACGGCAATGAAGGTTGCGGCAGTTCTTTTTCTGATTGTGATTTCCGGTTGTACCGACGCAACAGACGCGGTGAAGCCGCAAACGGCCGTCGAGGATGATGTGAATCAAGAAGTCTTCATTGAGGCGGGCGATTCTCTTGCTTTGATTGATGCGTTGGGGAGAAGATGTGACACGCCGTTGCGGACGGGCTTCGCTACATACTACATAGAAGCGAACGGCGGCGGCAATTGCCTGTTCGACCCTACCCCGAACGATTTGCTGGTTGGCGCAATGAACTCGATTGATTACGCCAACTCGGATATCTGCGGCGCAACGGTTATGGTGTGGGGCCCGAAGGGCAGTGTGGCAGTGCGCATCGTTGACCAGTGCGGCGGGTGTTCGGAAGGTTCCATTGATTTGAGTCCGCTCGCGTTCTCACGCATTGCCGATCTTCCGCAAGGTATTGTGCCTATCAAATGGAAACTAATTGCCGCGCGGGTACAGGGAAATATTCTCTACCATTTTAAAGACGGCAGCAACCAGTGGTGGACTGCGGTACAAGTTCGCAATCACCGCTACCCGATAGCGCGGCTGGAATATTTCTCCGGCGGGAGTTGGATAAACGTGCAGCGGCTCAGTTACAACTATTTTGTCGAATCAAACGGGATGGGCCCCGGTCCGTACACATTCCGCGTTACCGATCTGTTCGGCCACGTTCTGGTGGATAACGGCATTCCGCATATCGAAAACGGAAGCGTTCCGGGTGCACGACAATTTCCGTTGTGCACTGTTGTGAAGGAGTTCTGAGAAATACAAGTTCCCGAAAAACAATCATCCGAAAATCCGGATACACTATGCGATCAGTAGACTGCTGGGCTGTGTTGTGTGCTTGCATGACGGCCATTCTGCTCACTTCATGTGCTTCACAATCTGTGTACATGCAAAATCTCACCTCCGACGGCACGATGGTCAAGCCGCCTCTGTTCATGACAGACGATACGAAAGAGGGTGATGTCCGGGTTGTTCCGAAGGTGTCTGTCGCGGCACGTCAGACTCTCGTCGGCAGGGCACACGAACATTCCAACGTTAACGACAGCGGCGTGTTTCAGGTGGATACAGTAATGCAGAACGGCACAACGCAATACTTCGAGAGGGCGGGCGTGAACAAGAATTCTTTTCAGGGGAGGAATTTCCGCTGGGAGCCGCCGAGGGTAACAGCGTCGGTGGATTTCGAGTACTTTGTGACGAAGACATTTTCCGTAGTTGCGGGGGCGAATTACTCATCGGGCAGTTCGCGGAGTTTCCTCGGCGCGGCGGGGGGAGTCGGCTTTTCGTTCGAAAGCAAGAATCTCGGCTTGCGTATCGATCTCGGCGCGCATTGGAGTTCGGTTGCGTACACCGTTGATTACGTCGTCGCGACGAAACTGTTCGGCGAGTCGGATCAGCGGGTTGAGTTTTTCCGCGAGTCGGGGAAATCATCCTACCTGAATTCGTACGGCGCCTTCACGCTCAACACAAAATTCAAGTCGTCGCCGATTCAGGGATTTCTGCAGCTCGGCATCAACCGTCAGACGCTGGTTGAGATCGAGCGGCGGACATCGTTCGTCGGCAACTCGGTTGTGCTGCAATCTGCATCGTTCTTTATTGTGACGCCGGGGGTATTTTTCAACGTTGCGCCAGGGACAAGAATCGTTGCCGGGATACATTTGGCCGATGAGACCGAGTTGCTTGAAGCCGATCCCGGAGTGTTGCTCTCGCCGTTTCTGCAAATAGAAATCGGGCTTTGACCCGTTCTATGCGCGAACCTGTCGAACCAGCCACGCAACACCCAAAACGGCTGATGCAACGGCCACCGCAGTGGGCGAAGTGGGAAAGTCGAGCTTGAACGCAAGAAACAACCCGACGATTGGTGAGAGCATCCCAAGAAGAACTGCAGTAAGAAAAATCCACTTTACCCGCTTTGCAATCAACATTGCGGCAACCGGCGGAACAACAAGAAAGCCGAAGACAAACACATCTCCCACCATGTGTGTCGCCACCGAAATGACAACGGCGGCGATAATGTAGAATAGCATTTCCCAGAGGCCTGTGTTGTATCCCTGCGTGCCCGCCGTCTCCGCATCAAATGAGATGTACGAGAATTCTTTGAAGAAGAGAAGATGGACCGCCATCGTCACAACAAACACTCCTGCCATCAGATAGAACAACTCCGGCGTGACAAAAAGAATATCGCCGCGCAGAAGGTTTTCAATCTCCGAAGCTTCAACCTTCGGCGCTTTCTGCATAACGAGAATGCGTGCTGCAATCGAAAACACAAACACGAAGCCGAGAACGGCGTCCTTCGGGATGTGTTTTCCCGTGAGGAGTGTTGAGAGGATGATGACAGATGCAATCGTTACTACAAGCGACCCGATCGTGTGGGGGAGGGCGAACACCGGGAGAAACGTCAGAGCGAGACCCAGCACCGACACTTGTGTCAGAACAGCTCCCAAAAACACGACACGCTTTGCGACGATATACACCCCGAGGAACGCGCAGAGCGTCCCGACAAGCATGCTGCCGTACAGGGCATACGGAAACTCCCTGACAACGGTCAGGACAATGTCATGCGTTTCCATTGTCTCCCCCCGCGCGAATTATCTTGGCTCCACCCACGTTCGAGACAGTTACCGGCATTTCGTACAATGCAGAGAGGTTTTCCGCGGTAAGAATTTCGTCGACATCTCCCACCTGAAAAGCCGACCGCTCGACGAGCGCGATGCGCTTCACGTAGTTCGCAACATCATCCAATAGATGACTGACCATCAGCACCGTGAGCTTGTCGTGCTCATGCAAGTGGCGGACAAGCTGGAGAATGGAAAGTCGTGACGAGAGATCCATGCCGTTCGTCGGCTCGTCGAGAATGAGAACCTCCGGCTCGGAAGCAAGCGCACGGGCGATAAGCGTGCGCTGCTTCTGTCCGCCGGAAAGATCTTTGAACGCAACATGCTTCAGCTCGCTGATATCGACATGCTGAAGACTTTCATGCACAATTCTTCTATCATGTTGCGAAACCGATTTCAGCAAACCAACCTGACGGTAACGTCCCATCGCAACCACTTCTTCCACAGTGTATGGCATGACATAGTCTACCGTATCGCGTTGCGGCACGTAGCCAAACCGGACGGGCTTCCCGTTGTTGTTCCGGACAATAACTTCCCCACTCATCGGCTTCAGTGTTCCGAGTATTGCGCGCAAGAGTGTTGTTTTGCCCGCCCCGTTCGGTCCAACAAGCCCGAAGAAATCGCCGTCGAGAATCGAGAACGATATGTCCTTCAGAACAATCTTCGGACCGTAACCCAGCGTCGCATTGCGAAATTGAATCAGTGGTTGCATTGCAGGTCCTTATTTCAATGCCTCAACGAGTGTACGAATATTGTAGTCCATCATCGAAATGTAATCCCTCGCTTCATCAACTCCTCCCACGGAAGTCGGAAGCCGGAGCACCGTGGCCGAGGTTGAGCGCGCAATTTGCTGCGGGGCGCTTGCATCATAGAACGGCTCGACAACAATCGCCTTGATGTTTCCCGCCCTCACTTTTTGGATGAGTTGCGCCGTGTGGCCTGGCGACGGCTGTATGCCGGGCTTCGGCTCAACCTGATCAACGACGTCGAGGCCCAACCAAGCTGCAAAATACGACCAGCTTTTGTGAAAGGTGATGAGTTTTGCGCCTTTGAGCGGCCTCATCGCGTCTTCCCACTCCGTAATCTTCGTATCAAGCTTTTTCAGAAATGCCTCAGCGTTTGTGCGAAAGAACTGCTCATCGGCGGGAGAGGATTTGATGAGAGACGCGACGATCTCGTTGACGATGGCTCGAATATTTCGCGGATCAAGCCAGTAATGCGGATTACCGTACCGATGAACATCTCCCTGGCTTGCGTCAACTTTGTCGGGCACTTCCAGCTTGTGGATGGATTTTGAAAGATTGACAACGTCGAGGCGGGCATTGCGTGAGCCGTCAATAATCTGCGGGGCCCACATCTCCAACTCCATTCCAATCATGAGAAACACGTCGGCCGATTTCAGCTTCATCATGTAGCTCGGTTTCACTTCCACAAAATGCGGGTTCTGATCTCCGCGAACGATGTGATCAACCGTAACTTTGTCGCCTCCAATCTGCCGGGCAAAATCGGCAAGATCGGGAAGCGTGGTGACGACGCGGACTGTTGCGTGTGCGACAATCGGCAGGGTCATCATAGCAAGAACTGCAAGTATCTTCTTCATGTTCATAGTCCTTTCACTGTTAGAAGGGATGCGCTTTATGCGGACCCAGCGAGAACAGCACCTGTAATGCAATCGAGTTTACCGACTGACTTACTCCGGCAATGTCCGTTCTGGTGTTTTGATACTGCAAACGAAGGCCCAGTGTTTCTTCAACAGGATAGTAACCGAAGAACACGGCGATAGCCCGCGCTTTGTCATCATCGTCGTATGGTGATTGGCTCCAATCGAAGCGGGCACCGACGCTGTACGTTTTCAAGAACTGATAGTCGGCAAAGATGTACATGCCGGACGTTTTAATACTGCGTCGTTCCGGATTGCCGGCATCATCAACAAACTGGTTGAACTCGCGGTCTTGACGGCCTTTTCTGGTGTTGAACAGATATTCTCCCTGCAGCGTGAGCGACGTGTACATGTCGGGTTTATACTTGTATTTGAAATCGAAATTCCAATACCAGAACCGGTCGCGGTTGTACGGATCGTGAATGCCGGTGTACATGCTGATGCCGGTTTCAAGATCGCTGTAATCGGTCAGCGTGAAGAAACTCATCACGCGTCCCGACGTTGCATAGGTCGGCTTGGCTTCAGTGGTATCCTCAATTCCGGTCGCTTCGCCGATCGATGTTCCTCTGAGCAGATCGAAGGTGAGTTTAGTGTAGATGTTGCCGGTAGGAAGCAATGTGCTGACCGACAGGCCGAGATCGTTCAGTCCCTCGTCTCCGAAGAACCGTTCCTGCGAGATCGGTTGCGTCACAAATGCCCATTGATGTGGATGCATCATGTTGATCTTGCCAAAGTCAACCCGGTACTTTCCCAGCCGTACGTTCAGGTCAAGCGGCAAGCCGCGGAATACCGTTGCGTATGCTTCTTCCAGACCGAAATCAACATGATCACCGTCGTGGCCGTGCATTGTCAGCACGACATCCGCCCTCGAAAAAGGGTTGAGATATGACGAGAAGACAATTTCAAGTTCTTGAAATTGGAAATCGGGGCGGCTGAATTCGCGAACGCCGTCTGCCAAGCGTTCTCCATCATGTGAATCAATGATGAAACGCGGGATAACACTGATATCGGGATTAAGAGATGTTTGAGCATTGCCGGAAACGAACACAAGCGCGAGCAATGCCCCTGCACAAATTGCATGACGAAGCATAAAATCCTCCTTATTGGATTACTTACGATAATTGGAAGCGTAAAAGAACAGGAGAAGTTATGCGAAAGGCGGGCCGCGCTTGCCGGAATAAACTACATCTGTTTCAACTGTTTGCCCGGTATGCGAAGGGAATACGGCAATGGAAACAACGGCAGCATCAAATGTGAATGAGCGGCTGACATCAGCGGAAAAACGTTGCGCAAACTGTGAGCAGGCAAGGCAATGACGCGCCTGATCGAGCGGGACGTGAATTTCCCTGGCGCCGCAGTCGTGGCTGGAGAGAACCGGCTTCGAATGCAGCGGCAGGGTTGCGTGATCGTGGTGGGCCAGATCGACCAGCGTGTTGCCGAGGAGATACCCTAGAACTGCAAAAACGGAGAACGTATGTCGTAAGAACAATGTCATTGCGTGTAAAATATATGCGAAGCGGGGGCGAGAAACAAGCAGCGCCTACAGCCGTATCTTCACTCCACCGTTCACCACAAAACCGTCCACGGGGGCAAAGAGGTCGTTGAAAATCGGATTCGTGATTGTGCCTGTGTAAATGCTGCCGTATCGTGTCAGACACACAAATGGTTCGATCTGAGCTATCATGGGCAGGGGCTCAGTCCCTACTCGGTTTTTGCTGTCTTCCGCCTTGACTCAATCATGCTGTATATCAACGGCAGCGCAAACATTGTCAACAATGTTGACGTTATCAACCCCCCTATGACAACCGTTGCCAACGGTCGCTGCACTTCAGCACCAGTCCCATGAGAAAGTGCCATGGGAATGAAACCGAGGCTTGCAACGAGTGCGGTCATTAGCACGGGACGTAACCGGTCTGATGCGCCTTTGATGACTGCAAACATCAGCTCGTGACCTTCCTTCAGAAGTTGGTTGATGTGGGAGATCATCACCACGCCATTGAGGACTGCGACTCCAAACAGTGCGATGAATCCGATCGAAGCAGACACACTCAGGGGAAGGTCACGGATGAACAGGGCTACCACTCCTCCGCATAACGCAAAGGGGAGATTCAGCAAGATGAGAAGCGAGTGGCGCAAGTTTCCGAAGGTCGTAAACAACAGGACAAAGATGATGAAAATGGACAATGGGACAACAACCAGCAGGCGTTGTGTGGCACTCTCTTGATGCTCGAATTGACCGCCCCAGGTAATGTAGTACCCGGCAGGCAAGCTCACTGAGCGCTCAATACGCTGCTTTGCTTCTGCGACAAAAGTCCCGATGTCGGTTCCACGAACATTGCATTCGACGACTATCCTTCGCTGCCCGAACTCACGGCTCACCTGCACCGGCCCTTCCTCAGCAACGATGTGGGCGACTTGTTTCAAGGGTATTGTTCCACCGCTCGGCAAGCTGACAAGGGTATTCTCGATACCCTGGATGTCTCCTCGAACACTCTCAGGATAACGGACAAGCACCCCATATCTTGCCTGGCCTTCGATGACTTCTGTGGCAATCTTCCCGCCGATAGCGGTCTCAATGACACGCTGAACATCGGCGACATTCAGGGCGTAGCGTGCGATGGCGGCACGGTCAACATAGATGTTCAGATATGTTTGTCCTGCAACCTGCTCAGTCGATACATCGGCTGCTCCGGGAACGGTACGAACGATGTCGGCGATCTGATCCGCCTTCTCTTTGAGGATTGTGAGATCGTCCCCGAAAAGCTTGATGGCAATATCAGACTTAACTCCGGAGACAAGCTCGTCAACACGCATGGCGATTGGCTGTGTGACATTGTAGTTCACGCCCGGAATGTGCTCCAGTTCTTTGACCATCTTATTCACAAGCTCTTCTTTGGTTTTCGCGGTCTTCCATTCCGATTTGGGTTTGAGGGTCACATAAATGTCGCTCAGGTTTACTCCCATGGGATCCGTGGCTATGTCTGGACGACCCAAACGACCTACCACGAATTCCACTTCCGGAAACTGCATAATGATCTGCTGGATCTTCTTCTCCATCTCAATGGATTCTGTCAGCGAGATGCTCGGCATGCGGATCGGCTGAATGAGAATGGAACCTTCATCTAACTCGGGAATGAACTCTGTCCCGAGGCTCGGAACCAAAGCAAACGAGCCAACAAGAACCGCAAGGGCAATAGTGAATGTGATTGTTTTACGCCTGACCGCTCTTTCGAGCAACGGCGTGTAAACCAAACGAATCCAGTGAATCAGCCTCGGTTCCTTGTGCGTTTTCTTTTCTCGCAACAGCAGACTGCTGACAACGGGAACGAATGTCAGCGTAAGTAACAGCGAGCCTATCAATGCAAGCCCCACCGTCAACGCCATCGGCTTGAACATCTTTCCTTCGATGCCCTCCAGCGTTAGAATGGGGATGTACACCGCTATAATGATGAGAATGCCAAAGAGTATTGGGCGCCCCACTTCTTTTGCTGCGCTGGAGATCAATTGCAGTTTGGTCTCGTCGGCTTCCTTGTGTGTCAGTCTGCGAGTGAAGTTCTCCACCATCACCACAGAGCCGTCAACGATCATCCCAAAGTCAATTGCGCCAAGGCTCATCAGGTTGGCTGTCAATCCAAGCCATTCCATCCCGATAAATGCAAACAGCATCGAAAGCGGGATCGTTGATGCAACGATAAGAGCCGCCCGGATGTCTCCAAGGAAAAGGACCAATACAGCAATGACTAGCAGTCCGCCTTCGACGAGATTCGTGCGAACGGTGGTGATGGTCTTCTGGACGAGATCAGTCTGGTCGTAGTACGGATGAATCTTCACGTGCGGTGGAAGGGCCTTGTTGATCTCCTCGACTTTTGCCTTGACACGCTGAATGACCTTCTGACTGTTCTCCCCTCTGAGCATCATTACAATGGCAGCACTCACCTCGCCACGACCCTGCATGACAACTGCTCCCTGCCGGTTTTCAGGTCCGATTGTCACCCGTGCAACGTTCCTGATGTATATAGGGGTGCCATGATCGTTCTTGACAACAATGTTCTCGAAGTCCTGCTCTTTGCTTGCAAGACCAATCCCCCGAATAATGTATTGCTCTGAGGCATGTTCGAGGTAGTTGCCGCCTGCGACGGAATTGCTTTTCTCCACAGCCTCAAACACCTCGTCGAGAGTAAGGTTGTAGCTCAACAGCTTGTTGGGATCCACGATGATATGATACTGCTTCACAAGTCCGCCGAAGCTGTTCACTTCCGTTACGCCGGGCACTGTGCGCAGTTGTGGCTTGATGATCCAGTCCTGGATTGAGCGAAGTCCCATGAGGTCAAGACTATCGCTTTCAAGGAAGTACTGATAGATTTCTCCCATCCCCGAAGCGATTGGCCCCATCTCCGGTTCGGGAACCGTCGGCGGGAGAGACTGCCTTGCTTTCTGGAGTCGTTCAAGAACAAGTTGCCGAGCGAAATAGATATCCACGCCATCTTCAAACACAACCGTTATCACGCTCAACCCATACTTGGAAATTGACCTGACTTCGGTGAGGCGAGGAAGGCCGTTCATTGCCACCTCGATGGGGAAGGTGACAAGCTTCTCCACCTCGACGGGGGAAAGCCCGTGTGCTTCGGCAATGATTTGCACTTGAACATTCGTCACATCGGGGAACGCATCAATGGGAATGTTGTTCAGCGAATACAACCCGAGAGCGGCAAGCAGGATTGTCATTGCAGCAACGAGCAAGCGCTGCTTGAGAGCAAAGTCTATTATTCGATCAATCATTTGATTCTCCGACGACTAATGTTCTTCACCAAACGTTTCCTTGGCAAGCTCCGACTTGAGGAAGAAGCCGCCTTTGACAACAATTCTCTCTCCCACAAGCAAGCCGTCAAGAACCTCGGCAAACTCTCTTGTCTCAACTCCGGTGCGAACATCCCGGCGTTCAAATGTTGTATCATTCAGAGCGATGAAGACAAAATGCTTCTCGGTTTCTCCGAGAAGTGCGCTTGCCGGAATCTTGATCGTCTCTTTCCCGAATTGGGTCTGGACGTTTACCGTGCAGAACATCTCCGGCTTGAGTCTCCCGCGCTTGTTTGGAACGTCGACTCGTGCCTTTACGGTTCGGGTTCTCTCGTCCAGCACATTGTAGATTGTTGAGATCGACCCCGGGAAGGAATCGGGATATGCAGCGACGATCACAAATGCTTTCATTCCTGCACGCACAAGGGGGAGGTCCTTCTCATAGAGGTCGGCAAGTACCCACAGTGTCGAAAGGTCTGCAAGCTCAAAAAGCTCAGTGCCAACTTGCACATAGGCGCCACGACGAACATTGCTCTTGATGATGGTTCCTGCGAAGGGTGCTCGAATGTGAAGATGTGATTGAGGAACCCGGTTGACTTCCAGGTCATCCACCTCTGCATCGCTCAAACCGATGACGATAAGTTTTTGCTTTGCTGACTCGTAGA
>JAANMV010000120.1_pt1 | contig 88622 bp, 70 predicted proteins | sample 7279661 | NCBI WGS metagenome assembly JAANMV01 (sample SAMN14094540, study PRJNA606508) | bioreactor metagenome | isolation source: A lab-scale SPAN reactor treating ammonium-rich wastewater day 121 | place: Ireland: Galway | collected 2017-05-16 | reverse complement strand
GCTGGCTCGGGCTGGCGACCTTCGCGCTGTACGTGATCCTGCAGGCCTGGCGGTGGCGGACGGGGGCCGGGAAGGCGATGTTGATCGCCATGCTGATCGTCGCCGGGGTCGGGACCATCGTCGCCGCGCTGCGCGCCGAACGGCGCGCGGCGGAGTGACCCCCGCCCGCTCGCGCCTGTTCAGGTTGGGGACAACCAGAACTTAACATCGCCATATCGGCGGATGCCTATGCTATAGGTAATAGCGTGCCGGGGCGGGTTCGTGCCAGTTCCCGTGCGCCGACTTAGCAAGGAGCTCCGCATGAAGCGACAACGCGGTTTCACCCCGCATGAACGACGCGCGTTCACGCTGATTGAGCTGCTGGTGGTGATCGCCATCATCGCCATTCTGGCCGCGATTCTGTTCCCGGTGTTCGCCAAGGCGCGCGAGAAGGCGCGCCAGTCGTCGTGCAACAGCAACAACAAGCAGATCGCCATCGCGGCGCTGCAGTACGCCCAGGACTACGACGAGCGCACCTGCCCGTCGTACGACGCGGCGGCGGTCAGCAGCATCTGGAACCAGAAGCTGCAGCCGTACATGAAGAGCACGCAGGCGCTGCAGTGCCCCAGCTCGGCGCGGGTCGGCACCGGCACCGCCTCGGCCTACGGCTGGAATTACAGCTATCTGACCTACACCTTCGGCGGCGCGTCCGGCTATGGCAAGGGCGGCATCGCTCTGGCCAACATCACCGCCCCGGCGGAGACCATCAACGCCGGCGACAGCGAGGCCAACACCCTCGGCTACGTGATCGCCTACAGCGGCGGCTACGCGCCGACCGGGATCCACAACGAGGGCAGCAACTTCTGCTTCTGCGACGGCCACGCCAAGTGGCTGTCCAAGAGCGATTCCACCGGCACCAGCGCGGCCTACACGAAGTACTGGCAATCCGAGCGGTAGGCCGCGCGGCCCGCTGTCGGGATTGACATCGCCCTCCCGCGGCGCGTACAATCGCGCCGGATGCGAATCACGCCGCGGCCCTCGGGCCGCGGCGTCGGCATGCAAGGGAGGACTACATGAAACGACGCGGAGGCTTCACCCTCATCGAACTGCTGGTGGTGATCGCGATCATCGCCATCCTGGCGGCGATTCTGTTCCCGGTGTTTGCCAAGGCGCGGGAGAAGGCTCGCCAGTCGTCGTGCAACGCCAACAACAAGCAGATCTCCATCGCCGCGTTGCAGTACGCTCAGGACTACGATGAGCGGACCTGCCCGTCGACAGATTCCAGCGCGGTGGCCGGCATCTGGAACCAGAAGCTGCAGCCGTACATGAAGAGCGAGCAAGCACTGCAATGCCCCAGCTCGCAACGGCCCGGCACCGGGACAGGCTCGGCCTACGGCTGGAACTTCCGCTACTTGACCTATACCTTCGGCGGGGCGACCGGGTACGGCAAGGGCGGCATCGCCCTGGCCAACATCACCGCCCCGGCCGAGACCATCAACGCCGGCGACAGTGAGAAGAACACCCTCGGCTACGTGCTCGACTACACCGGCGGCTACCTGCCGACGGGGATCCACAACGACGGGTCCAACTTCTGTTTCTGCGACGGCCACGCCAAGTGGCTGGCCAAGAGCGACTATGAGGGGACCCAGGCGCTGAGCCGGCTCTGGTATTCCGAGCGGTAGCCGGCAGTGCCGACAGGAGGGCGCGGACCGGCGGCGAAGCGCCGGCCGGTAGATGAATCGTGACTCCTGAGACCGCCGCGTTGCTCCTCAACGAAGCCGACCACGTCGCCGTCTGCCGCCGCAAGCTGGCCGCCGGCGACGTGGTCTGGCCCGGACTGACCGCCAGCGAACCCATCGGCCGCGGCCACAAGATCTGTGTCCGGCCTGTCGAGGCCGGGCAGCCGGTGCGCAAGTACGGGCAGACCATCGGCTTCGCGACCCGGGACATCGGGCCGGGCGAGTGGGTCCACACCCACAACTTGGGCTATGGCGAAGGCCGCCTGGCCCTGGACTACGCCGTGGGCAGCGAGGTCAGGCCGGTCGAGGTCCTCCCGGAACCCGAGCGGGCGACCTTCCCCGGCTATCTGCGCGCCGACGGCCGGGTCGGCACCCGCAACTATCTGGCGGTGGTTTCGACGGTCAACTGCGCCTCGGCCGTGGCCGCCGCCATCGCCCGGCGATTCGAGGGCGCCGAGCGTGACTGGCCCGACTTCGACGGGGTCATCCCGGTGATCCACAAGGGCGGCTGCGGCGGCCGGCCCGGTTCCGAGCTGCGCCTGCTCCAGCGCACCCTGGCCGGCTTCGCCAAACACCCCAACGTCGGCGCCTACGTCCTGGTCGGGCTGGGCTGCGAGGGCAACCAGCTCGCCGACTTCATCGAGAGCGAGGGTCTGGTGCGGCTCGAGGTCGGCGACCGGCCGCGACCACCGGCGATCCTGATGCAGTCGATCGGCGGCACCCAGGCGGCCATCGAGGCCGGCGTGGCGGCGGTGCGGGAGCTGCTCCCCAGAGTCGCCGAGGCGCGTCGGACCCGGCAGCCGGTGGCCAAGCTGATGGTCGCCCTGGAGTGCGGCGGCAGCGATCCGCTGAGCGGCCTGACGGCCAACCCGGCGGTCGGCGCCTGCGCCGACCTGCTCGTCCGGCACGGCGGGACCGCGGTCTTGGCCGAGACGCCGGAGATCTACGGCGCCGAGCACCTGCTCACCCGCCGCGCCGCGCGGCCCGAGGCGGCCGAGGAGCTGCTCCGCCGGATTGAGTGGTGGCGCGAACACACCTCCCGCCATGGCTGGACCATCGACAACAACCCCTCGCCGGGCAACCGCGCCGCCGGGCTGACGACCATCTTCGAGAAGAGCCTGGGCGCCGTGGCCAAGTCCGGCAGCACCCCGCTCCAGGCCGTGGTCGGGTACGCCGAATCGTGCGCCGTTCCCGGCCTGATCCACATGGACACGCCCGGCTACGACCCGGTGGCCACCACCGGACAGGTGGCCGGCGGCTGCCAACTGGTCTTGTTCACCACCGGGCTGGGGAGCTGTTTCGGGTTCAAGCCCGCGCCGGTGCTCAAGATCGCCTCGGGCACGCCGCTCTACGAGCGGATGCGCGACGACATGGACCTCAACGCCGGGACCATCTTCGACGGGCAGGAGACGGTGCCCCAGGTCGGCGCGCGGATCTTCGACCGGCTGCTGGCCCTGGCCGCCGGCGAGCCCAGCCGGAGCGAGGAGCAGGGGCTGGGGATCGAGGAGTTCAACCCCTGGATCCTCGGGTGTACCATGTAGCCGACGCCCCGGAGTGACGATGCCGCCGGCCGCCGCGCTGATCTTCGACATGGACGGGCTGCTCATCGACACCGAGCTGCTCTACCTCAAGGCCACCCAGACCGTGGTCGCGCCGTTCGGGCACACCGTCCGCCTGTCGGATTACGCCGAGTGGATCGGTCGTGACGTAAGCTACGCCGACTTCCAGGCGGTGTTCCCCTGCCCCTACGGCGAACAGGAGCTGTGGCAGCGGCTGCGCGACGAGTTCCACCGCCTGTGCGCCACCGAGTTGGCGGTCCGCCCCGGCGTGGTCGAGTTCCTGACCGGCGTCGCCGCCGAGTACCCCAAGGCGGTCGCCTCGTCCACCCGCCGCGCGGTGATCGACCGGCACCTGGCCCAGGTCGGCCTGCTCGACCATTTCCCCATCCGGGTCTCGGCCAAGGACGTCCCGCGCGGCAAGCCGGCGCCGGACGTGTTCCTGGAGACCGCCCGGCAACTGGCCGTGGACCCGGCCCGCTGCGTGGTCTTCGAGGATTCCCCCCACGGCGTCCGCGGCGCCCGCGACGCCGGGATGCGCGCGGTGGCGGTACCGACCGAGCACACCGGCCACCTCGACTTCACCCACGCCGACCGGGTGGTCGGCTGCCTGACGGAGATCAGCCAAGCGTGGTTGCGGGACGCGGGATGAGGCCACAGTGCAGCGGACCTACGACAGCAATGCCGCCACATCCTCCCTGAGCTCTGGAAGTTGGCCCTGAATGATCTGCCACACAGCTTCATGAGCCACCTGGTCGTAGCGGTGTGCGAGGACATTTCGGAAAGCAATGATCCGAGGTAGATCACGGATCTGTCCGGCACTGTCTGGGTCGAGCACGCTGAGCCGCCTCAACGCCTCTCCGATGATCTCGAATTGCCGTTCGACCGCCGACCTGAGGAAGGCGTTGCCAGCATAGTCGGCGTAGGTGTGTCCGGCGACGAATGTCTCGATCAACTCCACGGCCTCACGGACATCGAACAGAAGCGCCTTCGCCTCAAGCCGCATACAGCAGCCTCCGCGTGGCTTCCACTGCTTGGAGAAAGTACGGATTGCGGACCGCCCGCAGTTCCACCAGATCGACGTCGCGGCCGAACAGATGGGCTAGGTCCTCCTTGAGACCAAAGTACCGATCCGCGTGATCGGTCACCGACGGTTGATCGAATTGCACCAGGAAGTCGAGATCGCTGCGGTCCGGCTCAAACCGGTCGGTGGCGGCCGAGCCGAACAGATCGAGACGGCTGACGCGGTAACGTCGGCACAGATCCTCGATCTCCGTCCGTCGTGACTCGACCAGATCAGTCATCGCCGCTCCCTCGGGATGATCTTACCCGGTTCCGTGCCCCGGCATCAAGCCGGCGACCAATCCTTGATCGCTCGCGCCATGGCCAGGTAATTCTCTGGCGGGAGGTAGTCCTGCGGGCTGGTGTTGCAGCCGGCGGCGTAGCGGCCCTTGCCCATCCCGGCGGTGAGCATGGCCCGGGTGGCGGCGGTCACTTCGTCCACCGTGGCGGTGTGCATGAAGACCACGTCCATGTTGCCGCAGAGCACGATGTCGTCGCCGAACCGGTGGACCAGGTCGGCCAGGTCGTTGGCCTGCGCCTCGCAGCCGTGAACCGCGGCGATGCCCAGGTCGAGCAGCAGCGGGATGACTTCGTCCAGCTTGCCGTCGGTGTGGAAGGCCAGCGGGATGCCCAGCTCCCGCAGCCGCTCGGCATTGGGCCGGGTCGGTTCGAAGCAGAACGCGCGCATCATCTCCGGGCGGAGCATGGTCCCGGTCTTGTAGGCGCAGTCACCGTCGTAGAGGATGAAGTCGGGCCGAACCCGGGCGACGACCTCCTCGATGGCCCGGGCGTTGCGCGCCTCGACCCACTGCATCGCCTGGTGGACGAACTCCGGCCGGTCGTAGCAGCAGACCGCGAAGTGCTCCAGCCCCATCGACGTCGCCACGGCGTGGAAGCACCAGGGCAAGGTGGCCCAGCACAGCCGGCCCGCCTGACGCGCTGCCTCGCGCGGCGGCAGCAGCTTCTCCACCTGTGCCGCCCAGTCCGGCTCCGGCCGCTCGGCGAGCTGGGCAGGCTCGCGCAACAGGCCGCCGCCGTAGTACACCCCGGTGGCCTCGATCCGCGGCACCGGCTTGGTGAAATGGACGTTGCACCCGACGCCGGGCAGCTTGACGGCCGCCCAGTCCAGCTCCTCGGCAGCGGCCAGGAGGTCGCCGCCGTAGCGCTCCTGGAGCATCCTGCCCATGGCGAACCAAGGCTCCCAGAACGGCGGGCGGTCGACCCGCTCCCCCCGCAGCAGCGCCGCCAGCCGCGCCGACGAATCCTGCATCTCAGCCGCCTTTCGGGTACCCGGTGAGCTCCAGCGATGACAGCCGTCCGCCGGCCTCGAGCTCGATTCGCAGCCACTTGCGGTCCGCCGGCACCGTGAACGGCCCGCCGTTCTCCGGCTTCGGCAACGGCTCCCAGGCCTTGCCGTCGGCCGACACCGAGGCGCCGCTCACGCCCTTGCCCGCCGTGGTCAGGGCGATGCCCATGCCGCCGCGCCGGGCTCCCGCCACCTGATCGAGATCGAGCGTGACGGTGCCGCCCTTGTCCCCCGCCACCACCGAGTGATCCCAGCCCATCGAGAACTGGCCGCGGTCCACCCGCCGCTCGGCGTTCTCCAGCCGGCACGGGGTGGCGGCGACGGCGAAGTCCTCGGCGAACAGCCGCACGCACCAAGTGCCCTCGCGCGGCGTCAAGCGGACGATCGTCCCGTCGCCGGGCGGCAGCGAGACGGTCAAGCTGACGCCGTCTTCGGCCAGTTCGGCGCCCAGGCCCTCGCCGGTCCAGAGCGACGCCACCTCGCGGCAGGCGAGCCACAGCGTGACCTGACCGCGCACCGCGTGATCGGTGTCGTCGTTGACCACCGCCAGCAGCGGCTCGCCGCTGGCCGGGTCACGCCAGGAGCGGACCACCAACGGCGGCGGCGCCCAGGCCAGCTCGGCCGGCGCCGGCTCGAGTCGCGCCAGCCGGCCCGCTTCGGCGGCGATCCGGCCGTAGGCCTCTCCCATGGCGATCATCTGCGGCGTCGGGCTGCCGTCCCGGTGGAGCAGCCCGGCCCCGCCGCCGGTGGAGGTCTCGACCTCGACCCGCGGCCAGTCGTCGAGGATCCTGACCGGCTTGAACGGATCCCCGGACTTCCGCTCGTTGGCGGGCGGGAAGAGGACGTAGAAGAACAGCCCCTTGGCGCCCTCGGCCACCGCCGACCAGATCTGCCAGCGGGTCTCGCCGACCGTCGGCTGCCGCCAGTGGAGGTAGGCGCCGGGCTCGGCGACCATGTTCCCCTCGGCGTCGTAGTGCCACGGGCCCCACACGTCGCCGAACACCTGCGGCATGATCCACGGCACCTTGCCGGTCTGCCGGGCCCAGGCGATGACCTTGCGCGTGCCGTAGCGGTAGTAGGCCCGCGACCAGTCCGGGCGGTTCGGGCCGTTGGGCGACCGGTCGGCGAAGAACGGGTAGAGATCGGTGCAGAGAACCGACAGGCCGGTCCGCAGCGCCGCCGCCTCGGTCTGGCTGTTCATCGTCACGGTCACCGCCGGCCGCTCCGGATCACTGCGCGCGAAGGCGACCCGGAACGCCTCCATCTGCGCCATCTCGTGGACCCGCGGCTCGTCGATCAGGACGTAGGCGGCCAAGGCCGGGTGCCGGCCGAGCTGCTCGACGGCCTGCGCGGCCATCTTCTCGACCGTGCCCGGATCGCGGGAGTCGCGCGACCAGATTACCTGCGGCGGGGTGAGAATCAGCTTCAGCCCGGCACGCTGCGCGGTGTCGAGCAACCTGAGCCAGTGCTGATTGCTGCCGTTGACCCCCCAGGCCAGGTTGCAGTGGAACTCCTCGCGCAGCCTGCGCATGAGGGCGGACTGGAACGCCCACTCCTCGGCGCCGGCCTGTCTGGCGACCCAGGGCAGGCGCTCGATAGGCCAGTAGACCCCCAACGGGAATTCCGCCACCGGCGGCGCGGTGACGCTCATCGCCAGCAACAACGCGGCGGTCATGGCGCGCTCCACGGCCGGCTCACCGGCCGCCGCGCCAGTTGGCGGCCGCGGCCCGTCCTCCTGCCTCAAGCCGGGTCGCCGCTGAGCGTCAGCGGCTCGCGACGCGCCGCCGAGCAGGGGCCTCGGTGCCCAACGCCTGGCTCAACAAGTAGGTCACGGTGGCGTTGAGGCTCAGCCCCTCGGCCTCGGCCCGGGCCACGAGCGTGCGGTGCAGGGATTTCGGCAGTCGAACGCTCAACGGCCCACCGAAGCTAACCCCAGGTTCAGCGACCTTGGAGCCCAGCGACTCAGCCAGGGCCAGTTGCCCCGCGACATGGTCGATCAGACACTCGATCGCTGCCGCCGGGGTCTCGCCGTGCCCGATGACAAAACGGAGATCGGGCTCCAAGCAGTGCGCGATCCAGGTGTCGTCCTCGCACGTTACGGCGAGTGGGTACCGGCGGGCACTGGCTCGGTGCTCGTCGGTCACGGCCAGCTCCGCCTCAACGATCGGCATCTTCGCCTGCATGAGCGTCTTCCCACGACCAGACCGCCTCGATGGCGTGCCGGGCCGCACTGACGTAGGCGTGGAGCACTTCGTCCGGCCGACCGTGCGGTGGCGCGACGGAAACCGACACCAGCGCGTCGCGATGATGGCACAGCCAATGGCCATCGCCGGTCCGCTTGCAGACGAACCCCGCCGCCTCCAAGGCGCCCAGCACGTCCTTCAAGCGGACGTTGGACCCGCCCCGCCACAGCTTCCGGAGTCGCTTGTCCTGGCGGCCCACGGCCATGTCCTACACTGCTAGTGTATTCACCAATGGATACGTCGTCAACCCCCCAACCGGACCACCGGAGCACCTCCACTTCCTGCCCGAGGTGGTGGGAACGGTGAGGGACGGACAGTTCGTCGATGGTGGCGAGGGTGTCGTCGAGAGTCATCAGGGGCGAGCGGTCGTCGCGGACGGCGGCGACGAAGTCAGTGATGACGCGTTGGTTGTGGCCGGGGTCGGGCCGCCGTCGCGGTCGCAGCGCTAGTCCCGGTCGCCCGCGGAGCCGATCAGCACGCAGTCCAGCCGCGCCGCCCGGCCAGGCACGCAGGACTGACCGCCGGCCGAGCCAATCCCGGAGCGGAGTCCGGCGATGCGGCATTCCCTTCTGGCCTGCCTCTGTCCGCTGGCGCTGCTGCTGGCCGCGGCGATGTCCGACGCCGCGCCGCGGGCCGCGGTGTGGACCGAGCCGTCGCTGTCCGGCTTGGCGCCGGTGGCCACCGACTTGCTGACCGCTTGGCTGACGTCGGCCGGGGTGGACCCGGCGCCGCTGGCCACCGAGCGGCTGGTCGCGCCCGGCGCGCTCGACCCCGGCACCACCTCGTTGCTGGTCCTGCCCTACGGCGCCGCGTATCCCGCCGCCGGCCGATCCGCCTTGCTCGAATACCTGCGTGGCGGAGGGCAGTACCTGGCCCTCGGCGGGGCCGCCTTCACCGCGCCGCTGTACCGGGTCGGCGACGCCTGGCGGCGCTGGGACGAGCTGGGTGACAAAGTCCGCGAGCTTGGGCCCGAGACCGCCTGGGCGGCCTCGGTCCACGGGCCGGAGGACCAGCCGACCGCCTCCGGCAACGGCACGACGGACCAACCCGTCGCGCTGACCACTGCCGAGCTGCGCGGCTGGTCCTACGCCGCGGCGCGCTTGCCCGCCTTGCCGGACGCCGCCGCCGGTCTGGCCTTCGAAGCCCGCGGAGACGAGCGCACGCCGCTGCTCTGCTTGGAGCTGACCGAGCAGGACGGCTCGCGCTGGAAGCAGGTGGTCCCGCTGGCGACCGAGTGGCGGACGTACCGACTGCCCACCGCCGCGTTCCCGGCCTACGCCAGCCCGGCGCGCTCCGGCGCCGCCGACCGGTTCCACGCCGAGCGCGGGCAGATGCTCCTGTTCGGGCTCACCCGCGGCATGGTCGGCGGCGGGGAGCACCGCCTCGAGGTCCGCCGGATCGCCTTCCACCGCTCGGCGGTGCCAGCCGACGCGTTCACCGCGGCGACCATGCCGCCGGCCGCGCGGACCCTGGTCGACCGTGCCCTTGGCGCCTCGCTGGCGCCCTCGGCGGCCGGGACCTGGCCGAGCTGCTGCGCGCAGGCGGAGCCGCTGACCGGCGTGGCCGAGCTGCGGCCGGTGGCCGGCGACGGCGTGGCCACCAAGACCGCCGCCTGGCCGCTGCCGGCCTTCGCGCCGCCGACGCCGGACGGCAAGGTCAACCTGTTCCCCGGCAGCCGGGAGCGGACTTGGCGGCTGACTCCGGTGCTCGAGGCTCGCGATGCCGCCGGCCGGTCGCTGGGTTGCGTGGCCGGAATCGTCAGCCACACCGACGGAACCTTCGCCGGCAGCCGCTGGGCCGCCGTGGCCGTCGAGCGGGTCGAGCCCGCCGCCGAGCCGCTGGTCGCCGCGGCGGTGCGCCAGATGGCCGTCGAGCTGACCACCACCCCGGTGCTGGGTGACCTCACTCCGCGCTTCGAGGTGGCCGGCGGCCGCGCCGTGGCGTCCTTCGGGCTGCCGGTTCTGGCCCGGCCCGACGCGCCGCTGGCGGCGGCGGTTACGGTGCGCTGGGAGGACCGCCAGGGCCGGCCGCGCAGCGAGACCCTGACCGCCCGCGCCGCCGTCCGGGGCCGAGTGGAGCTGCGCACGGCGCCGATGGCCCTGGCCGAACAGGGCCGCGACCGGTACCGCGCGGTCGCCGCCACTGGCGACGGGCCGGCGCGGAGGGAGGTGGTCAGCTCGCTCGACGCGCGGCAGACGCTGCGCGAGCTGGCGGACTTCCTGACGGCCGAGGGCGCCGACGACGGCAAGTTCTCCGGCATCGCGTTCGTCGATCACCGCGGCGCGCGGATGCTCTGCGGCGCCTACGAGATCTTCAGCGAGCAGCGCTACCGGGAGGCGGCGCTGCGTTGGGGCCGGGCGATGGTGGCCGAGCAACGCGACGACGGCGGCTACCGCATGGGCTACGGGATCACCGCCCGCGGCGAGGAGTGCTACGTGGCCGACGGCGGGGAGATCGCCCTGGGCATCGCCCGGCTGGTCCGCTATGCCGACGAGCCGGAGCGCGGCCGACTGCTGGCCAGCCTGAAGTCCTACCTCGGCTACCGCGACAGCTTCCGAGTCGCCGGCGGCGGCATCGGCGTCGGCTGGTGCCTCAGCGACTACGGCCAGCGGCCCATCACCCGCCTGGAGACGCCGACCAAGGTGTTCGCGCCGGAGCTGAACACCTATACCATCGGCTGCACCCTGGCGGCGGCCTGCGCCACGGAGATGATCACCGGCGACGCCGCCCTGCAACGGGCCAACGACGCCGACGCGGACTGGCTCATGCCGCGGGTCAAGTCGCTCACCGGCGCCTTCGCCGAGAGCTTCGTCTACGCCCACGCCACCGCCCGCGACCCGGCCCGGCGCCAGCTCTACGCCGACTACCTCCAGAAACGGTTCCTGGAACCGTTATTGGCTCGCTCCGGCCCCTGGTGGCTCAGCGGCGGCGGCCGGTCGTCCCTCGACCTGGCCAGCCTGCTCTACTGCCTCGATCGCCTCGAACCCACGCCCGACGAGGAGGTCTGCCTGGCCAGAGCGGTCCACGGCATGCTCTCGCCCGATTCACCGGTCGGCCTGCACCGCCTGATCGGTCGCCACGGCCTGAACCACGACGAATGGATCTACCTCTGCTTCGGCGGCGTCGGCCTGGCCGACCTGGTCCGGCCGGTGGTGACGATGGAGGGGCTGGAGCGGGAGGGATGAGCCCATTCGTAGGAACGGCCCCCCGTGGCGGCCCAGCCTCCGGTCACCCCTCGCGGCGTTGGTGCCGCCCGGACTAGGGCGGCCACCGGGGGGCCGGTCCTACCAGACGACCTCCGCCCACTCGGCCTGCGGGTCGAGGGCGCGGAGGTTGGCGATCAGCTTCTCCAGCCTCTCCCGCCCCTGCGGCGCGCGGAAGATGACGCCGCCGGCGTTGAGCTGCATCTGGCCGCACGGTCCGCCGCCCGCCTCGAGAACCGAGCGGTCGAACATGTGCTCCAGCTCGCGGTAATCGCCGACCAGGGCTGCCAGCGCGTCGAGCGCCGGTTGCAGGATCGCCTGGCGCTTCTCGGCCGGCGCCGCCCGGGCCGCGGCGTAGGTGCGGCGCAGCATGTCCATGGCCCGCAGCCGGCGGACCAGCGTCTCGTAGATGTGCACGTCGTGGATCAGGAAGTCCACCGTCACCTGATTGCGCCGGGCCTCTTTGCGCCATTGCTCGAGGATGCCGCGGGCGCGGGTGCAGAAGCCCATCAGCCGGTCCGTCTCGCTCAGGTGCGTCGGATCCTTGAGCCGGGCCAGCGTCTCGGCCGGCGTCTCGGCCAGCACCGGCTCCGCGTCGCGGCAGTTGCGCCAGAAGCCTTGCTCGGCCGTCGTCCCGAAGGGCTGGTGCCAGGCGTTGAGCACCTGCTCGGACAGGTCGCCGCCCTGCAGCCCAAACCAGTGCCTGGCGAACCGCCGGCGGTAGTCGGCCTCGTCGGCCCCGGCCGGGTTCCAGGCGCACTGCGCGCTGTACAGCAGCGCGTACCAGTTCAGTTCGAAGTGGTTCCGCCCGCCCCACAGGCCGTGGACCCAGGTGCAGGTGCACTCGCCGGGGATGCCTTCGTCCGCAGCCTCGGTGAGGAAGCCGCGCAGGTTGCCGAAGGTGGTGTCGAAGTCGTTGGTGGCGTTGTAGTATCGGGTCACCGCCGGGGTGGCCCAGGGCGTGAAGCCGAGCTTCCTCAGCCGCGCCAGCGACGGGTAGGCGCGCTGATTGCCGTAGTGCCAGTCGAAGACGATGATGTCCTTGGCCAGCTTGTCGGCCGCCGCCTCGGTGTAGCCCTGCTCGTGCCACCAGATCATCATCCCCCGGCGACGATCGGCCAGCAGCTTGTGGACATGCATCAGATGCTCGGCGTACAACGCCTCAGGCCCGATCTCGGCGGCGCGCTCCTTGCACAGCGGGCATTGCGCGAACCCGTGGGCGAACTCGTCGCCGCCGACGTGGATGTACCGGGCGTACGGAAAGGCCTCCACCAGATCGTCGAACAGGTCCTCAAAGAAGGCGAACACCTCGGACTTGGACGAGCAGAACACCCCGCCCGATTCGCGCAGCCCGGCCAGCTCTGGGTGGCCCAGCATCCCGCCCGCGTGGCCCAGCGTCTGCTGCTGTGGGACGATCTCGATCCCGTGCGCCGCGGCGTAGTCGCTCAGCAGCCGGGCCTTCTCGACGGTCAACCCGCCGGCGCCCTTGAGGCACAGGTAGGGGTACTTGCGGTAGTCGAACGTGCCGCCGTCCATGTACGGCATGAGCAGGTTGACCTTGACCGCCGCCAGCTCGCTGATCAGCCGCTTCCAGTACTCGACGTCGATCACCCGCCAGCCGCCCTGGCTCAAGGCGATCATCACCAGCCGGTTCTCAATGGCCGGCCAGTCGACGACGTCGACCACCGGCACCGTCGCCCCGGCGGCAAGCTGCGCCAGCGTCCGGGCGCCGTCGCGGAACCCGTCCACGGTCTCCGCCTCCAAGACGATGCCCGACGCGGTGACCGACAGGTGGTACCCCTCGCACGCCCGCGTGACCGGCCGCGGCCAGGGACCGTCGGTGACCGTCTTCAACGTCAGCAGCGGCCCACTGGACCGTTCGGGCAACTTCCGCCCGGTCCGCTCCCGCAGCACCTCGTTGACGACCTTGACGGCGTCGTCCGCCCCGCTCAAGCCCAGCTTCCCGAGCTCCAGCCCACCGTCCCCGAACCGCACGTGTTGCGGCATGGGAATGAGGGCCAGTCCCCGCCGGTCCAGCTCCTCGGCGGCCCGGGTCATCTCGGCCAGCCGCTCCAGCCGCCGCCGCCGCGCTTCCCGAGCCTGCTGCTGGTCCCCGACGAACGCCTTGGCGTAGGCCGCGTCGGCGGTGCTGACCGACAGCCGGTCCCACTCGGTGGCGCAGTCCCCGGCGTCGGCCGATTCGTCGGTGAGCATGAACACGGTGGCGTCACCGACGTCGTCCACGGCCACGGCGCCGGTGTCCCAGACCTGCTCGCCGCTGTCCTGGTCGGTCAGCACCAGGTGGATCGAGGTCCGCGTCAGGCTGACCCGCGCGTGGTACCAGCGCCCGACCTGCACTTTGCTGGTGGACATCCCCCGCTGCTGCCACTGCCCGCCCTGCCGCGTGTGCAGGTGCAGCGCGCCGCCGGCATCGGCGTAGAGCATGTACCAATGGGTGTGCGGCACCTGCGAAACAAACGACTGGCCCTGCCGGCCCAGCTTGACCGGCCGGAAGTCGTAGGCCACCTCGATTCCGCCCTCCGGCAGCTTGAGCGGCCCGACCTCCAGCCCGCGCCGCCGCCAGGCGTCCTGCGACGAGCTATGGAGCAGCCCGTCGGCCAGCGTGGCCGGCTCGACCAGGTTGACGCACGGCAGGTCGGACGGCCCGTCGAACGAGCAGGAGAACAACTCCACCGGCTCGCCAACGGCGCCGCCGGCCACCAGCCCGGCGCAGAGGATCATCGCCACCAACCGCATCACCCGCTCCGGAGAGTCCCAGGCGGCTGATTCACGACGGTGCGGCGACCTCCTCGCCCGCTCATGGAGCGCCGCTCGGCTGCTGAGCCTGTCGAAGCGCCACAGCGGCACGTTTGCAGAACCGCCGCGTTGCGCTCAGCCCCGGGCCGCGGTAGACCGATCGCCAGGAGAACCCCATGGCCGCCGAGGGCAGTCCGGCGACCGTCGCCGCCAACAGCTCCCTGACGGCGCTGATCGAGTTGGTCGCCGCCGGAGAGACCGTCGTCCTGGTCGGCCCGGACGGGTCGGCCAAGACGGCCCTGGTGCCCCTCGCAGTCCTCACCCAATGGCGCGAGTGGCGGGAAGACATCGAGGACGCCCTGGCCATCGACGCGTCCGATGCCGAAGGCGGCGAAGATATCCCGTTGGAGACGGTGCTGAAGAAGGCCGGGCTGTAGGTGGCCGCCTACCAGGTCACGATGCCGCTCACCGCCGGTACAGATACACATCCCGCCCGCCGACGCCGCCGGCGCGGCTGGAGGCGAAGGCGATCAGACTGCCGTCCTGGTTGAGCGCGACGTTCGAATCCTCGAAGCTGGTGTTCAGCCCCGGCAACGACACCGCCGCGCCCGGCAGACCGTCCGAGCCGTTCTGGCCGAGATCGTAGACGAAGATGTCGCGCCCGGCTGCGCCCGCCGTGGGGTTGTTCCGGTCCGAGAAGAACCCGATGTACCGGCCGTCCCCGCTGATGCCCACGAAGGCCTCCCAGTTGGCGGTGTTCACGTCCGTCGAGATGGGCATCTCCTGCCAGTTGGCCACGTCGTAGACGTGCACGTCCAACCAGCCCTCGTCGCCGTCGCGGAACATGGCCCCGATGATCATCCTCTGCCCGTCGGCGCTGAGGGCGCTGGTGAAGTCGTCGTTCGGGCCGTTGAGGTCGGGCAGGTACATAACGCTGCCCGTCTCGCGGTCGTACAGGTAGACGTCGGACGGGGTATCCCCGCCGTCGCGCTCGGACCGGAACGAGATGAACCGCCCATCGGCGCTGAGGTAGGGCGACCGCTCGACGCTGGCGGTGTTGAGTCCCGGCAGGGCCAGGAAGGTCTGGGTGGGGATGTCGGCCAGGTAGATGTCGAAGTCCCCCTCGCCGCCGGGCCGATCGCTGGTGAACACGACCAGGTTGCCGTCGGCGCTGACCGCCGGGTCCTCGTCGTTCGACTCCGAGTTCATCCCCCGCACGTCGACCAGGCCCTGCCCGATGCGGTAGAGATAGATGTCCCGCAGCCCCCGGCCGGCCGGCCGGTCGCTCTCGAAGGCGAGGCAGGTGCCGTCCGCGCTGATGCTCGGCGCGCCGTCCTCGCTGGACGAGTTGAGGCCGGGCAGGGATACGAAGTGCGAGTCGAACGCCGTCGAGGCCGCCGGCAAACTGCCCATCTGGTCTCTGGCCAGGAAGCGGAAGGTGCCCTCCGGGCCGCCCAGAGAGAAGTCGATGAACTCGAACCCGACCACGTAGCCGCGCCAACGGTCGAGCCCCAGCACCGCGTCGAAGGTGTTGCCGGACAGGTTCAGCACGCGCACATCCTTCGCCCGGAACCGAGGCTGCAAAGCCAGTTCGCCGGACAGACCGACCAGCTTGAGGTCCAGTTCCTCATCCTCGGGGATGAGCCAGGTGCTCGAGGCAGCGTCGTACCCGAGCACGGAAGCCACCCCGGCGTCGAGGATGAGCAGGCTGGTCGCGCCGGTGTCGAGCAGGATGTCCAGGTCGGGATCGTCGGCCGTGCCGGCGCTGGAGGTGACGCTGAACGGCACCTCCAGGTCGGCGTAGCTTTCCTGGATGCGGTTGGCGCCCAACTCGGTGGTGGTCTGCGCCGCGAACAACCCGCCGGGCTCGTAACGGTCCAGGGTCGGCGTGCCGCCCAGCACCAGGGTCGAGGCGCCGTTGGCGTTGAGGTCCAGCTCCATCGAGCGGACCTTGGGGTCCAGCGCCAGCAACGGCACGTCCAGCTCGACGCCGATCTCCTCGGCGGTGCCGGGTTGGAAGCGCAGCCCGAAGATGCCGTCCGCCTGCTTGCCCGACAACGACGGGTCGGTGCTGGAGGTCGGGTCGTCGACCAACAGGATGCGCATCGCCGCGGCGGCCCGGTTGCCGACCTTGATCGGCGCGGTGGCCGCCCGGCCGCTGCGGGTGCCGGAGCCGAACACGACGGCGGCGTAGTCGTCCGTGGCCTGGACCTCGGTGTTCTCGGCGGTCACCTTGTCGGCGAACACCAACAGGCCGTTGAAACCGGAGTCGAGCAGCAGGCGGAAGGTCTGGTTGCCGATCTGGACCGGCACCAGGTGTTGCCCGTACCCGCCCGGCAGCAGGGCGATGCGGTCGTAGCCCACGTCGCCTTCGGCCGGCGACTGGAACCAAGACCAGCCGCCCCCGCCGCCGCAGCCGGCAGCAAGCAGGCCGGCGAGCACGAGGCCGCAGAGCATGACCAACGTCCCGGCCGAACATCGCATGTGACCCTCCATTTGCCGGCTGCACGGGACCGGCGGTGCCCGCCTGGTGCACCTTCCTCATGGCTGGGCGGGGACGAAATGCAGGTCTTTCATCAGGGCGGTAATGGAGAACGAGTGATAGTTCGGACCCGGGTTCCGGGTCAACTGAACCGCCAGTTGTAGCTCCGGGCTCCAGTCAGTGGCGCCTGGTTGGACCGTGACGATGTTGTCCTGCCACTGGGCACCCACGATGTTCACCGGATTGCCGACGGCGGCGAATGACGTTAGTCCCGTCGCGTCATCATCGGGATCGCTAGGGTTCCGGGCAAGCTCGTACAAGACCTTGACACCTTTTGGGTCCGAGACACCTGTGGCTTGCAGCTTGCCGCTGAAGTGCTGAATGACACTGGTCGACGAGGTGGCGGAAGGAAAGGCGACCTTGTCCTTTGATGCCACTGTGTTGGTTCCTATCCACGCTTTCAGATTCGAGCTCCAGGGCGGAGAATTGCCGTCCATCCTGGTTTGAAACATGGTGTCTCCCGCCAGGGCGCCGTCGCCTGAAACGGTGGCAGCCCCTGATTGGAGCACATACTGGGAAACAACCCATGGATAAGGAGACTCATCGAAGCTCACGAACCAACCGGGTTCTGGATAGTGCCCGCCCCCCCTGTCAAAGCGCCCCGTCCGGACGGGCACCACCAGTTCGCGACAATCGATGACGAGGGAACCAAAGTAATGCACGTCAGGCCCGCCGTTGCTGACAGCAATCCGGTCCGCGTTGTAGCGTTTGAACGTGAAGTTCTCCCGGTGCGCCACGGATTGGGGCACGCGTGGCTTGGCCTCGATGAACCGGGCGTAGTCAGGACCAGAAGCGAGAAAGGAGACCCTGTCCTCGGCCATGAAGGTGGTGTGGATGACCATGCTGTCGTAGCGCTCAAGTCGGTAGCGGTAGCCGTCGCCTGAGGCCTGCGCCACATGCCCGTAGTACGCTGCCACGGGGTATTCGCGTCCCGCGTTGCCGCCTCCCAGCAGCCCTTCCCAGCCTGAGGTGTTTGACGGGGGCGTCCCTGAATAACCCCAGTCGAGTTCCGCGTACGGACTAGCCTGCCCCTGGTTCTGCGCGTAGGCGACGTGCCCCGGTTCCTGCAGCACATGGACATACAAGCCGTAGGCCCAGCGACGGGCGTCCACGTACGACGGCAGGTGGGAGGAGACAGTGGCCAGGAGCCAGTCGGCGCGAAAGTAGATCTCCTGGACGTCCTCGGGCAACGAGACGAAGCCTGCGTCGAGACGGTTCGGGTCCGCCTGGGCCGTGACCAGTCGATCAACGCAAACCGCGAAGACCGGGAGTTGGGCGGCGATATGCCCCCAAAAATGCGGGGGATAGCTCTCCTTTGTGTAGCGTGCCGCGCCGGATTCCAGTTCGTAGGCGTTCATCAACAGCAGCAAGCCTTGTGCCTGATAGCCGAGCCATTCGCCGAAGTAGTACTCCAAGGTCTCGTAGCACGACAGGATGTCGGCGTGGCTAGGGCCGGTATGCTTGGCGACCAACTTGTTGGTCAATGCGACGAGGGCTTTGCCAGGGTCGGAGACGCAGTAGTGAATCCGGTCAAGGACCATGGGCAGGTCGTACTTGTCGAGGATGTCGTCGGCCAGCTTCTTGGCTTCCGCGCTGGGCATCTCCGTGGGGGCCCCCGTGGCGGCGTCGTCGGCCAGGTGGGCGAAACGTTCATACAAGGAGCGGATGGTGTCGATCTGGTCGGTCAGGGACTGTTCCTGAATTGCATACAGGATATTGTTCTCGGTTTCGTTGATGGCGGCCAGCAGGGTGTCCACCTTGCTTTCGATGCCCGCAAGCTGCTCGGCGACGTTGTCGAGTTGCTCCGAGATCCCCTTCAGGTCTTCCTGAACTTGCTCCAGCGCCTCCAACGTGGGGTCCACCTCCGGCTCGGGATCGCCGTAGATCCAATTCAGGACCTTGTCGGCGGCATATCCCGCAATGGCTTTGAAGGCGTAGTCGGCGGCCTTGGTCGCCAGCGTGACGGCGATGGTCTCAAGGCCGAAGTCATCGTAGGCGCCGCCATCCGAGTCGGTGGTGGTACCCGCACCGCCCGATCCGCCGCAGCCGTTGAACAGGAACAGGACGAGCGACGACGCCAGAACGCACCGCCGCCATTGGCCGCTGCCAGTGACTCCACCCATCTTGCCCTCCCGTCGGTCCGCCGCGCGCGATGCCGCCGCGGTTCAGACCGCTGCCTCTCTCGGCGTTCCCCCATCCCTTGTGTCAGTTTGTAGCACGTCGGGTCGCGGCCCGCAACGCTCCAAGATTACAAAAGACGAAGAGAAACTCTCCATATCGCCGAGAAAAGGATAGGTTAGTCGTATAGTGGTTGGTTGGCAATGGACAAGAAGCTTGCAGTACCCCACGGCCCGGACGGCCGCGCGGTCCCGCTGGCCGGCGCAGTCGGCGAACGGGAAGCCGGCCCGGCGGGGTGCCCGCCGGGCCGGAACCGTCCGCGCCTCAAATGTCGCAGACCTCGAACGCCTGCCGCAGCGAGGCGATCTTGTCGTCGCCCCTGGGGCTGTATTCGTGGCCGACGAAACCGTCGTAGCCCGTCTCGGCGATGGCCCGCATCACCGCCGGGTAGTGGATCTCCTGCTGATCGTCGAGATCGTTCCGGCCCGGGTTGCCGGCGGTGTGGTAGTGCAGGAAGTACTTGCCCCAGTCGCGGATGTTCCGGATCAGGTCGCCTTCCATGATCTGCATATGATAGATGTCGTACAGCAGACCGACCCGCGGAGAGCCGACCAGCTCGCACAGGACCACGCCCCACAGCGTCCGGTCGCACTGGTAGTCGGGGTGGTTGACCTTGCTGTTGAGCAGCTCGACCACCAGGTTGACACCCTTGTCCTCGGCCAGGCCGGCCACGCGCTTGAGGCCCTCGGCGCAGTTGAGCAGGCCGGTGTAGTCGTCCATCCCGCCGCGATTGCCGCTGAAGCAGACCAGGTTGCGGACGTTGTGATCGGCCGCGAACTTGATGTTCTCGGTCAGCTCCTGCTCGATCCGGTCGTGGTTGTCCTTCTTATTCAGCCCGTCCGGCAGCGACTTGTGCCCGACCGTCGCGGCCACCGTCAGCCCGTGCTTGGGCGCTTCCTTGACCACTTCGTTGATGTCGTACCCGCCGGGCAGGTCGACCCCCTTGAAGCCGATGTCCGCCGCGATGGAAAACAGCTCGGCCATCGGCACCTTGCCGCCCCGCGAGAACGCGCCGCATGTGAACGCCTGCTTGATCTTGCCCATGATCACTCCTCTGTGGCCCGGCCGGGCCGGTTGTCCGACACGCACTTCTTCAACGGCTTCGCCTGCGCCGAGCCCGGCCCTCCACCCTCCGGCTCGAGGATCTCGGCCTGCTCGGTCAGCTCGCCCCAGCCGTCCGGGTTGCGGACCACGCTCCCGTCCGCGCCGCCGGTGGCGATGTTCCGCTGGTACTGCGCCTCGAACTCGGCCAGCCGGCCCTCGCGGGCCATCCGCTCGCGGTCGGTCTCATGCCATTGGTGGAGCATGAAGGTCCGGTACTGGATCGAGATCGGCAGCAGCCCGTCCTGCCGCGCCCGGCGGCGCAGGTCGTCGTCTTCGTAGCCCCAGCCGAGCAGCCGCTCGTCGTAGCCGCGGACCTGCTCGAACCAGGCCCGGGTGGTCGACTGGCAGGCGCCGGAGCCCAGGCAGTCGCGGTAGGTGCCCAGCGCCACCAGCCGGGCGAAGTCGGCCACCGGGTCCAACTCCGACCATTGGTCGTCGGGCGGGAGGTCCAGCGCGTCGGTGATCACCAACGCCCGGCCGCGCGCGGCCAAGTGGGTGCGCAGGACGGTCTCGAAAAAGTCCGGGGCGAAGAGCATGTCCAGGTCGGTGGGGAAGAGGTACCGCGCGGAAGCCGCCGCGCAGCGCGCCGCGACGTTGATGGCTCGGGCCCGGCACCAGACGGGGTCCACCTGCCGCAACGCCACCAGCCGCACCCGGTGCCGGCGGCAGCGCTCGGTGAGATCGGCCAGGTGCTCGGGCGCGCTGCCCAGATCGCAGACGGTGATGTCGAGACAGTCCTCGGGCAGCCGCTGGCCGCGGAGCGTCCGGAACAGCCGCTCGACGCGGTCCCCGCTGCGGTTGAGCGCGCCGAGCAAGACGGCGATGGTCTCGGCCTCGACCCGAGCGCGCGGCACCAGGGCCGATAGCCAGCCCGGCACGCGGCGGTAGCGGTAGGTCCGCCACTGCCTCCGCGCCCACCCGTCCAGCCGGTCCCGCAACCGGCGCCGCTCGCTCACGGCAGCCTCCCCCCGGCTCACGCGTCGATCCGCTCGATACCCGCCCCCAGCACGCGCAGCCGCTCGTCGATCCGCTCGTAGCCGCGATCGATCTGCTGGATATTGAAGATGGTCGATTCCCCATCGGCGCACAGCGCGGCGATCAGCAGGGCCATCCCGGCGCGGATGTCCGGCGAGGTAATCTGCGCGCCGCGCAGCCGGCACGGGCCGGCCACCACCGCCCGGTGCGGGTCGCACAGCACGATCCGCGCGCCCATGTCGATCAGCCGGTCGACGAAGAACAGCCGGCTCTCGAACATCTTCTCGTGGATCAGCACCGTCCCGGTCGCCTGGGTCGCCACCACCAGGGCGATGCTCACCAGATCGGCCGGAAAGCCCGGCCACGGCGCGTCGTCGATCTTCGGGATCGAGCCGTCGTAGTCCTGGTGGACGGTCAGCTCCTGCTCGGCCGGCACCCGGACGTCGTCGCCGTCGAGCTCGATCTCGACCCCGATCCGGCGCAGGACCACGCGGGTCATGGCCAGATCGCGCGGTCCGGCGTCGCGGATGGTCAGTTCGCTGCGGGTCGCCGCGGCCAGGCCGATGAAGCTGCCGACCTCCATGAAGTCCGGCCCGATCCGGTGGTGCGTCCCGTGCAGCCGGTCGACCCCGTCGATCCGCAAGACGTTGCTGCCCAGTCCGTCGATCCGCGCGCCCATGGCGTTGAGCATGACGCACAGGTTGGTCACGTGCGGCTCGCTGGCGGCGTTGAGGATGGTCGTCCGGCCCGGCGCCAGCACGGCGGCCATGACCGCCTGCTCGGTCCCGGTCACCGACGCCTCGTCCAAGAACAGCTCGGTGCCGCGGAACCCGCCGGGCGCGCGGATGACCAACGGATCGCCGAACTCCAGCTCGGCGCCCAGGCCGGACAGGGCCAGCAGATGGGTATCGATCCGCCGCCGCCCGATGCGGTCGCCGCCGGGCCGCGGGAGGGCCACTTCACCGGTTCGGGCCAGGACCGGCGCGGCGAACAGGAACGAGCCGCGGATGCGCTCGGAGAGCACCGGATCGAGGGCCGAGCGGCGGACCGCTGCGGCCCGGATGGCGACCTGGTTCGGGCCGCGCTCGGTCACCTCGGCGCCCAGGTCCCGGGCGATATCCAGCATCGCCTCGATGTCGCGGATGGCCGGGACGTTGTCGATCACCACCTCTTCGTCAGTCAACAACGCCGCCGCGATCACCGGCAGGGCCTCGTTCTTGTTGCCGGACGGCGTGATTTCGCCGGACAACCGCTGCCCACCCGTCACCCGAAACGCCTCGGCCAAGACGCACTCCTTTGACACCACCGCGTGGCACGGGCATCCTGCCCGTGCGCCTCCGGCCCCGCATCGGCTGGAAGCCGATGCCACGAGCCGCCGATCCTTTGACAATCTCGCCGCGGCGTGGCACGCTCCGCGGGTCGAGGTGGATTCGCTTCATGCAGGCCATCATCCTTTGTGGCGGCAAGGGCACTCGCCTGCGCGGGAAAACCCGGGCGCTGCCCAAGCCGCTGGTCGAGATCGGTGACCAGCCCATCGTCTGGCACGTGATGAGGTGGTACGCCCGGTACGGCGTGACCCGGTTCCTGCTCGCGTTGGGCTACAAAGGCGACGCGATCCAGACCTGGCTGGACCGCGCCCGGGCCGACGGGCACCTCGACGGGCTGACGGTCGAGGGGCTGGACACGGGCCTGGAGACCCCCACCGGCGGCCGCGTTCATGCCCTGCGGGAGCGGCTCGACAGCCGCTTCCTGTGCACCTATGCCGACGGTCTGACCGACCTGGCGCTGCCCGAGCTGCTGGCCACCCACGAGCGGGCCGGGACCATCGGCACCCTGACCGCGGTCCGGCCGCGCAGCCAGTTCGGCGTGCTCGACATCCGCGACGGCAAGGTCCGCCACTTCATCGAGAAGCCGGTGCTCAAGGAGTGGATCAACGGCGGCTTCTTCGTCTTCGAGCCGGCCTTCCTGGACTACCTCGGCCCGGACCTGGTGCTGGAGCAACAACCCCTGGCCGGCCTGGCCGCCGACGGCGAGCTGGCGGCGCACCATCACGAAGGCTTCTGGGCCTGCATGGACACCTACAAGGACCACGAATCCCTCGACGCCCTCTGGCGCAGCGGCACGGCGCCCTGGCGGGTCTGGGCCTGACCGTCGCCCGTCGCACGGACTCACGGATGCGCAGGATGTGAAGGATGGGGTCGGGCGCGCGTCGTTCCAGGCCCAGGCAACCGCCGGCCCCACACCCCCCTCCAAGTCCCCCTCGCCGGTGGCAAGGTGGACGGGCGCCTCGCCGCCGGGCGGCCCACGGTTGAAACCGTGGTCTCGGCACACCAAACCCTCCCGGCGGGAGGGTTTCGCAAGGCGTAGACCCGCAATTCATTGCGGGGCCAAGACCGAGTCGGTTGCCGCAGCCGGCGCTCCATCCTCCCTCATCCTGACTATCTGTGATCCGCCGTTGCGCGTCACCGGAAGCCGTACATGGCCGCGACCAGGTCGGACAGGTGGGGGAAGAGGAAGATCAGCAGCGCCGCCAGGACCAGGAACGGGCCGAAGGGCATCGGGTCGCGGCGGGAGAGGCGGCCGGTGGCGATCAGCAAGACGCCCACCACCGCGCCGGAGACGATGCCGATCAGGAAGAAGGCCCCGAACCGGCGCCAGGGGCCCAGGATCGAGCCGAGCGCCGCCGCCAGGAGGACGTCGCCGCCGCCCATCGCCTCCTGGCCGAACAGCCGCCGGCCGACGCGCACGATGGCCTCGAAGACCACGTACCCGACGACGATACCGGCCAGCGACGCGCCGGGCGCCGGGAGGTAAGCCGGGCCGATGAAGGTGGCGGCGGTGTCGGGCGACAAGCGACGGATGCCCGCCGCCAGCAGGCTGCCGCCCAGACCGGCGATGAGGACGGCGGCGTTCAGTTCCGAGGGGATGATCTTCTGCCGGACGTCGGTGCCGAAAGCGGCCACCAGGGCGGCGGTGGCGATCAGCATCACCACGGTCGACAGGCCCGGACCCCAGCGCCAGACCAGCGCGGCGTAAAGCCCGCCGCAGATGGCCTCGACCCAGGCGTACTGCGATGACAGCGCCACCCCGCAGTACCGGCAGCGGCGGCCGGACAGCAGGTAGCTGAGCACCGGGATGAGATCGCGCGCGGCCAGCTCGGTGCCGCAGCAGAAGCAATGGCTCCGGGGAGCGACCACCGACCGGCCGCGCGGCAACCGGAAGATGAGCACGTTGACGAAGCTGCCGACGCACAGGCCGAGCAGCCCGGCGGAGATCGTCAAGACCATCCGCAGCGGGTCGTTCATCGGCCCCGGCCCTCCGACTCAGGCGCTCAGGGACTCGATGATCTTGACCAGCGGCAGGAACATCGCGATCACGATGAAGCCGACCACGATCCCCAGGAAGACGATCAGCAACGGCTCCAGCGCCGAGGTCAAGGTCTCCAGCATGGCCTCGACCTCGCTCTCATAGAAGTCGGCGACCTTGTTGAGCATGTTGTCCAGCGCGCCGGTCTCCTCCCCGATGCTGACCATCTGCACCACCATCGGCGGAAACTGGCCGCTTTCGGCCAACGGCTTGGCGATTTCCTCGCCCTCGCGGATGGCGGTCCGGGCGTTCATGATCGCCGAGCAGATGATCTCGTTGTCGACTGTGCCGGCGGTGGTCTCCAGCGCGCTTAGCACCGGCACGCCGGAGCCGAGGAGGGTGGACAAGGTCCGCGCGAAGCGGCCGATGGCGATCTTGTGGGCCAACTGCCCGAACACGGGCATTTTCAGCCGGGTCCAGTCGTAGATGCGTTTCCCGGACTTGGTCGACTTCCACTTCTTGAACAGCGCCACGAACCCGATCAGGATCGGCATGGTGACGTAGAACCGTTTGATCAGCCAGTCGGTGGCGAAGTGGGAGACGCTGATCAGGAACGCGGTCGGGGCCGGGAAGTCCTCGACGCCCAGGTCGGTGAACAACTGGATGAACTTCGGCAGGATGAACGTGACCAGGAAGAGCACGATGCCGACGGCCACGATCATGACCATGGTCGGGTAGCTCATCGAGGACTTGATCTTCCGCCGCAGCTCCTGGTCGCGCTCCATGAACCCGGCCAGGCGCTCGAGGGTCTCGTCGAGCACACCGCCGACCTCACCGGCGCGGACCAAACCGATAAACAGGTTGGTGAACACCTTGGGGTGGCGCAGCAAGGAGTTGGACAGGCTATCGCCGGCCTCGACGTTGGCCTGCAGGTCGCGGATGACCTCCTTCAGCTTGTAGCTCATGGTCTGCTGCTCGAGCACGGTCAGGCAGCGGATGAGCGACACGCCGGCGTTCATCATGGTGGCGAACTGGCGGCAGAAGATGGCCAGGTCCTTGGTCTTGACCTTGCCGAAGGAGAAGGTCTTCTTCTTCTTTTCCACGCCGACGGCGCTGACGTTCTTGTTGGCGCCCGCCTTTTCGGCCGGCTTGGCCCGACCGCCCTTGAGTTGGTTGACCTTGGTCGGGGTATACCCCTGGGCCTGGAGCCGCTGGCGCAGGACGCGCTCGTCCTCGGCCTCGGTCTGGCCCTCGTGCATCTCGCCACTCTGGGTGCGGGCCACGTAGCTGAAGGTCGGCATCGCCGTCTCCCGGCCGTCAGCGGCGACCGCCGCGGCCCTGGGCCTGCTGCTCCTCGTCGGCCGAGCCGAAGATCATCTTCTTCAACTCGTCCGGGTTGACCGACTTCTTCATCGCGTCTTCGTAGGTGATCAGCCCCCGCTGGTAGATGTCCCGCAGGCACTGGTCCATGGTCTGCATCCCGATGTTCACGCTGGTCTGCATGACCGTGGTCATCTGATGCGCCTTGGCCTCGCGGATCAGGTTCCGGATGGCCGCGTTGGCGATCATGATCTCCTGCGCGCAGACGCGGCCCGGCTGTCCGGCCCGCGGCAGCAACTGCTGGCTGATCACGGCTACCAGGTTGTTACCCAACTGGACGCGGATCTGCTCCTGTTGATCGGCCGGGAACTGGTCGATCACGCGGTCGACCGTCTCGGCCGCGGTGTTGGTGTGCAGCGTGCCGAACACCAGGTGCCCGGTCTCGGCGGTGGTGATGGCGATGGCGGTGGTTTCCAGGTCGCGCATCTCGCCCACCAGGATGACGTCCGGATCCTCGCGCAGCGCGGAGCGCAGGGCGCGGTGGAACGACTTGGTGTCGGCCCCGATCTCGCGCTGGTTGACCACCGACTTGCGGTGCGTGTGCAGATACTCGATGGGGTCCTCGACGGTCAGGATGTGCACCCCGCGGTTCATGTTGATGTGGTTGACCATCGCCGCCAGGGTGGTCGACTTGCCGGAGCCGGTGGGCCCGGTGACCAGCACCAGCCCGCGCGGCTTCTCGGTCAGCTCGCGCAGGATGGGCGGCATGTTCAGCTCTTCGAGGGTCGGGATGCGGGTCGGGATCTGCCGCAGCGCCCCGGCCACGGTCCCGCGGTCGCGGTAGATGTTGACCCGGAACCGGGCCAGTTTCTGCATCGAGTAGGAGAAGTCCAGCTCGAAGTCGTTTTCGAAGGTCTGGACCTGCTCGTCGGTGAGGATGTCGTACATCAGCCGTTGCGAGACCGGCGGGGTGAATTTGGTGTAGTTGAGCGGGACCAGCTCGCCGTCGACGCGGATGATGGGCGGCAACCCGACGGTGATGTGGAGGTCGGAGGCGCCGCGATCGACCACCTCGCGACAGAGGTCGTCGATGTGCGTGTCCTCGATCAGGGTGGCGTTCTTCTTGCCGGGGACCGGGCCCTGCTCCATGTGGACTCCTTGGGGAGACTCCCCCACGCCACGGCTCTCGGGCGTAAGGTACCCGTTCCGGGCGCGCGCCAAACGGCGCGGGTCAGTCGAGGCCGACCGACTGCACCACGCGCATCACCTCTTCGATGGTGGTCATGCCCTCGACCACCTTCTTCATCCCGTCTTCCTGCAGCGTGCGCATGCCGACCGCGCGCGCCGCTTCCTTCAACTCCTGGACCGAAGCCTGCTTGACGATCAGCTCGTTGAGCTCCGAGTTCATCATCAGCAGCTCGTAGATGCCCCAGCGGCCCTTGTACCCGGTCTCGCGACAGATCGAGCAGCCCTGGCCGCGGTAGAAGGTCATCGGCTTGTCGTCGGTCCGGAACCCGAATCGGGCCAAGGCCTCCTGCGGCGGTTTGTACGCCACCTTGCACTCGGCGCAGATGCGGCGCACCAGGCGCTGGGCCATGGAGCCGATCAGCGAGGCCGCAATCAGGAACGCCTCGACGCCCATGTCGATCAGCCGGGTGACCGACGACGGCGCGTCGTTGGTGTGGATGGTGCTCAACACCAGGTGGCCGGTGAGCGACGCCTCGACGGCAATCTCGGCGGTTTCCAGGTCGCGGATCTCGCCGACCATGATGATGTCCGGGTCCTGGCGGAGGAACGACCGGAGGGCGGTCGAGAAGTCCACCCCGGCCTTGCGGTTCACCGCCACCTGGGCGATCCCCGGCAACTGGTACTCGACCGGGTCCTCGATGGTGATGATGTTCACGGCCACGTTGTTGAGCTTGTTGAGCACCGAATACTGGGTGGTGGTCTTGCCCGACCCGGTCGGCCCGCAGCTCAAGAAAATGCCGTACGGCTGGGCGATCAGGTCCTCGAGCGCGGCCTGGGTGTCGGGGAACAGGCCCAGCTTGGCCAGACCCAGCAAGACCGAGCTCTTGTCGAGGATCCGCATGACGGCCTTTTCGCCGTTGACCGTCGGGATGACGCTGACGCGGAGGTCGTAGTCCTTGCCGGCGTGCTTGAGCGGGATCCGGCCGTCCTGGGCCTTGCGCCGCTCGGCGATGTCCATCTCGGACATGATCTTGATGCGCGACAGCAGCGGCGGGTGGACATACTTCGGGATGGTCATCATCTCGTGGAGCACGCCGTCCACCCGGTAGCGGATGCGCACGTTGCGCCGCTGCGGCTCGACGTGGATGTCCGACGCGCCGTCCTGGATGGACTTGACGATGATGGTGTTGGCGATGCGGATGATCGGCGCCGCCTCGACCATGGCCTGGACGTTGTCCATGTCCGATTCGGAATCGAGGTCGGTCTCGAGCCCGCCGCGGGCCTGATCGATCTCTTCCAGGGCGCCCTTCATGAAGTCGGAATCGGAGCCGATGTCGGCGCTGCCGAAGGGATCCGCCTCGGCCGCCGCGGCCGCCGTCTCGGCCGGCCGGCTGGCCGCGCTGGCGCTCAACGCCGCCAGGGCCGATTCGAGTTCCTTCCGGGACGCCAGCACCGGACGGTATTGGACCCCGACCATCCGCAGGTCGTCCTGGACCATGATGTCGCCGGGCTCGGCCATGGCCACGACGATGGTGCTGCCCTCCCGGGCGATGGGCAGGATGGTGTGCTTCTGCAAGAGGTGCGCCGGCACCGCGCGGACGGCGTTGGTGTCGATGGAGATCTGCTTCAGCCGCACCCGCTGCAGGCCCTGCGAATCGGCCTCGGCATCGAGCACGTCGTCCTCGCTGGCCAGCTCCATGTTGACCAGCACGTCCTTCAGACGCATGCCGGCGGTCTGCTTGCAGACGTCCATGGCCGTCTTCAGGTCGTTCTCGGAGATCTTGCCCTTCTCGACCAGTATCTGCCCGATGTTGCGCTTGGTTGTGGCCACGGCTTTTCCCTCGTCGGCTGGTGGTGCGCTGCCCGGCGTCCGACGCCAACCCAAACGACCTTCCGCGAGCCGGCGCGGCCCGCTCGGAATCGGCGCGACTCTAGCACACCGCGATGGCGCCTGTCAACTTGGACCCGGCCGCCGCGCGGCGGTTTCGGACCGGCGCCGGGCGGGTCCGCCGCGGCCCGGCTGCCTTGCCCGGCCCTGGGGCCGGTGCTATCATGCCGGTGTTCGGAGTCTCCCATGTCCGCTGGCGCCAAAGCACCGGCGCGCTCCATCGCCGAGGTCGTCAAACCGCAGGTGGCGCGGCTCGTGCCCTATTCGCCCGGCAAGCCCATCGAAGAGGTCCAGCGCGAGCTGGGCCTGAGCGACGTGATCAAGCTGGCCAGCAACGAGAATCCCTTCGGCCCGGCGCCGGCGGTGGTCGCGGCGTTGACCGAGGCGCTGCCGCGGATTGGGCTGTACCCCGACGCTGGCGCGGTCCTGCTGCGCGAAGCGTTGGCCGCCAAACACGGCGTCGCGCCCGACCAGATCGCCTTGGGCAACGGCTCCGACGAGTTGCTCCAGCTTCTCGGCTACGCCGTCCTGGACCCCGGCGACGAGCTGATCATCGGCGATCCGACCTTCGCCCGGTACGAGCCGCAGGCGGTGATCAACCGCGCCGTGGCGGTCAAGGTCCCGTTGGTCAAGCAGACCCACGACCTCGACGGCATGGCCGAGGCGGTGACCGACCGGACCAAGCTCGTCTTCCTCGCCAATCCCCACAATCCGGCCGGGACGTACCTCCCCGACGCCAGCATCGAGGCCTTCCTCGACGCCGTCCCGGAGCACGTGCTGGTGGTCTTGGACGAGGCCTATTACGAGTTCGTCGACCACCTTGATCACGGCCGGTCGCTGGCCATGGCCTTGGCCCGGCCGAACGTCCTGGTGCTGCGGACCTTCTCCAAGATCCACGCCCTGGCCGCCTTGCGGGTCGGCTACGCGCTCGGCCCGGCGGCGCTGATCCGCTGGCTCGAACAGGTCCGCGAGCCGTTCAACGTCAACGGGCTGGCGCAGGTGGCGGCGCTGGCGGCGCTCCGCGACGGCGGGCACGTGGCCGCGACCATCGCCGCCAACGCCGCCGGGCGCGAGGTCTACTACGCCGCCTGCCGCAAGCTGGGGCTGCGCGCGGTGCCGTCGCAGGCGAACTTCGTCTTGATCGATCTGGGCCGCGACGACCGCCGGGTCTACGAAGATCTGCTCCGCCTGGGTGTGATCGTCCGGACCGGCACGCCGTTGGGCCTGCCCGGCCATATCCGCGTGACGGTCGGCACGCCCGCGCAGTGCGACCGGTTCGTGGCCGCGCTCGAGCAGGTGCTGGGGCCATGAGCCGGGCAGCGGTGGCGGCCTGTCTGGAGCGGGCCTGGGGGCAGTTGGAGACGCTCGACCGGGACGACGGCCGGGACATCGTCCGGGCCGGGCCCAGCGGCTCGCGCGGCTGGTACTCGGTGGCCACGGTCGGGGTCTTCGAGCGGCCGCTGGCGCTGCCGGCCGAGCTGGCCGGACGCGTGCCGGAACGGGTCGAGCTGGTCACCTACAGCGCCGACGCCGAGCCCTGGCCGAGTTGGCTGCTGTCCGAGCTGGCCGACCTGCCGGCCGGCGAGGCGGTGCTGACTCCGTACCGGGCCGTGGCCCTGTCGGCGCCGGTGGTCGAGAACAGCGAGCTGGCGGCGGCGCTGCTGCTGCCGCCCTGGTTCGAGACGGACGAGACGGCCGCCCTGGCCGGGCAGGGCACGCTGCTGTGGGCGCTGCCCATCACCCGGGCGGAGCTGTCGTTCGCGGTGGTCGGCGGCGGGCGGGCGCTGGAGGAGGTTTTGGTCGCCTCCGACATCGCGCCCTACCCGGATCTGCAGCGGGCGTCGCTGGTCTAGCCGGCGAGCGCCGCACGAGGGGCACTATGGTCATCATCTTGGACGGCAAGGCCGGCGACGAGCAGATCGGCGCGGTCGAGCGGATCCTCGCCGAGGCCGGGCTGTCGGCCGACGTCTCGCGCGGTGTCGAGAAGGTCGTGATCGGCGCCATCGGCGCGACCGACGACGAGCGCATCGCGCTCCCGGAGCAACTCGAGGCGCTGCCCTTCGTCGAGCGGGTGATGCTGGTCAGCAAGCCCTACAAACGGGTGGCGCGGGAGCGTAATCCCAACGGCACCACGGTCCGCGTCGGTGACGTCCACATCGGCGAAAACGAGCCCCAACTGTGCGTCATGGCCGGGCCGTGCAGCGTCGAGAACCGCGAGCAGATCCTGGTCACGGCCCGCGCGGTCAAGTCCGCCGGCGCCACCGTCCTGCGCGGCGGCGCGTTCAAGCCGCGGACGCTGCCGTACGACTTCCAGGGCCTGGGCCGGCCGGGGCTGGAATACCTGGCCGAAGCCCGGCGCGAGACCGGCTTGCCCATCGTCACCGAGGTGCTGGCGCCTGAAGATGTCGAGCTGGTCGGTGAGTACAGCGACATCTACCAGGTCGGCACCCGCAACATGCAGAACTACGCCTTGCTCCGGGCGCTGGGCGAGACCCGCAAGCCGGTGCTGTTCAAACGCGGGATGGCGGCCACCATCGACGAGTATCTCAAGGCCGCCGAGTACATCCTGTCGGGCGGCAACGAGGACGTGATCCTCTGCGAGCGCGGGATCCGCGGGTTCGATGCCGAGCATTACCGCAACGTCTTCGACCTGAACGCCATCCCGGCGCTGCGCCGGCTGACGCATTTGCCCATCCTGGCCGATCCCAGCCACGGCACCGGGATACGGGAGCTGGTTCCGGCCATGGCCCGAGCCGCCATCGCCGCCGGGGCCGACGGGCTGATGCTCGAAGTCCACCCCGAGCCGGCCAAGGCCATGAGCGACGGCCGGCAGGCGCTCACGCCGGACGACTTCACCGACCTGATGGACGGCCTGAAACGGATTGCTGCGGCCGTGGAGCGGATCGTCTGAGCCATGCCCGACCCCCTGTTCGACAAGGCGGCCATCCTGGGAGTGGGCCTGATCGGCGGCTCACTGGGTCTGGCGCTGCGTGAGCGCGGCCTGGCGGGACGGGTGGCCGCCTACTCCCGCACCGCCGCCACGCGCCGGCTGGCGGTCGACCGGGGCGCGGCCGACGAGGCGCCGGACTCGCCGCGAGCCTGCGTCGCCGGGGCCGACCTGGTCTATCTGGCGCCGCCGGTGGCGACCATCGTCCCGCTCCTGGCCGAGGTCCTGCCCGCGCTCCGCGAGAACTGCCTGATCACCGACGCCGGGAGCAGCAAGCGCGAGATCGTCGAGGGCGCCGAGGCGCTCGACCTGGGCGGCCGCGGCTTCGTTGGCGGGCATCCCATGGCAGGCAGCGAATCCATGGGCATCCAGCACGCCCGAGGCGACTTGTTCGAGGGCATGTCGTACGTCCTAACGCCGACCGAGCGGACGTCGCCCGACGCGCTGGACGCGGCCCGGGCGCTGGCCGAGGCGGTCGGGTCGACCGTCTACCAGATGAGCCCGGAGCGGCACGACTCGGCGGTGGCGGCCATCTCGCATCTGCCGCATCTGGCGGCAGTGGCGCTGATGATGGTCACCCAGCGGCGCCACGAGGGCGGCCAGCCGGTGTATGATCTGACCGCCGGCGGGTGGGCCAGCGGCACCCGCGTGGCCGCCGGCGGCGCCCGGCTGTGGCGCGACATCTTGGCCAGCAACCGCGCCGCCGTGCTGGCCGCGCTGGACGACGGCGACCGGGCGCTGGCCGAACTGAGGCGGCTCCTGGCCGAGGGCCGCGACGACGAGCTGGAGGCCCTGCTGGAGACGGTCCGGGAGTCCAAGCTGGCCCATCCGGGAAGGTGACGCATGGTCAAGATCCGTCCCGCCGCCGGACCCGTGGTGGCCGCGGTCCATCTGCCGGGGTCCAAGAGCTACACCAACCGCGCGCTGCTGGTGGCGGCGCTGGCCGACGGGCAGAGCGTCCTCCGCGGCGTCCTGTTCAGCGACGACACCGAGGTCATGTGCCGCGCCCTGGGCGCGCTGGGAGTGCCGGTCGAGGCCGATCCAGGCTCCGAGACGATGACCCTGATCGGCTCGCCGGGCGGCCCGCGGGTGCGCGAGGCCAAGCTGTTTGGCGGCAACGCCGGGACCGCCGTCCGGTTCCTCACCGCCTATGTCGCCCTGGGCCACGGCCGGTACGTGATCGACGGCACGCACCGCATGCGCGAGCGGCCCCAGCAGCCGCTGCTCGACGCGCTGAACCAGCTCGGGGTGGCCGCCTCCGGTCACCTCCAGGGCGGCTTCCCGCCGCTGACCATCACCGCCGACGGCTGCCGGGGCGGGCGGGTGGCCATGGACGGGAGCCAGTCCAGCCAGTACTTCAGCGCCCTGGCCATGGTCGCTCCCGCGATGGCCGAAGGCCTCGATCTCGAAGTCCGCGGCGAGTTGGTCAGCAAGCCGTACCTGGACCTCACCGCCGACGTCATGGCCGCCTTCGGCGTGGCCCTGGTCAATCACGATTACCACCGCTTCACCGTCGCTCCGGGCCAGCGGTACACCGCCGGCGAATACCGGATCGAGGCCGACGCCTCGGCTGCCAGCTACTTCCTCGCCGCCGCCGCGGTGACCGGCGGCCGGGTCACCGTCTACGGGTTGCACCGCACCTCGTGCCAGGGCGATGTCCGGTTCGTCGACATCCTCGAGCTCATGGGCTGCCGGGTGACCGACGACGACCGCGGCCTGACCGTTTCCGGTCCCGAGCGGCTGCACGGCGTGTGCGTGGACATGAACGACATCTCGGACACGGCGCTGACCCTGGCGGCGATCGCCCCGTTCGCCTTGGGTCCCACCGAGATCCGCAACATCGAGCACGTGCGGCGCCAGGAATCCGACCGGATCGCGGCGGCGGCGACCGAGCTGGCCCGGCTTGGGGTGGACGTCGAGGAGCGCCGCGACGGCTGGCTGATCCAGCCCGGCCTGCCCCACGGCGGCGAGGTCGAGACCTACGACGACCACCGCCTGGCGATGAGCTTCGCGCTGATCGGGCTGAAGGTGCCGGGCGTCCACATCCGCGGGCCCGAGTGCGTCTCGAAGACTTTTCCCGACTTCTTCGCCCGCTTCGCCGCCCTGACCGCCGCCGGACTGGTCTGAGGCGAGCAGCCGACCGCAGGCGTCCGGTCTTGGACCGGTGCCCGGCTACTGCCCCGCCGGCGGCAACAGCTTCTGAACCTCCGGGGTGGTCAGGTTGTCCTTGGTGACGACGGTCACGCCGGTGTCCACGCGCTGGTCGACCGCCTCGCCGCGGGCCGCCTGGACCGCCTGCGCGACGCCCTCGTGGCCCATGCGAAACGGGTCCTGCACCACCAAGGCCTTGACCACCCCAGCTTCGAGCAGATGGATCTCGGCCGGCGAGCCGTCGAAGCCGACCAGGACCACCCGGTCCGCCTTGCCCATTTCGCGCAACGCGTTGGCGGCGCCGACCACGCCCGCCTCGTTGGCGGCGAAGATCCCGGCCAGGTCCGGCACGCTGGTGAGCATGTCCTGGGTGACGTTCTTGGCCTTGCCTTCGTCGCTTTCCGAGTAGTCCACCGCTACCAACTCGACCCCCGGCGCCGCGGCCACGGCCTCGCGGAAGCCCTTCTCCCGGTCCTCCGAGCTGGCCGCGCCCTTGACGAACGGGATCAGGCCGACCTTCCCCTTGCCGTCGATCAAGGCGATCAGCTTCTCGCCGGCGGCCTTGGCCCCGGCGACGTTGTCGGTGGCCACCAGCGAGCGCACGCTGTCGTCGTTGACCCCGCTGTCGATGGTGATCACCGGCACGCCGGCCGCCTCGCTCTGCTTGATGGTCTCGATCAGCGCGTCGGCGTCGCAGGCGGCCAGGACGATGGCCGACACCTTCTGGGTGACGAAGTCCTCGACGATGCTCTTCTGCGCCGCGAGGTCGGTCTCGCTGTCCGGGCCCTTCCAGAGAATCTCGGCCCCGAGCTCCCGCCCGGCGGCCTCGGCGCCAGCCTTGACGGTGGTCCAGAACTGCTGCGAAACGGCCTTCGGCACCACCGCGATGCGCAGCGTCTGCTGCTCGGCGACGACCGATTCCGGATCGGCGCCCTCACCGGCCTCGGCCGGCGGTCTGGCCGGCTGGCAGCCAGCCAACAAGACCGCCGCGGCGAACGCGGCGAAACCCCTACGTGTCACCCGTCACCTCACTTCCGGCTCGCCCGGTCAGTCGCCGCTGAGGGTCGACCACATCCCGTTCTCGGTGTCCTTCAGCCACTTCACGTGGCCGTCGGCGAAGGTGTAGTTGGCGCCCTCGTTGTGGGCTTCCTTGACGCGGCTCAGGCTGCCCCGTTCGGTGAACACCAGCGGCTCCGTCGGCGCGCCGCTCCACGGCCCGTAGACCTCGGCCGAGGTGGATTCGGTGTGCATGATGGTCCCGGCCAGGTCCTGCACGCTGGCCATGGCCCCGCCCGGAATGGCGGTGCAGGTCACCAAGCTGGCGTTCTGAGAGACGCTCACGATCACGTAGCTGGCGTCGAAACCGCCCAGCGGGCCCGGATAGTTGTAGTGCCACTGGTAGCTGGGACAGCGGAACATCTGCCAGTTCTTGACGTACGGCTGGTACTGGTACTGCCAGAAGTACAGCCCGTCGGTGTTGCCGCTGCCGTAGTAGTAGTGGTAGGTGAAGGCGAACCGCTCGTCGTAGTCCTGGGCGTACTGGATCGAGGCCAGGCCGATCTGCTTCAGGTTGCTGCTGCAGGACGACTGCCGCGCCTTCTCTCGCGCCTTGGCGAAGACCGGAAACAGGATCGCGGCCAGAATGGCGATGATCGCGATCACGACCAGCAGCTCGATCAGGGTAAAGGCCCGCGTCGCTCGTCGGTGCATCGTGCTCCTCCTCATGCCCACCACCCCGCGCGGTTGGGTCCGTTATAGCCAATCCTATCGACATATGCAAGCCCAATCCGTGGCGGGTTGACGCCGCCTGAGCGCCTGCCTACAATCCACGCGGCGAGCGGAGCGAGGAAATGTCTGCAGAATCCCTGCGAATCGGTGTGGTCGGGCTGGGCATGGGCATGAGCCGGGCCAAGCTGGTGAGCGAGACCCCCGGCGCCGAGCTGGTGGCGGTGGCCGATCTTATGCCGGAGCGCCGGCAGAAGGCGGCCGACCTGTTCGGCTGCCGGACCCACGACAGCTTCGACGAGCTGATGGCCAACGCCGCTGACCTCGAGGTCATCTACGTCATGACCGAAAGCGGCAAGCACGCCGACATGGGCATGGCCGCCGCCCGGGCCGGGAAGCACGTGATCAGCACCAAGCCCATCGACATCACCGTGGCCAAGGCGGTCGAGTTCTGCCGCACCTGCGAGTCGTGCGGGGTCAAGCTCCTGGTCGACTTCCAGATGCGCTACACGCCCGCGGTTCAGAGGATGCGCGCCGCCGTGCAGCAGGGCGGGATCGGCCAGCCCATCTTCGGCGAAGTGCGCATGAAGTGGTGGCGCGGCGAGGAGTACTACGAAGGCTGGCACGGCACCTGGGCGCTGGACGGCGGCGGGTCGGTCATGAACCAGGCGGTCCACTTCATCGACATCCTACAGTACTGCCTCGGCGACGTCGACGAGGTGTTCGCCTACAGCGGCGTCCACGCCCATGTCAACTGCGAGACCGAGGACATGACCAACGCCGTGCTCAAGTTCGCCAATGGCGCCGAGGGGATGATCCATACCCAGACCAACTTCCGCGGCAAGAGCTTCGATCTGGTGGAGATCAACGGCACCCAGGGGGCGGTGGCCGTGACGCTCAACGATCTCTCGCGCTGGGAGTTCATCGCGCCCGAGGGCGCCGGGCAGAAGTGGGACGCCTCGACCGGCACCGGCAAGGAGGATCAGCAGGCGTATGAGCCGGAGTTGATCATCCCGGACACGCCGGCCAGCGCCGTCGACGACGCGATCCGCACCATCCGTCATGGCGCCGAGCCGTTCTGCTCCGGCTGGGACGGCATCCGTCCGGTGGCCCTGGCCCTGGCCCTTTACGAATCGGCCCGGACCCACCAGCCCATCAAGCCGCAGATGCGGTTCCCCTAGGCCGCCATGACCCCGCCCGGCGCGCCGGAGCGTCACCCGGACCGCCCGGCCTCCGGGCGGGCGGTGGTGATCGCCCTGACCGCGGTCGCCGCGTTCTCCTGGATCACGCCGTACAACGACTTCGATCTTCAGAACACCTACATCGCCGGGAACCTGTTCCCCATCGGCGCTATGGTGGTCATCCTGGTCCTCGCCCTGGCGGTCAACCCGGTGCTGCTCCGTCTCGCCCCGCGGCACCGCTTCCGGCCCCACGAGCTGGCCTTGATCTGGGCGGTGATCGCCATCGCCAGCGGGATCCCCACCGCCGGGCTGTGGCGCTACCTGATCCCCGCCCAAGCCGCCCTGCGGCAATTCGCCACGCCGGAGAACCATTGGCTGGAGCTGCTCGAGCCGCGGCTCCGGCCGTGGATGGTCCCGCGCCACGAAGAGGCCGTGCTGACCTTCTACCGCGGCGCCGCCTCGGGCCGGGTGCCCTGGTCGGCCTGGCGCCCCACTCTGCTGATGTGGTCCGTCTGCGCCGCGCAGCTCTTCTTCGCCACCGCCTGCCTGACCGTCCTGCTCCGCCGCCAGTGGGTCGAGCGCGAGCGATTCTCGTTCCCGCTGGTGCAGCTCCCGCTGGTGGTCGCCGCCGAGCCCGAGCCGGGCCACGCGGTCAACGCCTTCTTCCGCCATCCCTTGGTCTGGGCCGGCGCCGCCGTGCCCGTCCTGGTCCATTCGGTCAACGGCCTGCACCTCTACCTGCCCGGCGTGCCGCAGATCGATCTCCACTACGAGCTGGCGCAACTGCTGCCCAAGCAGCGGCCGTGGAACACCGTCGGCAGCTTCCGGCTGCACGTCTTCCCGGCGACCATCGGATTCGCCTACCTCCTGGCCCAGGAGATCGCCTTCTCGATGGGCTTCTTCCGCCTGTTCGAGGTGGCCCAGCGGATGTTCCTGACCAGCGTCCCGCTCCTCGGCGCCGGCAGCGATGTGACCCGCTTCGGCTGCCACCAGGCCTACGGCGCCGTGGTCGCGCTGGCGGTGATGGTCGTGCTCCTGGCCAGGCCGCACTGGCGCGAGGTGCGCCGCGCCTGTCTCGGCCGCGAGAGCGGGGACGACGATTCAGCGGAGGCGATGAGCTACCGCGCCGCGGTGATCGGCCTCGCCCTCAGTCTGCTCGGGCTGTTCGCCACCTTCGTCCAGTTCGGGATCGCGCCGGGCATGACCATGGTGGTGATCGCGGTCGGCCTGGCCAAGTACGTGGCGGCCTCCTGGGGCGCGACCAATGCCGGGCTGATGATGGTCCAGCAGCAGTTCCGGCCGTCGGACCTGCTGGTCTCGGCGCTGGGCAGCCGCGCCTTTGCGCCGGCCACGCTGGTCAATGTCGCGCTGGTCGAGAACGTGTTCTGGTACGACCTGCGCGAGACCCTCATGCCCAGCCTGTTCAACTCGGCCAAGCTGGCCCAGGACACGCACCTCCGCCAGGCCGCCGCCTTCCGCTGGGGCGCGGTGGCCATCGTCCTGGCGGCGGGCCTGGGCGCCGCGGCCTGGCTCGCCCTGGCCTACGATCGCGGCGGCACCCAGCTCGCCCCGAGCACCTTCACCCATCACGCCATGCGCGTCTGGCGCGAGGCGGCGGCGCGACTCGACCCCGGCGAGCCGGTCAGCCGCACCAACCTCCTCGGCGCCGGCCTCGGCGCCGGCCTGTTCGTCGGCCTGATGGCCCTCCGCCTCCGCTTCGTCGGCTGGCCGCTGCATCCCATCGGGCTGGTCACCATGTACAGTTGGACCTCCAACCAGTTCGGGACGTCGTTCCTCATCGGCTGGGCGCTCAAGGCCCTGATCGTCCGGCTGGGCGGCCTCCGGCTTTACGCCCGCTGCCGGCCGTTCTTCCTCGGGATCATCCTCGGCGACGTGCTCAGCGCGGTGATCTGGACCATCGTCGGCTTCATCTACGGCCAAGGCTACTTCGTCACGCCGAGCTAGGTGGTCGGCGCCATTGCGGTTTGCGCGCAACGCACCAGGATCGTGGTATTCTCAGACGGTAGCGTCGTCACTGGAGCACAGGACATGAACACGTTCCCGACCAGCACCATCGGTGGTCTCGACATCTCGCGGTTGGTCATCGGCAGCAATACCTTCCACGGCTTCAGCCACTTCAGCGGCGCGCGCAGCGCCTGGCTGCGGCGGTACTTCACCCCCGAGCGGATCTTCGAGGTCATGGCCCACTGCGCCCGGCAGGGACTCAACGCCACGGTCTCGATGCAGCGGCCCGACTACGCCGAAGTCATGCGCGCCGTCGAGACCGAGACCGGCGTCCACATCCACTGGTTCGCCACCCCCGGCGGGCGCGAGACGTCCGAGCTGAAAGAAGGCATCCACCAGGCCGCCGAGCTGGGCGCGGAGTTCTGTCTGCCCCACACCATGTGGACCGACGCCCGGCTGCTCCCCTCCCGCGGGATCATCGAGGAGGCCGAGGAGGTGATCGAACTGATCCGCTCGCTGGGCATGCGCCCCGGCTGGAGCACCCACCGGCCGGAGGTGATCAGCGTCTCCGACCGCGCCGGGTACGACATCGACGTGTACATTCAGATCTTCAACGCCGAGGGCTTCCTGATGCCGGTCGAGACCGACTGGACGGCGAACGTGATCCGCAACGCGAAGAAGCCCTGTCTATGCATCAAGCCCCTGGGCGCCGGCCGGATCATGCCCCCGACGGGGCTGGGCTACGTCTACGGCAACATCAAGCCCCAGGACGTGGTCGCGATTGGGATGATGAGCGTCGAAGAAGCGGACGAAGACATCGCCCTGGCGCGCAAGATCCTGTCAGGCCAGACGGCCGAGAGCGAGCTGCAATACACGCGCAGCAAGGCCGTCCTGCTGCCGGCGGACTGAGCGGCGGCCAAGAAGGAAGCTCCCTCCGGGTGACGTAAGCCAACGTCGTCCGGGGGTTGGCCCATGTTGTATGCCCACTCGGCCAACGGCGACGGCCGTTGGCAGCCGCTCGAAGAACACCTGCGGAACGTGGCCGAGCTGGCCGGCGACTTCGCCGAGGTGTTTGGGGAGCGGGAGGTCGCGTCCTGGCTCGGTTGGTGGCACGACGCCGGCAAGGTCACGGGCGCGTTCCAGGCCTATCTGCGCCAGCCCGGCCCGGCCAAGGGACCGGACCACTCCAGCGCCGGAGCGGTTGAAGTCGCCACCGCCTGCCTGCCGCTGGCGTTCGTGGTCGCCGGCCACCACGGCGGGCTGGTCGATTTCATCGACCTCGAACAGAGGCTGCTGGAGAAGGGCAAGGACCCGGCCGTCGAGTCCGCCCTGGCGCGGGTCCGTGATCTGCTTCCGGACCAGGCGGCCGCACCCGACCTGATGGCGATCAGCGAGCTGTTCCGCGCCACCGCGGAGGCGGCGATCCGCCGCGCGGTGTTCCGGGTGCGGATGCTGCACTCCTGTCTGGTCGACGCCGACTGCCTGGACACCGAACGGCACTTCCAGCCCGAGCAGGCGGCGGAGCGTGGCCCTTCCCTCACCGTGCCGGAACTGCTCGCCGCGCTGACGAACCACCAGGCGAAGCTGATCGCCGGCGCCGCCGACACGCCGGTCAACGGCGTGCGGCGCGAGGTGTACGACGCCTGCGTGGCAGCCGCCGACCAGCCGCCCGGCTTCTTCCGCCTGACCGTGCCGACCGGCGGCGGCAAGACCCTGTCCGGCATGGCCTTCGCCCTCCGCCACGCCGCCCGGCACGGGCTGCGCCGCGTGGTCGTCGCGCTGCCCTACACCTCCATCATCGATCAAACGGCCGAAGTCTACCGCGGCGTGTTCGGGCCCGAGCCGGTGTTGGAGCACCACAGCGCCGCGCCGTTCCGCGAGCCGGGGGACGAGAGTGAGGCCGAGCGCCGCGCCCGGCTGGCCGCCGACAACTGGGACGCACCCATCGTCGTCACCACCACGGTGCAGCTCTTCGAGAGCCTCTTCGCCGCACGCAACAGCCGGCTGCGCAAGCTGCACAACCTGGCCGGCGCCGTGATCGTGCTCGACGAAGTGCAGACGCTGCCCACCCACCTGCTCGAGCCCACCGTCGAAGCGCTGCGCCTCCTGGTGGCCGACTACGGCGCCACCGTGGTGCTGTCCAGCGCCACCCAGCCCGCCCTGCCGGACATCAGCGCGACCGAGATCGTGCCGAACCACGCCGACCACTTCCGCGCCCTGGCCCGCGTGCGTTACGAGCTGCCCGCGCCGGGTGAATCGTGGACCTTCGAGCAGGTGGCCCAGGTCTTGTCCGGCGAGCCGCAAGCACTGGTGGTGCTCAACACCATCAAGGACGCGCACCGGCTGCTCGACCACCTGTCGCCCGCCGACGTGTTCCACCTCTCGACCACCCTGTGCGGCGCGCACCGGCGGCGGGTGCTGGCCGAAGTCCGCCGGCGGCTGAACGCGGGCGAGCCGTGCCGGCTGATCAGCACCCAGGTGGTCGAAGCCGGCGTGGATCTTGACTTCCCCGTGGTCCTGCGCGCCATGGGGCCGCTGGATCGGGTGGTCCAAGTCGCCGGCCGCTGCAACCGCGAGGGCCGGCTGGATTCGGGCCGGGTGATCGCCTTCCGGCTGGCCGACGGCGGCATGCCGCCCGGCGCCTACCGCACCGGCGCCGACACGGCCGAACTGATGCTGAACGGCGACCCCTCCCTCGATCTGCACGACCCCGCCGTGTTTGACCGTTACTTCCGCCTGCTGTTCCAGGCCAAGGACCTGGACGAGAAGGACATCTTGGTCGACCTCGCCCGGTGCAAGTACGCCAGCGTCGCCGAGAAGTACCGGTTGATCGACGACGACACCGTGAGCGTGATCGTCTCCGACCCCGAGGAGGCGGCGCAGGTGGACGCCCTGCTGGACGAGGTGCGGCGCCGGCCGATGACCCGCGGCCTTTGGCGGCGCTTGCAGCCGTACCTGGTCGGTCTGTACCGGCACGCGTTCGCCCAGGCGCGAAGCGCCGGCTGTTTGACGGAGTTGGCTGAAGATGTGTATCTCTGGATCGATGGCTACGACCCGACGCGGGGCCTGACGCGCGGCGGGCGGTCCGCCAGCGAACTGGTGGTGTGAGCCGGACCTGGGCGCGGGGCGCCCGGAAAGGACGGTGCGACATGGACCCGACTCCCCTGGCAATCAAGGTCTGGGGGCCGTGGGCCTGCTTCACCCGGCCCGAGATGAAGGTCGAGCGGGTGACCTACGAGGTGATGACCCCCTCGGCCGCGCGGGGTGTCTTGGAGGCCGTGTTCTGGAAGCCCGAGTTCCGCTGGCGGGTGCGCGAGATCGCGGTGCTCAAGCCGATCCTGCGCGCCTCCATCCTGCGCAACGAGGTGAAGTCGAAGCTGGCCACGCGGACCGTGGCCGGCTGGGTGGAAGAGGACGACGGCTACTTCGCCGACGAGGACCGCACGCAGCGCCACACGCTCGCCCTGCGCGACGTGGCCTACGTCATCCGGGCCGACATCCGCCTGCTGCCCCACGCGACGGACGACATCGCCAAGTACCGCGACCAGTTCCGGCGGCGGGTGGCGCGCGGGCAGTGCTTCCATCGGCCGTGCCTGGGCTGCCGCGAGTTCGCCTGCGAGTTCGGCGAGCCGAACGGCGAGACGCCCATCGACCGGACCGAGGACCTGGGCCGGATGCTGTTCGACCTGGCCTACACCGACCACGGCAGCCGGGCCGTGCCGCGGTTCTTCGCCGCCCGCCTGGACGGCGGCGTGCTGCGCGTGCCGCAGGAGCTGTACGACGAGGTGGAAGGGGGCGCGCCATGCCGCTGACCAGGCTGGCCGAGTTCTACGACCGGATCCCCGACGCCGTGCCGGAGCACCACCAGAAGCGGCCGGTCAAGTGGCTGATCCACCTGGACGGGGCGGGACGGTTCCTTCAGTTCATCTCCACCGTCGGCGAGGGTGGCCGCGCTACGGAGTACGTCGTGCCGTACCGGCGGCGCTCCGGAACCAAGCCGCCGCCGTACCTGTTGGCGGACACCCCGGCCTACGTGCTGGGCCTTGGCCTGGACAAGATGACCAACGAGGCCGCCGCCGAGCGCCGGCGCGACTTCGCCGCGCTGGTCGAGGAGTGTGCCGAAACCTGCGGCGCCGCGGCACTGCGGGCCGTGGCGTCGTTCGTCGCCGCCGACCCGCCGGCGCCGCCCGCAGACCTGGCCGCCGGCGACACGCTGACGTTCGTGGTGGATGGCGAGCTGGTCACGGCCCTGCCCGAGGTCCGGGCGTTCTGGCAGGAGCGTCAGTCGGCGGAACCGGAGGATGGCGCGGGCTTGGTGGCCGAGTGCCTCCTGTGCGGCCAGACCCGCCCGATCGCCAAACGGCATCCGGTCGAATTGCGGCTGGCCCGGGACCGGGTGCAGATCATCACGGCCAACGCCAACGCCTTCGAGTCCTTCGGACTGGAGGCGTCGGAGATCGCGCCCATCTGCCTGCCTTGTGCCCTGCGCTACGGGCAGGCCGCCCGGTACCTGATGACCAGCAAGGAGCATCACTACCAGGCCGGCGGGCTGCACTACGTCTACTGGACCCGCAGCGGTGGCCACGGCGGGCTGTTCTCCATCCTGCAGGACCCGCAGCCCGAGCAAGTCGAGGCGTTGCTCCAGGCCGCCTTCCACAGCCGCGCCGCGCCAGGCGTGGACCACGACGCGTTCTACGCCTTCTCGGCCACCTCCAACACCGGCCGGCTGGTGATCCGTGACTGGCTGGAGACCACCGTCGGCGAGGTCAAGGAGCACCTTGGCCGCTGGTTCGCCGGCCAGGAGTTGGTCGGCGGCAGAGGCGAGGCGTCCGAGCCCATCGGGCTGTACGCCCTGGCCGGCAGCTTGGTCCGCAAGGACGCCAGGAACAAACCGAAGCTCGACGATCTCCCGCCTCAAGCGCTGCCGGCGCTGGTCGGCGCGGCCCTGTTCGGCCGGCGGCTGCCGGTCTGGCTGCTGCACCAGGCCATCCGCCGCTGCCACGCCGAGCAGCAGCTCACTCGCCCGCGCGCCGCGCTGGTGAAGATGGTGCTCAACTCCGTTCCCGAATCCGAAAGGAGGGTTCCCCTCATGACCGCGTCCCTGGACCATGACAACCACGAGTCGGCCTACCTCTGCGGCCGGCTGTTCGCCCTGCTGGAAGAAGCGCAGCGCCGCGCGATACCTGGCCTCAACGCGACCATCGCCGACCGCTTCTTCGGCACCGCCGGCTCGGCCCCGGCGTCCGTCTTCCCCCGCCTGATGCGCGGGGCGAAGAACCACCTGAGCAAGCTCGCCGGTGTCGAGCGGACCCGCGGCGCCGCCATCGCCATCGAGCGCCGGATCGAGGAGGTCGCCGCCGGACTGCGCGGCTTCCCCACGGTCCTGAGCATGGTCGAGCAGGGGCAGTTCCTGCTGGGCTACTACCACCAGCGCGCCGACGACCGGGCCGCCGCCACCGAGCACAAGCAGGCGGCGCAGGCCGCCGCCAACGCGGACGAGAGCTGACCGCCCGGCACGGGCGTGACGACGAAAGGAAGTCAGAGATGACGAGCGATTACCGTGATGCCGGCCTGCGGCACGACTTCGTGCTGCTGTTCGACGTGACCGACGGCAACCCCAACGGCGACCCCGACGCGGGCAACCTGCCACGGGTCGATCCCGAGACCATGCACGGGCTGGTCACCGACGTCTGCCTCAAGCGCAAGGTCCGCGACTACCTCGGGGCCACCCGTGGCGGCGAGGAGCGGTTCAAGATCTATGTCGAGCACAAGGGGATTCTGAACAACCAGCACGACCGGGCCTACACCGCGCTGGACCTCAAGTCGACCGGCAGCAAGCAGAAGTCGGGCGACATCGACCTGGCGCGGCAGTGGATGTGCGCCAACTTCTACGACGTGCGGGCCTTCGGCGCGGTGATGACCACCGGGGTCAACTGCGGGCAGGTGCGCGGCCCGGTGCAGCTCACCTTCGCCCGGTCGGTCGATCCCATCGTCCCGCTGGACGTGTCCATCACCCGCGTGGCGGTGACGCGGCCGGAAGACGCGGTCAAGTTCGTCGAGTCCGAGGACGGCGGCGAGACGCGGGGCAAGGAAACGGAGATGGGCCGCAAGGCGCTGGTGCCCTACGGCCTGTACCTGGGCCACGGCTTCGTCAACGCCAATCTGGCGGCCAAGACCGGCTTCGACGGGGCGGACCTGGCGCTGTTCTGGGACGCGCTGCAGAACATGTTCGACCACGACCGGTCGGCCAGCCGCGGGATGATGGCCTGTCGCGGGGTGTACGTCTTCAGCCACGACAACGCCATCGGCCGCGCGCCGGCGCACCGGCTGTTCGACCGGCTCACCGTCTCCCGCGCCACCGACGGCCCGGCCCGCCGCTTCGCCGACTACCGGGTTACGGTCGACGATGTCAACCTGCCGGAAGGAGTCACGCTGCATCGGCTCGGCGTCTGAGCGCAAGCCGGGGGCATATCCGGGGATCATATCCGGGGACAGTATACTTATATACGGGGACAGTATACTGAATTGCTAGCAATTAAGTATACTGTCCCCGTATATAAGTATACTGTCCCCGGATATGCCCCAGGTAGACGGCCACCCGGCAAGGGAGCCCATCATGGACGAAGAGGACCTCGGCCCGCCGGCCGTGCCGGTTTCGGCCCTGCAGCACTACGTCTATTGTCCGCGACAGTGCGCCCTGATCCACGTCGAGCGCACCTTCGAGGAGAACCTCTGGACGCTGCGCGGGCGGCGCGTTCACGAACGGGTGCACGAGGAGTCCGGCGAAATCGCCGACGGCGTGCGGGTTGAGCGCGCCGTGCCCATCTGGTCGGAGCGACTCGGGCTGGTCGGCGTGGCCGACCTGGTCGAGTTCCACGGCGACGTGCCGTACCCGGTGGAATACAAGCACGGCCAGCGCCGCGCCGGTCTCCAGGACGACGTGCAGCTCTGCGCCCAGGCGCTGTGCCTGGAGGAGATGCTGGGGGTCGCCATCCCGCGCGGCGCGATCTACCACCACCGCTCGCGCCGCCGGCGCGAGGTCGAGCTGACCGCCGCGTTGCGGGAGACCACGGCGAAGGTGGTCGGCGAGGTGCGGCAACTGCTGGCCGCCGGAGTGGTGCCGCCGCCGGTCCACGACCGGCGCTGTCACGAGTGCTCTCTGGCCGACGCCTGCTTGCCCGACCGCGGGCATTTGCCCGCCGCCGACGCGCTGTTCTGTGCCGATCCGGTCACCGCCGGCAAGGAGACGCCATGAGCGAGCACACGCTGTTGAACACGCTGTACATCACCACGCCAGGCGGGTACCTGCACCTTGACAACGACACGGTGCGGGTGGAAAAGGACGAGCAGACGATCCTGCGCGTGCCGCTGCACCATCTCGGCGGCGTGGTCGTGTTCGGCCACACGCTGCTCTCGCCTGGCCTGCTCCACCGCTGCGCCGACGACGGGCGGCAGGTCGTCTGGCTGGACTTCGCCGGCCGGTTCAAGGCCCGGCTGTCCGGCGCGGTGTCCGGAAATGTCCTGCTCCGGCGCGACCAGTACACCGTCACCCAAGACCCGGATCGGGCCACGGCGGTGGCTCGGCGAGTGGTCGCCGGCAAGCTCCAGAACTGCCGGACCAGCGTGATGCGCAGCGCGCGGGAGGCCGAGTCCGGGGAGGAAGAGCTGCGGGTCACGGCGCGGGTCCTGGCCGACCTGCTGCCGAAGGTGGCCGAGGCCGAGGACACGGACACGTTGCGCGGGTTGGAAGGCCACGCGGCGCGGACCTACTTCGGCACCTTCAACCAGATGATGCGGGTGGACGATGCACGTCTGGCGTTCGTCAAGCGGACCCGCCGGCCGCCGCGTGACCCGATCAATGCGCTGCTGTCGTTCCTCTACACGCTGCTGGCCGCCGACTGCGTCTCGGCGGCCGAATCGGTCGGATTGGACCCGCAGATGGGCTGCTTGCACGGCCTGCGGCCCGGCCGGCCGGCGCTGGCGCTCGACCTGATGGAGGAGCTGCGGCCGGCGCTGGCCGATCGCCTGGTGCTGACGCTGATCAACCGCCAGCAGGTCACCGGGAACGACTTCGAGGAGCGGCCGGGCGGCGCGGTCGAGATGTCGGCGGCGGCCCGGAAGACGGTGATCGTGGCCTGGCAGGAACGCAAGCAGGAGGAGGTGCACCATCCGGTGTTGGACCAGAAGCTGCCCTGGGGTCTGGTGCCGCACGTGCAGGCTCGGTTGATGGCGCGCGTTTTCCGCGGCGAGATGGAGGCCTACGAACCGTTCCTGCACCGCTGACCCGGTGGAAGGAGGAGCCTGTGTACCTGGTCATTGCGTACGATGTCCGAACCGACACCAAGGAAGGTCGCCGGCGCCTGCGCCAGGTGGCCAAGGCGTGCGAGAGCCGCGGCCAGCGGGTGCAGAAGTCCGTGTTCGAGGTCAAGGTGTCGGAGGCAGGACACGAGGCGTTGGTGGACAAGCTGGTGCAGATCATCGAACCGAAAGAGGACACGCTCCGCGTGTACCGACTGGTCGAGCCTCATGATGAGCACATCGAGCACTACGGGTGCAAGAAGTCGATCGACTTCGACGAGCCGTTGGTTCTGTGAACCGGCTGCGCGAACCCATAGCTCGCGCCGAATCCCCGGTGGGTTCGCGATCCCGCTCGGGGAGCGGCACGACGTTCGTTCCGAGCATCACGGTGACGCAGCTTCGCGCCGCTCCCCGCGAGGGTTCGCGGAACGGGCCGTTTCGAGCGGCTCTGGGAGCGGGGCGGAGCGCGAAACGAAGCACCCGGCCGCAAGGCCGGGTGAGGGTTGAAACCTCCGAGGGTTCCTTGTATACCCTCTCGCTTGTAAGCACCCGGCCGCAAGGCCGGGTGAGGGTTGAAACGCTTCCGCCAGCCTTGCAAGCCGGAGAAGCTGCAAGCACCCGGCCGCAAGGCCGGGTGAGGGTTGAAACGTTGGCGGGAATCCTGCCGTGCCTTGCTGCTACGCGAAGCACCCGGCCGCAAGGCCGGGTGAGGGTTGAAACTGACGCCGAAACCCTGGGTCTGCGGGCCTGGGGTCAAGCACCCGGCCGCAAGGCCGGGTGAGGGTTGAAACTCTGTCAGCGTCAGCCGCCGGATGTCGCGCTCCGAAAGCACCCGGCCGCAAGGCCGGGTGAGGGTTGAAACGGCATACCTTGCCTCGAAAATCGCCAACGGAAGAAGCACCCGGCCGCAAGGCCGGGTGAGGGTTGAAACGTGCTAGAGTCCGGGGTGGGATTGTACTGGTATAAGCACCCGGCCGCAAGGCCGGGTGAGGGTTGAAACCCTGATCGCATCCACCAGGGAGTAGTAGCTGTGCGAAGCACCCGGCCGCAAGGCCGGGTGAGGGTTGAAACTCCTCGGCGGTGGAGCAGGCGCCCATGCCGGTGCAAGCACCCGGCCGCAAGGCCGGGTGAGGGTTGAAACGTCGCGCTTTTCCGCGTACCACCGGGCCAATGAAAGCACCCGGCCGCAAGGCCGGGTGAGGGTTGAAACGATAGCGCCCATTCGGAGTTGCGCGACGAGCGCGAAGCACCCGGCCGCAAGGCCGGGTGAGGGTTGAAACGCCGGAATGGCGCGTATGGTGGGCAAGGAGCCGGAAGCACCCGGCCGCAAGGCCGGGTGAGGGTTGAAACGCTCAAGTAGGCGAGCGCATGGACAAAGGCGTCCATAAGCACCCGGCCGCAAGGCCGGGTGAGGGTTGAAACTCAATCGCAACACTAGTAATTCTGGCGAGCGCAACAAGCACCCGGCCGCAAGGCCGGGTGAGGGTTGAAACACGCCGTTCTCCGCTGCCGTGGTCGTGGCCGCGCGAGAAGCACCCGGCCGCAAGGCCGGGTGAGGGTTGAAACCGCCCGTGAGCGAGTTCGTTGGACCAGCCGGACGGCGAAGCACCCGGCCGCAAGGCCGGGTGAGGGTTGAAACGGCCCACCACTCGGCGGTGCTCCGTGCCCCGTACAAGCACCCGGCCGCAAGGCCGGGTGAGGGTTGAAACGACACCAGCGCCAAGCCCGCGCCGGCCGGCATGGCAAGCACCCGGCCGCAAGGCCGGGTGAGGGTTGAAACCAGGGCAACTGCATCACCGGGAAGCCGAACAGGAAAGCACCCGGCCGCAAGGCCGGGTGAGGGTTGAAACTGCGTCCAGGGCCGGGAACCTGACGTGCGGCACGCAAGCACCCGGCCGCAAGGCCGGGTGAGGGTTGAAACCCGGGGTGCAACCACGTATGTAACGAGAATCACTCAAGCACCCGGCCGCAAGGCCGGGTGAGGGTTGAAACATGGGGGCGTCATGGGGGCGTCATGGGGGTGTTGGAAGCACCCGGCCGCAAGGCCGGGTGAGGGTTGAAACCGCCCGTGAGCGAGTTCGTTGGACCTCCGTTGGAAAGCACCCGGCCGCAAGGCCGGGTGAGGGTTGAAACTCCGCTGCCGTGGTCGTGGCCGACGCGAGCGAAAAGCACCCGGCCGCAAGGCCGGGTGAGGGTTGAAACGCCGAGGTCCTGGCGGCGGCGTCCGGTGACGTTGAAGCACCCGGCCGCAAGGCCGGGTGAGGGTTGAAACGCGCGTCATCGCATCACCTCTCTCGCCTCCCGCAAAGCACCCGGCCGCAAGGCCGGGTGAGGGTTGAAACATGGGGGTGTTATGGGGGCGTCATGGGGGTGTTGAAGCACCCGGCCGCAAGGCCGGGTGAGGGTTGAAACTGTACCGCTGGCAAACGACTCGGGCCTTAGGCGGGAAGCACCCGGCCGCAAGGCCGGGTGAGGGTTGAAACCGCTGGCGGGAATCCTGCCGTGCCTTGCTGCTACGAAGCACCCGGCCGCAAGGCCGGGTGAGGGTTGAAACTAGGGGCCGGCGGAGGAGCTAGAGCGATGGAGGAAGCACCCGGCCGCAAGGCCGGGTGAGGGTTGAAACACCGCCGGCGAAGCACTTCTGGGGCGGTAGCGTAAGAAGCACCCGGCCGCAAGGCCGGGTGAGGGTTGAAACATTGACGCTGGACTCGCAACGTTTGACCGGGCGGTGAAGCACCCGGCCGCAAGGCCGGGTGAGGGTTGAAACTGCCATCGCGCACCTCCTTACTCCAACGACTGCCGAAGCACCCGGCCGCAAGGCCGGGTGAGGGTTGAAACCACTACCGCTTGTCACAGCAGGTAGGGCCACGTGGAAGCACCCGGCCGCAAGGCCGGGTGAGGGTTGAAACATAGGCCCTAAGCCTATCCCCTGCACCGTCGATTCGAAGCACCCGGCCGCAAGGCCGGGTGAGGGTTGAAACGTGGACGAAATCCCGGATATTCTGTCGGGGTATTGAAGCACCCGGCCGCAAGGCCGGGTGAGGGTTGAAACGTCTCATTGCCGTTCGCTTCGCGCTCTGCCTCCGTCGGAAGCACCCGGCCGCAAGGCCGGGTGAGGGTTGAAACCGCCACGGTCAGCGCTTTGCGGAGCGCTCCCAGGGAAGCACCCGGCCGCAAGGCCGGGTGAGGGTTGAAACGACTACCTGTCGGACGTGTTGGTGACGGTGCCTGGGAAGCACCCGGCCGCAAGGCCGGGTGAGGGTTGAAACCGCAAAGCGTTGACCGTGGCGGAGCGCGATTTGGAAGCACCCGGCCGCAAGGCCGGGTGAGGGTTGAAACCGCCGCACCCTTGGCGGATTGAAGAAGGCATTGGAAGCACCCGGCCGCAAGGCCGGGTGAGGGTTGAAACCGAGTCGGAGCGGCCGATTCGGAGCGGCGGCGGCGAAGCACCCGGCCGCAAGGCCGGGTGAGGGTTGAAACAGACCCAAGCGCCGGCATCGCGGAGCAGGTCTCGAAGCACCCGGCCGCAAGGCCGGGTGAGGGTTGAAACCAATTCCTGCTTGGCCAGGATGCGCACGCGGCGCGAAGCACCCGGCCGCAAGGCCGGGTGAGGGTTGAAACCCGGCATCTATGGAGTAGTGAAGGGCGACGGTTGCAGGAAGCACCCGGCCGCAAGGCCGGGTGAGGGTTGAAACCGACGATCTGGACGCCATGGTGGAGGATGAGAACGAAGCACCCGGCCGCAAGGCCGGGTGAGGGTTGAAACAGTTGACCTCAAGCGGCGCTCCGTGCCGGGCTGGAAGCACCCGGCCGCAAGGCCGGGTGAGGGTTGAAACCCAACTGCCCCACCTGAGCGCCTTGCACTCCGCCAAGCACCCGGCCGCAAGGCCGGGTGAGGGTTGAAACAGCATGGGTCCGACTCAGCGGCGGAGGTACAACAAGCACCCGGCCGCAAGGCCGGGTGAGGGTTGCGCAGGTGACCGTCGGCCGTGGCTGACGTACACCAGGGCACGACCGGGGACAGGCACCATCTACGACCGGCGCTGCGCGCAGTCGGCCTGCGGCCGACGGTCCGTAATGGTGCCAGTCCCCTGGCGTGTGGCCAGCCTCGTCGTGGGCCGGGCCGGGGCGAGTGGCCCGACCCTTGCCGCCCACGGCGCTCAGCGGGCGGCGCTTGCACAGCTTGGTCGCGCACGGGGAGCTTGCGCTGTCCCCTGCCACCTACAGGGTAGGCCGCACCGCGATGCCGACCGCAGCAGAGGGCGATGAGCCTGTCTGAGGACACCAGTCCCCGCGAGCTCAAGGAACTGCTGGACCAAACAGACACCCTTGAGACCGCGCTGTGGGACTTCCAGAGGGATTTCGTCTGGGACGCCAAGGCAACCCAGGAACTGATCGTCTCGATTGCCAGCAACTATCCGGCTGGGAGCATCCTGCGGATCCGCAGCAGCCGGAGCCTGTTTGCCTGCCGCGAGTTCCAGGGAGCGCCTGGACTTGACTACCACCGGCCCACCTGTCTGGTCCTCGACGGCCAGCAACGGCTCGCGTCCCTCTACCAGGCGTTCGATGGCGCGGGCGAACGAGGCTACTTCCTGGACATCTCCAAGTTGCTGGATGGCCAGGACTTCGAGGATTGCCTGTTCCATCTCAGGTGGAACGACCCCAAGGCCAAGTCCCTGGAGGAGCAAGACGTCCAGGCTGAACGCCTGATCCCCAGCGCTCAGGCCGCCAAGCGCGGCGCCAGCTCGCCGACGTGAGCTTCGAGCTGGCGTTCCAGGTCGGCGGCCCGCAACTCGGTCAGACTGGCCGCCCCGTACCGACGCCAGTATCCGACGACGGTCAGGCCGACCAGCCGGTTGTCCGCCAGCGACCGCATCACGTGGCAACCGGCCTCGTCCTCCTCGCCGTACGCCTCTTCGTCCAGCGCGTCGAGACGCGCCACGTAGAGCACATCGGCGAAGCGGTCGTAGTGGTACGACAACCGGTCCTTCCAGACACCCTCAATCGTGTCTATGGCCATAGCTGTTCTCCGGGACCGGTGGTCCGGCACAAGTAGGCGGTCTTCACGATCAGCTCCGTCTCCTCGGCGATGGTGATCTCCTCGACGCAGACCTTGATCAACAGGTTGCGATCGGGACAGCGTCCAAGGTAGACTCGCCCCCGTGGGCCGCCCGCCGTGGTCTCCCTCCGCAAGACGACCACGGGCGCCCGCACGATGTCCTCTACCGCGGCCCGGTACCGGCGCATTTCCGCGCGCCGCTTGATGATGTGACCGTACCAAGTCCGGTCATACAGCACCACTTCGTCGCCCAGCGGGTCAACCAGTCGCGCGTCAGCCACGGAGCCCTCCCCGATCTCACGGGTCGACAGCGACCGGAACACGGCGGGGCACGCTGTCGACCATGCCACCGGACGTGGCATCGAGCGTCGCCGCTACCGGACCGTCACCGTCCGCACCGCGCGGCTGAGCGCGCCGTTGGGGCTGATGGCCGTCGCCTCCACCACGTAGCTGCCGCGCGGGACCTTGCGGCCTTCTTGGTCCGTGCCATCCCAGCCCAGCGTCACCGTGCCGGCTTCCGTCACCTGTTGGCTGAGGCTCTTGACCAGCCGGCCGCCCAGACCGCGAACCGTCAGGGTCACCTCGCCCGGACCGCTCAGGGTCAGGGTCAGGGTCGTGCCGGCGGAGCGGCTGGGGGTGACGCGGAGATCGGTGATGGTCGTCCGCTGCACGTTGCCGACGCGGCTGACCAGCCGGAACTGGCGCGTCTCGCCGGCGCGGGTGGCCTGGTAACGGTAGGCCGAGTGGGTGTTGAGCAGCAGCGATTGCCCGGTCTGCTCGTCGATCAGCTCGATCACCACCCCGCGCGGGAGTTGGCGGAGCAGGCCGGGCCAGGTGAGCACCACCTCGTCGGCCACCTGGCTGACCACCTCGGCCCGCCAGGTCTGCTGCCCGCGCTGGTACGGCCGCACTTCGCCGGCCAGCCGCGCGCGACCGTCGGTGACGAAGCTCAGCGCGACCGCGCTCTCCTCGGCCACCGGCGGATCCTCGACCTCCAGAGCGCGGGTGATGGACGACGACAGGCCGAACACGTTGCCGCCGTCGCGGCTGCCGCCGGCGGTGGCGGTCAGGTCGACCGTCCAATCACGGACGTTGACCCCAGCCTGGCGCGAGCGCGACGACACCAGGTTCGGCGACAGCTCCAAGGTGACGTCGTCGCGCAGCGCGTTGAACCAGATCCCGGCGAACGGCGGGATGGCCGCGACCGCGGTCTCGAACCCGGCCTGGGTCGAGTCGAAGGCCAGCACATTGCGGCTGGCGGAACTCTCGAACAGCCAGCCGTAGGGCCGCACGGTGGTCGCCCACAGCGACTGGTCGCTGAGGTTGCCGACCACGCTGTCGCCGACCAGGACCTTGATCTGGGCGAGCTGGTACCCGAGCACGCCGAGGTACGGGTTGGCGGCGGCGTTCCAGCCCTTGCGCAGCGGGATGCGGAACGGCTCGGCCGGGGTCAGCGCGCCGGTGAAGCGGAGGGTGGTGGCCTGGGCGGCCTTGATCCAGACGCCCTGCCCGGCGCCGAAGATCGGCGACGTCTGCCGGCTGGCCGGCGGCGCCAGGTACTGCTGCAAGGCCGCGTTCCATAGCGCGAACTGCAGCCCGGGCGTGGCCAGCGCGGCCTGAACGCTCTCGGCGTCCGGCGTGCCGGGCAGGCCGACGAAGTGGATCCCCGCGGTCAGGGCCAAGTCGACGAACGGCCGGCCGAACAGGTCGACCGGACCGAGATCGACCCCGGCCACGCGGACGAAGACGCGGAACTTCCCGATTTCGCTGACCGTCACGCGCAGCGCGCAGCGGCCGTCGTCGTCACTGTCCTGCCCGGCGTTGGCCAGATTCACGCCGTGGCCGGGATCGGTCACGAGCTGCCGCGCCGAGACCGGCGAGCCGACCACCGGCACACCGCCGGCGTCACGCAAGATCAGCGAGACCACCGCCTCCTGCTTCCCATCGGCGGCGACGTTGGCGGGGCTGAGGCTGATCTCCGACCGCTCGGCGCTGACGCGTCGCGGGTTGAAGGTCACGCCGACCGGCTGCCCGACCTGCGCCTGGTCGAAGGTGGCGGTGAACGTGACCAGCCCCGGGCGGGTCCGCCGGGCGCCGCCGGTCAGCCGGCCCTGGGCGTTGCTGGCGCCCTGCGGCGCCTGGAGCTGCAGGTCGGCGGGCGGGTTGGCGGCGGACAGGCCGACGCGGCTGGCCTCGACGCCCGGCACCGGGTTGGCGAAGGCGTCGAGCAGGGTGATCACCAGATTCGCGGTCTCCTGCCCGTCGGCGGTGACACTGGTCGGATCGGCGGCGAAGGTGGAGGCCGAGGCCAGCGGCGCGCCGGGGCGGATGGCGAACGGCTGGCTGGAGGCGCCGGCCACGTCCGGCGAGGACGCGGCCAGGGTGTAGCCGGTCCCGGCCCGGGTCAGGACCAGGGTGTCGAAAGTGGCCACGCCGTTGACCGCGTTGGCGGTGGTGGTGCCACCCAGCGTGGCGCCGTCCGGCCCGGTGCCGATGCTCACCGTGACCGCGCCGGTGAACTCGATGATGGTGTTGCCGACGGTATCGGTCAGCTCGACCTGCACCGCGGGCAGGGCCTGCCCGGCGGTGGTGTCTTGCGGCTGGGTCAGGAACGACAGCTTCCGGCCGCTGGCCCGGCTGACCTGGAAACTGTTGCTGGTGTTCGAGGTCAGGTTGGGGCTGGCCGCGGAGAGCTGGTAGCCGCCCTCCTTGTCCACCGACAGGCCGGCGAAGGTAGCCACGCCGTTGACCGCGGTGACCGTCGTCGTCCCCGACAGGGTCGGCGTGGCGATGGCCTCCGGGCCGATCTCGCCGGCCGGCTCCGCGCTCGGGCCGAGCAGGGCGGTGAGCAAGCTCAGACTGACCTGGTTGGTGGCGCCGGTGACCAGGTTGTTGAAGGCGTCCAGCACGGCGACCTGCACGGCCGGGGTGATGGGCGCGCCGGCGCTGGTGTTGCTCGGCTGGGTCTTGAAGCCCAGCCGGGCGGGCGCGCCGGGGGTGTAGTCGACCGTCGCGGTGCGGTTGATGGGCACGCCGCCGGCGGTGGCGACGTAGGTCACCGGCCCGGCCCAGGTGGAGGTGGCCGCGGCGGTGGTGCGCCCGTTGGCGTCGGTCGGCCCGGCGAGCTGGATCTGCTGGCCGGGGGCCGGGTTGGTGTCGGGTTTCAGCGCCGCGATCTGGATGTCGGAGAAGCCGCGGATCGGCCGGCCGAGGTCGTCGACCAGGTCGATGGTCAAGGTGACCTGTTCAGCCCCGTTGGCCGCGGCGGTGGTCTTGTCGGCGGTCAGGTTGGACTGGGCCGGGTCGACCGTCTGGTGCAGCGCCACGTCGAACGGATCGCTCTCGTCCGAGAGCGCGTCCTGGGCCATCGCCTCCAGGGTGTAGTCGGTGCCGGGCCGATCGAGGGCGACGTTGTCGAAGGTGGCCACGCCGTTGACCGCGGCCACGGTGGCCTGGCCGCGGATCACCGCGCCGCCCGGATTGTCGCCGATGACCAGGGTCACCGGATCGGTGGCGCCGGTCAGCAGTTGGTCGTTGCCGTCGTAGAGGCCGACCTGCACGGCGGGCACGATGGGCACGCCGACGGCGGTGTCGGACGGCTGCTGGAGGAACCGCAAATGCCGCGACGGGACCTGGCTGACGCTGAAGTTGCGGCTGTAGGCCGAGGTCTGCGGCGTGGCCGGCGGCGGCGATGGGCGCAGGTTGGCGAGCAGGTAGAAGTAGTCGCCGGGGGCGTCGAGGGCGAGGGTGGGGAAGACCGCCTCGGTGGCGCCGGCCGGCAGGCTGACCGCCTCGCCGCCGGTGAGGGTGGCGGGAGTCGGGCTGTAGCCCAGCTCCAGATCGACGTACCCGGCGGCGCCGAGCGGGGCCGCGTTGCCGTAGTCGTCGGTGAACTCGACCACCACCGGCGGCTCGATCGGCTGGCCGACCAGCGTGTTCGACGGCTCCTGGCGGAAACGCAGGCTGGTGACCGGACCCGGGTTGACGGTGAAGGTGTCGCTGAGCCCGCGGAAGGCCTCCGGGTGGGCGGCCATCTGCCTCAGAATGGCCTGTGTGCGGGCGCTGCGCGCCGAGCCGATTGAGGTGGACCCGGGGATGGCCAAGGCGCTGAGCCGCTGCCGGCCGGCCTGGTAGAAGGCCAGGGCGTCGAACACCGCGGTGCCGTTGGTGGTCGAGGCGTAGAAGCTCTCGAAGTAACCGCTGACGCTGTTCAGGGAGGCGAGCTGGATGTCGAACTCGACGTCGGGCAGCGGCTGGTTGTCGGCGTCCAGCACGGACACGGTCACCGCCGGGGACATGGTCTGGCCGGCGACCACGTTGCTAGGCTGCTGGCCGAAGACGACCTTGACCGGCGGCCCGACGAAGCAGTCGAAGCGCGGCGAGACGGCGCCCTGCAGGCCCGGCGAATCGACTCTGAAGGTGAATCCGGCGCCTTCCCGGTCCAGGGCCAGGTCACTGAACACGGCCCGGCCGTTCTGGGTCGTGACGGTCTTGGTGCCGCCCAACGTGGCGCCGGCCGGGTTGCTCTCGAGACCGATGGTCACCGGCACCGCGGCGCCGTCGACCAGCCGGCCCGCGGCGTCGCGGACCTCAACCCCCACCGGCGGGGCGATCGGCGAGTTGACGAAGGCGTAGAAGGCCGGATCGATGAAGGCCAGGGACCTGGGCTCGCGGGACTCCGCGCGGCGGATGGGGACCGGGTGACCAAGCTCCGAGGACCCGGCCTCCGAGGACCCGGTCTGGCGCGTCGCCCGCCCACCGGCGCTGGCGGGGGTGGTCGAGTGGCTGGCGAACTGGAACCCGTTGGCGCAGATCTCGTCGCCTTCCTTGAGCGGCACCGGGAGTCCCTCCAGCGGGACGCGGAAGCGGAACCGGGCGGCGTTGTCGGCGCCCTGGTCGACGCCGTCGACCGGGCCGGAGTAGGACGCGAACGACAGGTCCTGGTCCTCGTAGTAATAGTAGGGGCGGCCGCGCGACCCGTTGCGCGCGGCGGCGCGAGACGGCGCCCGCCCGGGCCGGTTGGCGCGCCCGGGCCGCTCGGCCCGGCCGCGGACATGGCTGGGCGACGCGGCGTTGACTGCGGCCAGGTAGTACTGGTAGGCGTTTCCTTCGTACAGCGTGCCGAGATAGGCGGAGGTGCGGCCGAAGCCCGGGCCCGGCGCCTGGTAGAACTCCAGCTCCATGTTCGGCCGGCAGAAGCCCGAAAGGACCAGGAAGTCGCCGTCGATCAGGGCCGACTCGATCACCGGGAAGTTGACCAGCCCGTTGGGGCCCACGTCGGGGTCGTCCGGATCGTTCAGCGTGACCCCGTCCGGCCGGTCGTTGGCGCCGACCAGGTTGAGCCCCAGCCCGCCGTTCTCCAGCAGCAGGTTGCCGGCCAGCCAGTGCTCCATGCCCGTGTCGCCGGTGACGTGGATCCCGTCGCCGCCGTTGAAGGCGACCACGCCGTCGATGACGGCGTTGCCGAGACCGCCGTCGACCAGCACGCCGTGGCCGGCGCTGCCGACGATGAGTTGCACCTCGCCCTGGTAGAGGTACGAGTCGAGCAGGTTGTAAACGGTGAACGGGCCGAAGTAGACGCCGATGCCGTTGCCGGGGAGGGTCGTCTGCCGCGAGCGGGTGAGCGACGCCGCCTCGACATAGAAACCGGGATCGAAGGCCAGGAGCGAGGCGTCACCGCCGATCACGTTGGCCCAGAGGTAGTTCTGCGAGGCTTCGTCCTCGGCCGCGCCGTTGAGCTGCACCCCGATGCCGTTGCCGCTGATCAGACTGCGCTCGACGTAGTTGTAGGAGCCGGTGATGCTCAGGCCGACATCCCCGCCGAGCGGCTGCGTGCCGTCCGTCCCGAGGAAGCAGTTGTAGAGGTAGTTGTTGTCCCCGTTGACCAGGATCTGCGCGCTGGTGAAGCCGACCAGGATCAGGCCGATCACCTCGCCGGAATCGGCGTCCAACTGCAGGCCGATCGGGACGTCCGCGCCGTTGGCCAGAGTCACGCCCGGCAGGTTGTTCTGCTGCGCAGTTGACCCGTCGATGAAGGTCTCGGGCTTGACGATCGGCGGCAGAGGCGTGAGCAGCGAGATGGTCGTCCCGGCGAGCGCCGCGTCGAACCCGATCGCGTGGTAGTTGGCCGGATCGGTATCGGCGTTGGCCAGCCCGATGGCTTCGCGCAACGTCCCGGGTCCGCTGTCCGCCGCGGAGGTGACGAGGTGCGAGACCTGCGCCGCCCGACCGGCGTTGGCCGCCAGCATCGTCAGCACGAAAGCCGCCAGCCGGGCCGGCAACGAAGGCAGTTGTTTGTTCATGGTCTTTTCACCGACACGCCAACGCGCCCGCGGCGCACCGCGAGTCAGGGCAGTCTGCGGCCGGGCTACAGGGCCGGGGCAGACGCCCACGAGTGGTTTACCCCACCGCCCGCCGAATCCTCCGTCAACGGCGTCTTACGGTCCGCTTAAGCGCCGGTTCGCGCGCAGGCGCCCAGGAACTGCTCGGCGGTCGAGCTGACGCCCCAGAGCATCTCGACCGCCAGCCAGGCCGCCTCGGTCAGCCGCTTCTCTTGATAAGTATGCGCCGCTTCAATGGCCAGTGTCGCGTCGCGCAGGAGGATGCAGCTATACCCGCGCTCGTGCATCGCCTTGATGCCGTAGTCGCGGTACGGGACGCACATGTTGGCGGCGAAGCCGCAGTAGAGCAGGTGCAGGATCCGGCGGTGGTGGCAAAGCCGGTGGAGTTGGTCGCCGGTGGCGATCACGAACTCGTCCGCGGCGGGTGTCAGGACCGGGACGATGGTCCGGTCTTGGATGCTGTCCATGACCGGCCGGAGGTAGTATGGCCGGGCGTAAGTGAGGTAGTCGCCGGTGCGCTGGCGGAAGTCGGCTGGCGGCCAGGCCGGCGCGGTGGCGGCGGGCTGGTTGACCCCCAGCTCCCGGTCGCCGGCATACTGGACCCACTGCGGAAAGGCCGTCGCCTGCGCCGGCGAGGGGGCATGGATGACGGTCACCCCGACCCGATGGCAGGCGTCCACGGCCGGGCGGATGACCTCCTCGCAGAGCCGCGCCGAGTTGGCCTCATGCGAGCGGATGGGGTGGACGTCCCAGCAATCGACCATGACCAGCGCGGTCTGCTCGGCGGGCAGCGGCCAGACCTTTTCGACGTACCGGTTGTTCAGCTCGACGGCTTCTTCCTCGGGCGCGGGGATGGTGGGACACCAGCGAATCGGCAGATCGATGGTCAGGAGGGACATGGCGACGGTGCTCCTGGCCACCGATTCGCTACGCGCGTGCCGCCACCTGCCGGCAGGGCACGGCTTCCAGAACCGCGTCGCGGAAGGCCACGAAGCTGGCCGACGCGTTCCGCGACGCATCCAGATACTCGCCGACCGCACGCGCGGCTTCCGTCTTGCGCAGGCCGCTCTGGAAGTACCCCGCCTTCTTCAGGATGCGCTCGAAGGCTTCCCAGGTGCCACCCGTCACGGCGTCCGGGTCCCGGTATCGGGCCTGCCGAGGGATGGACTCAGAGACACTCGGATAGGCTTGGCGAACCGCTTCCCAGTCGCCGAAGTACCAGGCCTCCAACTCTTCGACGGCGACGCGGTTGACCACCTGCCAGAGGGCTCCGCCCGCGGCGCTGCGAGTCGTCAGTCCGGCTTCGGCGGCGGCGTCCTCGAGCGACTGCTTCAGCTCCAGACAGTCCTGGTCGTCCCGGTCCACGACGACCACGATCCGGCAGCTCTCAGGAAGCCACTTGGCGTAGCCGCGAAGTCGGCCCGGCAGCTTGGCCAGGAGGTCTGGCTTGCCTTGGTGCGGGTGAACGGCGTAGCTGGCGCGATCGGCGAGGAGTCGCGGCAGAAGCTCCCGCAGGAATGCCTCCATCGACGGCTCTTCGACCAAGAACTCCAAGTGGGGCTTGCTCATCTCGGAGCGGCGGGCCCGGTGGCAGGCGCGCCGTGGTTGACCAGCGGATCGCCCACGCCGAAGTGGCCTTCGAGCCACAGGTGGCCCAGCTTGGCGCCGGCCTCGAGGAAGTCGGGCACGCCGCGGATGTCCGCCGCCCGCTTTGCCTGCGTGAAACCCTCCTCGTCGCGGTACAGAACGCGCACCTCCTCGGCGCGCAGATCGTTGATGAAGAACGGCGAGTGGGTGGTGACCAGCAGTTGGCCATGCTCGGCGGCGGCGCGGCACTCGTCGGCCAACTCGGGCAGCAGCCGCGGGTGGAGGAAGTTCTCCGGCTCCTCGACCCCGATGAACCGCGGCGGCTCCGGGCCGAGAAGCACCGTCAGGTAGGCCAGGAGTTTGAGCGTCCCGTCCGAGGCGTAGCGGGACAGGACCGGCTGCTCGAAGGGCGCGTCCTTGATCTGGAGCAGCAGCCGGCCGTCGGGCATCGGCTCGGCCAGGACCTGTTCCAGGCGCGGCACGCGACGGCGCAGCACGGCGAAGATCTCCTCGAGTCGCTCGGGGTGCTGCTCCTTCAGGTATTGCACCACGTTGGCCAGGTTGTCGCCGGTCTTGCTCAGTCGCTCCTGGGGGCCGGCCTCGGGCTGGTGCCGGGTGTCGTCCACCGACAGGTACGAGACGTACCAGTCGATGATGAATTCGCGCAGCGCCGCGACGCGCGGGTGTTCGGCGAACTGGCCCAGAGTGTTGACGGCAATCAAGTCCGCCGAGCGCAGGGAGATGTCGATCCGTCGGTCCTCGTCATCGGGCACCTCGCCGCTGACCGCCCGGCCCTGGCCGCGGCGGCACTCCAGGAAGCGGAACGGCCGGCCGCGCCCGAACCGACTCCACTGCAGCCATTCCTCGATCACCTCCGGTCCCCTGGCTCCGTCGTCGATCGCCAGGTGGTAAGTGATCAGCGGCTGCTTCGGTGCTTCCCGGTACTTGAGGTCGATGGCGACCGGTCCATCCTGGCCGCGCGTCTTCAGCTCGCGGCTTCGTCCCCGGCGGTCCCAGGCCTGACGCAGCCCCGATTGGAAGCACTCAGACAGGAAGCTGAACACGTCGAAGATGGTCGACTTGCCGCTTCCGTTGGGACCCAGCAGTACCGTGAGCGGGGTGATGTCCTTCAGTTCCACGTCGCGCAGCGCCCGGTAGTTCCGGACGCGCAGGGCGTGGATCCGCGGCGGATTGCGGCGTGTGTCGGAACTCATGCGGCGCCTTCCAGCCGAGCACCGGTCGACTGCGGAGTCTTTCGCCACGACCGCGGTCCGTCCTCCAACCGCCGCCTACCCGTTCAGCATCGCGAAGATGCGCAGCTTCCAGAGCAGGTCGTCGGAGTCGCGGAGGAGTTTGCTCAGGGCGGCTTCGGCTTGCCAGTCGCCCGCCGTCGCCTTGGCGGATTGTTCGGTGAGCTGGCGGAGCAGGGCGTCGAGCTTCGGGCGGAGGGCCTGGCCGTCGTCCTTGGCCTCGGCCAGGTACCGCTCGGTCTCGGCCCGGAACTTGGCCAGGTCGAGGGTGCGGACCGCCTCGGGCCGGAAGTCGAGGGCTTGCAGCTCGGCCAGGTCGGCGGCGCCGCTGGCCTCCAGATAGGCTTGCGCGTCGGCGTTGGTCCGGCCGGCGAAGTCGTAGAAGCCGAGCCGGGCCTGACCGGCGGCGGGGTTGTAGTTGAGCGTGGTGGAGACGCCGTAGCCGCCCAGGTAGACCGAACCGCCGGTCAGGCCCTCGGACGCCAGAAGCGTTGCGCAGGGGCCTTCGCCCTCGCCCTTGGCGACGTCGAAGACCGTGTCGTAGTAGTACAGCCAGGCGTCCTGGGCCGGTTCGATCGCGAGCGACTTGCCCTGTGGCTCGTCGGTCCGCGGGGTGCGGCAATGGCGGTCGCCCTCGCGCTTGTTGAAGGTGGTGAAGTAGCTCGGGTAGCAGGTCAGCTTGACCTGCACCGTGTCGATCGTGGCGCCTTCCCTGGGCGTCCAATTGATCAGGGCGAGGAGGTGGTTGCCGCCGGGCAGCATCGCCAGACGCAGGCCGACGGTGGCGTCGGGGTGGGCGAAGACGAGCTGCAGGCTGCCGCGGGGCCCGGTCTCGATCACCTGCATGTCGACCACGCGGTGCCTCACCGCGTCTTTGCCGTTGATCACGATCCCGATGAACCCGCCGGCGTAGAAGTTGCAGCGGGCCGGCCGGGGCATGCCGAAGTTGCCTTCGGCCGACGGCCGCTCCTCGCCGTGGGAGGGGTCCTGGCAGCCGGAGTAGTGGAAGCCGTAGGCGACTCCACCGGGATCGATGGTGAAGTCGCGCACCTCGACGGGATGACCGGCGGTACACTCCCAGGTGGCCGGATGCCGCGAGGGTCCGGTGTCGCGAACGTCCACCGAGCCCTCACCGGCGGCCGGCAGGACGGCCAGCAGGGCGGCCACGCCGGCCCACGGCGGGTAGCTCCTCACGATGCACCTCCCGGTCAACGGACCGTGTACCGGGCCTCGGCCGACCGGCCGCTGAACAGCTCGGTGGCCCTCACCCGCCAGGCGCCCGGCGCGTCGTCGTAGGCGATCGGCACCCGCGCGGCGCCCTGCCCCTTGGCGGTCAGCACCACCTGACCGCTCCACGGCGCGAGGGCGCCGCTCGGGTCGAGCACTTCGACGAACACCGGCAGCCGGGCGGTGGTGGTGGCCGGGACGCCGAGCTTGATGGTCGCGGTCAGCGCCTCGCCGGGCTTCGGCGTGGCCGACGACAGGGTCACCTGCGGCGCGCCGATGGCGTACGGCAGGGCGGCGTAGAAGCTGGCCCGGCCCCAGCGCAGGCGGGTGGCGGCGGCATCGACCTTGCCCAGGTACTTGCCCGCCCGCAGATCGTACAGGTGGCGCGCCGCCGGCAGCTTCAGCCGGGCCGGCACCGGCTCCCCGGCGACGGTGTCGGTGGCCGGGCTGAACCACCGGCAGGTCATCTTCCGGTAGGTGCCCAGCACCAGGCTGTCGCCGTTGCGCCAGATCCGCGTCTCGCCGTAACGGATCGGCTCGCCCGCCGGCCCGCCGACGGCGATTGGCGCCGCCGCCCCGGCCAGGTCATAGAGCGCGCGCAGGAGTTTGTGCACCTCCGGCAAGGTCGCCTCGTCCATCACCGCGGGGAGCTGGAAATTGAGCAGCACCGTCCGGCCCCGGCCGACTTGGTTGACCAGCAGCACCGGCTTCCCGTCGAGCTGCGCCCCGGCCTTGGCCCCGGCGGCGCTGACCTCCGGGTCGATCTTGACCTTGCCCAGCTCCGCCGCCAGCGGCTGGCCGGCCAGCTCGCCCTTGAGCGAGCCGGCCACCTCGACCGCCTTGCCGCGACCGGCGCGCTTGATCCCGAACAGGTCGTCCAGGACGCCCGTTTCGAGCGGCTTGCAGTGACCGTCGAAGACGCCCGGCCTCACATCGGCCACCAGCGTCCCACCGGCCTCGACGAAGCGGCGCATGACCGCGGCCTCGGCCGAACTGACCGCCAGGTCGGTCGGGAGTAGCAGCACCTTGTATTCGGCGTTGGTCAGCCCGCCGCCGGTGAGCGTGGCGCTGGTCAGATAGCGGAAGTCCAGCCCCAGCTCGTAGGTCAGGTCGGTCCACATCTCGTGGGTGGTCTTGGCCGCGGCGAAGCTGCCGGCGTTCTCGACCCGCTGGGCCAGCGCCGAGGCGACCGAGTAGAAGATCCCGATCCCGCTGTGCTCGACCTTGGCCTCGAGCAGCAGATCGCCCAGCCCGCGCCGGACCGGAGCCATCTCCGCGGTCACCTCTTCGGTGGCCGGCCAGAAGTCCAGCGTCGGCCGGATGTAGCCGCGCCAACTCCCCATCCCGTCCCACATCCACCACCACACGCTGTCCATGTTTTTCATGACCATGCGCCAAGCGGCGTCGGACAGGGCGTCGGCGGTCTTCGAGTATCCCATCCAGTTCGAGCGGACCCGGTCGCGCGGGTAGATCGACCGGACCAGGTCGTCGCCCAAACTGGGATACGGGCCGTAGAAGCGATTGATGTCACAGATCGCGTCGTAGTCGTCGCCGAACCCGCCGGTGCCCTCGAACCCGGTCTTGGACAGCGGGTCGAGCCCCAGGTAGGCCTTGCCGAACCGCCCGGAGAACTGGGCCAGGTTGTAGCGGTCGAAGGCCTGCCGGTCGAACCACCGCGCCGGCGACTTGGCCAGCGCGGCGACCTCCAGGTTGTCCTTCGGATCGACCGTGACCTCGTCGAACGACTTGAGGCTGGTGCTCCACGAGGCGTTGAGCTGGTCGAGCGTGCCGTACTGGTCCTTGAGCCAGCCGCGATAGGCCTTGAGGCAGGCCGGGTGGACGCACGAGCCGTGGGTCACGCCCTCGTCACCCAGCGAGTAGACGAACACGCCCTGCTCGCGCAGAAGGGCCTGGTTGTCGACGATCTTCTGCACGTACTCGGTCACCGCCGGCTCGTCGTTCCAGCACACCGGCTTCATGTACCCCTGATCGTCCTTGGGGTCCAGGATGCGCGTGCTGTACGGCACCAGCGAGATGTCCGAGGCGCGCAGCACCGCCGGCTGTTTGGTCGGCGCGGCGCCCATGCTGCCGAGCAGGCAGACCTCCCACCCGGCCGACTTCAGTTTCTGCCAGGTGTAGTACCCCAGCACGTCGCGGGGCGTGTCCCACTGGGTGAAGTTCATCCGCCCGTGCCGGCGCTTGGGCACGCAGAAGGCGGCCTGCTTCAACTCCACCTCGGCCCCGCCCGAGAGCAGCACCGCCTCGGCCCGGATCTCGATGGTCGAGTCCGGGTCGGGCTGGAAGGTGCAGCCCACCTCCGGTGCGACCGGCAGGTCCTGCTGCCGCAGCACCCGGCCGTGGGAATCCCGGAAGCGGAACCGGACCACGCTCCCGGCCGCCGGTGCGCCGCGCACCACTGCCCGCGCGGTCAGCGTCTGCCCCTGCTCGACAAAGGTCTTGTCCAAGACGAGCTGATCGATCCCCACCGGCGAGTCGACCCACAGGTTCCCGGCGCCGCAGGTCTCCACGCCGCGCCGGCTCTTGACGATCAGGTCGAGGTAGTACTCGTCCGCCCGCAGCCGCGGCAGGGCGCAGGACACGGGCGTGGGCTGGCCGGCCTTGAGGGTCACCGCCACCTCGGGCAGCTTGACCGTCGCGCCGTCGAGCGGCCGGCGGATGGTCAGGTCGACGGTCACCGGCAGGTCCTGCGGCCCGCCGTTGGTCAGTCTGGCCACCTCCCGCGCGGCGGTGTCGCCCACTTGGACATGGGCCGGCTGGCCGTCCAGCACGGTCGCCTCCAGGGGACCGGTCTTGCCGGCCACCCACCACAGGGCGCGGCCGATGCGCAGCATCCAATAGTCGTAATCGACCAGGCCGCGCCAGGAAAACTCCGTGTTCGGAGTCAGCGCGAAGGCCGGGTACTTGAGCCAGGCGGCGCGGCCGTCGCGCAGGCGGTAGGCCGAGACGATGTCGGCTGCGACCTGGTCCTCGACCTGCGGCAGACCGGCCACGAGCGCCGTCGGGGTGGGTGTGATCTTGCGCTTGTCGACCAGGTAGTCGCTGCGGTCGGAGCCGCAGTAGAGCAGCCCGGCGCCGCGGGTCACCTGCTCGAGAATCTGGTACTGCATCTTCAGCGGCAGCTTTTCCAGCGGCACGCCGGCCAGGACGATGGCCTGGTGCGGCTTGGCCAGCAGCCGCTCGGCGCGCTGCTCGCCGAGCTTGCCGCCGTGAAAGCCCCAGGTCGGCGTGGCCCGGCCGACCAGCACCACCTCGGGGGCGACGTCGAACCGCGCCGCCAGCTCGATCACCTCCCGCAGCCGGTTGCCGGGCTCGAACCACTCGCCGCCGTAGCTGCCGCCGCTGACAAACAGCAGGGCCGAGACCTCGCCGCCGGCATACCCGCGCGCCCATTCCTTGTGCGGCGTGGCGATCTTGGTCTCGAGCGACAGATCCTCTTCCAGCTCCTCGGGGCCGGTCACCCCGCCGGCGAAAACCAGCGTGGCGGCCAGCAAGACCAGCAGCAGAGACAAGCAGCAGCGCTTCATCGCGGGGACCCTCCCCTGTCGCCCACGCCGGGCGACGAGCACGCGGTTCGACCCAGGTCGCGACCCTCCTTCGTGCCGGCGGAACAGGAATGGGAATCACAATGGCCAAGAGAGTCGGCCCATGACCTACTGCGAGGCGGCGGTCGAGCACCCCTGGCACGGCCCCTACCACGATACCGAATACGGCTTCCCGCAGCGCGACGAGTCCGTGCTGTGCGAGCGGCTCGCCCTGGAGATCATGCAGGCCGGGCTGTCGTGGGAGACCGTCCTCAAGAAACGCGCCGCCCTGGCCCGGGCCTTCGACGGGTTCGCCGTGAACAAGGTGGCCGAATACGGCGAGCTTGAGCGCGGCCGGCTGCTGGCCGACGCCGGGATCATCCGCAACCGGCGCAAGATCGACGCGATCATCGCCAACGCCGGCACCATCCGCGGACTGCGCGCCTCACACGGCGGGTTCGCCGCCTGGCTGGACGCGCACCACCCGCGGCCGAAGGACGACTGGGTCAAGCTGTTCCGGCGCACCTTCGCCTTCACCGGCGGCGAGATCACCGGCGAGTTCCTGCTCTCCCTGGGCTACCTCCGCGGCGCCCACGCCGAGGAGTGTCCGGTCTATCCGCGAATCCTGGCCCTGAACCCGCCGTGGCTCCGAGAACGTTGAACCCTCGGGACACCGGCGGCTGACCAGCTCGGGCGAGCAAGGCGGGCGACGATGTGGCAATGGCTGCGAGCGAGGCGGCGGCGGTGGGTGACCGCCTTGGTGGTGGTGATCGCCCTCATGTCGGCCAGCCGGATGCGCCAGCGGCTGCCCGAGGTCGAGGTCGCCGCGGCGGAGCGGGGCCCGCTCACCCTGACCATCGCCGCCAGCGGCAAGGTCGAGAGCGTCGCCAGCGATCTCAGCTTCAACGACGTCGGGCGGATCGTCGAGGTCTATGTTCACGAGGGCGATCGGATCCACCAGGAGCAGCCCCTGGCGCGGATCGAGGCCGGCGCCTCGCTCACCGCCACCGGCCCGGCCGACGTGATCCGCGCGCCGTACGACGGCTGGGTGGTGTCCATCGCCCAGCGCGAGGGCGCTGTGGTCCAGCCCGGACAGGCGGTCCTCCACGTGGTCCGCGACGGCGCCGTGTGGGTCACCGGGTTCATCGACAGCGAGGATGCGGCCTACCTTGATGAGGGCGACCCGTTCACCTGCCGCGCCGGCGGGTACCTGGCCCGGCCGTGGCGGCTGAAGGTCAGCCGGATCGGGCACGAGGCGGTCCCGCGCGACGACGTGCCCGGCTCCGCCCGGCAGGTGCGCATCCGCTTCCGCCCGCTCGAGGGCGACTTCTCCCTGGCGGTGGGCACTCCGGTCGATCTCGACGGGGAGGTCGAGCTGGTCAAGGACGCCCTGCTCATCCCGGCGCCGGCGGTGGTCCGGCGCGACGGCCGGTCGCTGGTCTGGGTCTGCGCCAACCGGCGGGTGGGCGAGCGGGAGATCGAGACCGGCGCCAACAACTTCCGGCAGATCGCGGTCACCCGCGGCCTGTCAGCCGGCGAAGAGGTGGTGGTTCAGGGCAAGACGGGCCTCAAGGACGGCGCCCTGGTCCGCCCCACCCGCCCCGAGAGCGACCAGCCATGAGCGCGGTCGACGGTCTCGCGGTCCGGGCGCGTGGGGTGTCGAAGGAGTACCGCCTGGGCAAGGTCAGCGTCCACGCGCTGCGGGGCGTGGACCTCGAACTGCCGACGGGCCGGTTCGTGGTCCTGTTGGGGCCCAGCGGGTCGGGCAAGACCACCCTGCTCAATCTGGTCGGCGGCCTCGACCAGCCCACCGACGGCGAGCTGGTGGTCATGGGCCAGCGGCTTGGCCAGCTCAACGACGAGGAGCTGACCACTTACCGCCGCGACCGGATCGGCTTCGTGTTCCAGTTGTTCAACCTGGTGCCGACCCTCACGGCGCTGGAGAACGTGGCCCTGATCGGCGAGCTGGTGGGCGACAGCGCCCACGCTGGCGACGTGCTGGCCAGCGTCGGGCTGGCCGACCGGGCGAACCAGTTCCCGGCCCAGCTCTCCGGCGGCGAGCAGCAGCGCGTGGCCATCGCCCGGGCCTTGGTCAAACGGCCCGACCTGCTGCTGGCCGACGAGCCCACCGGCGCGCTCGACGCCGAGACCGGCCGCGCCGTGATGCAGCTCCTTTGGGAGCAGACCCGCGAGCGCGGCGTGACCGTGCTCATGGTCACCCACAACATGGCCTTCAGCCGCATCGGCGACATCGTCGTGCAGCTCCGCTCCGGCCATGTCCACGAGGTGCACGAGCAGCCCGACGCGATCCAACCCAAGGAGATCGAGGAATGAGTCGCGCGCCGGCCGGGACCTGGCGGCTGCTGGCCCGCAAGACCTGGCGCGACGCCGCCTCCCTCGGCTCGACCACCCTGTCGCTGATCGTCCTGATGACCATCGGCTCGCTGCTCTATGTCCTCTTCTCCCAGTCGCGCCTGAACCTGATCGCCAGCTACCGTGGCTTCTACTCCGCGCACCGCTTCGCCGACGCGGCCGTGCTGGTCGACCGCGCGCCGGAGAGCCTGGTCGATACCGCCCGGCTGATCCCCGGGGTGACGGAGGCTATCGGGCGGCCCGTGCGGGATGGGACCATCATCCTCCGCGACCGCGCGAGGCGGCGGGTGACCGGCCGGTTCATCGGCATCTCCAGCACCGAGCGGCCGCCCGTCAACGACCTTCGCGTGGTCCGCGGCGAGTACCTGTCCAGCCGGAACGATCTCCTGGTCGAGCAGCAATTCGCCACCATCCACGAACTGCAGGTGGGCGACGCGCTGACCGCCAGTTACCAGGGCCGGCGACGCGACTTCACCATCGTCGGTATGGTCGCCAGCCCGGAATACCTCTACCCGGCGCCGTCGAAGGAGACCACCTGGGCCTCGCCGCAGTGGTTCGGCGTGTGCTGGATCGACGAGGACGCCGCCCGGCACTGGCTGGGACTGGGCGGCAGCATCACCGAGCTGCACGTGCGCTGCCAGCCGGAGCAGGTGCCGCAGGCGCTGGAGATCCTCAAGTCGTTGGGCGAGCGGTACGGGCTGCGGAGTTGGTGGGATCAGGCGGGCCAGCCCAGCAACCACCTCCTGCAGATGGACATCATGGGCTTCCAGGCGCTGAGCATGATGTTCCCGATGCTGTTCATGTTCGCCGCCGGGCTGTCGCTGTACAGCGCGCTGACGCGCATCGGGCGGCTGCAGACGGGGATCGTCGGGTTCCTGCGCGCCAGCGGGTTCCCGGCCCGGCAGGTGCTCTGGCACTACATCTGCCAGGGCGGGCTGATCGCCGGCGCCGGGGCCGTGCCGGGCCTGTTCCTCGGGCACTGGCTGTCGCTCGGCTTCACCCGCACTTATGTCAATCTGCTGCACCTGCCCGACGCGGTGGTGCGGGTCGAGCCGGTGGTCTGGGCGCAGGCGCTGATCCTGGCGGTGGGGACCGGACTGGCCTCGTCCTGGCTGCCGGCCCGGGCGGCGGCCCGGGTCCCGCCGGCGGAGGCCATGCGCGGCGACCGGCAGGGCGACGAGGGCATGCCCGGTCTGGACTGGCTGACCTGGCTCACCGGCCGGCTGCCCATCCTGATGCGAATTTCGTTCCGCGGGCTGGTCCGCCGGCCGAGCCGGACGCTGTTCGCGGTGGGTGGTCTGGTCTGCGGGATCGCCCTGCTGTTGTCCACCCTGGGCATGTACGCCTCGGTCATGGACGCGCTCGACGCGCTGCTCTACCGGACGCTGCGCTACGAGTTGGACATCGGCGTGATCTCGCCCGACGGCCTGCGGGTGGCCGACGCCGTGGCCCAGGTGCCGGGAGTCACCCGGGTCGAGAAACGCTGCGGGGTGACCGTTCGGCTGACCGGCTGGCGCGGTGACGTGACGGTGGAGCTGATGGGCCTCCAGCGCGGCCAGCGGCTGAACGTGATTCGCGGGCAGGACGGCCGGCTGGCCGACTTCCGGCCGGGCGAGATCTGGCTGACCGAGAAGCTGGCCGAGAAGATCGGCGCCGAGGTGGGCGACCCGATCAAGGTGAGTTGGGCCTACTCCCGTCGCAGCCGCGAGGTGAAGACCTTCCTGACCGTCGGCGGGATCTACCAGATGAGCCTGGGGGCGCTGGTCTACGGCGAGTACCAGGACATCCGCCGCCGGCTGGTCGACCGGCTCTATCCCGACGCCGGGCTGGGCGCCCAGGTGGCCTGCCCGCCCGCGCTGGGGCAGGCGCTGCGCGGGCAGCTCGAACGGGATGATCAGGTCGCCTCGGTGATGAGCATCGACGACACCCGCCAGGAGATCGAGTCGTCGATGGGGCTGACTTTCCTGTTCGTCGGCGTGCTGCTGCTGTTCGGCTCGACCCTGGCCGGCGCGGTCCTGCACTCGGTCGCCTCGGTCGGCATCCTCGAGCGGCTGCGCGAGCTGGCCACCCTCCGCAGCCTTGGCTTCTCGGCCCGGGCCACGACCATGACCGCGGCGGTCGAGATGTACCTGATGGCGACTCTCGGCCTGATCGCCGGCCTGCCCGCCGGGGCCTGGCTGAACGAGCAGTACCTGAGCCTGTACGAGACCGACACCGCCAGCTTCCCGGCCCTCCTCCCCTGGTGGGCCCACGTCTTGGTGGTCCTCTTGGTCTACGCCCTGGTCGCCCTCTCCCTCCGCGGCGGCACCCAGCGCCTGCGGACCATGGACCTGGCCCAGGCGACCAAGGCCCGGGAATAACGGAGTATGAACTAAACGTTGTCGGATGGAATCGATCCACCCTACTGCGTGGCGCCGGCCCTATTCCAACTCGATCCGGTACCGGAAGGCGCGGTCGGCCGTGGTGAAGGAGACTTCCGCGCCGGTTGCCTTGGCCGGCACCTGCGCCACCGGTTTCCCGTCCAGGTCAAGTTGCGTGATTGCCTTGACCTTGCGCCCCGCCGCGCCGAGGCGGTCGAGGCGGAGGCTGACGGTCGCCGCCGCCGAGCCGGGCAGGAGGGTCAGGTCCCAGGTCCGGCCGTCGTGCCGCAGGCGGAACGCGCCGTTGGTGGCCACCGGGCCGAAGTCCAGCACGCGCCGGGCCCGGTTCTTGCGCGCGGCAACCTCGGGCGTGGCCGGCGCGGTCCAGGTCAGCTTGGTCTCGGCCCCGGTCCCGGCCACGGCGATGGTCCCGCCGTGGTAGCGCGTGCCGTCGGTCGCGATGGCGTCGAACTCCAGCCGCGCCCCGCCCCGAGTCGGGTCGTACAGCCCGTACTTGATCTCCAGCCTGCCCGGCTTGAGAGCTTCGGGGAGCTGGCCGGTGACGAGCACGTCGTAGCTGCCCGGCTTGGTCAGTCGCGCGGGGGTCAGGTCGTGGCCGGCTTGAAACAGGATGTCCGAGTTCGGCTGCCAGCCCGGCAGCAGGTCGGCCGGGCCGGTCAGGTGGACAAACAGCCGCACCGTGTCGGCCACCGGCTGGCGCACCGTCCAGTTCATCCGCAGCCGGAAGCGGCGGTCGCCCAGGTCCTCGAAGCCGGTGGGTTCGGCCCGGATGTCGGCCCGGTTCGAGACCTCGCCGTCGGGCGGCCGGGCATCGGCGAAGAGCTGGCCCGGGCCCTGGCTCATGGCGCTGATCACCCCGTCGCGGCGGGCGATGTCGGCGCGCAGCGCGCCGGCTCGGGCGGTGAAGCCGTAGGACGGCAGAACGGTCTCGCCGACCCGCCAGTCGCCGGTGCCGCGGTTGACCTGCACCTCGCCGTCCGACCAGCGTACTGCCTGGCGGTGGAGGTCGTCGCCCGCGAACCGGTGGGCCAGCAGCTCCTGTCGCTCCAGCTCGGCACAGAGCGGCTGGAGCAGCCAATAGGTCATCACCGCCCGGCGTGAGAACGGACCGTCGCACATCGGCGTGCGGCCGCCCAGGATGGTCAGAGAGAGGTAGTCGTCGCTGCCGTACCCGTGCAGCTCGGTCGGCCGCCCGCCCTCGTACCGGCCGCCCAGCCCGCCGGCCAGCAGCACGAACTTGCCGTGGTGGCCCATGTCGAACCAGGGCACCCGATCCCAGTCGGAGAAGCGCACCGCCAGGATGCTCCGCCCGCCCGCCGGATCGGCGGTCAGGTGATCGGCCTGGGCGGCGTCGAGGTGGCCGATCAGCGCGTCGAGCCCGGCCTCGGAGATGGTCGGGCCGCCGATGATCTTGCGGGTCAGGTCGAACCCCTCCTCGCGCGAGGCCTGGTCGACCAGCTTCGAGTAGAACTTGCCGCCGCGGTCGTAGCAGTCCACCGGCGGCGCCGCGCTCCACACGTCGATGAAGTAGGACGAGGGATCGAGCTCCTTCTCGACCAGCTTCAGGTTGTTCTCCAAGAAGGGCATCAAGGCCGTCGGCAGCCACTTGTAGCTGAGCGCGTCGCGGCCCTGGTTGTACCAGGCGCGGCGCGGCCGGCCGCCGGCGTCGAAGCCGATCTTGTCGTAGCTGAAGCCGGTCGCGTCGGGGTAGAAGTCGATGTAGTTGTCGTGCAGGCAGAACAGCCGGCCATTGGCCTTGGCGGCGGCGGCCATGGCGTCGAAGGCGGCGCGGTCGCCGGCCGGCGGGTAGATGTCGGGCAGCCGGTAGTCGTACCCCCAGCGCTGCCAGACATGCTTGACGAACACCGCCTCATCGAGCCCGTAGCGGGTCGCCAGGCGCAGCCCCTCGGCCGCCTGGGCATAGTCGCCGCCCCACTGATCGAGGCACATCTTGCCGCGGATGTCGGCCACGCCCGGCGCGGCTTTCAGCCCCGCCAGCCCGCGCCAGACCCGCGCCGCGGCGAACGCGCCGGAGGTGCTGGGAACGAAGGTGAACACGCTGTCGTGGTGCGTCACCAGGGAGGTGTACCGCCGCCCGGCGTCGTGCTCGAACCGGTCCGGCACCGGGTCGGTGGCGCTCACCAGGGCCAGGCCGTTTTCGTACTCGGCGCCGACGTACCGGGTGGTCACCGCGAAGCCGCCGTAGGCCAAGCTGAACGACGGGCAGCCCTCGAGCACGTGCCCGTGGCCGAAGTAGACGCGCCGGGTCGCCGCCGAGCATGGCCCGAGCGCCAGCCGGCTGTAGCGCGGCTGACCGCGGTCATCGCGCTGTACTCCGGGCATGTCCCAGGCCACCCGCACCGCGCCGGCCGCCGGCTCGACCACCGCCCTGGCGGTCACCGGCCGGCCCTCGCAGGCCAACCGGTGGCCGACCACCAGCCGCCGTCCGCCGTCCTCGAGGCTGACCACCGGCGGCTCGGCCAGCAACTGGCCGAGGTCGGCCCCGTCCACCTCGGCGCCGAAGCCGCTGAAGGTCATCTCGCCGGGCTTGGCAACGCAGGCGAACACGGCGTCGACCAGCCCGCGCGGGCCGGGCGCCACGGCCACCGCGCTGAGGCCCGCCTCACTGTGCAGGACGGTCGCGTAGATCCTCGGCGGTCCGCTGGTCCACACCCCGAGCTTCGGTTGAGCTTCCTTCAGCGCGGCTCGGGCGGCGGCCAGCGCCGCCGCCGAGCGCGCCCGGCCGGCCTCGTCGGACTCGCCGGCCGGCGGCTGGCCAAGCCGCAGGACCGGGTTGCCGTAGTACCCGCTGTCACAGGTGGTGTCGCGCTTCGGGCCGGGATCGGCCTCCAGGCGGAGGGTGACGGTCCGGCCGGCGTACCGGGACAGATCCACCTTCACGTCGTCCCAGACCTTGGCCGCGGTGTGTTTTTCGAACAGCGTCTCGAACCGGTCCTCGGTGGCGGCCAGGACCCGGAAGGTGACTCCGTCGCTGGGCGGCTCATGGCGCTCGACGACGTGGTCGCGGATGGCCAGCCCGGTCTCGAGAACGATGGGACCGTCGGCCGGCAGGCGGAAGCGATAGTCGCCGGCGACGTTGCCGCGGACCTCGAACCACGGCGGGTGGAAGGTGATGCACTCGCGCTGCTCGCCGCGGGTGACCAGCCCACCCGGCTGCCAGGCCGCCCGGCTGGCCGGGTCCGAGGTGGCGTCGGCGGGCCAGGTCGAGGTGCCCCCGCCGTCGATGGTCTGGACCACCCGGGCCGGCTTCAGCCTGGCCAGCGGCACGACCCCGCGCGCCGGAGCCTCGAGCACCGGCAGCGGCCCGGCCGCCGGCGGCTCCGGCGGCGGCTTGGCCTCGACCAGGAGCACCGTGTGAACGGTGACCTTGGCCGCCCCGCGGACACACTCGGCGGTGGCGTGGATGGGGTACCAGGCGGTGTAGGTGCCCGGGCCCATGACCACCTGGAAGGTCGGACTCGCCTCCTCCTTGGCCCCGAGACGGAACGTCTGGCGCGCCTCGCCGGCGATCCGCCAGGTGTCGATCACCTCGACGCGGACGGTCCCGGTAACCGGCGCTTCCTCAAGATTGCGCAACTTGACCGTCACCGCGCGGGGCTGGTCGACCTGGGTCCACGGCTCCTGGGCGGGCAGTTCGAGCCGCAATCCGGACTCGGTGGTGACCGCCGGCGACCAGGCCAGGGCGGACGCGGCCAGCCAGCCGAGCGACAGGAAGATGGACGCCAACCGTGGCATGAGGACCCTCCAGACAGCGTGGAGCATACCATAATGCTGGCAGTCCGCGCCGGCAGCGGAGGGCCGTCGCGGGGAGGGTTACGCGCCATGACTCGCGGATGGATTCGGTGGCTGCGCAACCGTCTTGTAACATCAGGGGACTTGATCTGGGCGGCGGCTATCGCCTAGAACGGGACAGGGCGGTCGCATTTGGCTTCGCCAGAGTCCGGAGTTGGCCCTCCGGCGAGCCGAAGGAAGTGGGCGGGTGGCGATGGGTGCGGAGGAGCGGTCGCGCATTCTGGTGGTGGAGGACAACGCCGCGAGTCGGGGCGTGGTGATCCGCTCACTGCCGGACTACGAACTGTACGAAGCCGAGGACGGCGAGACCGCGCTCCAGGTGATGGAGTCCCTGCAGGTCGATCTGGTGCTGCTGGACCTCGGCCTGCCCGGCATCGACGGGTATGAGGTGCTGCGCCGGATCAAGTCCGATCCACGGCTGGCCGACACGATGGTGATTCTGGTCACGGCCCGGGCCCACACCCGCGAGGTGGTGCGCGGGTTCGAGTCACGGGCCGACGACTACGTCGTCAAGCCGTTCAACCGCGACGAGTTGGCGGCTCGGGTCAAGAGCGCGCTGCGGCTGAAGTCGCTCCAGGATCAGCTCCGCCACATCAACCAGAATCTTGAGCAGGAGGTCCGCCAGCGCACCGGCCAGCTCATGGCCCAGCAGCAGTTCGCGCTGCTCGGCCGCAACGCGGCGCAACTCGCCCACAACCTCAACAGCCCGCTGACGGCGTTGATGGGCTACCTCGAGATCGCCTTGGGCGAGCCACCCGAGGAGCACGAGGAGCTGCTCCGCAACGCCGCGGAGGTGGCGGTGCAGATGCAGCAGATCATCGTCCGCCTGCTGCAGGGCGTGCGCTCCCGCGAAACCTTGGCCGAAGCATCCGAGGAGGTCGACCTCAACGCCGTGATCACCGAGCAGTTGACCTTCTGGCAGGTCGATGCCCAGTTCCGCTACCAGGTGGAGACCGTGATCGACCTGGCTGAGGGGCTGCCGCCGGTGCGGACCAATCCGGCCGACCTGCGCCAGATCTTCACCAACCTGATCGACAACGCCCTCTACGCGCTGCGCGACCGGCCCGGCGCCAGGCTGGGCATCCGCACCTACGCCGCCAACGGCGAGGTGCGGCTCGAGGTCGAGGACAACGGGATCGGCATCCGGCCCGAGAATCTGAAGCGGATCTTCGAGCCGTCGTTCACCACCAAACCGGTGGGCGAGGGCACGGGGCTGGGCCTGGCCAGCAGCTACGAGCTGGCGGTGGCCTATGGCGGGCGGCTCGAGGTGACCTCCGAGCTCGGGGCGGGGACGACCTTCACCCTGTCGCTGCCGACCGCCGCGGCCGCGGCGGACATGCCGCACGTGGCCGGCGAGTAGCTACCGGCAGATCCGACACACGGCCAGCAGGAGCGCCGCCGGGCTCACTCGCGACACGGCGGTCGCCGCGGCCCGGTGCGCGCCGCGCAGGCCGGCAATCAGGACCGGCAGCGCGAGCACCCAGACGAACGAGACCACCACCGCGTTGCCCAACGCCAGGTCGTCCTTGCTGATCAGATACGCGGCGGCGCTGGCCGGCAGGGCCCCCATCAGCCACAGTCCGGTCAGCCACTCGGTCCAGCCAACTCCACGCCGCGTCATGGTCCCTCTCCGGGTCGCACGATCTCTCCAGTCATCAAGGATCCTGCCGCCGCGTGGAAGCCCGATTCGGCCGGAGGATGGGTCATGACGACCCGCAGGCTGTGCCGAACTGGGGCAGCGGGCAGGCTCCGCGGCCGATCACCCGGCGGCCTGGCGGACCAGGTCGGAGGCGGCGGCGAGGTGGCGGCCGACTTGTTCGGGAGCGTGGGCGTCGGAGCCGTAGACGAGGGGCACCCCCAACTCGATCGCCCGCCGGGCCAGGGGCTGGCCCAGGTAGATCTCGCCGCAGTCCGGCTTGTCCAAGCCGGCGGTGTTCACGTCCAACTCCACGCCCTCGGCAGCGACCAGCTCGACCACGCTCAGGGCCGCCGCCTCGACCCGGTTGGGAGCAGTCAGGGGCAGCGCCCGACAGAACTTGCGCGGCAGGGTCAGGTGTCCGAGCCGGCGCGGTCGGAGATCCTGCCCGCGCCACCGCCAGGACGCGGTCAGGGCCGAGCGGAGGGTGGCGTAGTAGCGCAGGTGGACGGCCTCGACCGTCTCGCCGGGGGGGATCAGCGCGCGCATCGTGTCGACCGTGCCGTCGACCACCTGGTCGTCGAGGAAATGGAGGCTGAGGATGGTGGCGTCGGGATCGAGCCGCGTCCAGATGGGCCCCAGAACGTCGAGCAGCGGGCCGTGCCAGCCGCCCTGCGCGGCGCCGAGGTAGTCGATCTCGAGACCCACCCGGACGTCCAGTCGGCCGGCATACCGCTCGCGCAGGTCCTCGGCCTCGGCCAGGTAGCCGGGCAGCTCGTCGACCAGCATGGCGCACTCGCGGCGGCCGAACGGGTCGCGGAAGCCGGGCGGCAGGGGGCAGTGCTCGGTCAGGGCATAGCGCTCGAAGCCCAGCTCGAGGGCGCGGTCGAGATACTCGGCGGTCGGCCTGGCGGCGCCGTGGGGACACCACTGGGTATGGGTGTGTCCGTCCCACCGTGGATCGAAGCGCGCCGGCACGGTCAGCGGGTCCGGCTGATGATGTACTGCGCCAGCGCCTCAAGCGCCGCGCGCGATTCGCCGGCCGGCAGCTCGCGCAGCAGGGCCCGCGCCTCGGCGGTCAACTGCCGGGCCTGCTCGCCGGCGTAGCGCAGCCCGCCGGCGCGGCCCACGGCCTCCCGGATGGTGCCGATCTCGTCCCGGCCGATCTGGTCGCGGGCGAGGATCTCCAGCACCGTCTCCCGCGCCGCCGGATCGCCGTTGTGCAAGGTGTGGATCAGCGGCAGGGTCAGCCGGCCGCAACGGATGTCGTTGCCGACCGGTTTGCCGATCCGCTCCTCGTCGCCGGTCAGGTCCAGCAGGTCGTCGACGATCTGGAACGCCAGACCGACCTTCAGCCCGTACTCGCGGAGCAGCGCGACCTGCGCGGGGTCGCCGCCGGCCACGCGCGCCCCGAGCTCGCAGGCGAGGGCCATGAGGGACGCGGTCTTGTCGCCGATCATCTCGAAGTAGAGCGGCTCGCCCACCTCGAGGGAGCCTTCGTTGAACATCTGGCTCAGCTCGCCCTCGACCATCTCGACCACGGTCTCGGACAGCCGGCGGATGACCTCCAGGTCGCACCGGCCGGCGAGCAGCCGGTAGGCCACGGCGTGGATGAAGTCGGCCACCAGAACGGCGCTCTTGTTGCCCCAGACGCGGTTGGCGGTGAGTCGGGCGCGGCGCCGACCGCCGTCGTCGACCACGTCGTCGTGGATCAGGCTGGCGAGGTGGATCAGCTCGACCGCCACGGACACGTCGAGGACGGCCGGATCGACCCGGCCGACGGCCCGGGCCGCCAGCAGCGCCAGGGCCGGCCGGACCCGTTTCCCGCCGGCGTGGACGGTGTGCAGGTAGACTTCCGGCACCACCGGCACGTTGGAGTGGATGACCTCGCGCAGCCGCGCCTCGACCCGCTCCAGATCGGCGTGGATCTGGGGAAAGAGCTGCTCGCTGGGCACCGCGCCGGTGAGGGCGTCGCGGGCCTTCGAGACCACCGATGCCTTCATGGCTTCCGCCCGCGGTGCACCGTCGCGAGGCCGCACGTCAGGGACTGCCACGACACTTCCTCCAAGCCTGCTCGGCGCAACAGCTCCGCGATCGCGTCAGGCGGTGGGAACTCCTGAATGGACTGCGGAAGGTAACTGTACGCCTCTCGGCGCCCGGAGATCAACCCTCCGACCGCCGGCATGAAGACGTTCTGGTAGAACCGGTAGAGCCCGCCCATCAGCGGCCGGGCCGGGCGGGTCAGCTCCAGATTGACCACCCACCCGCCAGAGCGCGTGACCCGGGCCATTTCCCTCAGACAGCGCCCGACGTCGGGCACGTTGCGCAGGGCGAAGCCCATGGTCACGGCGTCGAACGAGCCGTCGGCAAAGGGCAGCCGGTCGGCCGAGCCCAGGGCCAGACGGATCTCCCGGCAGCCCATCCGGGCGACCTTGCGGCGGCCCAGCCGGAGCATCTCGCCACAGAAGTCGGCGCCGACGACCACCCCGGCGGGCCCGACCTGCCGGGCCAGGAGCAGGGCGAGGTCGGCGGTGCCGGTGGCCAGGTCAAGCACCCGTCCGCCGCTCGGCACGCAGGCGGCCTGCACCGCGACGGGCCGCCAACGCTTGTGGGTATTGAGCGACAGGACGGAGTTCAGCAGATCGTAGGTCGGGGCGATCTGCGCGAACATGTCGCGGATGTAGAGCTCTTTGGACGACGCCAAGCCGGGCTCCTGGAGCACATCCCAGTATGGCGCGGTGCGCCTTGTGCGTCCGCGCCTCCGCCGGAACCAATCGAACGCAGCCCAACGCGGCCGCGTCGCCCTACTAGCTTATCACTTGATCCAGTATCTCGACCTCCATAGCCGAAATCTGGGTCCAAGAAAGGTGCGCCACGCGGCCCTGCAGCTCGTCGGCCTCGGGCGGTTCGGCCAGGGTCCGGGCGATGGCCTCGGCCAGCGCGTGGGCGTCGCCGACGGGGGCGAGAGGAGCCAGGTCGCCGACCAGCGCCGGCACCCCGCCGACCGCCGTGGCCGTCACCGGCCGGCCCATGGCCATGGCCTCGACCAGCACCGTGGGCGTGCCCTCGTGCTCGCTGGCCAGCACCACCGCGTCGGCCGCGGCCATCCATAACGGGATGCGGTCATGATCCTGCGGCCCGGCGAACCGGACCCGCCGGGCGACGTCCAGTCGCCTGGCGAGGTCCGCCAGGCGGACCCGCTCGGGACCGTCGCCGACGATGGCCAGGCGGACCTCGGGCAGCTCCTTGAGCGCGCGCAGAATGACGTCGACTCGCTTGAGATCGCGCAGCATGCCGACGAACAGGAGCCAGCTCCCGCCGGCCAGACCCAGCTCGGCCCGGGCCTGGTCGCGATCGCGCGGGGCGAACCGGGCCGGGTCGAAGCCGCAGGGCAGGACGGTCGCCTGCTCGGCCGGCAGCGACAGCTCGATCAGCCGCTCCTGCAGCGCCCGGCTGACCACGATCAGCGCGCGCGCGGCGTCCATCGCCCAGGCGATCTGCCGCCTGCGGACCGGGTGCTCGGCGTGCCGGTAGACGTCGCTGCCGTGGGCCACCAGCACCAGGGGGACGCCGAGCCGCTCGGCGACGGCCGCCGCGGTGACGCCGTCGGGGAACAGGAAATGGCCCATCACGGCCTGGAACCCGTCGCCGTCGGCCAACTCGGAGACCAGCGGCCAGCAGCCGTGGAGCATCGCCTGCGGCCGCCGGTTGCGGGCCAGGCCGGGCAGCGCCGCGAACCGCGGCCGGTGCAGATCGTACCCGTCGGCGCGCTCGTAGAGCGAGGGCAGGGCGCGCCGGCGGAGGCGGTCGACCACCGGGATGGTGGCGTGCGGCACCACCGCGGTAACCGACACGCGCTGCGCCAGAGCGGCCAGGCGGCCAGGCATGAACCCGGCCTGGTAAGGCCGCTCGGGTGTCGGATGGAGTGTGGTCAGCACCAGCACCCTCATGGCCGGCGCGTTCGCGCCACGGAGGTGGTGTCCTGCCGGGAGGAAACCGGTGGCGAGGCTGTGAAACACGCGGGCGGAGGAGTCATGGACCGCGAGGCGCGAACCCGAGCCGAAGCCCGCCGCCCGGCGCTGGCCGAGCAACTGGTCGGCGGGGCGCTGCACGCGCTGCTCGACGCGGTGGACGAGGGTCTCCTGCTGCTCGACGAGGGTGGCCGCGTAGCCGTTGCCAACCGCCAGTTCTGGAGCTTCTTCGGTCTGGCCGAGACCGCCGACCTGGGCGAGATTCGCACCCACATCGCGAGCTGCGCGGCCAAGCCCGAGGCGTATTTGACCACGGTCGAGTCAGGCCCTGAAGACGAGGATGGCGAGACCGACCTGGAGATCGTGCGTCCGACCCGACGCGTCTTGCGGCGCCGCGCGGCGGTGGTCCGGGACGACGCCGGAGTCCTCATCGGCCGGCTGATCAGCTACCGCGACATCACCGAGGACGCGGCGGTCAATCGGCTCAAGTCCGAGTTCGTGGCCAACGTGTCCCACGAGCTGCGCACGCCGATGGCGGCCATCAAGGGCTTCCTGGGGATCGTCCTCGAGGACGAGGATTCGCTTGATCCGCAGCAGCGGCGGCAGTTCCTGACTATCGCCCGGGAGCAGACCGAGCGGCTCAGCCGGTTGATCGACGATTTGCTGGACATCTCCCGGATCGAGGCCGGGCGCCGGCCGCGGCACGACAGCCGGTTCGAGGTGGCCGAGTTGCTCGACGAGGTGGTCGGGACGGTCGAGCCGGACGCCGTCGCGGCCGGGCTGCAGATTGACTGGACCCGGCCGAGCGAGGAGTTGGAGTTGGTGGCCGATCGCGACCAGATTGCCCAGATCGTGATGAATCTGTTGTCTAATGCGGTCAAGTTCACGCCGACCGGTGGGCGGGTGACGCTGACCGCCGTGCGCGACGGCGACGAGTTGCGGCTGGCGGTGGCCGACACCGGCCGGGGGATCCCGCCCGAGGAGCTCGACCGCGTGTTCGAGAAGTTCTACCGAGCCAGCTCGGCCGGCCGGCACAATGTCGGCACGGGGCTGGGCCTGACCATCGCGCGGGAGCTGGCCGAGGCGCATGGGGGACGGATCGAAGCCACCAGCCGGGTCGGCGAAGGGTCGACCTTCGCTGTGGTGCTGCCAGCCTGGGAAGCGAGGCCGAGGTGAACGCCGATACCCGGGTGCTGGTCGTCGACGACGAGCCCAGCACGCTCAAGCTCTTGGATTACGTCCTGACCAAGGCCGGTTTCGAGGTCCACCTGGCGACCGACGGCGCCGAGGGGCTGGAAGCGGTCGAGCGGGTCCTGCCGCACGTGGTCGTGGCCGACGTGGTGATGCCCGAGGTGGACGGGCTGGAGATGTGCCGGCGCATCCGGCAGATGCCCGGGTTCGAGCTGGTGCCGTTCGTCTTCCTCAGCGCCCGCAGCCAGATCCAGGATCGGGTCGAGGGGCTGGAGACCGGGGCCGACGACTACATCGCCAAGCCGTTCGATCGCGAGGAGCTGCTGGCCCGGATCGAGGCCGCGCTGCGCCGCGCCGAGGCCTGGCACCGCGCCGCCGGGACCGACGCGCTGACGCACCTGTTCACCCGCGGCGCGTTCGAGCGGCGGCTCGAGGAGGAACTGTACCGCGAGCGGCGGTACGGCGTCTCGGCCACGGTGGCACTGGTGGCCATCGATCTCGACGAGCTGGCCAGGATCCGCGCCGAGGCGGGCTCGTCCGGGGCCGACGCGCTGCTCCGCCACGTGGGCGAGTTCCTCCGCGACAACGTCCGCTCGCTGGACGTGCCGTCGCGGTTCAGCGCCAGCGGGTTCATGGTCCTCATGCCGCACACCTCGCGCGACCGCGCGCTGGTGGCCATCCGGCGCCTCAACGAAGCGCTCAACCGCAGCCAGGCCCGCGCCGGCGACGAGGCCATCCCGGTCAGGGCCAGCTTCGGTGTGGTAGTGGTCGACGCCGACGTGTCCGACTTCTCGGGGGTGCTCAACCGGGCCCATGAGTCGGTCATGGTGGCCCGTCGTGAGGGGACCGGCATCCACGTCTGGACGCCGGAGGACGGGAGCTGAGGCGGCCATGCCCAAGATCCTGGTGGTCGACGACGAGCCGGCCATCCTGACGCTGCTGCAATACCAGATCGGCAAGCTCGGCTACCAGACCGTCACCGCCGACTCCGGTGAGCAGGCGATCTCCGCGTTCGCCGCCGAGAAACCCGACGCGGTGCTGCTGGACGTCAACCTTCCCGACGTCAGCGGCCTCGACGTGCTGCAGCGCCTCAAGGCCCGCGATCCGGAGGTGCCCATCCTGATGATGACCGCCGCCTACCTCGGCGGACGGGGCGTGGCGGACGGCATGAACAGCGTCCAGATGGCCGTCCGGGCGCTCACCCACGGCGCCTACGACTATCTTCTCAAGCCGGCCGACGAGTTCGTCGACAAGGTCCGGCTGTCGCTCCAGAACGCGCTCCGCGAGCGCGATGAGCGGCCGCAGGTGGTCGAGCTCAAACAGCAGTTGGAGCGCGCCGAGGCGCGCTTCGCCACGATCATCGGCGACAGTCCGCCGATGACCGAGGTGTTCCGGGTCACCGACAAGGTGATCGGCACCTCGGCCACGGTGCTCATTCTCGGCGAGAGCGGCACCGGCAAGGAGCTGGTGGCGCGCGCCATCCACTACAACGGACCCCGGCGCGAGAAGGAGCTGGTGGTCCTCAACTGCGCGGCGATCACCGAAACGCTGCTGGAGTCCGAGCTGTTCGGGCACGAGAAAGGCTCGTTCACCGGCGCGGTGGGGCGGAAGATCGGCAAGTTCGAGGCGGCCCATCAGGGAACCATCTTCCTCGACGAGATCGGCGACATGCCGCTGACCACGCAGGCCAAGGTGCTTCGAGTCTTGCAGGAGGGCGAGGTGGTCCGGGTCGGGGGGACCGAGAAGATCACCGTCGACGTGCGCTGCATCGCCGCCACGCACCGCGAGCTGGAGGCCATGGTCCGAGACGGCGAGTTCCGCGAGGACCTCTACTACCGGCTCAACGTCTACCCGGTCACCCTCCCGCCGTTGCGCGAGCGGCGGTCCGACATCCCTCTCCTGGCGGCCCATTTCCTGCGGCGGCACTGCCAGGTGGTGGGCAAGCTGATCGAGGACATCGAGCCGGCGGCGTTGGAGGCGTTGAGCCGGTACGACTGGCCGGGCAACGTCCGCGAGCTGGAGAACGGTCTGCTGCGCGCCCTGATCCTGGCCGAGGGTCAGGCCATCGGTCTGGCCGACCTGCCGCCGGCGGTCCAGGGCGGCGCCGGCCGCGGCGCCGGCGAGTTCCTGCGGGCCGAGGAGCGCGCCCTGCGCGAGGCGCTCGAGGCCGCCTCGGGCGATTTCGACCAGGCCGCCGCGTGGCTCGGGATCGAGCTCGACGAACTGCGCCGACGGGCCGCCTACCACGGCCTGTCGCGCTAGCCGTGGGCGCCGCGAGCGAGCCCCAACGAACCCGGACCATCCGGCTCGGCGCGGCCGTGGTGGCGGCGATCACGGTGCTCTTCGCCGCCGGCCTGACCCTCCGTCTCCGGCGCGAGCGGGGGTTCGAGTTCGCCATGCCCATCCACCCGGCGGCGCTGGCCGCGCCCGAGACGGCGCGGTCGCGGCTGCTGCGCTGGCGGACCTGGTCGTACCCGGCGACCGCGGACGAGCGCGAAGTGGTGGCCTTCTACGACCGCGAGCTGGCCGGCGACTGGGTGGCCGGACCCGCACGGCGCGTGGCTCGGGCGGCCATCAAGCGATACCGGCGCGGGGAGCAGACCATCGACCTGAGGGTCGAGGCGGCCGACGAGCCGGGCCGGGTGATGGTCACGGCACTGCTGACCGACGTCCGGGGCGACGGGTAGCCTAGAACGAGAGAGGGCCTGGCGACGGGGCGGGCGGGAAGATGGAGGGCGAGGGATCCAGGCCGTCGGGCAGTCTGGGCGGCGCGCCGCTCGGCTGGACCACGGTCTCGGTCGGCGGGGCCGGGGTGCTGGCGGCCTTGACGCGGCAGAGCAGCCCGGTGCACAGCAGCACCACGCCGAACAGGATGAAGCCGTAGAACGTCGGATCCCGCCACGGCGGCGCGCTGCGCTTCATCTCGAGCTCCCCGATGAGTCCGCGGCTAAGACGGCGCCACGATGCTACGAGAGGAAGTCGTTGCCGTCAAGGTGCTCGGCTCTCTGGTCGATGAGACTCACGGGCAGACGGATGGCTCGCGCCTACTCCGGACGGCCCAGCGCGGCCCGGCTGGCGAGGCCGTCGGCCTGGTGGTTCTGCTCCCGAGGGACGTGCCGGAACTGCACCTTGGCGAACCCGGCCGCGGCGGCCACGGCGCGCTCGTAGAGCGGGCGGAGGTGAGGATTGCGGACCTTGTACCGACCCGTCATCTGGCGTATCATCAACTCCGAATCGGAGCGCACCTCGACGCGGTCGGCGCCCAGTTCGCGGCACCTTTCGAGACCTCGGAGGAGGGCGGTGTACTCGGCGACGTTGTTCGTGGTCTGGCCGATGGCCTCGCTCACCGAGACCAGCTCTCCGCCGTCCGGGTCGGTGATGACGTATCCTATGCCCGCGGGCCCCGGGTTGCCTTTGGAGGCCCCGTCGGTGTGCAGTCGAACGGTCATGGCTACTCGCTTTCCGGGCTGCGCGAGCAGTGTACCGCGAGCGGGCTGAGGTGTAAACGGAGGGCTCCATGAGCGCGCCGCTGATCCTGGTGGTGGACGACGAGCCGACCAATCGGGAAATGCTCCTGCACCGGCTGGAGGCCGAAGGCTACCGCTGTCGGGCGGCGGTCGACGGCCAGGAAGCGTTGGACGCGGTGGCCGAGGAGCTGCCGGACCTGATCCTTCTCGACGTGCTGATGCCCCGCGTCGACGGCTTCGAGGTTTGCCGGCGGCTGCGCCAGAAGGTGGTCACCCGCGCCGTGCCGGTGGTCATGGTCACCGCCCTGGCCGACCGCCACAGCCGGGTGGCCGGGCTCGAAGCCGGGGCCGACGACTTCCTCAGCAAACCGGTCGACCCGACCGAGCTCACCGCCCGGGTCCGCTCGCTCCTCCGGCTGCGCTTCTTCCAGAGCATCAGCGCCCAGCGCGAACTGCTTGAAGCCGCCTTCCACGATCTCGCCTCGGGGATCCTGATCGCCGAGCCCGACGGGACGGTGCTGGCCGTCAACCGGCGCGGGCGGCACCTGCTCAACGTCCGCGAGGAGGAGGCGGTAGGGTTCAACTGGCACCGGCACATCGACCGCTTCGAAGTCATGCCGCCGCTCGGCGAGGTGCTCGCCGCCGGGGACGAGATCGGCTCGTTCGAGCTGCACCGCGCCAGCGAGCCACCGCTGATCGTCCAGGCGCGGCTGACCCGGGTGGTGGACCCGGACGGCCAGCCGCTGTACGACGCGGTGGTCCTGGCCGACGTCACCGCCGAGCGCCGCGAGGCGCGGCTGCGGGCCGACTTCATGTCGCTCATGGCGCACAAGATCCGCACCCCGCTGACCATCCTCCGCGGGTTGGTGGAGCTGATGGAGGACGACGCAGGGCGGTCGATGGCGACCAGCCTGATGGGCGACCTGGTCCCCGACGTGCTGCGCAAGATCGACGACGTCAACGGGATCCTCGGCGACGTCCTCCAGCAACGCGGGCTGGAGCACCTCCAACGGCGGGTCGGCCCGGCCCGGCTCGGCCTCCGGCGGGCCGCCAACGACGCCGTTACCGAGGCCTTGCGGGCGCGGCCCGAAGCCGCCCTGACGGTAGACACCGCCGGGGCCGACGTCGACCTGCCGATGGCCCCGGATGATGCCCGGCTGATCCTCCGCGAGCTACTCGAAAACGCGGCCAAGTTCGGGGCCGATCGGGTCACTCTCCAGGCCGCGACCCGGTCCGGCGAGCGGCAGTTCGAGTTGCTGGTGCGCGACAACGGCCGTGGGGTGCCGCACGAATCGTTCGACCGGGTGTTCGACGAAGGGTACCAACTCGACGCGGACTTCACCGGCCAGGTGCCCGGGTTCGGACTCGGCTTGGCCATCGTCCGCCGCGTGGTCGCCGCCTACGGCGGCGGCATCGACATTGCCGAATCCGAGCTCGGCGCCGGCACCACGTTCCGGATCAGGCTGCCGCTCACCTGACCAGCGGAGGCATTGGACCGCTCAGAACGGCAGGTCCGAGAGACTCTGGAAGATTAGCGCCGCGGCGATCGAGACCATCGCGCTGAGGCCCATCCCGCAGGCGAAGCCGGCGGCCACCACCGGAGTGTAGCGCCGCCAGGTCTCGACCCCGAAGCGCTTGGCGAAGTAGAACCGGCCGAGCAGCGCGCCGAACAGCTCGGGGATGAGCATGTGGGGGATCTGGCCCATGCCGCGGATGAAACCGTAGATGGACAAGACCGGCCACTTGAGCAAGCTGAACAGCCCGAACACGCCCAGCCCGCAGCTCAGGCCGGCGGCGATCACGCCCGGCTTGATGGCCTGCAGGAAAGCCTCGTTGTTCTCGGTCGTGGCGGTGATCCAGAAGGCCTGCTGCATGGCCGTGAACTCCCAGTACTTCTGGGCGTAGGGGTAGCTCACGTGCGGGATGGGGTTGAGCCGCCAGATGTAGCTCCAGAACAGCAGGCTGCAGCCGAAGAGGAGGAAGAAGGTCAGCAGCTCGGCCTTGATCACCGAAGTGAACTTGGTGCCCGTCAACTGCACCTCGCGGAACTTCTGCGCGTAGTTGCCGTAGTTGGCGAACGGCAGCGGCGCGAACCAAATCGCCACGCCCTTGTAGCCGCTGAGGATGAAGGTCGCCTCGCGGACGAACGGGAACGGCACGAACTGGCCGGTGACGCCGATCATCCGGGCGTTGATGTAACTGTTGAGCGGCGTCCAGATGAAGCCGAAGAAGATCAGCACCGAGACCGGGAACTGCGGCACCAGGGCCTTGCACAGGGCGATGGTCAGGATGGCCGACCCGGTCCAGAGGGACAGCGCCAGCCAGATCGGCACGTCGCCGCGTCCCTCCGGCGGCTTGGTCGCCGCCCGGGCGCGGGTGGTCTTCCAGTTGGCGACGATCTTGCCCAGCCCCAGCAGCGCGATGGCGAAGCCGGTGCCGATGCCGAAGCTGATGTAGAAGTCGAGCTGGTTGGCGAAGGCGGTGTTGATGGTGTCCATGCCGGGCTCCCACTGCTTGAGGAGCCCGAAGTGATGGAGCTGCGGGTTGACGAAGATGGACCCCAGCGTCGCCGCGGCGGTGCCGACGACCACCCAGAAGGGGATGACCATGCCCACCACCACCGTCTGGAGGCTGGTCCCGATGCCCAGCGGCGTGGCCGGGAAGAGGCTCTCGGTGGCGGCGGTGAAGTCGATCCAGGGGATGGGCAGGAGGTAGATAGGCCGGACCAGGACCAGGCCGGAAACCGCCGGGATGGCCACGTAGATGACGCCGAAGACGATCCCCAGCATGGTCGCGAAACTGAACACCCGCCAGCGCCAGGTCTCTTCCTTGCCGGTGGTCTCGGCCAGCGCCGTGGCGCCCTGGGCGGCGACGGGCGCCATCGGGAAGGTCAGCTTCTCGATGTCCACGGTCAGCCGGAACAGCGCGAAGCCGAGGCCGAACCAACTGGTGCGCGAGAGCAGCTCGCGGGCGATCAGAACCCAGATGGCCGGCATCCAGTCGGGATGGAAGAAGGTGCGCTGGACCAGCGCGGGAGAGCCGGCGGCGGGGGCGACCCAGCTTGGCAGGTCGCCGGAGAAGCTGGCCGCCGCCGGCGAGGTGGCCAGGTACTGATTCCAGATCAAGGTCGCGAACGGCCCGCCGCTCAGTGCCGCGGCGCCGACCATGCCAGTCAGCCCGCCGGCCAGGTAGTACAACATGTACACTTCCTGGCGCTTGAGCTGCACGAACGAGCGCTTGGCGATCTCGGTGAACAGGATGATGGTCACCCAGACCGCCGCCGGGCCCATGGTCTCGCCGGCCACCAGGCCGAGGTAGATGCTGGCCGGCATCATGATGAAGCCGATGAAGATGGCCCCGATCAAGCCCACCCAGGTGAGCCCGTCCTCGTAGGAGTCGGGCTCCTCCATGATCGAGCGGTACTCCGCCAGCTCCCGCTCTTCCTGCGACACGCGCTCTTCTGCCATCGGCCTTTGTCCTGCCTCGATTCGTGGCGACCCCGCCGCGACGTCTGGTTCGCCGCGGCCAGGCCTCCTCCCTCCGGCGCGTCAGTCTAGCACAACCCGAGCATTGGGACGATCCCCAAGAGAACCCGTCCGTGCCTCCTCCAAACTGCAAGGCTATGGCCAGAATCCGCGGCGATGCGGCCGGATGGCACCGAAGCGGGCGAAGTGCTACCATCGCACCACACGGCGACGGCGATGAAACTGGCCGGGAGTGTCGAGTGAGGATTACGCACCTCCGCCTGGAGAACTGGCGCAACTTCAAGGTGATCGACGTCGATCTCGCCGACCGGGTGTTCGTGGTCGGGGCCAACGCCGCGGGGAAGTCGAACCTGCTTGACGCGATCCGTTTCGTGCGCGACATCGCCGTCCCCGAAGGCGGCCTGCGCAGCGCGGTGGAACAACCTACACGTCGCTCGGTCAAGCAGTTGCGCAGCCTGTTCGCCCGGCAGCAGACGGACGTCGCGGTGGAAGTTGGAGTGGGCAACGGCAAGGGGCCCGACTGGCTCTACCGGGTCGCGTTCACCGAGGCGCAAGGCAAGCCCCGCGTTACGGCCGAGACGGTCCGTCGAGGCAAGCACCTGATCTTGCACCGGCCCGATGCGAAGGACGAGAAAGACCCCGCGCTGCTCGTTCAGACTCACTTGGAGCAGGTCAGCGCCAACGGA
>JAANMV010000119.1_pt1 | contig 88722 bp, 80 predicted proteins | sample 7279661 | NCBI WGS metagenome assembly JAANMV01 (sample SAMN14094540, study PRJNA606508) | bioreactor metagenome | isolation source: A lab-scale SPAN reactor treating ammonium-rich wastewater day 121 | place: Ireland: Galway | collected 2017-05-16 | reverse complement strand
CCGAGCTGGTTGTAGAACTCCGGCAGCATGATTCCGTCAGGAGCCCGATCGGCACCGAGCAGGAGGCCAATCCACGGAATCGGCTCCCCGGGATATGCGAGCTGCCAGCGCATGACCATCATCAGTGTGAAGCCGAAAAACAAGAATAACAAACTTGTAATCCCGTACTGAATCCCGATGACTTTGTGATCTGTGGAAAACACATATTTGCGTATGAAACTCACTTCATGATGATGCTCTTCATGATGAACATGCGCATGAGTACCTACCCCGACACCTTCAGCTTGCTTCTGTGAATTGTGTTTTGAGGTCTCGTCAGCCAAGACGGAGTCTCCTTTCAGTTAATGATGTTGGTCATGCACGGCCGTGGTGTTCTTGACCGGACATGATCATGGGAGGTAATTGTTATTTTGCTGCAAACTTGAAATCCGCCGTGACTTTTCCTGCGGCGTCGACTTTCACTTTTGATGTTTGTGTTCCGTACTTTTCGTGCCAAGCCTCAATCGTATAGTCTCCGGCCGGGACCTTACTGAGCACAAACGAGCCGTCATCCCCCGTCACTGCATAAAACGGATGATTGAACACACCGATAAATGCCCCCATCCAGGTATGAACCTCGCACTTCACTTTGAAGACTTCCGGTTTCTCAAACTTTCTCGTGAGTTTCATCCCCTTCTTGGGCTGGGCAACGTTGAACTGCGGATTTTCTTTAGAAAGAGAGTGTACGTTGTGCAAAGTCGGATCGCTATTCGTCACTTCAAGCTCCTGACCGGTTTGGATACCGACGACGTGGGGAATGTAGATACAACCTAATTGATCCAACGTTACCTTTGCCGCCTGAGGCGGGAACTTTCTGTTGCCCAATCCGTCCTTCACATACACGAGAACATTCCTGAGCGTGTTGTTGTCGTTCACGACTACTTCTTCGCTTCGTTGGGGAGTTTTGTGCGCAACCTTGCATACCTTGTCTGCGTCCATGCGTAGCGCGACGGATTTTGGGGCAGCCCCGTCAAATATCACCTTGCCTGTCACATCCCCGGCAACAGCACTTCCGGCAACAAAGGCAGAAATCACCAGCACGTTCATGAATACTTTCATCTCTACTCCTTCTGATAATTGTTAGTTGATTGATATTAGCATGCGAGGTTATTTGGACACAACCGTCGTCCTTACCGGCTGAGCAAGTGTCAGAACATAGTCACGAATTGCCTCCATCTGCTTTTTGGCGTCGCCATCCAGAACATCCGGCAGCGGCGATTCGCCATCAGGGAAGAATGTCGGCATACGAGTGCCGGGCTGTATCTTCCCGGGATCGGCAAGCCAATCGACAATCCATTCAGGCTTGAGGCGGTCACGCGAAAGTGCGAGGTTCGGTGCAAGGTCGGATGTCGATACTTCGCCCGGACCCCGACGGAACGGGCCTGACGGATGGCAATTCAAACATTGAAAGTCGGTAAAGATTTCCTTCCCGATACGGAGACGTTGCGGGTCAAGCGGAAATGCCCGGTAGTCGCGCAACTCGAATTCCTGATTGCTCAGTCCGAGAAAGTACTTCTGCAACTTGTTGATCTCATCTTCCGAAAGTTGGAACGTCGGCATCCTCGTAGGAACCCAGGGCCTGACGGAATTCTGCCCGATTGGCGAGGGGCTCTTCAGAAAATCGTGAAGCCACTGTTCCTGTACTTTAGCGCCTTCGCCCGTTATGATGGGCGGATGAAATGCGGTTTCTTCGATGGTTGCGGCAAGGTATGAGCCATGATCCTCCAGCATGTGGCATTGTTGGCAATTGTAAAGCATTGCCAGACGACGACCCGCCTCAATGTTCTGTTGTTTCTTGTCAAATGCTCTGACATATTTTTTGTCCGGCTCATCTTTCGTCAGTGAAAGAAGGTACATTCGAAGCGTCGTCACTTCCTCTTCAGAGAATGAGAAAATCGGCATCTTCTGCACAATTCTGTCAGTGGCAAAGGCACGGGCATTCTTCAATTTGTTGTACACCCAGTCATGCCACGTGTGCTTGACTTTTGTATCGCCAAAGTCCATTTCCTCAACCTTCTTGCGCCCGAAGTTCGAAAGGGAAACCGATACTCTCCCCTCCTTCTCCAATCCCGGTATCAAATGGCAGCCATTGCAGCCAAACTCACGAATGAGGCTTTCGCCATTCCGTATTGTTGTTGAAGATGTTAGATCAAGTGCCTTTACAGAGATCTCCCGATCGTCTTTCAGCGTCATGAGATATGCAACGATGTCTTTTGCTTCAGCATCAGTAAGCCGGAGACTCGGCATTTTTGTCGTCGGATTGAAATGCCGCGGATTTCTGATCCAATCATACAGCCAATCCGGATTTACTTTGCTTCCCACCCGCGTCAACTCCGGCGCAATGTCATAGCTTGTTCCGCGAGCTTCACGAACCGCCGTCATCTCGCCGACAACGTGACAACTCTGACACCCGACTGTCTCGAACGTCTCTTTTCCGCGCTGCACGCTGCCTCCAGTGTATGCACCTTTGGGAGACGTAAATCTAAACTGATAGCGCTGAGATACATCCATCAAATACGCTGTCACCGCTTCGGCTTCCGTTTCACTGAACTTGAAATCCGGCATACGCGTATGCGGATTGTAGGACTTCGGATTTTTCACCCACTCGTACACCCATGTCGGCGACGTCTTGTACGAGAGGCCGCTCAGCTGCGGGCCGATTTTCGGAACGTCGGTGTAGCCCTTAATTTCGTGGCAACCATGACACCCCGACTCTATCATCAGCCGCTTGGCGTTTGTAAACGTTGGTGCATGACGAAGGATGCTCTCATTGTCGTGACATTCGTTGCACGAGGCCCAAACATCCTTGCCTCTGAGGAGTGGATTCTCCCAGTAATGATCGTCTTCACCATGCGCCATGCCCGGCGTAAGTGCTGCTCCCTGCCCGCGATGACACGGCGTGCAGCCATACACTTCAGGATTGTGCGAAGCGAGAAGGTCAGGCAGAGGATGCTTTTTGAACGGTTGCGGTGCCTCCTCCATCAATTCTTCGTTCCAACCGAGATGGCATGATTGACAACGGTCGACTCGTGCTTTCGGATCGTTAAAAGGATTTCGGTCATAGTCCAGCATCATCACTTGTCGGATTTGAATTGGCGCCGATGCGAGCCTCGCCTGCTTCGTTTCCCATTTCTCAACTGTCTTGAGAATGTTCGTGATGGCATTCTGCGCCGTTCTGACGTTTGCGCGGTACTCGTTCAGGATTTCCTGCAGCGAATCTTTGGTCGCCTGATGCAGATTCATTTTCTCCTGATGCTCCGCCATTAGCGCTTCTTCTTTGTCGAGCCGCGCTTTGAGGTTGAGATTTTCTTTCCCATCCTGGATGGACTTTTTCCAAAAGTAGTATGCTTCGTCGCCGCGACTCTTGGCAAATTGATACTCTCTTGTTTCATCAATAAGAGATTCGGATGCCTTCTCGAATTCCTTCATCGTTGAAAGATACCGATCGCTGCGAAGCGAGTCCTGGGCATGCTTCAATTGTTGGCGTGCTTCATCCAATGCAAATGAATCAATTTCGCTCGCCGCATATTCAATCTGCTGCTTAACCAGCGTGTCCGCCATCGTGCGGTATTCCTTCTGGTAGTCTTTCCACGGGCGGCGCGTGGCAACTTCATCCACAACAGCCCACATTGTTCCCAGAAACAGCAATCCGGACAACACCAGGTAGTACTTACTGTAGTTGCGTTGCTCTATCGGAATTTTCGCACGTTGTTCAAACAAGAAGAACCTCCTTGTATTGGTTGCAACTGTCAGATGTTAAAGAATGGCGTGACGAGAATATATTTGACATTTAACGTCAGCCGCAGAATAATTTTAATGGGAACTGCCATCATTGTCAGAAACAGGAATGCCGTGATGCTGTACCGGACCAATCCCAACTTCTGCATCACATCTGTGTTCTTCTTCCACACATAATACACGACTGCAATCAAGTACCAGGCAACAATAACAACGCTGCCGAAAATCATTGCTACAGGATTGAGTGAATCATCCACAAGCCGTGTGGGAATGCCGAACAACTCCGTGAAATCGATATTCGTTAATGCCACAACACGATGCGTGTCCCAATACTCCCACGGCCAGAACAAATTCCATCCGGGTCCCCGGAAGAATGTCCCGAGCACAATCAAGGCAACCCACAGCAACAGGAAGCCGAAACAGAATGTGAGAATGGCAAACTTGCGCTCCTTGAATGTATAGTATCCGTTCCCCTTGGGGTTGATGTCGATATACGGGATGGCAGCAAGGCCGATAATGATGAACGTGGGGATCAGCACGCCGGCAATCCACGGATCAAAATAAACCAGAATTTCCTGCAACCCCAGAAAGTACCACGGCGCTTTTGACGGATTGGGTGTCAGCGCGGGGTTGGCAGGTTCCTCAAGCGGGGCATCAAGCAAGAACGACCAGAACGTCAAAATCACCATCACAACCAAAGCGCCGAGGAATTCGACCTTCACGAGATACGGCCACACCTGAACCTTATCCGCTTGCTTTGCTTCTTCTGAAATATCCTGACGGTCGTTCTTTGCCGCTTTTTTCCACGCAAGCCACGCATAGAACAATGTCAGCACTAACATCAAAATGATGGGGAGGTTGTCGGGCTTGCTGATAATTTTGAGAAGATGTTCCATGCTCTTTCAGTTAGATTTGGAAGCGATTAGAATTTCTTGGACGTAACATCAGGACCCGAGATACCGCCGTCTTTCCGGATCCTCCAGAAATGAACTATCATCAGAATGCCCCCGACAAGCGGTAGGAATATGCAATGCAACACATAGAAGCGGAGCAGCGTGGGGGGGCCGACCTGCGTTCCACCCAACAACACAAAACGAACGTCATTGTCGATCTTCATGCCTAATTCAGGACCGAACGGGCCTTCGTGACCCAAGAGCGGAGTTGCACGGGCCATGTTGGTTCCGACGGTAACAGCCCAAATGGCAAGCTGATCCCACGGCAACAAGTAGCCTGTAAAACTGAGGAATAGTGTGAGTGTGAGGAGGATAACCCCGATAACCCAATTGAACTGTCGGGGAGGTTTGTACGAACCGGTAAGAAACACGCGGAACATGTGCAGCATCACGGTAATCACCATGGCGTGTGCAGCCCAGCGATGCATGTTCCGCATCAGCGGCCCGAAGGCAACGTCGTTCATCAGATACTTCATATCGTCGTACGCATATTCTGCTGCGGGGCGATAGTAGAACATCAGAATCACGCCGGTAATCGTGAGGACGATGAACAGAAGGAACGTAATCCCTCCCATCCCCCACGTGAATCCGATGTTTGTTGCGTGACGCGAAATGCGAACAGGATGAAGGTGGAGGAAGACATTATCAACTATTTGCAACGCCCTGTTGCGTTGCGTGTCCTGATAGTTGTGACGGAATATGGACTTATAGACATCCGTCTTCTCCCACTTTGACTTTAGCTGGTCGAGTATGCCAAGCATAAGAATCCTATCTGAATTCGAGAGACATCGTGGCCGCTAATGGCCTATTTCAAAGATCGAACCTGCGACTAACCGTACTTCAGGAATGCATCGGGTCTTGACCACTCCTGTTTTTCATAAAGGAATTTGATATTCCGGTCGACAAGAATCTGCCCGTCATCTGCGAGCGTGATTTTCAAGCGCTCAAGCGGACGCGGAGTCGGGCCTTCGAAGTTCACGCCATCCTTATGATAGCCGCTGCCGTGACAGGGGCACTTGAACTTCGATTCAGAAGCTGCCCACCGCGGCGTACATCCGAGGTGTGTGCAGATTGCAAGCAGGGCATAGAATCCATCTACTTCTCTCACAATCCAAACCCTGAACTCATCCTTATACGTCTCGTTGACTTCACCTATAATGTAGTCCTCGGGAAAACCGGCTTTGAACGCTGAAGGTGCCTCGTACAAGACTCGCGGCACCATGAGGCGAATTGCCCCCACCGTTGCAGTGACAAGAAAGCCAACGAATCCGAACCAGCCTGCAACATTCAGGAAATTCTTGCGGCTCATCCGCCAGATACCTTGATCATTCTCCGGCGGTTTGTCTTGCTTCGGCTTGCGGACTTCCTGGGCAGGCTTTGAAGCACGTGGAGCGGCAGATGGAACAGAAACCGGTGGAGTTGTTTGAGGCGCAGGTTGTGGCGAACTTGCAGCCGGAGTAGGCGGCGGCGCAGGCTTTGGCGTTGTTGCCGGAGTCGGCGCTTGCGGCGCGGTTCCGGCAACAGGTTTCGCTGACGCAATCGGCGGCAGGGATTTCGCAGTACCACCAACGGGCCTTGCCGACGAGATCGGAGGCAGTGCCTTCTTCGGAGGCGCTGGATTATCCGGAGTTTCCGACGATCCTGATTTTACTTCATTCTCATCTGACATAGATCTTCCTCTGTGGAATACTGCTCGCAGTATTTCACTGGATGATGTTGTTTGGTGATGAAACGTATCTGAAATGAATGTTGAACTGCTGTAACGCGCAGAAATGGGCGGGTACAAAAAAGAACGGAAAAACTCAGCATGAAAAATTGTAAAAGATCAGTTTGTTAACTAACGAGGAACCACTCAGGGATGACGAATCCTTCTTTCAACTGCACGAAGAACCCGATAGCAATATAGTATTCCATTGAAATAAAGTCAACATAGAGTTATATTTCTCCCGCATGAAGCAGTCGAAGAAATGGCTGCTGTATCTTCCCTATTTCAATCACACTTCTCGCGTAGACGAATTCCCGAATGGACTGGATCGATTACCGTCAACTTCCTCCTGCAACAGGAGGATTCTCCCAACTCTTTTTTGATTATGTGTACGATTTTGACGAGGTAAAGCGCTTCTTCCCCTCGAATTTCCGCACAAATGATTCGTATGAGAGCCTACTCGGAATGCTGCAGGAAAGGCAGATAAACAGGGAGACTGTATCACACGTCCTGCATGAACAAAACGTATCGTTCGGTTCCTCTCAGAAGACTCTTGACAACATCGAACTGTTGAAAAAAACAACAACCGTCGCGGTCGTCACGGGTCAACAGGTCGGATTGTTCGGCGGGCCGCTGTACACGGTGTTCAAAACAGTCACGGCAATCAAGCTTGCGGAAAAGCTGAAGATGAAGTTTCCGGGTTTCGATTTCGTCCCTGTGTTTTGGATTGAGGGGGAAGATCATGATTTCGCGGAGATGAATCACACGTATCTCCTCAACTCGGAAAACAAACCCGCCCGAATCGAGTACCTGCACGGCGACGAAATGCCCGAACGAAATCTCGGCGCAATCGGCGAGCTGGTTTTTGACGCATCTCTCGAAAAGACACTGGCGTCCCTGGAATCATCCCTTCAAAAAACAGAGTTTACCCAGAAACTTCTTGACTCGATCAAGGCAGCCTATATACCGGGCCGAACATTCAATCAAGCATTCGTTCATTGGATGAATTTCTTGTTTGAAGATTACGGGATTGTCTTCCTTTCCCCCAATCATCCCGAACTGAAGAAGCTTGTCTCCCCCATCTTCGTAAAGGAAATCTCGGAACTCCCCAAAACATCACAACTCGTGATTGCTCAAAGCGCCGAACTGGAAGAACAGTACCACGCTCAGGTTAAACCGAAATCCCTGAACCTTTTCATGTTCCATAAAGGCGGCCGCTACCTGATTCAGCCGAGGGAAACCGAGAATGACTTCAGTTTGAAAGGAACCAGACACTTCATTCAGCCTGACGAATTACTGCGTATCGCCCGAGAAACGCCCGAGTTACTCAGCGCCAATGTCATTCTTCGCCCCATCATTCAGGATGTGCTTCTTCCGACCGTTGCCTATGTCGCCGGTCCATCCGAAGTGGCCTACCACGCACAACTCAAACCTGTGTACGAACTATTCGAAGTTCCGCAGCCGATTGTGTACCCCCGCGCAAGCGCATCGTTTGTTGAGGAACGATTGCTCCGGGCAATGGAGAAATACGGGCTGGATCTCCTTGAATTTCTGGAGGATACAGACAGGGTGACTGCAAAGGTTTCCGAACAGATTTCTTCCATCAAGCTCGAAGAGGTGTTTGGCAATGCGGCGTCTGGTGTCCGCAATGCACTGAATGAAATGAAATTCGGTTTGAAGGAGGTGGATCCGACACTCATAGCTGCACTCGAAAATGTTCAGTCAAAAATCGATGGCAGCATGAACGGACTGAAGGAGAAGGCTGTTGCGGCTCAGAAGCGACGGAACGAAACGGCGGTCAGGCAGATTGAACGTGCGGCAAACGGACTTCTGCCTAACGGGAGCCTGCAGGAAAGGGAAATCAGTGTCCTGTATTTTATGAACAAATACGGGCCTGATCTTGTGAAATGGATTTCGGGTGAGTTGGATATTTCAGCATTCAAGCATCAATTGCTCACCCTCTGAGAACACAAAAGGGCGCAGCGCCCGTTTGCGCTACGCCCTTCTCCAACGCTTCTTCAACAACGCCCCTACTTCGTACGTACAAACTCAATTCGCCGGTTCTTCTCGCGTCCGGCCTCGGTTGCGTTTGAGGCAATCGGGTTTCTGGGTCCGAATCCTTTCGCGGTAAGCCTTGATGCCGCAATTCCGCGAGCTTCCAGCCAGCCTTTGACAGCTTTCGCTCGTTCACCCGACACTGCAATGTTTCGTTCGAGAGCGCCGCCATTGTCTGTGTACCCGCGAATCTCCATTTCAATTTGGGGATTGAGGGTAAGTATCTCCAGAATCCTCTCCAATACTTGTTCTGCCGCAGGGGAGATTTGGGAACTCCAGGGAGCGAACTTTAATTCGTCGTACACTATCACTTCGCCAAGCGCGATGGGCGGCGGTGCTGTCGGCTTCAACGCGGGGAAATCATCTTTCGGATCCAGCGGGTTCGTGCCCCGTTTGATCTCCGTTCCGTCATCAACACCCCCGCCATCTGTATCTGCCTTCGTAGGATCTGTTTTGAACGACATGATTTCATTGTAGTCGTTCAGTCCGTCTCCGTCGCTATCGGGTTTCAGCGGATCCGTTTTGTAGAGCAACACCTCTTCGCCATCCGTGAGTCCGTCTTTATCGGTATCGGGCTTCAACGGATCCGTATTATGCTTGTAGATTTCATCCCAATCACTGAGTCCGTCACGATCGGTATCAGGATGCAACGGGTCAGTCCCGAACCTGAACACCTCATCACCATCCCTGAGTCCGTCGCCATCGGTGTCAGGGTTGAGCGGATCGGTTTTGTAGACTTTCACTTCCTGACCATCGGAAAGACCGTCTTGGTCCGAATCGGGATCATTCGGATCGGTGCCGATTTGTCTTTCTTCTCCATCCGTAAGGCCGTCACCATCGGAGTCATCGTCGTCATTCGCCCCAAAGTACAGCGTGTACCCGATCTTCATAGTCGGATAGGAATCTGACCCCGTAGGAACATTGTCAGTCGCCTTGTCAATCACCCTGAACCCGAAGTCGAACATAAGCGAACCCTTCCGGTGGACAAAGGTCTCAAACCCGAAGCCGATCGGAACATACGCAGCGCTGTGGCCTCCGTCCTCTTTCGGATAGGGCCACCCCGAACCATCTTTTCGGGTGTAGTGCATCCCGCCAATCCCGAAATACAGATACGGCGAGAACGTGCCGGAGGAGAGTTGAAGCCACGCGGTGATACTCGCGTGAAAGACATTAGCTTGAACGTGATTGATAGGTATGGTGGCGGAAACAGGAAACTGCTTTGCCGCGATCTTGTCATAACCGAAGGCCAACCCTGCACTGAATGTCCTCGAGACACCGTATCGGGAAAGTGCTTCAACCCCGAATCCAACCCGGCGGTCGTTCATGTCGTTCATCCAAATATTGGGTCCGACACGAAGCCCGACGGCGATTTTGTTCTCGATGTTCTGCGCAACCCCCGCCTGCAAAACAAAGCAGGCCATCAATGCAAGCATATAGCGCGGAAGAATCACCTTCATCATGCTCCCCTTGCGGTTGTTATGACTGAACCGGCTTTTCGTGTTCCTGGGTCATAAGAACTTTGCGACTGAGTTTCCATCGTCCCTGATCATCCTTGTCCGTAATCTTCACATCGAATTCATCGCCCACTTTGACAACATCGGATGGCTTGTTGACGCGCTTGATATCAAGCTGCGACACATGCACGAGACCTTCTTTTCCGGGAAGGAACTCAACAAACGCTCCGAAATCCATTACTTTCGTCACACGTGCCCTGTAGATTTTACCAACCTCCGGTGTTTCGGTTATTCTGCCGATTGCGTTCAGCGCCTTGTCAGCCGCTTCCTTGGTTGTGGCGGCAACGACAACTGTTCCGTCGTCTTCGATGTTGATCTCGGCGCCGCTGTCCTTCACAATTTGCCGGATATTCTTTCCACCCGGGCCAATCAACGCGCCGATCATATCAACCGGAATTTTCAGCGTCGTAAGGCGTGGTGCGTACGTCGAAAGATCGGGACGCGGTTTGGCGATCGCTTCATTCATCTTGCCAAGAATGTGCATGCGTCCGATCCGGGCTTGCGCAAGAGCCTTCTGCATAATTTCCAACGAGATGCCGCGAATCTTGATATCCATTTGGAAGGCGGTTATCCCTTCGGTCGTTCCGGCAACCTTGAAGTCCATATCACCCAGATGATCCTCGTTGCCGAGAATATCGCTCAGAATTGCCGTCTTGTCACCTTCCTTCACAAGGCCCATTGCAATTCCAGCAACAGGCTTTTTCAACGGAACGCCACCATCCAGCAATGCAAGCGTTCCTGCGCACACAGTTGCCATTGATGACGACCCGTTCGATTCGAGAATATCAGAAACGAGCCGGACGGTGTAGGGAAATTCGTTTTCCGGCGGCATCAGCACTTTGATCGAACGTTCGGCAAGATTACCGTGCCCGATTTCACGACGTCCCGTCGTTCCCAACCTTCCGACTTCCCCAACCGAGAACGGCGGAAAATTGTAATGCAGCATGAACCGTTTCGTTGAATCAGGCAAGAGTCCGTCTATCACTTGTTCGTCGAGTTTTGTGCCGAGCGTAAGCGTTGTGAGACTCTGCGTTTCACCTCGCTGAAACAGCGCAGAACCATGTGTTCGCGGGAGAATTCCGACTTCAATTGTAATCGGGCGGATGTCTTCAAGCCCTCTTCCGTCCAGGCGTTTGCCCTTCTCGAGAATCATCTTTCTCATTTCCACATATTCCATCTGATGCAGGAGTTCGGAGATGACTTTCTCTTGATCGGGAAACTTTTCTGCAAGCGCAGTTTGTGTTTCTTCGTAGATTGCCTGAGTACGGGCTGCTCGTTCTTCCTTCAAGAGAGGCGTGTTTGCCAACTCGGCTATTTTGTTTCCAACCGTTTGTTGAACAGCAGCAAGCAATTCCGGATTTCCTTCGGCCGGCGGGGCTACGCGCTTCGCCTTGCCGACTTCTTTGAGAAGCTCGAGTTGCAGATTGCAGAGGCTCTTGATATGACCATGGGCAAACTCCAGTGCGGCAAGCATATCCTGTTCAGAGATTTCGTGAGCTTCACCTTCCACCATCAAGATCGAATCGCTTGTTCCTGCAACAATAACATCCATGTCGCTTGTTCGCAACTCGGTAAAGGTCGGGTTAATCACAAACTGTCCGCTGATTCGTCCTACGCGGACTTCACCTACAGGTCCTTCAAATGGAATGTCTGAAATCGCAAGAGCCGCTGAAGCTGCCACTGCCCCGATCACATCGCCGTCATGCTCTTGATCGGATGAATAGACCGTCACCATGACCTGTGTCTCACACTTGAACCATTCGGGGAACAAAGGACGAATAGGCCGGTCGATGAGGCGGGCCGATAGGATTTCCTTTTCTGTCGGTCGGGCTTCACGCTTGAAGAATCCTCCGGGAATTTTTCCTGCTGATGCAGCCTTTTCGCGGTACTCGACTTGCAGCGGGAAGTAATCCAATCCCTCCCTTACCGTCCGTGCGCCGACAACGGTGGCAAGTACCATCGTATCGCCGTGGCGCGCCATGATAGCACCATCTGCCTGCTTAGCAAACCGGCCCGTCTCCAGTGAAAACGGCTTACCGCCGAGGTTAATCTCTTTTGTTACCTTCATATGTACTTTCTGTTAGATGCGGTGCAATAGTTATTTTCTGATGTTGAGGTCGGCAATCAGTTTTCGGTAGCGGTCGATGTTCTTCTCCTGCAAATAATCCAGAAGGCGGCGACGCTTGCCGACCATACGGAGAAGACCAACCCTTGAATGGTGATCTTTTCCGAATTTTTCGAAATGCGGCGCGAGATCGTTGATGCGCGCCGTAAGCAACGCCACCTGAACCTCGGGCAATCCTGTATCCTGCGGGCCTTTGCCGTACTTCTTGATGATTTCTGCTTTTTGTTCCTTCGTTAACGCCATGATAAGGCTCCTACGTTTATCGTTAAAAGATTACTGTTATTGTCGTTCCTGCTGTCTGGCAATCAGTTTCAGGGATCCTTCCCTGTCATGGCCGAGTTGCCGCGTGAGTTCTTCAAGAGAAGCAAATTTCTGCTCATCCCGAAGCTTGCTGATAAATCTGACTGTTATTTCTTCCCCGTAAATATCCTCGTTAAAATCGAACAGATGTACCTCCAATGTCCGTCGCGAAGCATCAGAAACCGTCGGCCGTACACCGATATTCATCATGCCGAAGTATGTCTGTTCGCGGACAGTTACGCCGACGAAGTAGACACCGTTAAGCGGCACCATCTTCTTCTCTGAATCGGGAAGGATATTTGCGGTCGGGAACCCGATTGTCCGCCCGCGCTCATCTCCCCGTACAACTGTTCCCCGAAGGGAATACTCACGACCGAGGAACTTGTTCGCCCGTTCGATATCGCCGGCAGCAAGCGATTTTCTGATTTGCGTACTGCTCACCACTTGACCATCAACGGTAAACGGGTGCATGGCAAATACCGAAAAATCGTACCGCTTTCCCATTGTCACGAGCTCCCCGGTTTTGCCTTCCCGATCCCTGCCGAACATATGATCGTAGCCGACAACAACCTCGCTGACGCCTGTTCCATCAATCAGGTAGCGCCGGTAGAATTCTTCAGAACTCTGCCGTGAGAATTCATACGTGAAGGCGATGATGTAGAGCATCTCAACCCCAAGCACGGAAAACTGCTCAAGCCGTTCTTCTATTGTTGTCAACAAGGAAACCGGGCCGCGTTGAGAAGTTACAACTTCTTTCGGATGCGGGTCAAACGTCACCACAACGCTGCGACCCTCGCGCATGCGCGCCCGATGCACCACCTCCCGCACGATTTCTTTGTGCGCCAGATGAACACCGTCGAACGTCCCAACCGTGACAACCGAATTGGGATCGTTTGTCAATTCATCAAATGAACGAACAACGATCATAACCTCTCATTGCGACGAGCATGCTTGTACTGCATAAGATCATCAAGCGTCAGCGCATCGGAAAGATGAAAATCCCCGATACGCGTGCGCGATAACGCCGCCACATGCGCTCCCACGCCGAGATCAAGTCCGATATCATTCACAAGAGTCCGCACATACGTACCTTTCGAACATACCACCGTCATCTCCACGTCAGGAACAGCGATCCGGGTCACGGCGATATTCCGAATGTACACATCACGGGGACGGCGCTCGACTTCAACCCCCTTGCGGGCATATTTGTACAATCGTTTGCCCCGAACTTTTGCTGCCGACCACATCGGCGGCAGTTGGGTTTGATTGCCGATGAAGCGTGCAATCGCTGAGCGAATGTTCTCGTTGCTGAGTCCGCAGACGTCACTCGACTCAATGACAGGAGTCTCCGCGTCATAACTTTCCGTCCGTTCACCAAGCCGCATTGTTACGGCGTATTCTTTTTCAAGTTCCTGGAACCCGGAGAGTTCCTTCGTTTTCTTTCCCGTGCAAACGATCAGCAATCCTGTCGCATTCTTGTCCAGCGTGCCGGCGTGCCCGATCCGTTCGATGCGAAAGATGCTTCGCATCTTGTTGACAACATCAAACGACGACCACTCCAACGGCTTGCTGACAAGAAACATCTCACCTTCTTCAAGATTCAGCTTTCGATTGAGAATCGTTGCCATTCTTCTGCTCTTCCGAGTGAATCTTATTGATAAGCCGGTTGATCTTATCAACCTCATCCATCGTTGTGTCCTGATAGAATTGGAGCGCCGGTGCGAACTTCAGATGCACGCGGTGTGCAACCTCGCCCCGAATATGCTGTTTCTGCCCGTCAAGCATCTCCATTGTTTTCGCCTGTTTTTCAGGCGTGCCGAAAATGCTGAAAAACACCTTCGCAATTTTCAAATCCGGCGTCATTCGCACGTCAGTAACGGTAATGAATCCGTATTCGGTGCTGCTGTATTCACGTGTGACAATGAAGCCGATCTCTTCTTTGATCAGCGAGGCGACACGATCAGTTCGAATCGACATTACAATTTCCGTTTTGTCTCGACAATCTTGAATGCTTCGATCGTGTCGCCGACTTTGATATCGTTGAACCCTTCAAGCCCGACTCCGCATTCAAAACCTGCCTCTACTTCACGAACATCTTCCTTGAATCGTTTCAACGAGGAAATTCCTCCCTCAAAGACCTGAATGCCGTCACGGACAAGGCGTACGCGATTGTTGCGGACGATCTTCCCATCTTGCACATAACAACCTGCGATATTCCCGACTTTCGGCACTTTGAACACATCACGAACATCAACAGTTGCTGTGATTTCCTCTTTCGTTTCGGGAGCAAGCAATCCTTCCAACGCCTGACGAACATCATTGATAGCGTCATAAATGATGTTGTACGTCCGTATATCCACTTTCTCTTTTTCCGCAAGTCGTCGTGCATTCAGGTTCGGGCGTACCCGGAAACCGATAATGACAGCGCTCGATGCAGCGGCGAGAATGATATCCGACTCGGAAATAGTGCCCACTCCTTTGTGGATCACCCTGACCTTCACTTCCTTGTGCGCAATCTTCATCAGCGAATCGGAAAGTGCCTCCACCGATCCGTCAACGTCACCCTTAACAATGACGTTGAGTTCCTTCACTTGTCCTTCTTTGATTTGTTGAGAGATGTCATCAAGCGTCGTCAACCGTATCTGCCTGAAATCCTGCTCGCGCTTCAACTGCTGGCGACGCAAGCTGACTTCACGCGCAATGCGATCCGACTCGGTAACAACAAACGTATCACCCGCCTGCGGGAATCCGTCCAGACCCGTGAGTTGTACGGGGGTTGACGGTCCGGCTGCTTCAACACGATTACCGCGCTCATCGAACATCGCGCGGACTTTCCCCGAATAAATTCCAGCAAGAAACGGCTCACCAACGCGAAGCGTGCCTTTCTGAACAAGCACGGTTGCAGTGATGCCTTTGCCTTTGTCAAGCTGCGCTTCGATAATTGTTCCCCATGCCAGCCTGTCGGGATTTGCTTTCAGGTCAAGAACATCGGCCTCGAGGGCAATCTTTTCGAGAAGGACATCGACGTTCTTCCCTGTTTTTGCCGAAAGCTCCACAGATTGATACTTGCCGCCCCACTCCTCGACGAGAATATTCTTCTCCGCAAGCTGCTGACGAATCCTATCGGGATTGGCGTCGGGTTTGTCCACCTTGTTCATCGCAATAACAATGGGAACTCCTGCCGCCTGCGCGTGGCTGATTGCCTCCAGCGTTTGAGGCATGACACTGTCATCTGCAGCAACCACAAGCACGACTATATCCGTTACTTTTGCCCCTCGGGCACGCATGGCGGTAAACGCCTCGTGACCGGGCGTATCAAGGAATGTGATGCGACTGCCACTTGCGGTTGTTACTTCATACGCTCCGATATGCTGCGTAATGCCACCTGATTCGCCGGCAACAACATTTGCCCTTCTGATGTAGTCAAGCAGCGATGTCTTCCCGTGATCAACGTGTCCCATGATTGTGACGACGGGAGGACGGCGGCGTAACATTGCCGGGTCATCCTCTTTGTCCTCAAACACTTCCTCTTCGGTGATTTCTTCAAAGAAGCTGATCTCAAAACCGAATTCATCGGCCACGAGTGTGATCGTATCTTTATCGAGTCGCTGGTTGATGGATACCATCATGCCCAGTTCGATACACTTCTTGATGACGTCAGCGACGTTGACGTGCATCAGGTTTGCCAAATCGTTCACCGACACAAACTCCGTTACCCGAATCTTGCCTGCGTCACGCTCGGCTTCTTCCTGCATCCGCAACTCTTCTTCCTCACGCTCTTTTCGCTTTCGCTTCTTAAATGCGGCCCGCGTCCCCACCACAGTTTCATCCATTGCAGCAAATGTTCTGCGGATGGCATCTTTCACTTCAGCCTGGTCGATTTCTTTCGTGCGGAGTTTTTTCTTTTTCTTCTTCTTGCGATCGATCGCATCAACTTCTGCAACCGGCTCGGCGACATCGGGTCCGCCGCGGACCTTCTTCTTTTTCTTCTTCCTTCGATGCTCTTCTTCCGATTCCGGTTGTACCGGTACCGGCTGCGTTTCCTCTACCGCCTTCGGTTTTGCGGCGGCAGCCTTTTGCCGTACCGCTTTCTTGGGCGGGGCAAGTTCCATCTTGCCCTTTACCGTCAGGCCGACTTTGGTACGACGCTCCTTTTCGAGAGGGGAAACATATTCGGGCTCCTTGGCCTTTTCTTCCGCTACTTCCTCTTTTTCGGGAGCAGGAAGCTCCTCCGAAACGGGTTCGACAACCGGTTCGGGAGTTTCAACAGCCGAGGGACCGACAACAATTTCTTCAACAACCTGAGCAGGCTGTTGCACAGGAGGTTCTTCCAGGGCAATCAACGGCGCTGGGGCTACGAGTTCCGTATGCACTACCGGAGGCGGGGCGGTCGCATGTTCCGGTGCCTCGATCTTTTTCTCGACCTTCTTCTTGTTCTCGCGAATCTCAGCTATTTTCCGCTGGTGCTTCTCGGCAACATCTTTTTCCTTTTTGAAGTGAATAGTGATATCGCGCATCATGTCTTCGTCTACCGACGACATGTGGTTCTTGACCGCGTATCCCTTCTTCTTCAAAAACTCAACCAGCGTCTCGTGCGAGACGTTCAACTCGGTCGCCAGCTTGTAGATTTTCTTTTTCTTTTCTGCAGTTTCGGACATTCGTTCCCTTTAGAAAGCATCATCAGTTCATGAGTAAGGCCCCAGCTATTGTTCCCGTTCCGGCTCCCCTGATGTTGTTTGCTCTTCGGTTGCAGGCACATTATCGGTGCCCTTTTCTTCAGCGGGCGCAGCCGCGGATTCTGTGACGGGCTCTCCGTTCGCTGCCTGCCCATTCTCCTTCTCCTCCTCCTGTTCCTCGCCCTCTTCTTCCTCTTCGTCTTCTTCAACTTCCGCCTCGTCGAGATCGCGTTGCATGAGTTCACGAATCTCTCTGATTCTTTCTTCTGTGAGACCTTCAACCTCGAGCAGGGTATCCAGCTTCGCGGTGAGAACATCCTTCGCTGTTTCCAGTCCCTTCTCAATCAGCTTCAGGTACAGCTCTTCTCCAATCTCCTCTTTGAAGTCGACGAGTTCGATATCGTACTCATCATCTCCGCCCTCTTTGATGAGGTTGATCTCGTATCCTGTGAGTTTCGAAGCAAGTCTGATATTCTGGCCATTGCGTCCGATGGCAAGCGATACCTGATCGGAAGCGACGACAATGTTCGCGGTTTTGGCTTCATTGTCTACCTCGATGCTTTTCAACTTCGCCGGAGCAAGCGAGCGCTGAATAAACGCGATCGGTTGGTCGCTGTAGTTGATGACGTCGATGTTCTCGTTATTCAATTCACGCACAATTGTATGGATGCGGACGCCCTTCATTCCAACGCAAGCACCCACCGCATCTATGCGATCATCATGTGATTCGACAGCCACTTTCGCACGTTCACCCGGTTCGCGGGCAATCCGCTTGATCTCAATAATGCCGTCGTAGATTTCAGGAATTTCAAGCTCGAAGAGCTTTTCAAGAAACGCCGGGTCGGCGCGTGACACAATTACCACAGGATTCCCGGAATTCTTGCGAACTTCTTTTATTACGGCACGAATGCTGTCACCCTTCTTGTATCGTTCCTTCAGAATCTGTTCACTCTTGGGAAGCAGCAGCTCATTGCGATTATGATTGATGAGAATTTCGTTGCGCCGGATTTGATAGATTTCGCCGACAATAATCTCCCCGATTGTATTGCTGTACTCGTTGAAGACGTTTTCACGCTCGATTTCTTTGATGCGCTGGTTGAGATTCTGTTTTGCGCTGACGACGAGCCGGCGCCCGAATGATGCCAGCGGAACCACTTCAACATATTCCTCGCCCACCTCAAGCTTTTCGCCTGAAAGCTCGCGCGCTGTTTCAACGTCGATTTGCGTGGCCGGATTCTCCACGGTTTCAACAACCTCACGCTCAAGGAAAATTTCGATATCGCCCTTCTCCATATTCACGACGACGGAGAATTTCGCATCTTGTCCGTATTTCTTCCGCACCATCATCGCAAAGACATCCTCGACAATACCAACGAGCATGTCTTTGTCGATCCCTTTTTCACGGACCATTGAGCCGAACGATTCGACAATCTCAGAATTCATTACATCCTCCAGATGAAAAAAATCAATACCTACACTCTTACCACGGAGCCTGAACGGTCGCTTCTTGTATTGCATCGAAACGAAACGGTACGGCTTCCTTCTCAATTTCCATTACCAACTCCTCGTCATTTGTTGCAACGAGTTTTCCGGTGTGGAGTCCGGCTGCTGTCCTAAGTCTCAACTTCCTTCCAACATGCTTCTTGTACTGCCACGGAAACTTCAGTCCGCGGTCAATTCCGGGTGACGAGACAACAAGTTGGTATGAACCCTTGACGATGTTCCGCTCATCAAGCAGAACACCCAACTCACGACTGATTCCCGAGCACAGTTCCGTCGTGACGCCGCTTTCCGCATCAACGAATATCTCGAGTACTGTTTTGTGTTGCGAACCTCTGACGGAAACATCAACGACGTGGGCCGAGTGCTTTGCGGCACACTCCTCTGCGAGCCTCAGGACATCTTCATATATCATTAAAAAACAGCAGAAATCAGGGACATTTGTGGTTTACCAAACAAAAATAGCCCATTCCGGGCTACTTCTACGACGTCTAAAGATAACCAACCGCAGGGCGAGAAGCAAGGAGTATTTCGCTTCCGCCCTTAATCACTATTTGGCAATCATGTTATGCTATCTCTTCGCAAAAACGGGTATATGACCTTTCAACCCGTAGTACGCGATATACATGTAACAAAGTACCGGCAGAAAGAACGCATGCTGAATGCCGATTCTATCGGCAAAAAAACCTTGAGCAAGTGGTACGAGCGCCCCGCCGACAATGGCTGCGCAAAGAATTCCCGAACCCTGGCCCGTGTGCTTTCCGAGTCCGTCAATCGCCAACGTGAAGATTGTCGGGAACATAATGGAGTTGAACATACCCACTGCAAGCACGCTCCACATTGCAGGAGCCCCGCTCAACGACATGGTTGCAACCACCAGCGTCGCCGCACCGAACGCAAGCATTGCGAGCGTTCTGCCCGGAATGCCGCGCGCAATCAAGAACATGCCAAGGTTCACTGCTGCAAACGTGACATACACAAGTGAATCACCGACGTCCTTTGTGTTATAGAATGCAAGAAGAAATGCAACCGGGAGGATGAGGCCGAGCAGTATGTATGATTTTGTTGTCTTCTTTCCGGACAGGGTTATCGCACCGAAAAAGCGTCCGACCATCGCCCCGCCCCAGTAGAGTGAGACGTACTTTCCGGCCTCGGCTTCGGAAAGTCCCGCAATAAAATCCTGATTCAGATAGTTGACGAGAAAACTCCCGATGGAAACCTCCCCGCCAACATACACGAAAATGCCGATGGCCCCGAGAACAAGATGCCGGTATCCCCACGCACTGTGATGCAGGGTATCGTGATTTCCGCCGGATGAGCTTTCGGAGTCCGATGCCTCAATTTCAGGAAGTTTGATGATTGCAAAGACGGCAGCGATGATGAACAGAATAGCCGCAAGCCCGATGTACGGAACCTGCACGGAAGATGCTTCCGCAGCCATGTAGGCAATCTGTTCATTTGAAGAGAGAAGGGCAATCCGCTCGGCGCTTTTCGCGGCGGTGGAGAGTATCAGCGCAGAACCGATGATCGGCGCAATTGTTGTGCCGAGAGAGTTAAACGCTTGCGTCAAGTTCAGGCGGCTCGATGCAGTTTGCGGAGAACCGAGAATTGCCACATACGGATTTGCTGCGACCTGCAACAACGTAATGCCGGATGCAAGCACAAACAACGCCCCCAGAAACAATCCATACACTCGCGTCGCTGCTGCGGGATAGAACAACATGCAACCTACTCCCGCAACGATAAGCCCGATAACAATTCCCCGTTTGTATCCCACCTTCTCAACTATCGAGCCGGAAGGGATTGATACGATGAAGTATGCGGTGAAGAACGTAAACTGGATGAGCATCGTCTGCACATAGTTTAATCCGAACGCAGCTTTGAGATGAGGAATCAGAATATCATTGAGACACGTAATGAATCCCCACATGAAAAACAACGATGTAAGGACTGTGAGCGCAAACGTATAATTCCCTTCTCTTCCACTACCAACATTGCCTGCCGATACCGGACCGGTTGCCATAGAATCTCCAGTTATGATAATTTTCCCTTGATAGCTTGTTCAGCCTTCAATTCAAACTTATAGCTCACGGATTCAAATCCCCACCACATTGCAAATGTGAATATGCTTATCGGAATTCCGATCGTGAGTGGTAAGACGATGATGGTTGCAAGAATAGCGTTAATGAACGACCCTCTCGCTATTCTATCCCTGCTGCTTCTCATCGCGTTCTCCCTGGCAAGTTCGGGTGCATAAATTGAAAACTTCACCTGTCTGCCTGTTGATGAGCCCGGTTGTTGGTCAACGTCGGCTTTGTATGACTGTGCGATACGCCTTCGGAGAAAACGCTTCACCGGACGAGTAACAATCCACGCAACGAAATCGATCATCATTCCAAGAACATACAATCCTAATGCGTACAACGGCAGCAACGGATTTTCTATCTTCGTTATGCCCGCCGATAGAAGCAAAGGATATGCCCACACAAGGGCCACGGCTCCATTTACAAGGTATTCAACAAAAAGTCCCGGTATTGCCATTGCGTTTCCCTCTCTGTGTTAATTGTCGGGAACGGTTAGCGGAGTAATCAGAACATCCTCGCCCTCGAATTTCCGAACGAGCATGCGAAAGAAGTTCGGAACAAGAGCGGGCTCTCCCGTTTCTTGATTCAGCCAGACGTGAAGGGAAACATTTTCCGCAACAAGGCGTTTTGTTGTCGCCTCTTCGATGAAACCGCGGAGCGCAAAGCTCGTGTTCCGAATCCAGGCAATGCGGGTGTACACATCCAGTGTTTCATTGAACCGGGCAGACGAACGATAATCCAGTTCGTTGCGTCCTATTACCACCTTATGTTCAAGGGCACCCGGACCGATCACAATCGGAAAGCCGATAGTTTCGAAATATCCCATCCTCCCCACTTCAAAATAGTGAAGATACACGGCGTTATGGACAATCCCCTGCCAGTCAATTTCATTGTTGCGAACTGTTATCTGAGCTCTATGCTTGAACTTTAACCTGTCGGCGATCATGCTTATCCAAACAACTCATGAAAAATGCTTGCTGCCCGCTTCACGTCATCCATTGAAACATCAAGATGCGTCACAGCCCGAACGCTCATCCAGTTTCCCATTGTGAGCAAAACCCCCTTCGCTTTCAGCATAGCGAGTACTTCTTCCGGCTGTCTCCCTGTATTCTCAACACCGATGATGATGATGTTGGTCTGAACCGCTTCCATGTCAATAGAGAGAGACGATATGTTTGACAGTTCACGTCCAAAATATTTCATTTTGGCATGATCGTCCTTTAACCGTTCCCGGTTGTTGTCAAGGGCATACATCCCTGCTGCAGCAAGGATACCGGCTTGCCGCATTCCTCCACCGAAGATCTTTCGAAACTTTCGGGCTTTCTCAACAAACTCCTTCGATCCGGCAATCACAGAACCAACCGGCGCACCAAGTCCCTTTGAAAGACAAACAGAAACAGAATCGAAATAGGCGGCATATTCTTTCGGAGAAATGCCCGTTTCGACGCACGCGTTCCACAATCTTGCGCCGTCGAGATGGAAACCCATCTTCTCAGCACGAGTCAAGTTATGAAGCTCTCGAATTGTTTCAATCGGGTAGATGGTTCCCCCGGCACGATTGTGTGTGTTTTCCACCGCAAGTAATGCGCTGCGGGGCATGTAATACGCCTTCGGACGAATGGCTTTCTTCACGTCTTCCACTTGCATCACGCCGCGTATCCCCTCAATGACGTGGGGCTGAATACCCGAAAGAAATGAGAGTGCCCCTGTTTCGTAGTTGAACAGGTGGCATCCCTTTTCCATGATCACTTCATCGCCGGGTTGCGTATGAACCTTGATGCAGATTTGATTTGCCTGTGTTCCGCTCGGCACATACAACGCCGCTTCCTTCCCGAGCAAGTCAGCTACTTTTTGCTGAAGAATGTTCACGGTCGGGTCTTCGCCAAATACATCATCGCCCACCTCCGCCTTCATCATTGCTTCCCGCATTGCAGGCGAAGGCTTCGTAACCGTATCACTGCGTAGATCGATATAGTTTACCGTCATGTCGATTTCGTTTTTCTGTTTTGGATCTTCTTTGTGAATGCATACAGAAGGAACAACAATCCGATCAAAGCTGATACCCGTGCAAGCAGATCCCCATTGAGTGTGTAGAATGTGCTTGCCATCCGGTTCGTAATTCTTAGAATTGTCCGGTTCAACGTTGCTTGAGTGAATAATTCCGTTTTGTCATAGACTCGTCCGTACGGGTCAATATAGGAAGAAAAGCCGCCGACAGCACAGCGTGCAACCCACCTGCGATTTTCGACTGCTCGAAAAATTGCATACTGGTGATGTTGGTACGCTCCAGACATCCGATCCCACCAACTATCGATTGTTATGATGGCGATAAACTCCGCACCCTTCTTCACAAACGCGGCAACGAACTCCGGGTACACAGACTCATAGCAAATGAGCGAGCAGAATTTCGTCCCGGTTTTTGCCTCTTCAAACAGAACGGTATCTCTTCCTATCTGCCATCCCCCTATACCAACTCCCCATCGCAGGAAATCAAAGAAATAGAACGCATCGGCATACGGTACGCGCTCAGCAATCGGCACCATTTTCATCTTTCCATACCATGGCACTTCTTCGAGACCTGGCTGGACAAATGCAGCAGCGTTGAACGCATCGTACCGTTCGCCAGTGGCTTGAATGCGTTTTGCGCTCGGCGGCGCCTGCGTTGTGTCGTCATAGTACAGAGCGTGCGGCAGCCCGAATAACACGGGAACACCTATTGCGTTGATTTTTTCCTTGACAAGATTGAGGGTCGAATTGTTTTGAGGCGTAAGGATGTAGTACGGCATCGCTGTCTCAGGCCACAAAACAATATCGGGAGGATTTTCAGGATGGTTCTTCACAAGCGAATCCGTCATTCCCAGATACTCGTTCAACGTCTCTAATCCGCTCCGTTCCCATTTGTCCCACGGGTCCACATTGGATTGTACCATCCCGACTGTAACGAGCATGTTCCTTGCCATTTCGCTTGTGGGGACAGATTTCTCGGTCGGTGGCGCCGCCCGGAGAACTTTCAAGCCGTACGCCATCGGAAGAAGGTACACTACGAGAAATGTCATTGCGAGTGAGATATTCCTTTTACTCCGCCACTGTGTTCCTTCAATGACAACAGAGCGGACAAAGAAATACGCGATAACATTCAATACGAGAATCCAGAATGAAAGACCGAGCACGCCAGTATACGAGACCATCTGAATGCGCGCAAGGTCATAGGATTGCGTGTTGCCCAACGTGATCCACGGGAATGACCATTCACTAAGCGTGTGGGAGTATTCGTATCCAATCCAGAGAAACGGCAACGCGGCCATGGCAACATTTTTGCCTGCCTGGTTTCTCACGAACAAAAATGCCCCCATTGGTAGAAAGTAGAACAGCGGATGAACAGTCATCGTGATTGCGCCCGCAACCATCATATACGGGTCGTTCATGTGGGCATAGCCCCCGGTCCAATTGAGCGTGATGACATGAAAGACAAGCATCGCCACATAGACGTACCCGAGGCCCGCTTTTATTTGCTGAACCTTATCAAGCGCAAGAAGCAGCGGCACAAGCCCGACACAGGCGAGAATTCCGAACGTACTCGGCGGGAATGCGAAGCCTAACAACACCCCGGAGAAAATGCTGAGGGAGATTCTTCGTATAACGACATCACTTGGTTTTGAGACGAAACTCACGGCTTGCCTCGTTCAACAGCAATGGATGGAAGAAGCTTCTCAGAAACAGCTTGCCATCCCCCCACAACGAACAATGCCACACATGTTCCTATGATAGCACCCCCAAGAACATCTGAGGGATAGTGAACGCCGACAAACACACGGGAGATGGCGACCAGTGAAGCGAAGATGTAGAGGCCGAGGCGGGCTTTCGGATAGTACCACGAGAACATTGTTGCCACACCAAAGTTATTTACTGCATGCGATGACGGAAACGACAGTCCTCCACATCCAACCAACAAATGAATCTCTTCAGCAGAGAATGTGTGGCAGGGCCGTATCCGCCCGACAAGCGGCTTGACAAATGAGCTGCTGAACTGATCGCTGATGAACAGCAACGGAACGAGTAGAAGGGCAGCAGTTCGGCCCCGCTTTCCTCCTTTGATCAGCAGCCACAGCCACACTCCTATCAATACAATTCTGATCGGTAATTGCTTGTCGTAGTCGGTTAGAAACGGCCAGAACACATCCCCGACAGAAGTCGCAAGAGTTCCATTTATGAAATGGAAGATGGCAATATCTATCGAATACAACCAGTCGATCATTGTTGTGCCTCTCCGTTATCTTTCTTGCTGTCTGATGAGAAGAACACTCTTGCCAACCACACCAAAGCAACAACGATGATTATTCCGGTCACGACCTGACTGTATGTACTCAGGTAGAACCCGATGCGCTCCCAATTCTGTCCGAGAAAGTACCCTCCTGTAACCAGTATGGCATTCCAAACCAGTGCGCTCAGAAAACAGAGGACAGTCGTCCGCACGAGTTTTAACTCTGCCATGCCGGCAAAGAATGAAACAACAGCCCGCGTCCCGGAAAGAAATCTGTTTGCCACAATAAGCCAATAGCCGTGCTTCTGAAACCATGCCTCGACTTTGTGGACTGCGCCAACGGGGATGAACTTGATTTTTCCCTGCTCAAGAATTCTGTCCCCGAACCAATCACCGATCTTATACATCGTCATGAAGCCGAGCGTGCTGCCGAGCGTGGCAATGAGCAATGTTTCAGCAAACCCTACCCGTCCGATTCCTATAAGTGAACCACCGAGCACAATCACCGTATCACTGGGAGATGGCGGAAAGATATTTTCGATATATGCGAACGCAAAGACAATTGCATAGACAAGAATCGGGTCAACCGATTGGATGTAATTGATGAGATCTTCCACGGGGGATTAGCGTTTGACGAGAGAGACAACGGCGTGGGCGGCGGCACCTTCGCCCTGACCGATAAACCCGAGACCTTCATTCGTCGTTGCCTTGACTGAAGTCCGGTCGTTTGAAATGCCGAGTGTGCTGCTGATGTTCGTTCGCATCTGCTCGACATACGGTTGGATTTTGGGTCGTTCCATCACTACAGTAATATCCAGATTGACAATTGAGTACTGGTCCCTTTCCAAAAGATCGCCGACGAACTTCAACAACTTGAGACTTGAAATGCCCTTGAACCGTGTATCCGTGTCGGGAAAATGTTTACCAATATCGCCAAGCGCAGCCGCGCCCAGCAAGGCATCCATCAATGCATGCAACACAATATCCGCATCCGAGTGTCCATCAAGTCCTTTTTCGAATGGGATATCCACTCCCCCAAGAACAAGCTTTCGTCCCGAGGCAAAGCGGTGCACGTCAAACCCAAAACCTATACGGGGATGCTTGAGTAGTTTTACGTTTGGCATGTAGTTTGAAAAAAGGGAAGAAGAAGAGGCACAAGATGGTATTCTATGAACTCAACTTGCATGAACTGGCGTACTAATCAACGAATCGTGAAACTGCTAAACTCATTCGGACTGACCTCTTTCCATTCTATTCTCACATTTGTTACGTGTGCCGAGCGCGGCCCGACCTTAATCTCCTTTATGAACTCTTCGAGAAGCGAGCGGTCAGCTTCCGCCTCAATCTCGACATTGCCGTTGTAGAGATTCCGAACCCAGCCGTTGATTCCCAAACTCTCCGCCTTGCGAAGAACAAACCACCGAAACCCGACACCTTGTACCAATCCTTCAACAACAATATGCACGCGTACAGACATCAGAAGATGTCTTCGACCTTAACCGAAAATCCCATTAGTAGCTTGGACGTGACGATACCCGTTTGCTTCTGGCGTACAATCCGTATGAACTCACCGTTGACATTCTCAAGTACCTCGATTGTCTCTTCGTCAGGATCGGCTATCCAGTATTCCTTGACTCCGCTCGATTCATACACATTCCTCTTGTGTGTAAGGTCATAATAGCCGGTTGAAGGAGAGAGTATCTCGATTATGAGGTCAGGCGCTCCCTTGATTCGACCCTCGTTGATTATGCCAAGCCGTTCCTTTGAAATGAAGACAACATCCGGTTGATACACTTCCGTATCTTTCAGGTATACATCAACGGGGGAAGGAACCACTTCTCCCAGCTTGTGTTGTTCCACAAACATGAACAGTGAGTTCGAGAGGCGCATAACGATTCTTTGATGAAAGAAATTCGGCGAGGGGTTCATAACCAGGTCTCCGGAAATCAGTTGATATGGTGCCCCCTCGGGAAGTTCGTCGTAGTCCCGATATGTTTTCTTTTCGGAAGTCTGCGTCAGCATCGTGCACTCCTTTCATCTCTCCTTGTCAAAATAAGTTGATGCGGAACGAAATGCAACCTTGCACATTCTACTGTACTGCCAACAACACAGGTTCTGATTGAACTCGCGTCGTTCCTTTCCTTCCCTTCAGTATCAACGTGTGATTTCCTTTGTTCATTGATGCGAGCGGAAGACGAAACCTGTACGGCGGCTGAAGTGTCGAAATCTCGGCGCCGTTCAGCCACAGTGAAACACTCTCTACGTCCGGTGAGACCATCGACTCGATGAGAATAGACTGGTACTCGGGCCGCAAAACCGGATCGAGTCTGAATACATCCCCGCGAGATGGCGAACTGATTGCAAGAGGAACATCGTGCCTGCCCGATCCAATACTTACACCTGACGGCGGCCTTGGCAGTCCCTCCTTCTCAGCCCAACTGTCGAAAATGGGAGGAAATATCTCGAAGACTCGTTCTTCAACAAATTCGGAAGGCGTATTCCGGGATGCGCGAAGTCCGTTGCGCCGGTCTAACGCGATTCGTTTGTGCACGCTGCACAATAGGCACGGTTCAGTGCCTGAAATGAACAACTCGTGAAACTCGCCGGGACACTCTCGCGAAACCAACATTCCGGAACGCGGGCAAATATCTGCTGTTACAATTCCCTCCGGAACTGCGAACGACGCCTGCGACGCGACAGACTGGTGTAACAGAAGCATGATATCCCGGAAAAGCGGTGCCGCACCCGTAATGCCCGACACAAGCTTCATCGGTTTCGCGTTGAAGTTACCAACCCACACTGCAACGGTGTATTGCGGTGTGTAGCCAACAGTCCAGTTGTCTTTGTAGTCTTTGGATGTCCCTGTCTTTGCCGCACACGGGAACGGCAGATTCAGGGAACTGTTTGCGCCAAATGCAGGTGCACGGGCTTGCGCGTCCGAAAGAATGTCGGTAAGAATGTATGCTACTTGCTCGGACAACACAGGGTGATGGGCTTTGACCTCATTCAATCGTTCAAGATGCCCGTCAAGACGCTTTATGCTATCGACAAAACGTACGGAGTTGAACTGGCCGCCGGTCGCCAGCATACTGTATGCACTTGCCAACTCCAGCAGACTTACTTCCCCGTTCCCCAGCGTAAGTCCCGCGCCGTAAAACGATGGCGTTTGATTCAACGAGGAGAACCCGGCAGATTGGAGTGTCTTCAACAACAACTCCGAGCCGAATCGCTCAACCGTTCTCACGGCAGGAACGTTGTACGAACATGCCAGCGCCGTTCGCAAACGGACAGGGCCGTGATATTTCTTGTCATAGTTCTCCGGAAGAAAATCCACATCGCCATCACCGTACATGCGAGGAACGTCGGCCAGTAAATCGGCAGCAGTCATTCCGTGTTCAAGCGCTACCCCGTATGTGAAGGGCTTCAGCGTCGAGCCCGGTTGTCTCAACGCAAGTGCGCCGTTCACCTGTCCACCCGCGGTTGTATCAAAGAAATCCACCGAGCCGACCAACGCCGTGAGTTGATGAGTCGTGTTGTCAATAACAACGATGGCGCCGTTCGTAATGGCGTGCTTCTTCAAGCGTGCAAGATGAGCCTGAAGGAGCAGTTCTGCGGATTTCTGAACATTCAAATCAATCGTTGTATGAATTTCCGTTATCCGGGTCTTCTCCTTGCCCGACAGCCGGTTGAGAATCATTGTCGTCAGATGTGGCGCCTTGAAGCGTGCCGAACGGGGAACGAGAACGAGCGGCTCATGCTCGGCCCGTTCACGTTCTTCTTCCGAAATGAAACCCGCGAACTTCATTCTTCCCAGAACATACAACTGGCGATGTCGAACCCGCTCGAATTTGCGATAGGGATCATTCAGTGTCGGCGAATTGGGAATCGCGACGAGGAAGGCAGCTTCAGCAAGAGAGAGTTGCTTCGCAGGTTTGCCGAAATAAACACGCGCCGCGGCGTCAATCCCTGAAGTCTGATTGCCGAAAGAGACTCTGTTCACGTACTGGACGAGAATCTCCTCTTTCGACATCATTCGTTCGAGACGTAATGCATACCACGCTTCCCGCAGCTTTTCGGCAAAGGTTCGTTTCGGACGGAACACATTGCGAATCACTTGCATGGTCAGAGTAGAGCCGCCGCTGATTACCCGGTCTGCCCGGATATTCTGCCACATTGCGCGGCTCATAGCAAGAGGATCCACTCCGGGATGTTGGTAGAAACGGGAGTCTTCGGTTGCGAGTACCGCCTCAGTAACGTGAGGAGAAATGTCGGCAAGTTCACACCAGCGGCCCTTCCCTTCATCACTCGAAAGTACTTCCCGCAACAGCGTTCCGTGTTTATCGTACATTCTCAACGATGTCACCAGTGCCGGTGAAAACAACTCCCGATCGAGAGGCACAAACAGCGAAATCGCGAATATGCCAATCGATGCAACGAAAGCAACTGCTGATATTCCCGCTAAGCGTCTCCGCACTTCATATCACTTTATTTGATTTCCACTTTGCCGCTTGCTGTATTGCCGAACACTTCAGGCTCGTACATCATTTCCGTGTACGTTGCCGGGGCGACGAACGTGCCCAAACGGGTTGCCCGGGCAAGGTACGTGTATGTATGAACCCCTGCGTCAAGCTGATCTGCAAACAACATCACCCGATCGTCGTGAAACTCATTGTAGTTGAATGATCCCCACCAACGATATCTGCTTTCTTCAGACTGAATATCGCCCAACATGCGTCCAAGCTCGCTGCTTTCCGTTTGCAACGAAGTATTCACCGCCTCGAACCCGGCAGGAAGCGGGTCTTCAACAACCACAAAGTTGCGTTGTTGCGGACTGATTACACGTAGCGTCACCTTCACGATTGAACCGGCCGCATAGGAGGAGCCGGCAAGCTTGCTTTCAGGCCGGAGAGGTTCAATGGTTTTCGTGATGGCGATGCCTTCATCGGCCGAGGTGGCGGCATTTGTCGGGAAGTAGGATATTCGCATACCGGCATACAGAATTCCCGTCCCATCTTTTCTAAGATGCAACGGAAGCTCCTTCCCTTTCTCAAACGCGTCGAGGTCGCGAACAACCCGTTCGGTTTTCACACTCCTCCCCTCAAACATCTTCGAGAGAATCTCTGTTGCTGCAACCCGGATTTCTGCCCGGAACTTCGGCTCTTCCTTCTCATATTTTCTGAAATATGTTGCCAACGCATCAACCACGTACACATTTTCCTGCGTGTTGCTCCACCTCCCCGACTTTCGCTGATCCAGCAACCATCGCACAATTTTGGCAGGCAAGTCGGCTTTGTCGGCTGTGAATGCATCGGCGGCAAGCAACGCTTGAAGCGAGATTCCCGTGGTTCGCGTGTTGGAACTCCAGCACCATTCAAGTCCTTTGACATTCGGTTCTTCAAAGTGCGCGGATGCAGGGCTGATCTTGATGTTGTTGAGAAGATTTGATGAGATCGCTTGCATCATCTTCTTGTTCTTTGTTGAAGCAGCAATTGCGTTCAACAGCATCGCCCGTGCAACCAGAGGAATTTTATCGAGATTGCGGAAATATGTTTCATAGTATGACGGCTCCGGTTTCCCGGCAATCGCAAGGGTGTGAAGAATCAGCGTTTTGGTTGCCGCCCACGTGTGCGCTGTGTACGGATACGCGGGCATTTTCTCCTGCCAACGTAGAACTTCCTGTATATATTCCAAACCACGATTGTACACTTGCTGGCTTACCGTGTAGCCGGACTTCTTCGCGACGGCAAGCACGTACATCACATACGCCGAGGCATAGGGTGCATCTCGCATCGTGCCCGGCCAATACATGAAGCCGCCATTCCAAATCTGATATCGGGCGATCTCAGGCAACGTATTGTTCACGACTGCTTTCGCATCCTTCCCTTTCAACGGTTGAAGGCCGAACGCTTCAACCATCTCTCTCCCTAAAATAATGGGGAGAATGGCGGAACACTTCTGTTCAATGCAACCGTAAGGGTACGTCATCAAGTATTCCACGCTGTTTTCCAAACCCGACAGCGCCGTTGATGCGGCCGTAAACTCAATCGAACCCATCCGTTCGAAGCTGTTCTTCGGAACAATCAGCTTCAAATCGGTGGAGCCGGCCACCGCCTGATAATCGGCAACCGTTTCTTTTCGTCGGGGAACTTGCAACGGAATACTCAACACTAATCCGTCCGTCTCGCTTCCCTCGGATGAGGAGTACGTCATCTTTGCCTGGAATGTGAACGTCGCTTTCCCGACTCGCTTCACTTCAAAGGGCTGGCGAATTTCCTTGCTTTCGCCCGCTGCAAGAGGAAACTCGACGACTTGCTTTCCTTTCATTGTTATTGTTTCGGATGTTGTTCTCAACGAAACAGTTCCATTTTCCTTTGTGTAGTTGTGCACAACTACCCCGGCTTCAAACGAATCTCCCAATCGGGCAAAGCGTGGAATCGATGCTTGCAGCAACAACTGCTTGCTTACCGTGAAGCTCGCTTCGCCGTACCCGAACTCTGACTTCTTCGTCTGCGCGACACACATGATGATGAATGTAGTCAGATTGTCGGGCAGCTTGAATCTGAACGTCAGCGTGCCTGTGCTATCGGTTTTCAGGAAAGCATTCCAATATGCAGTTGATTTGAAATTGCCGCGGGTTTCAATCCCCGCAAGATCCGCTCCGCCGCCGCCGCCTTCATCTTCTCCCTTCTCACCAAAACTCCGTGATTGAACAATTTGTAATCTGGATTCTGTCGTCACAACTGAGAGAGGTCGTGAGCCGTAGAATGCATCAAACGGATCGGGCAACCGATACCCAATCAGATTCAGCGTACCTTTGTCGGCAACACTCACGGCAAGTTCGGCTCGTACAGGGTTTCCGGCAGCATCGTTCGCGCTCACAGTAACAGTTACTGTGTCACCCGGACGGTAATTGTCCTTGTCGGATTTTGTTGAGAGAGAGAGATGCCGCGTTCCCGGATCGACTATCAGTTCCACGTACCCAATCTTGAACGAAGGCCTGCCTACATCGGTTGCTTGCTCGAGTTCTGGATTCTTGGACATTCTCCCTTGAAGAAGAATAACCGAGACAAACACATTCGGCAACGATTGTTCATCAAGAGGAACTGAAATCTCGGGGGCACTGCCCTTAAGCAACGTCCGCCAATGCTTCATCACGCCTTCCCGTTCAACCGTCACGAGAGCCGTAGCCTCCTCGTACGGATTCTTGACAATGATTCGGGCTGTTTGTCCCGGCTTGTATTTCTTTGCATCGGCAATCAATTCGATGCGATCATCATCGGATCGTTCCCACGCAACGTAATCGGAGCCGCTTGCATAGAAGTATGTGTCGCTTACAATCTCGTTGCCGCGTCCATCCTTTCCCTGAACTTGAATGACATATAATCCGGATTGTTCCGGCACAAATGTCATCGACTGCGGCTCACCCGAAGTCGTAAGGCTGAATGTGTGAAGAGTTGTGTCAACCGCCTGTGACTCCCATGAGTAACCGCCCTGTACGCTGGCTTTGCGAACGGAGTGCCAGACGCGTTTGAGTACAACGCCATCGAGCTTCTTGCCCGACGATACTTTGCCGTCATGTCTGACAGTGATGACTTTGAAGTCGAGCGTGCTTCCCTTTTGCACAAAAGTAGAAGAAGGACGAATGCCGATGTAATACTCCCCGCCATGAATCGTCGTACCAATACGTCCCGAAATGGTTTGCCTGCTTGGAGAAGTAACATCTGCCTCGAGCACAAGCCGCCCCGTTGAGCGGATATCTCCCACGACTGTCTTCACTTCAACATCCAGCGTTCCTTTAGCATTCAGTACAGTGTCTTTCGTGAAGAGCAGCTTCGATTGCGGACCGGATGCATAGCCATAAGACCAGGTATTCCGGCCGAACGAGTATTCCTCCCAACCTTCGGGAGTAAACCATGAGGGATCAAACCGGAGCCGCCATCGGACCTTCTCCCCTCTCATTTCTCCGCCAAACAAGTACTTTGCCAAGAACGAACCACGCACAGTGTCGCCGACGATGTAGCGCGATTCGCGGAATCGTGCATTTACTTCAAACTCGCTGACACGATATGCTTCAACCCTGAACGACTCACCTGTAATGTAGGCGAACGGTTCTTGAGCATCTGTTCGCTTCTTCCGGAGTAGCGCTTCGATCCGGTAGTATCCGAGCCGGGCTTCTTTGGGGATGACGTATTTCGCTGCGAGTGAACCAAACTCGTTCAGCTTTATCGAATCGAGTTTCACCTGTTCGTTCTGTGCATCATACACACGAAGGATAACTTGACCTGAAGCCACTGCCCAATCGTTTCCACGCCTGTTGCGGAAGATGCCTTTGAAATTCACATCTTCTCCCGGTCTGTATAAACCTCGATCTGTGAACAACGATCCCTGCCAAGGCTCATGTTGCGGATTCCAGTCTGTGTTGACGTTGAACCGGTAAGGCTCAATGCCGTCCTGCCATGTTGATGCGGTGAAGGCAATATCGTCGCCGTTCGTTACAATCACCCACATGCGCGGTGCCGACCATTCCGAACGCGGAATATTCTCGAATTTTCCCCAGCCTGTTCCCGCGGCAATTCCTTCGGCATTCGTCGTCCCCTGCCACAACACGTTGTTTGAATCATCCCGCACCTGAACCTGCGCGCCGGCCAGCGGCTTCGCGTCTTTCAATGTTGTAACCCACACAAGTACGTTCTCCGGCGAGAATTTCGCAGACACTCCCATCTCGGTCACCTGAACATCGGCCTTCAGATACGGCACAAATTCCATAGCCGGATCGGCGTCGGCACGGGAGATTTGCAGCAACAATGCTCCCCGTTTGCTTTCACCGAGTGCTTCATCAAGTTTGAGGCCTCTTGTTGTTCTGACATCACGCTGTACCTTCGGCTCCCATTTCTTGTTGATATCAAAACGGGCGTTCAGCTTGTTCCCGCGTGAGTACAGAGTGTCGCTGCGAAGAATCGGCACAATTGTCTCATGAGTCAGTTTCAGCATTTGAACATGCACAGAGGCAACATTGAGCAACGTAACGGGATACATTCGTTCGCCGTATGCTTCAAGAACGCCATGCCCCGTCGTCATGCTGAGCTTCGGCGGGAACGAAACCGTGTTGAACGTGAACTGCACATCTTTGCCGAGTTCCTGTCCAAAAACATCCTTCAGCTCACTGCTGATAGTACCGGTATAAGTTGTTTGAGCCTGTAATCCAAATTCAATTGACGCGTCGGTAGAACTCCAGCTCCACTCGCTGTAATCCATGGTTGTTTGGAGCGGCGGATTGAATGTGACGTGTTTCGTGAGATCGTTTATTTTTACCGGAGTTTTGAAACGAAACGTGAGGGCTCGTGACGGGTCGCGATTCACCGGCTCATCAATACCGAGAAATGTCATCGCCTCGTACGTCTCAAAGCTGAACGACGCTTCCTTCGCCATACCAAGCCCTCCTTTTGCGCCGGGCAAACCGACATTCAGGCGAACGGTATATTTTGCAGCTTTCTTAAGTGGCACCTGCGGCTTGAGCATCAATGCGAACATGGAATCGGCAACGTACATCTGATGCTTGCGCATTTCTTCTTGGGTTGGACGGATGACTGTGAACGGCACGTCAGTTTTCGCTTCGGTGATTCTGATATGCTTCGTTGCTTTTTCCGCATCCATCTGCTGGTTGAATTGGAGGAGAACGGGCGAGTTCACATCAACTGATTTAGCGTTGTTCAGCGGTCGACTCGAAAGCAATACGGGGCGTTGTGTCGTGAATGTCCACCGAACATCCTTGGCCAGGGTCGAGCCATCGAGAGCTTTTGTTCCCGATTTGATGACCACAATGTAATCTGATGCAATGTCAAACGGCTCCGCGGGCGTAAACGAAATCGTGCTTGTGCCGAGCCAACGATACTTTCCTTTTACTGAAGGCGTAATCGTAAGCGGGCCGGAGCCATCTCCTTCCGGCAATTCCTGAATCGGCACCATCGGTTTGCTGAACGTCGCAACAACCGTTTGCGTTTGATTCAGCGATTCTGTCTGGCCCTTCGGCCACATCGTTAACACTTTCAACTCTGTGGATTGTTGAGCAATTGAAAGTGACGACAAGAAAATGACGAGAAGCAGGGTTGCAGATCCGCGACGCATGAGAAGTTACTCCTGAGGAGGTGGATAGTGAGGCTACGTATTTACGAGAATATATCTCAAAGAAGAGAAAAAAACCTGCGGCGGAAGAAAACAGACTTACGATTCCGTGCCGACCACGAGCCGGTTCAGTCCCGGAATGTTGTCAGAAAGCTCGGAAAGCAATACGCCGATAACGATGAGAGCCCCGCCAACCATACCCAATGCTCCCAGAATCTCGCCAAGAATGAAGTATGCATAGATCGACGCCCACACCGGCTCGATTGTGAAGATAACCGCTGCACGCGTTGGTGTTGTGTACTTTTGAAAAGTGGTCTGTACAAGCGTGGTAAGAACCGTGGCAAACAAAGTAAGATAGCCGACGGAGAGTAACATTGATGTTGTCGGATTGAAGAGAATCTCCTCGAACAAAAATGCAGACGCTATGCCCAACACGGCACACACAGCAGATTGGAGGAAAGTGAGTTGCAGAGCCGTCATTGCTTTCGAGGCAACATCGAGATAGACAATGTAATAGGCAAACAACACAGCACAGACGAGCGTCAGCATGTCACCGAAATTGAATTCCGCACCAGCCGGCGCCGAGAGCAACCAAAGTCCGCCGACAACGATACCTATGCCGAGGATATTTCCAATTGTCGGTGAGCGTTTTTCAATTACTAACTGAAGAATTGGAACAAATACAACCATCAGGCTTGTGATGAATGCCGATTTCGATGCAGTTGTGTAATTCAGCCCGATGTTTTGCGAGATGAAACCGAGAAACAGGATTAACCCAAGAAAGCTGCCTTTCTTGAATGCATCGGAAGAAAGAGGAAAGATTCTTCGTGCAAAGAGAATGAAAAAAAAGAGGGCGGCGAACGTAAACCGGATTCCCGTCATCAGAACGGGCGAAATATCACGCAACCCGATTTTCATCGCAACAAACGTACTCGCCCAAATCAAGGTTGTGGCAAAAAGGGCATACTCCGCTTTGGTTTGTTTCGTCATTGAGATGTTTCAGGAAGAAGAACGAGGTGTATCTCCGATTTCTCCGTTACAGAATTCGTGAGACCGGAATTGAGGATGGCAGGTCAGGATACGGCTTTCTCCCACACTTCGCGGGTTTGATACTGCGTGAACAGCCTGCCCCAATGGGTTGTCGCTTTCCAATGCTCGAACACCTTCTCGTCCTTTAGAGGCCAGCGATAGTAGTCATGGTACGCTTCCGACCCGAAGATGAAGGCATGCACGAGCGGCGTGCGGAAGAAGAGTTTCTGCAAACCTTTGAGGGGGCCAAACCAAGCAAGATTGCCGAACAAACTGACGCCGTTGTTACCGACCGTGAACCCCCACGATTCGTTGGAGATATCCGCTCCCACAATCTCGATATCACGAACATCGCCGACGCCGAGTTTGTCTTCGTGAGCCACACGGATGTATTCAATATTGAACGGATCGAAGCCCATCATCTTGGCTGCAACGGCATCGATCGCAACCTGGTCTGCGCTCGCAAGTATGTAATCTTTGATGACGGGAAACATCGTCCTCGGGCCGGGCCCGTTTCCTGCCGTCGTTCCATCCATCATCGCAAAAATGCCGCTGTGAATTTCCTTCTGGATGGCAAGAAGGTCAACCAAGGTTTTGTGAATCCACGAATGTGTATAGTGCCGTTTTGTGTTCAACAATCCGCCGAAGGCATTTTTCATCGCGCCGGTAGTTGTTGTATAGATGTGACATTTCACGGTCGGCAGATGAACGATGTTCTTTCCAAAGAAGTAATCCGGAATCGTGATCCCCTCCGGATAGATCATCTTCAGCACGTGCATCTTCGCTTTCGGCTCGTATGTTATCCATTGTATATCCTCTTCTTTGAAGTTGAAGAGAACAGGGATGTCGTACTTCTTGAAGATAGGAACGTAGTTGTTCAGATCTTCGCCCTTGAACGCATCGGTAACAACTGTCTTGTTTTGCACGCACGAAATGTCATTCAAACCGAACTTCTTCAAGGCGAGAATCGTTCCCTCCATTTGCCACGGTGTTGTGTTGGCGCCGGGAAACGGAAAATGCCAGGAGATATTGTCTTTCAGAACGGTGGGCGAGCCGGAATTCAGCACAGACGGCATACCGGCAAGTTCGGCAAGTCGCTGATAGTCTTCGAGAACGGTTTCCGGTTTTGTTTTAAGAACTGCTACTTTGGATTTCGCCATCAATCACATCTCTACCAGATAATAGACTTCTGAAAGGGGCAACTCAACATCCAATTCGGGAAACGCCACACGATCCTCCAAAGAAGTGAACACCGACAACAACCAATCGCCCGAAGGCTGTTTCTTGAATCTCTCAACCCTGCACTGATCTTGAGAGACAAGAACATAGTCTGAAAGTGAGGCAATCGTCTGATAGTAGCTGAATTTCTTCCCGCGATCGAATTGCTCGGTTGATTCGGAAAGTACCTCGAAAAGAACAATCGGATTGAGCAGCGTATCGGTATGTGAGGTCATGAACTGTGGCTCCCCGCAAACCACAAACACATCGGGATACGTATACAACCCTGAAGCGGGTACAAAAAGACGCATATCAACGGCACCCACGCGACAATCTCTCCCCTTCAACAGATTTCTCAATGTTCCGGAAATGTTGGTGGTAATCTGTACATGGTTGGCGCTCGCTCCCGCCATTGCATACACTTCTCCGTCGAAGTACTGGCTGCGTTGCTCCGCCTTACGTTCCAGCTCCAAGTATTCTTCCGGCGATATGTATGTTCTTCTTGCAGTCGACATTCTCAAAACACGGTAATCTCTTCATGCACACCAAACACTTCCGTCAGGCTTTGACACATCTCGCCAAGAGTGACGTACGCTCTTGTGCAATCCAGCAGTTTCGGCATGAGGTTCGAACCATCTGATGCTGCGCGATTCAGGTCGGCTAACGTACGCTGAACCTCGTCGTTGTTGCGGGAATGACGCACTTCTGCGAGACGCTTTTTCTGCTTCACTTCGACTTCCGGTGAAATCAACAAAATCGGAATATCAATCTTCTCATCCTCCTCTACGAAATCATTCACCCCGACAATGATCTTCTCCTTGCTGTCTAACTCAAGCTGGTAACGGTAAGCAGCTTCCGCGATTTCACGCTGGAAAAAGCCTGCTTCAATCGCCGGAATAACGCCGCCGAGTGCATCAATCTTCTCAAAATACGCCTCCGCTTCTTTCTCCATTCTGTCGGTGAGGGCTTCAATGAAATAACTTCCCCCGAGCGGATCAATGGTGTTGGTGACACCGATTTCATGTGCAATAATTTGCTGCGTACGCAAAGCAATCTTCACAGCCTTCTCCGACGGCAACGCAAGTGTTTCATCCATCGAGTTTGTGTGGAGAGATTGCGTACCGCCAAGCACGCCGGCCAACGCCTCGAATGCCGTTCTCACAATGTTGTTTTCGGGTTGCTGCGCTGTGAGCGTGCACCCGGCTGTTTGCGTATGAAAGCGGAGTGTCCACGATTTTGGATTTGTTGCTCCGTACTTGTCACGCATGCGTTTGGCATAGATACGTCGTGCTGCGCGGAATTTGCAAATCTCTTCAAAGAAATCAAGATGGGAATTGAAGAAATACGAAATCCGCGGAGCGAAACTATCAACGTCCATTCCCCGTTCGATGCAATGCTCGACATACGCAAAGCCGTCGGCAAGCGTGAACGCCAGTTCCTGCACAGATGTTGAGCCGGCTTCACGGATGTGATAACCGCTCACTGAAACCGGATTCCATTTCGGCATCTCGTTCGTGCAAAACTCAATCATGTCCGTCACAATACGCATCGAGGGATGCGGCGGGTAAATCCATTCCTTCTGGGCAATGTATTCCTTCAGAATATCCGCCTGGATTGTGCCTTGCAAATCCTTCCTCTTGGCTCCCTGCTTCTCCGCCACGGCAATGTAGAATGCCAGCATCATGGCAGCGGGTGCATTGATCGTCATGGAGGTGGAAATGTCTTTGAGCGAGATGCCTTTGAACAAGATTTCCATATCCGCCAGAGAACTCACCGCAACACCGCAAATCCCGACTTCACCTTCTGCGAGCGGATCATCCGCGTCCCTCCCCATCAGCGCGGGCAAATCGAATGCAACAGACAATCCCGTTTGGCCATGATCGAGCAGATAGTGGTATCGTTCGTTCGTATCCTCGGGGGCGCCGAACCCGGCAAACTGCCGCATCGTCCAGAGCTTGCCGCGGTACATATTGTGATGAATGCCTCGTGTATACGGAAACTCGCCGGGGAAGCCGATATCGGAGAGATAGTTGATGTGCGCTACATCGTCCGGTGTGTACAGCAAATCGATTGGCGCACCACTGACTGTTGTGAATTTCGTCTGGAGTTGTCGTGAAGATTTCGCCGCCTTCGCCGCCCAATTCTCTTTCTGCTTCCTTACGTCGTCGAAGCCGTTTGTGTTCATGTGTTCCCCAAGTTCATGGTGGGTTGGTGAGAAAGAACCATTTAACTAACGTCAAATTAACGAAGAAACTCAATGAAGTTCAAGATACAGCAGGACGACTGATGATAGGCACAGGCCGGATAAATCGGGTTACGTTCTGCCGAATCTTCTGTCAAGTTCGTCGATTGAGATTTTGAGAACAACAGGCCGCCCGTGCGGGCAAACATACGGCATCGAAGTTTGAAACAACTGTTCGAGTAACGTCTTCATTTCTTGCTCGCCAAGCGGATCCCCCGCCTTTATTGCCGATCTGCACGAGAATGATTTTGCGAGAGTGTCCCGTTTGTCCATCATCCCGTGTTGCAGGTATTCTTTGTAGAGAGAGAGGATATCTTCGATGATCTTCGTTTCCGTTCCGAGCGGAACGTCGGGAGGAATGCCTTCAACAACAACCGTATTTTTGCCGAACGGTTTGATGGAAAATCCCAACCGTTCAAGATGCGGAAGCAGCTCGCTTGTCAACGAAAAATCAGCCGCATTCAACTCGATTGTCTGGGGAAAAAGCAACTGCTGCGATGGCGGCGCCTCATGGTCAAATCGCTTACGGGCACGTTCATACAGAATGCGTTCATGCGCGACATGCTGATCAACTATCATCAGCCCGTTTTCGATCGGGGTAAGAATGTATTTGTTGTGCAGTTGCCAGATAATCGGCGAGAGTTCCGGCATGCGCGAACGTTCCGCAAGAGATTCTGCACTCTCGCCTGTTCGTGTTGCAGCATCCTCAAATCGCTTCTCAATCGGCCCCAACAAGTTCTCAACAAGCGCTGCTCCTCCTTGGAAATGCAATCGGCTCTGCCCATTGGCAGTTTCCCTGTTTGGAGCGAAAATCTCTCCCGTAGTCCGGTCAACGAACTGCCGTGGCATCGGCCAACTATGCTGTCGACGAGTAAACTGAAGCCCGATCTCGCCGGGTTCATTTTCCGGTTGCGAAGCCGACATTGCCGGAACAAGGTCGTTGCTCGCAAGTGTCCGGCGAACAGCATGTGACACGAACCGGTAGATATTCTGCTCATCCTCAAACTTAGCTTCCATCTTGGAGGGATGCACATTCACATCAACGCGATGCGGATCGATTTCCAGAAAGAGAAGGAAGAAAGGGAATGTTCCTTTTATCAACAGATTTTCATATGCAGTGAACACTGCATGGCTGATGTTCCGGTTGGTGATGTATCGTTTGTTCAGAAAGAGAAATTGGTTCGCCCTGCTCTTCTGGCCGAATACGGGCTTGCCGATGTAGCCGGATATTGAAACATACGCCGATTGCTCCTCGAGCCACACCATCTGTTCCGTCTGTCGCTGGCCAAACACATCCAGCAGCCGTTCCTCAAGCGTAGCTGATTTGAGGTCCAGGATCGTCTCATCATCGCTTATAAACTTCAGCGCTACTTCAGGATGGCTGAGCGCAACACGTTGAACGACATCATAGATGTGACGGAATTCGGTGTTAACACTTTTCAGAAACTTCCGTCGTGCGGGAACATTGAAGAAGAGATTCTGTACCGTAATGGACGACCCGGGTTCTCTGCCTTCGCGTGAAACCTGAGGCTTGCTTCCTCCATCAATCTGTACAACAACGGCTGCATCATCCTCGCGTCGGCGTGTTTTCATTGTCACGTGGGCAACAGCGGCCACAGACGCAAGCGCTTCTCCGCGAAAGCCGTACGTTTGTATTCCCTCCAGATCATTGATGGAGGAAATCTTGCTTGTTGCATGACGCAAAAAGGATGCAACAGCATCCTGCTCGTCCATTCCAATCCCGTCATCAACAATCTGAATTAACTTCTTTCCCCCCTCCTTGATGATAACGAGAAGGTTCTTTGCATCCGCATCAAGAGAGTTCTCCAGCAACTCCTTTACAACGGACTCGGGACATTGAATAACTTCACCTGCCGCTATTTGGTTGGCAAGATGCTCGGAAAGAATTTGTACTCTACGGTTGTTCACGTTGCTCCAAAAAGCGCTTCAACGAATGCTTTCCTGTCAAATGGCTGCAGGTCATCAATCTGTTCTCCAACACCAATAAACTTGATCGGTAGGTTCATTTCCTTGCTGATAGCGAGAACAATTCCGCCCTTGGCTGTTCCATCCAATTTCGTCAGGACAAGCCCGGTAACGCCGGAAGCTGCACTGAATTGCTTGGCTTGCTGCATGCCGTTTTGTCCGGTTGACGCATCAATGACGAGCAATACTTCGTGCGGAAATGCCTCGTTCTGTTTTGCAATCACGCGGCGGATCTTTTTCAACTCTTCCATCAAATTCACTTTGGTATGAAGGCGTCCGGCTGTGTCGATGATAACGACATCCGCTCCGGTTGCAATTGCCGACTTCACGGTGTCAAATGCAACCGCTGCAGGGTCGGCGCCATGTACCTGCCGGATGATTTCAGCGCCTGCACGCTTCGCCCAGATTTCAAGTTGCTCGTTGGCCGCGGCACGAAACGTATCCGCCGAGCCGATGACGACCTTCTTTCCTGCTTTTGTGTAGATGTTGGCAAGTTTGCCGATGGATGTCGTTTTCCCAACGCCGTTAATTCCCACCACCATAATCACGAACGGCTTTTCGGACGGGACATGAAACGGATCCGTGTCATCTGTGCCGCCTGCAAACTGACGTTGAATTTCATCGTGCAAGAGGGTATTGAGTTCTGCGGCATCTGCATACCGTTCCTCCTTCGCCCGTTTGCGAATCGAATCGACAATATCAAGCGTTGCCGCAACTCCGACATCAGCGCCAATGAGGATTTCCTCAAGCTGCTCAAGCGTAACATCATCGATTTTGGATTTGGTCGTAACCAATCGTGCAACTTTGCCGACAATCCCCTCACGGGTTTTGGAAAGCCCATCCTTCAGTTTTGAAAATCCTATTTTGTCAAAGAAACCCATATAAATCTATGTTGTTTTCATTTGGTGGGAATCGAGTGAGAGGCCTTTACAATCTCAAGAAATCTCAATCCGTACATTCCGAGAGAGGCAACAAGCATGGCGACACTCATCCACAAAAACATGTCGGCAGCGATACTCCACTCCAACATGGCACATCCCATCATCAGGGCAAGAACGCCGATGGTCCACTTCCCGAGCAGATTTGATTGAGGCACAACTGATTTGTGTTTCTTCAAGTAAAGACCACCGGTGAGGATCAACACATCCCTGCCCAGAAGCACAAGCACAAACCAAAGCGGAATCAAACCCAACATCACAAGCACAACTGCTACAACGCCAATTCCGATTTTGTCAGCCAACGGATCGAGAATTTTTCCCCACTCTGTAATCTCATTGTGCTTTCGAGCAAGAACTCCGTCGAGCTTGTCCGTGAGTGCCGCCGCGGCCAGGATGAGTATTCCCCATAGAGTCTTGTCGGGAATATCCGACAGCATCACGATTGCAAAGGGAACAGCAAGCACGGCGCGGGAAATACTGAGCAGATTCGAGATGGTGAAGAAGCGTCCTAACCCCGAAGCGCCTGATGCTGTGTCCGGGTAGTTCTCATGCCTCATTCTCATCCTTTGTTTGGTTGCTGTCAATAGGAATGGGGTATGTTCCACTGAAGCACGCTGTGCAATAGTTGGCGCCATTTTCCTGCGGTACTGAGTCAAGCAAATCCCCGATCTCAAGATACTCAAGACTATCAACGCCCAACTCGTCGCCGATCTTTTTCACGTCACCGTTGCATTGGTTGGCAACAAGCTCATTCGGCGTCGGGAAATCCATGCCGTAGTGACACGGAAACTTGATTGGGGGGGATGTGACTCTGAAGTGTACTTCTTTCGGGCCTGCTTGTTTGACAAGCTGTACAAGTTGTTTTGATGTTGTTCCGCGTACAATCGAGTCATCGACAATCACAACAACATTATCCTTCAACACTCCCTTCACTGTATTGAACTTCGTCTTCACTTTGTTTTCCCGGACATCCTGCTTCGGCTGAATAAACGTTCTGCCGATGTAGTGGCTTCGAATCAGTCCGATTTCCAGCTTGACTGAACCACCATGCTTGTTCGTCTCCTGAACAAATCCCATCGTGGCGGTGTTGCTTGAGTCGGGAACGTTGATGACAATGACTTTGTCTCCGGTATCTTTCGGGTGAACAGGTTTCGTTTTTGCAAGATTCTTGCCAAGCTTGCGGCGCACCTTGTCTACACTATGGCCGAAAATGTGACTGTCGGGACGGGAAAAATAGATATACTCGAAAATACAATGATGCGGTTTCTCCTTCCTGTCATGAATCCGCAAGGATTTCACTGTGCCCGTCTTCGTACTCTCCCTATCAATCACGACAATCTCCCCGGGTTCGATGTCGCGTACGTACTCGGCATCAATGATATCAAATCCCACTGTTTCCGATGCGATAAAAAACGCCAGGCCGCCATCCGGAGTGGCGTTCGTCTTTCTCCCAAGCGCAAGCGGACGGAAACCTGACTGATCCCGCGCCGCTATCAGCTTATCGTCCGTCATGATCACAAGCGAGAACGCTCCTTGAATCCGGGAAAGCGCATCGCGTATCTGATCGATCTGATCCTTCTTTTTGCTGCGGGCAATCAGATGGAGAATCACTTCAGTATCGGAGGTTGTCTGAAAGATTGTTCCCTCTTCCTGCAACTCCTTCCGGATCTGTTTGAAGTTGGTGAGATTGCCGTTATGCGCAACCGCAAGATTACCGTTCTTGTAGATAACCGTCAGCGGTTGGATGTTCAGCCTGTTGTCGGCAGCACCCGCCGTTGAATACCGGTTATGTCCCACGGCCATGCTTCCGCGAAGAGTTTCCGTGAGCAGTTTCTCGTCACGATAGATTTCTGTTACAAGCCCGAAATCCTTGTGCACGTGAAAACGGTGGCGGTTGATTTTCGGATCGAACTGCGACGTAACGATACCGGAACCTTCCTGTCCTCTGTGTTGCTGGGCAAGCAAGCCGTAATACGTGAACTGTGCCGCCGCCGGATGACCGAACACACCAAACACTGCACAGTGGCAGCGGGGTTTGTCTCTGTTATCTGCGTTCATGGTGTTGTTGTCGGATGCACATCAATATACTTGAACTTGTCGGGCTAATCAACGATTGTGTCCGCAAGAAACTCTTTGTCATTCCTCTCCCGATAATCGGTTGTAACATGTAATCCTCTGCTTTCACGCCGCTTCATCGCGCATTTGATAATCAGCATCGCACACAGGGCGAGGTTGCGTAATTCGATCAGTCCTTCGGTGACTTTTGTTTTTTTGTAGAATGTTTCCACTTCGTTGCGAATCAAATCCATCCGGCGCAGGGCGCGTTCAAGACGCAGATTCGATCGCACAATCCCCACATAATCCCACATAATCTGTTGAATCTCGCGCCGGTTGTGGGAAATCAAGACCCATTCCTCGCTGTTGAGCGTGCCGCTGTCGTCCCAATCTTTTATCTCCGGAATGGCGACCGGGTGCTCACGAAAAAACCGGCGGGCATCACGGGCAGCTCTGTCGGAAAATACCAGCCCCTCCAACAACGAGTTGCTCGCGAGTCTGTTCGCCCCGTGAACGCCGGTCATGCTCACTTCTCCGGAAGCATACAACCCGTGAATCGACGTTCTTCCGTTCGTATCCGTTAAAACGCCTCCGCAAGCATAGTGGGCGGCCGGCACAACAGGAATAGGCTCACGGGTGATATCAAGCTTGAATTTGTTGAGACACGTTTCATAGATATGAGGGAAATGTTCGATGATACCGTCAGCCGGGAGATGTCGCAAATCGAGCAGAACAAAATCCTCTCCACGCCGTTTCAACTCCGTATCAATGGCATACGCGACGATATCGCGTGGCGCCAGCGACTTGCGTTCGTCATACTTCTGCATGAATTCTTCTCCATCCTGTGTCTTCAAGATTCCGCCGTAACCGCGAACAGCCTCGGAAATAAGAAACGACGGACTTCCCGAGTCATACAGACTTGTAGGATGGAACTGGACAAATTCCATATTGGCGATTGTGGCACCTGCACGGTATGCCATTGCAATGCCATCACCTGTAGCAATTTGGGGATTTGTGGTGTGAAGGTAGACGTGCCCGAGTCCGCCTGTCGCAAGCAATACTGCGTTGGCCAAAAACGCATGCACAGCATTTTCATGAACATTCAGTGCGTAGGCTCCCCAGCAATGAATATTCGTTCTGTCGATAACGTGTTTCGTCGCCGCGTGATGTTCGGTTAGGAGGTCAATGGCAATGTGATTCTCAAAAACCTGAATGTTGGGGTGGGAGGTGACTCTTGCAACCAGGGCACGCTCGATTTCTCGACCGGTGAGATCATGCGAATGGACAATGCGGTTGATGGAATGCCCCCCTTCACGTGCCAGGTCGAGTTCGCCCGCCTGGTTACGGGTAAACTCAACTCCGATCTGAGCCAATTCACGCAAGCGCTCCGGCCCTTCACGCACAAGAATCTCAACAGCATCCCTATGACACAATCCTACGCCTGCAGAGAGCGTATCACGAACATGCAGGTCAAACGAGTCAAGCTGCGACATCACCGCGGCAACGCCGCCCTGTGCATAGTTCGTGTTGGACTCGGCCCTTTCCTTTTTCGTAATGATGCCCACCGTTCCGCATTCGGCAACTTTGAGGGCGTACGAAAGCCCAGCAATGCCGCTGCCGAGAACAAGAAAATCAAAACGATGTGTCATGAAGGCCGCGGATGTTAGTGAACGACAAAGGAAAATACAAGAAATGCATGAAATAAACGACGTGGGGCCGGGTAGCCGGTGTCATTTCTTGGGGAGATTCATCATTGAGAGCAGCGTGTCAAGAAACCTCACGCGCGAAGCAAGATCATCCTCTGTTCCATCATTTTCAATTACAAAGTCTGCAAGCTTGATTTTCTTCTCTACATCCATTTGGGCATTCATACGTGCCCGAACAGCTTCCCGGCGGACGTTATCCCGCGACATAACTCGTGTGATGCGCGTGGGTTCATCGGCATTCACCACCACCACGTAGTCGAGTTGTTCATCCATTCCCGCCTCATATATAAGTGCGGCTTCTATCACAACGTAATGAACGGCTGCATCAAGTTTCTCGATTGCCTGATCGATGGCTGAGAAAACATGCGGGTGGATGATGGCGTTGAGTTCCTTTCGGCGAGAATGATCGTTGAACACAACCGTGGCAAGAGCTTTGCGATCAACCCGTCCGTTGGGAAGGAACACGGATATGCCGAACAGTTTCCTTATTGCAGATTGTATTTCACTGTTGGTGTCGGTAAGCTCTCTTGCAATATCATCGGCCGACAGCACCGGTCGGCCCATTGATGCAAACAACTTGCAGACGGTGGATTTGCCGCTTCCGATGCCGCCTGTGACGCCTACACGAAGAGGCCTCACCTGAGAAATCAAACCAGTATCCCCGCGGTTCTGTGAGGAACGCGGGGAACGGCCGGAACCCTCCATCCTACTACTTTTCTTCATCACGAAGTTTCGGATTTGAACGATTACTTCGCAATGGCAACGGATCTGAATTCACGGATGACCATTACCTTGATTTGGCCCGGGTATTCCATTTCTTGTTGAATCTTGGTTGCAATATCGTGAGCGAGTTGATCTGCCATTGCGTCGTCGACCTTGCCCGGTTCAACCACTACGCGAATCTCCCGTCCCGCCTGAATGGCATAGGTCTTCTCGACGCCCTGAAATGAATTTGCAAATGTTTCGAGTTTTTCAAGACGCTTGGCATATCCCTCAACCGATTCGCGTCGCGCTCCCGGCCGTGCGCCGCTGATCGCATCAGCTGCTTGCACAAGTGCAGCAATCGGCGACTCCATCGGGATGTCGTCGTGGTGTGAGCCGATGGCATTCACAACAACCGGATGCTCGCCATACTTCTTGCCGATTTCATAACCCAGCAATGCGTGCGGTCCTTCAACACCCTTATCAGCACATTTGCCGACGTCATGCAGCAAGCCCGCCCGCTTCGCGAGACTCGTATCAAGCCCGAGTTCGGCGGCCATCATGCCTGTCAGAAACGCCACTTCAATACTATGCTGTAACATGTTCTGGCCGTAGCTCGAACGATACTTCATCCGCCCGATGAGTTTTAGAATTTCCTTGTGTCCGCCGTGCAAGCCAAGCTCAAGCAGAGTGTTTTCGCCTGTCTTGACGATATCTTCTTCCAACTCCTGCTTCACTTTTTCGACTATCTCTTCAATTCTCGCCGGGTGAATTCTTCCGTCAGCAATCAACCGCTCGAGCGACAATCGTGCGACTTCGCGACGAAACGGGTCAAACCCGGAAAGTATAACAGCCTCGGGGGTATCATCAACAATCACATCAACTCCCGTTGCAGCCTCGAATGCGCGGATGTTACGGCCTTCCCGCCCGATAATCCTTCCTTTCATTTCATCGCTTTGGATGTTCAGAACACTGACAGTCGTTTCAACCGAGTGATCGGCCGCGGTCCGTTGAATAGCATGGACGATAAGCTTCTGCGCCTCCTTCTTCGCTTCGTCTTTCGCCTTGTCGCGCAACTCTTTCAACATGTGAGCGGCTTCCGAGCGGGCGTCGTTAGCAAGGTTTTCCATGAGAATCCGCTTCGCCTCTTCACGAGACAAACCCGAAGCCCGTTCAAGGCGGACATTCTCTTCCGCAATCATCTGATCAAGTTCGGTCTGCCGTTTGTCGAGGGCTCTTCCCCGCTCCTCAATTTGCCGCTTTATCTGCGCCTGCTCCCGCTCTTTTTTGTTGATGAGTTCGACTTTGCGGTCGATATTCTCTTCGCGCGAGTCCAGGGCTTTTTCCTGTGCCTGAAGTTTGCTGCGCTTGCTTTGAACGTCGGCATCAAACTCCTTTTTCTTTGAGTACCACTCATCTTTGACTTCAAGCAGTTTCTCGCGTTTGAGTGTTTCTGCTTCCTTTTCGGCATCAAGAATGATCTTCTTCGCCTGATCGGTCGCAGTAGCAACCTTGTTTTCGCCGCTCTTTTGATTAAGAAACCATCCGATAAAGAAACTGATTCCGCAAGCAAGCAGCACCAGCGGAACCAAAATATAAATGTCCATACAACCTCCGTATTCTCAGAATGAACAGCTACAGTACATCACTACATCATCAATACCGACGGACAAAAAAAATCCGCACGGCACAACCGAACCAAAAGAGTCAATTAGTAAAGAACCTCTTTTCCAAACATAATGGGTGCTCGCCTGGGCGCCTTTTACTTCCACGCTCTCGCTCGTCACGCCAGCGGCATGATGTCGTCGCAAGAATTCCGCCTAAGCGAAATGCGGCGTGTAATCAACGCCCACGAGTCGGGCTCCCTTATAAAAAATGTTGGTTCTTTATAATATGTTTGAGACGGTTGACGGTGCGGATTGTACAACATCCGTACTCGGCGTTCCTTGTGCCATAAAAGAACAGAAAACTCCTTTTTGTTGAATGAACACGGGGTTAGTTCTCCTGTAAACAGGTATCGAGGTAATTGTTAAGCTTGATAATCTCACTTTCCACAGCCGATGCCATTGCCTTCGATCGTTCCCGTTCTTTGAAGAGGTCTTCCGTGATATTCAACGCAGACAAAACAGCAACGGTCAGCGTAGGCTGCTCGGGAATCTTGTTATGGATGGTGGTGATCATTTCATCAACGTATGTTGCCACCCGCCGAGTGAAATCCTCACTCTCTCCCCGTAGAGGATACTCTGACCCGAAAATCTTTACTCGAATGCTTTTTCTGTCTGCCGACATAGTGTTTGCCTTTTTGTAACCGAACCGTTGACTGTCTCACGTATGCTTGCGCGTACGGTAAATCGTTCGTCCCGACGTAACGAAGGAACGAGCCTACAAGTAGGCATCGATTCTCGCGAGAAGTTCTTTCACCTTCGCGGTGAGTTGCTCGCGTTCACCATTCGACATGCCGATCGACGATTTTGCTTCGCCGGCAGCAGCAACAAGTCGTTGAATTTGTTGCTCTCGGGCCGCGAGTTCACCCTTCAGCTTCCCTACCTCCTGACGCAACACGTGAACTTCGGATGTCAATGCCTGCTTCTCTTCACGCAACCGGACGATTGTGTCGCCGGCGCGTTTTGCTTTCTCCCACAACGCTTTGACTGAATCCTCGATTTGCGCAAGCTGCTCCACTCAAGAGCCTTGTTGTTGTTCGTGAAATTGTTGTTATGAACTTCTCAGTTCTGCGCCGAGTTCTCTTTCCACCCTTGTAACAATGCGTCGGACCTCTGTATCAATTTCATGGTCAACAAGCGTCTTCTCCTGCGACTGGAGGACCAACGTGAATGCGAGACTCTTTTTTCCCTTCGGAAGATTCTCGCCTTCGTACATGTCAAACAACTCAACTTCCTGCAACAGGCCGCTGCCGGATTCCTTCATACATCGTTCCATTATTTCGGATGTGACATTCGAATCTACAACAAAAGCAACATCCCGACGTACTTTCGGAGATTTCGGCAACGCCGTGTATTTCTTTTTCTTGTCAGATTTGAGAGCTGAAAGCGTCAGTTCAGCAACAAATGCTTCCTGCTCAAAACCAAATCTTTTGCAAACCTCCCCTTTAACCTTCCCAAGAAATCCTGCCGTCGTACCGTTGATTTCAACGAAGATAGGATTCTCAGCTAAAGTTTCACTCGTAGAATAATAAATATAGCGCCAACTGTCAAGCCCGCACGCATCCAGCAGGTCGGCAACCTCCCCTTTGAGGTCGTAGAGGGTGAGTTCTTGCGAGTCCGACTTCCAATGTCGTGGAAGGTTCTTGCCCGAAAGAAACAGACAAACACGCTCATCCTCGCGAATATTCCCCACCATTTGAGGCTCTGAATCCACTCTAAAAACATGCCCTATTTCGAACAATCTGAGGTCGGTATTGCCGAAACTCTGATTTCGTGCCGCCGCTTCCAGCAAGCCGGGGATGAGACTCGTACGCATGGTGGACATCTCCTTGCCCAGAGGATTCATCAACACTACCGGCGATGCTCCCGTAAGCCGGGATGTCTCTTCAGATTGAATTGAGATTGTCAACGCCTCTTGATACCCGAACCCGACAAGAGTATCACAAATACGGTCGGCAAGAATTTGCTTTTCGAAAGGATGGTTGAAGTCAATGGCGGCAACGGTTTTGCTTTCGATGTTATTGTAACCGAACACGCGGGCTACTTCTTCAATCAAATCGATTTCGCGTTCGATATCTACACGAAAGGTCGGTACGCGGAAGAAGTTCTTGTCTGCAGAACCCTTTCCTTTGGCGATGCCGAGCTTTTTCAGACACAGCACAATCTCGCTTGAGGAAAGTGAAGTACCAAGTATCCGGTTGCACCGTGAAGTTCTCAAAGGTACAATCCGTTCATTGATCTTCTTCGGGTAGATGTCAATTCTTCCCTTCAGCAATTCACCGCCCGCGGTTTGCAGAATCAACTCCGCCGCCCTGTCAAGAGCGTACGGTGTGGCATGAGGATCGGCGCCACGCTCGAATCTGTATGCGGCATCAGACGTGATACCCAACGCCTTCGCTGTTCGACGGATGCTTGAAGGATTCCAGTACGCGCTTTCAAGAACCACATCTGTTGTTGTATCGGAGATTTCTGAGTTCTCTCCGCCCATCACACCCGCAATCGAGACCTCACGCACGCCATCACATACCATTACCGCCCCCTCAGGAAGAGTATGCTCCTTTCCGTCAAGCGTCCTGAACGATGTGCCTGCCTTTGCCTGACGGACAATGATTTTGCTTCCCCGCAGCTGTGCATAATCAAACGCATGCATAGGCTGGCCGCATTCAAGCATCACATAGTTCGTAACATCAACAACGTTGTTACGCGGACGCAACCCTGCCGCGCGCAAGGCATGCTGCAGCCATTCGGGTGAAGGACCTATCTTCACATTTCGAATAACCCTCACCGCAAACCGGGGGCAGTTGACTTTGTCTTCAACCTTGACAGAGAAGTGTTTCGCGACGGAAACTGTCGATTCTCTCAGCTTTACTTTCGGAAGCGACGGCTGTTTGCCGGTAAGAATGCCGATCTCTCGGGCAACACCGAAGTGGCTCAACAAATCAGGGCGATTGGGCGTTATTCCGATTTCGTACGCGACATCATCCAATCCGAGGTATGACGACAACGATCTGCCGATTTTAGCTTTCCGGTCGAGTACGAGAATGCCGTCCTTGTCCGGACCGAGGTCGAGTTCATATTCCGAACAGATCATCCCGAACGAATCAACGCCGCGCAACTTCACATGTGAAAGAGTGAACGGTTTTCCGTTCGGATCGTGCTGATTTTTCGGAACAGTCGCACCCGACAGACCGACAGCCACTTTCTGCCCTGCGGCAACATTCGGCGCGCCGCAGACAATTTGCAGGACTTCCTTTCCTATGTTTACCCTGCAAACGCTGAGCTTCTCGGCATTCGGATGCTTCTGTACCTCCAGCACTTGCCCGACGACGAAGCCTTTGTATTTTTCGCCCAAATGCTCGTAGCTCTCGACTTCGAGTCCGAGCATGGTGAGTTGCTCGCTCAGTTGTTCCGGAGCGAGCTTGAATTTGATGTAGTGTTGTAACCAGTTGTGGGAAAGCTTCATTGCTATATCTTAACAGAAAGATGAACCACCAAGTCACGAAGACACCAAGCATTCCAAGTCTGACACGAATCGCTTCCGTCATGAGCGAACGCTGAAAAACGTGTTCCTGTCTTGGTGACGTCGCTGTTTTGCTTCTTTTAGAACTGTCTCAAAAACCTCACATCATTCTCATAGAACAAACGGATATCATCTACGCCGTACAGCAGCGCCGCCGTTCGTTCAATGCCCATTCCGAAAGCATACCCAGTGTACTTTTCCGGATCGTAGCCGACAGATGTGAACACGTTCGGATCAACCATTCCGCAACCAAGAATCTCAAGCCAGCCGGATTGTTTACACATGCGACACCCTTTCCCCCTGCAAATGAAGCAGGTAATATCCATCTCTGCGCTCGGCTCGGTAAAGGGGAAGAAACTCGGGCGAAACCGGTACTTGATATCCTTTCCGTAAAACCGGCGTGCAAACGAAAGCAGCGTTCCCTTCAGTTCGCTGAAGGTAATCCCAACATCAACGGCAAGCCCCTCAACCTGGTAGAAGTTGCACAAACTCCGGGCACTCACCGCTTCATTGCGATACACTCTTCCGGGCATAATGGTTCGAATGGGAGGTGTGTTGTTCTCCATTACCCGAATCTGGACAGGAGATGTATGCGTACGCAAAAGGATGTTCCTGTCAACGAAGAACGTATCCTGCATGTCGCGCGCCGGATGGTCGGGCGGAAAATTCAAAGCGCTGAAGTTATGCCAGTCATCTTCTATTTCCGGGCCGTCAGCAATGCCGAAGCCCATCCCCACAAATATCGACTTGATCTCGTCGAGCGTTTGCATCAGCGGATGTTTCGTACCGAGGAACTTCCGTCGCCCCGGCAGTGTGGGATCGAGCTGTGCCGACACGTGTGGTGTGGATTTCAGCGATGCCGCCTTTTCGTCGAACAACATTTGCGTACGCTGTCGAAGCTCGTTGAGGTATTTGCCGGCCATCGGTTTTTCCGGTGCAGGAACGTTTTTCAAGTCATCGAAGAGCGAGGCGACGAGGCCTTTTCGTGCAAGGAATTTGATGCGGAATGCTTCAAGCTGGTCTTCCGTTGTAACGGAGCCGATCTCTGCTTCGACCTGTTGACGAAGCTGTGCAATCTTGGTTTGCATGATGGGAAGGAGGAATATGAAAAATCTTCCTGCGCAGGGACGTTCTTTCGAACGTCCCTGCAGTTACAGGAAGATACTGAAAGAACTTACGCGTTGGCGAACTTCACAACCTCGGCAAATGCTTCCGGGTTGCTCACTGCAAGTTCCGCCAACACTTTACGATTGATATCGACTTTCTTCTTGTTAAGTCCGTCAACTAATCGTGAATATGTTGTGCCGTTCAATCGTGCCGCCGCGTTGATGCGCGTGATCCACAATTGACGGAAGGTCCGTTTCTTCGCCTTGCGATCACGGTAGGCATACTGATAGCCTTTGTCGACGTGATGCTTGACGACGGTCAGGACCTTGCTTCTCGCACCCCATGAACCTTTCGCCTGCGCGAGAATGCGCTTGCGACGGCGATGGGAGGCAACTTTGTTTTGCGAACGTGGCATAGTTGCTCTTGTCCTTTGTGTGGTTAATGGATACTCCCGCCTTCTGCGGGACGTGAATTACATTCTTGATGCTACATGGCAAGCATTGCCTTCACCTGCTTCTCGTCCTGTTTTGCGACGAGCCTGCCAAGGCGAAGTTTGCGCTTGCGCTTTCTTGATTTCGAAGTGAGAATATGACTGCGGTAGGCAGTTGCACGCTTCACTTTTCCTGTTCCCGTAACTTTGAACCGCTTTTTTGCAGCACTCTTGGTTTTCATTTTTGGCATGAAGAAACTTCCTCTTATGATGCTTGTTCTGGTTTCGAATCCGGTTTCTTTTTTTCGGCTGCAGTCGTGGCTCGCAAGGCGTCATCGCTTTTCGGCGTCTTCTTTCGTTCCGGAGCGTAGATGGCTATCATGCTGCGCCCTTCCATGTGCGGGGCCTGGTCTACTTTCGAGAATTCGCTCACACGTTCCGAAAATCGCGTGAGGAGATCTTCACCCTTCTCTTTGTAGGTAATCTCCCTGCCTTTGAACACCACGGTTGCCTTCACCTTATGGCCTTCTTTGAGAAAATTGATCGCGTGCCGTACCTTGAAGTCAAAATCATGAGTATCGGTATTCGGGTGGAAGCGGATTTCCTTGAGCAGCGATACATGCTGATGCTTCTTTTGAATCTTGTCCTTTTTTGCAAGTTCGTACTTGAACTTGCCGAAATTGATTACTTTACAGACGGGCGGGTTTGCATTGGGAACGATTTCCACCAAATCTGCATCGCGCTCACGCGCAATCTGGATTGCATCGCGGGGCGACATGACACCAAGTTGTGCACCGCGATCATCAATCACCCTGATTTGCGTAGCGCGAATATCCTCGTTCACGCGAATTTTTTCTTTGGCGATGGGAGGCCTCTTCTTTTGTTAGTCCTACAAGTTGATTGTTTTGATTTCGATTTCTTGTTTCGCTTTGCGAAGAAACTCCTCCCGCTTCATGGAACCAATATCCCCTTTCTTGTGCTGACGAACCGCAACAGAGTCAGCAAGTTTCTCTTTCTCTCCGACGACGAGCATGTAGGGGACCTTCTTTGTCTCCCACTCCCGAATCTTGTACCCGATCTTCTCATTGCGATCGTCCAATTCCACACGAATGCCGTTTGCAGAATACTCCTTCTCGATACTACGGGCATACTCAACATGGGCATCAGTGATCGGGAGAATTACTGCTTGTACGGGCGCAAGCCACAGCGGGAAATCGCCGGCGTAGTGTTCAATCAGCACGCCGATGAAGCGCTCGAGCGAGCCGAATGGCGCCCTGTGTATGATGACGGGTCGGTGCTTCTGACCGTCGCTTCCTACATACTCAAGACCGAACCGCTCCGGCATAACATAGTCGACCTGAACAGTGCCGAGTTGCCAGGTTCGCCGCAACGAATCCTGAACCATGAAGTCGATTTTTGGCCCGTAGAACGCTGCTTCGCCAATCCCAATATAGTAATTTAGCTTCTTTAAGTCAGCCGCTTCCTTGATTTCCTTCTCCGAACGCTCCCACATGGAGTCCTCCCCGCCGTATTTCTCCATATTCTTGGGGTCTCTGAATGAGAGCCTCGTCTTGAAATCCTTGAACCCGAGGGTATCGAAAACAAGTTGAATTAATTCGATCACATCACACAATTCGTCTTTGAGCTGATCGGGCCTGACGTACATATGCGAGTCGTCCACAGTAAAGGAGCGGACGCGAGTAAGGCCGTTCAACTCGCCGGATTGTTCGTACCGATAGACAGTCCCAAATTCAGCAATTCGCAGTGGCAAATCGCGATAACTGCGCGGCTTCGCCATGTAAATTTGGTGATGATGAGGACAGTTCATCGGCTTCAACAGGTACTCCTCATCCTCAACCACAATCGGAGCAAACTGGCTGTCTTTGTAGTACGGATAGTGCCCGCTGGTTTTGTAGAGATTGAGATTTCCGATATGCGGGGTCACTACAGGCAAATAGCCTCTCTTCCGCTGCTCGTCCCGAAGGAAATTCTCCAATGTTTCCCTAACGATAGTTCCTTTGGGCAACCAAATCGGTAAACCACCACCCACTTTAGGTGTAAGGAGAAACAACTCCAATTCTTGACCGAGCTTTCGATGGTCGCGTCGTTTAGCTTCTTCAAGCCGGAATAGATGCTCATCAAGCTCCTTCTGATTCGGGAAGGTGATGCCATAAATGCGCTGCAGCATCTTGTTCTTTTCGCTTCCCCTCCAGTAGGCCCCCGCAACACTCAGAAGCTTGATCGCCTTAATTTTCCCGGTCGATGGAATATGCGGCCCGAAGCAAAGGTCGGTAAAATTGCCTTGGTGATAGAAGGTAATCTGCTCGCCTTTGAGTCCGTCAAGAAGCTCAAGTTTGTATGGATCATTCTTCTTCTTGAAATACGCAACCGCATCATCCCACGAAATCACCTCCCGCTTATAGGGAACGTCACGCTTGGAAAACTCGGCCATCTTCTTCTCGATTTCGACAAGGTCGGCTGCTGTGAGAGAATGGTCGCCCATATCGATGTCGTAGTAGAAACCGCTCTCAATTGGCGGGCCGATACCGAACTTTGTGCCCGGAAAGAGAGCCTCAACCGCCTCAGCCATCAGATGGGCCGAACTGTGCCAGTAGGTTCGTTTCGCTTCTTCGTCTTCCCACTTATGCAATTTGATGGCGGCATCAGTTTCGATAGGACGAAATAAGTCCACAACCTCGCCATTGACAGAAATGGCAAGAACGGCCTTGGCAAGTCCGGTACTGATGCTCTCGGCAATTTGCTGTCCGGTAACGCCTTTGTCGTATGTCCGAACAGCGCCATCCGGAAATGTTATTTGGATTTGGTTTGTCATATGTGATTCTTCTTACGCCTGAAGGCAGGCGTTCTTCATCTCCCTTTCTTACAAACGAAAATCGTCCCGGGCCTTATCGGCGGGACGATCATCATGTGGGCGATACAGGAGTCGAACCTGTGACCTCTACCATGTCAAGGTAGCGCTCTAACCAACTGAGCTAACCGCCCGCTACCGTTACATTGAAACCAACTTAAGGTTGTCCGAATTTAGAATTACGTACCGAGGGCCGGACTTGAACCGGCACGGGCCTTGCGACCCTCAGGATTTTAAGTCCTGTGCGTCTACCAATTCCGCCACCCCGGCATGAAACCTGACGGTGTCAGGCGGAAACGAACTCTTGAGGCGCCGCGCGGATTCGAACCGCGGCATAAAGGTTTTGCAGACCTCTCCCTTACCACTTGGGTACGGCGCCGAGGACAATTCAATCACACTTGAGGTCGTTCAAATAGCAACACTTCCCTACACAAACAAAACCCCGCCACCTGGTGGGATTTGGGGCGGCGGGGCCACTTTAAAGAGGAAGTGTATTTTTCAGACAATCAGCGCGATTACTGAATGTCCAAGTTGTCCCAACGAATTGGGACAGAGCGGGAAACGGGATTCGAACCCGCGACATCAACCTTGGCAAGGTTGCGCTCTACCAACTGAGCTATTCCCGCATTGGTGCATCAATATAAGCAACTGCCTCTTTGCGTGCAACTACCTGATGTCAAAGAACAACCTCAGCGCTTGACTGGGCCAATGCGATTCGCAAAAAATATACGTTTGATACTCTTCAAAGTCAAGGGCATGAACACATGATCGCCGGCAATAAAAAACCCTGCCACAGTTGTGGACAGGGTTCAGAAATACCAAAAATGCCTGTCACTATCGGTTGATATCCACGATTTGATACTTGAGCATACCTGCCGGAACACTTATGTCTACAGCTTCCCCCTTTTTCCTCCCCAACAAGGCCTTTCCAATCGGAGATGTTACAGAGATTTTGTTGGCCTCAAAATTTGCCTCTTCCGGTGCAACAAGAAGGTATTCGAATATATCGTCCGTCTTCAAATCTTTCAGCTTTACTCGACTCAGGATGTAGATTTTGTCGTTCGGGAGATCTTTCGCATCGATCATCTTGGCTTTGGAGAGAGTTACCTCCAGCTTCTGGATTTTGAGTTCGAGATGCTGTTGTTCCTCTTTTGCCGCCTCATATTCGGCATTTTCAGAAAGGTCACCATGCCCGCGAGCTTCGGCAATGACGCTCGCCATTCGCTTTCTGCCGTTTGTTTTCAACTCACGCAATTCTTGCTCGAGCTCAACCAAACGCTCACGAGTCAAATAGATCGAATCGGACATGTACATCTCCAACATTGATTTCTGGACAAAATAAATAGCCATCATCCGCTTCTGCGGATGGTGGCTAACCACCTTATCGGCTGGATATTAGGTAACAATTCCAACCGAAAAAAGCAAGGGAAAAATCGCCTCTGCCGGTTACCGGATTATTTTGCCTTCATTTTCGGGTCAACAAGAATCAAGTGGCCCAACTTGTCCCGCTTGGTCTTAAGGTATTTCTCGTTATGATCGTTCGGGTCCATTTCGAGCGGAACCCGCTCCACGATATCAAGGCCGTAACCGTGCAGCCCAACGACTTTCTTGGGGTTATTTGTGAGGAGACGGATTTTGGTGACTCCAAGGTCGCGCAGTATTTGGGCGCCAATGCCATAGTCCCGAAGGTCGGCACGGAAACCCAACTTCTCGTTCGCCTCGACTGTATCAAGACCGTCATCTTGCAGTTTGTATGCCTTCAGTTTGTTGAGCAAACCAATGCCTCTTCCCTCTTGTCTCATGTACAAGACCACGCCGCTACCTGCCTTCTCAACCATCCGAAGGGCAGAGATGAGTTGCTCATTACAGTCGCACCGCATCGAGCCGAACAAGTCCCCTGTCAAACATTCGGAGTGTACTCGCACGAGTACGGGCTTGTCCGGGATAATCTCCCCCTTGGTAAGCGCAAGGTGTTCCTTGCTGTCCGTCTCGCTTCGGTACATATGAATCGTGAACGAGCCGTACTTTGTCGGAAGATGCGTTTCGGCAAGCTTCTCCACCAACTTTTCTTTCGTCATCCGGTACTCGATCAAGTCACGGACAGTGATGATCTTGAGGTGGAACCGTTCCGCAAGCTTCATCAGTTCGGGAAGACGGGCCATTGTACCGTCTTCTTTCAGAATCTCGCAAAGCACGCCTGCCGGATAGAGCCCGGCGAGCTTGCACAGATCAACAACCGCTTCGGTATGACCGGCTCGACGAAGAACTCCGCCCTCCATCGCCCGTAATGGGAAGATGTGTCCGGGCCGGGCAAGATCGCTTGGTTTTGTTTTGGGATTGATGAGTGCCCTCACGGTTGCCGCACGATCCGGGGCTGATACGCCGGTTGTTGTTCCGTGAATGTAATCGATTGAAACAGTGAAAGAAGTTTCGTGCAGCGAGGTATTCGTCTCAACCATCATATCGAGACCAAGTTCCTTCGTGCGGTCGGGCAGCAGGGGTGTACAGATAATCCCCCGGCCGTTTGTCGCCATGAAATTGATGACGCTTGCGTCGGCAAACTCGGCAGCGCAGACAAAATCTCCCTCATTCTCACGATCATCATCATCCACAACAATAATGATCTTGCCGTGAGCAATGTCGTATATCGCCTCTTCGATTGTGTTGATACGGTGTTTGCGTCCCTGATGCGATGGCATACTACCCTCTTGTGGCTGCTTACTTCTTCTCGACAGCTTCGCCCTCTCGCACAACAGATGCGATAGCGCCCTTCTCGAACTTCATCTTCACATTGTCTGCAACCTGAACCAGCAATGACTTGTCGTCAATGCCCGCAACTGTTCCGTGAATGCCGCCCGTCATGATAACCTTGTCACCCTTTTTCAGGGCTTCAATCATTTGCTGATGTAGCTTCTGTTTCTTTTGCTGGGGACGCAAAATCATGAACCAGAAGATCGCAATGATCGACCCGAACATGATCAGCGTGCTGAACAAACCGCTTCCCCCTCCGCCTTCTCCCGGCGGTGGTGCCATCAATATAAACGTCAAAAAGCTCAATATTTCCTCCTGATTCTGTTACAATGTGTTAGAGATTTCACTCCGCTGGTTCTGCGGAGAGTTGCTTGAGTTGTTCGGCTTTCCAGTCTGCGAAACGATTGCTGAGAATAGCTTCACGAGCAGATCGGACAAGCCACAGATAATACGTCAGATTATGAATCGACGCCAATTGCAGCGCCAGTATTTCTCTTGATCTCACAAGATGGTGAATGTACGCACGCGAGAAATTCCTGCAGCCGTAACATTCGCAGCGTTCATCAATGGGGCGGAAATCATCGGTATATCGGGCATTTTTGATATTGACTCTGCCATTCCGCGTGAAGAACAATCCGTTTCTGCCGTTGCGCGTCGGCATCACGCAATCGAACATATCAATACCCCGACCGATACTCTCCAGAATATTCTCGGGAGTTCCGACTCCCATGAGGTATCGGGGCTTTTCGTTCGGAAGAATCGATGTACACAATTCGGTAATCCTGTACATATCTTCCACAGGTTCGCCGACTGATAGTCCGCCGATTGCGTATCCTTCAAAATCCATCTCCACCAACGAATGCGCAGAGGCTTCACGAATTGCCGGATACGTCGAGCCCTGAATAATGGCAAACAATGTCTGGTTGAAACCGTACAGAGCTTCTGTGTGAGCAAACCTGTTCTTGCACCGTTCGGCCCATCGTACCGTCATCTCGTTGGAGGCGCGGGCATATTCCTCGTCGCAGGGGTACGGCGTGCACTCATCCAACACCATCATTAAGTCCGAGCCAAGTCCCCGCTGAATCTCTACAACACTCTCGGGAGTGAACTTGTGTAACGATCCGTCATGATGCGATTTAAATGTTACGCCATCTTCGTCCAGCCCCCTCAATTCCGACAGACTGAATACTTGATATCCGCCGCTGTCCGTCAGAATCGGTTTGTTCCAATTCATGAACTTATGCAGTCCGCCGGCTTTCTGAATCAACTCAACGCCCGGCCGCAAATACAGATGATACGTGTTGCCCAGAATAATCTGCGCGCCCAGTTCATCAAGCTCACGCTGTTCTACAGCTTTCACCGTACCTTGCGTCCCTACCGGCATGAAAATAGGGGTTGGAATATCACCCCTTTCGGTCTTTACGATGCCTGCACGGGCTGCGCCGTCAGTATGTAGCAGCGTGAATTGCAATAAACTGTCTTAAGTTACTCAAACATGCAGGGAAAAGCAACGAAGCTCAACGGATGCCCTTCCACCTTGCCCGGAGCCAATGAAACCCGACGTAAACAATGCCACCGAGTGTATCGGCGAGCCAGTCATTCACGCGGCCGCTTCTGTTGGGAACGAATGACTGATGAAACTCATCAGAAATCCCGTATAGCGAAACGATGAGAATCGTGAACACGTAATGGTGTCGTGCAAGAAAAGGGAACTTATTCTGGTAGCGAATTGCTCTGTGAACCGAAATAGCAAAGAGAACGTAGATGACGAAGTGAATCAGCTTGTCATGCGTGAAGATCCCTTCTTTCGGGATGAACTCGCCCGGTATGGACGACTGGACGAACAGCGCCACGGCCCACGCAATCATCGGCCCCTGATACCACAAGAAACGATTCTGCTTCAGCCGCTCAATCATGCCGTCTCAATCAACCGCAACGCATCCGGAATGCAATCCAGAATATCCATGGCCATGATGCTTCGAGAGCCGAACTTCTTTGCTGCTACATCACCCGCCAATCCGTGAAGATATACTCCGGCGTACGCGGCAACATCAGCTTTGGCTCCTTGAGCACGAAGTGATGCGATAATCCCGGTGAGAACATCACCCGATCCGGCGGTTGCCATGCCCGGATTCCCGGTTGAATTCAGAAACACGTTACCGTCGGGAGTTGCCGTTGCAGTCGGGGCGCCTTTCAGAACCACGATGCTGTTGAGAGCCGTTGCCTGCGTTCGGGCAATATCAACCCGTTGTTGTTCGATATCTTCACTGTTTAGCTTTGTCAGAAGTCGTAGCTCGCCGACATGCGGAGTGATAATGGTCTCGTACTTTCTTTTTCTGAGAAGAGAGATGTTGTATGCCATCATCCCGAGTCCGTCAGCGTCGAGGATAAGAGGCTTGTCAATATTCTCAACCAAATGATGAACGAGCTTTCGCGTCTCGACATTCTGCGACAATCCCGGCCCAAGAGCAACAACATCAGCCCATTGGATTTTCTTGTTGAGTTCCTCAACGGCCTGCATTGAAATCGTCCCTTCTTCCGTCTCGGCCAGCGGAATGAACATAACTTCCGTGGCTTTTCTAGCGAGAGTTAGGTGGATTGATTTGGGAACGGCGAGAATTACAGCGCCTGCTCCGGCCCTCATCGCCGCTGACGCAGTCATCAACGGAGCCCCGGTCAAGTTGCGCGAGCCGGCAATAACAAGAACTTTTCCGACTGAGTATTTGTGTGCTGTGAGCGGGCGTTGCGGCAGGCTGTTGCGAACATCGCTCAACTCAACCCGAAGCGTCGAGATTTTGGCTTGTTGAAAGATGAATCCCGGAATGCCGATCTCAACAATCCGCACTTTGCCGGAATGATCGCGTCCTGCTCCAACGTAATGCCCGATTTTTGCAAGTCCCATTGTTACAGTAAGCCGGGCCTTCACTGCAATATTCTCAACAATCCCCGTCGTAGCATTTACTCCGGAAGGGATATCCACTGATGCAATGAATGCACGTTGACTGTTTATCCATTTAATTGCATCACGATAAACTCCTTTCACTTCTCCCGAAAAACCAGTCCCGAATATCGCATCAACAATCACATGAGAGGCTTTCAATCCGGAAAGCTGTTTTGCCTTCAACACTTCTTCAAAGGTAAGGGGCATTTGTTTCGATGCGATTATCTTCAACAGAATGTCAAGGTTCGCCTTTGCATCTCCCTTTACTTCCCTTCTCTTTGCCAGTAAGGCAACATGAACCTTGTACCCCCGATTGGCCAGATGCCGGGCAATGACAAAGCCGTCACCCCCATTATTACCTTTGCCGCATATAACAATAAACGATGGAGAGTCGGCAGACGAGGGAATTTGCTGAAGCAACACGTCAACGAATGCGCGCCCCGCATTCTCCATCAAGACGATGCCCGGAAGAGAATACTTCTTGATGGCTGAACTGTCGCATTGCTGCATTTGTTCAGCCGTCGCAAGGAGCTGCATTAGCGTACCTTAGAAGAAGTGCGAGATGAAATTCAGAACGACGGAAGGATAGATGCCGAAGCCGAGCAAAGCAATCGCCGAAAGGACCAATGCGGCCATACCCAGACCTGATGTAGGCACTGCGATGACCGGAGCGTCTTGTTCCCGCTCTGAGAAATACATCAGCACAACAAGTCGGAGATAGTAGTATGCCGAGATCACGCTCATGAGAACTCCGAGAATCGCAAGCCATGTGTATCCGGCTTGAACGGCTCCCGCAAAGACATAGTACTTGCCGAAGAATCCGGCGAATGGCGGAATGCCTGTCAGCGAAAACATGAATATACCCATAAGCAGCGCAAGAGTCGGGCGCGATGCCGATAACCCGCGATAGTCGTCGAACGAGACGTTCTTCCCATCTTCCGATTCGAGATAGGAAAGAATGCCAAAAGCGCCGACATTCATCATTGTGTAGGCAACAAGATAAAACAAGACTCCCTGTGCCCCATAGCTGTTTGCTGCAATAACGCCAACAAGAATGTATCCTGCGTGGGCAATACTCGAATATGCAAGCATTCGCTTGATACTCGTTTGCGCAATGGCAATAACATTTCCAACAATCATCGATAGCGCCGCAATCACGGCCAAGACATCTCGAACAGGTTCAACGCCACGAACGAGTGCAGGCGCGAACACAACAAGAACGGCCGCAAACGCCGCGGCCTTGCCGCCCGTTGACATAAATCCGCTGACGGTTGTCGGCGAACCTTCATACACATCGGGAACCCACATGTGAAACGGCACAGCCGCAATCTTGAACGCAAAGCCGATCAGCAACAATCCACAGCCGATGAGGAACATGGTAGAACTTGCGAGCATTCCCGCCTTGCCGACGATGGAGGGAATATGTGTAGTCCCTGCCGAGCCGTACAACAACGCAATTCCGTACAGGAGAAATCCCGTAGCAAAAGCTCCGAGCAAGAAGTATTTCAGGGCCGCTTCATTGCTTTCATTTCGACGACGGACGAATCCGGCTAAGATGTAAAAAGAGAGGGACATGAGTTCGAGTCCGAGAAACAGCGTCACCAAGTCTGTTGCCGCCGCCATGAGCATCATCCCGACTATCGCAAACAAAAGAATAGCATAGTATTCTCCGTGCTCAATGCTTTGTTTCTTGATGTACGACTTCGAAAGCATTACGGTAAGCAATCCGGCTGCTGCGAACACGGCGGAAAAGAATGAAGCATACCCTCCTGTGGCAATCATATCCGAAAATGCAGTCCCGGTTGTCGGAAGCTGGACCAGCGACAGAACCAGCGCCGCCGCCAAACCAACAAGCGAAATCCAGCAGTTGATATTCTCTGTTTTGTTGTGAAGCGCTTCTATTGTCAGAACAACAAGTCCGACGAGAGTGATGAGAGAAATCGGCCCGATGGCAAGTGTGTCGTGAAGTAACAGGGAGAGATCCATTATCAACTTTCAGAAATCGTTGTCAATCAAGGAATTGTCAGCCGACCGGTATGCGATACGTTGTATTCTTGTCGAAGTGACGCACTAAAATTATGAAAAGTCGGACAAAGATACAAAGCAACTATCAACACCCGGATTGTCATCATTCAGGAACTACAGAAGGACAATCATCCCGAACAGCGCAACTACGCCCAGCAAGATAAGCGCAATCAACAATTCTGCAGGAGGACGATACACGTCAGGATCAAAGTCTGCACGTTCGCTACTCGCGGGGTTTACAGCTTGAAGATTGCGGGCGAAGGTCAGCGGGTTGCGGGCACGTATGGCAATCTTCTTCACACCAATCATGATTTTCTCTTCAACCCAATCAAAAACCTGCCCGAGACTATCAACAACCAGTCTTCGAAGGAAACCCGCGGGTTTTCGGTAGAACCAGTCTGTATCAAGTGTTATTGTTGGATGGCTGACGAACTTAGACCGCAGCATCCAGAATGCAACAAAAGTAAACACGAGAATCTGTACCGTTTCCATAAGATGATAGGCGGTATAGGGTTCGTAGGTGACGGAATATGGCAGCATGTTGTACAGCAGTGACGGAACGACGCCATATACGAAACACAAAACTGCGACGACTACCATTGCCACGTGCATATTCACAGGCGGTTTGGTAACAGCAATATCCCGATCCGCGCCAAACCAAGTCAATGCGGGAATCTTCAACCCTATTGAAAGAAACGTTCCAACCGATGCAAGCATAAGAAGCAGCATCGCCGTATCTACATGTGCTTCGCCTGCTGCGCTGACAATCATGGATTTGCTGATGAACCCGTTGAACAGCGGAAACCCGGAAATAGAGAACGCCCCAACCATGAACAACCACAATGTCACAGGTTGGGATTTTGCCAAGCCTCCGAGACCGGAGAATTTGCTTGTCCCGGTTGTGTGCAGAACAACTCCCGCCCCCATGAACAACAACGCTTTGTACAGAATATGGCTGTACGCGTGTGCAACGGCTCCGTTCAACGCCATCTCGGTTCCGATGCCGATGCCCGCCACCATGTACCCCACCTGGCTGATAATGTGATACGCAAGCACTTCACGAATGTCGTTGGCAAGAACTGCAAACACAACACCGTATAGTGTCATGATCACACCGAAGATGAGGAGAATCTCCATTCCGGGAAACATGCGGGCGAGTACGTACACAGCGGACTTCGTTGTGAAGGCGCTGAGAAACACCGCGCCTGTTATCGTGGCGCGAGGATAGGCATCCGCCAGCCAGGCATGAAGTGGAGGAACGGCGGCATTCAACGCAACACCGCCTAGAATCAGCCATGAAGCAAGTGTTCCACTTTCTGATAAGCGAATGATTTCAAGCGATCCTGTCTCTGCAACATGCAGGAGAATTCCGCCGAGCAGCATGCTTCCGCCGAAAAGGTGGACGAGAAGATAGCGCATTCCTGCACGCTCGGAATCGGCAGTTCTTCTTGCCCACACGAGATACGCTGAAGCTATCGCCATCAATTCCCAAAACATCACAAGCGTGAGAAGATCACCGGCGAATGTAATCCCGATTGCACAGCCGGCATATACCAACGCCGCAACCTGCTGGCCTGTTTCTCTGATATGAAAAGAATAGATACCGCCTGCAAAAGCGATGAATGCAAAGATGATTCCGAATACCCGACTGAGTTGATCGACTTTGCAAACAATAAGTGTGTACCGCATGAATTCAACCGCAACCAGCGTCCCGTCAGGCAACGTCCACACGATGGCCAAGGAAATGAGGGGAAAGAGAAGAAACGTCGTTGATCGGAGACTCTTTGGCAACAGCGGAAGAATTATCGCGCCGACAATCATCGGCAGCGCCGGTATGGTGAAGAGATCACTCCACATCGTAGTAATCCTCCTCTCTTTGCAGAAACAACTTCCCGAGAGTCTTTGAGAAGAATATGATCGCTGTGCAACCTGCAAACCCGAAAAGAATGTAGAATGCCGGAATTGAACTCCACCAATGATCTCCGTGCTCGATGTTGAATTCAACAACCAGCGATGCTACTGTCAACAGGGAGATCGCTATCCATTGCCATCGTTTCATCTGTGGAATCCTCCGAACACACTCATGGCAATCATCGAAGAAAGATCATAGAAACGAAGAAAGAGATTCGGCCATATCCCGAAGAGAACTGAAAGCAATCCTGTCACAAGAATAGGCATGACCATCAGCGGAGACGCTTCACGATACTTCTCGAACTGTGCCGATGGTTTGAAGAACGCCCGGTAGATAATCGGAAAAAAATATCCCGCATTCAGCAATCCGCTGACGAGCAGAATTGTCAGCGCTACCGTATTTCCCACCTCGAGCGCTCCGCCGGCAAGCAGCCACTTACTTGAAAAACCATTCACTGGCGGTATGCCTGCAAGCCCGAGTGCGCCAATCGTAAACGCTGCCATCGTCCATGGCATGGCCTTTCCGATTCCATCCAACTCGCTGATATTCTCTTTGTGTACATTCACATAAATTGCGCCTGCACAGAAGAACAACGTGATCTTCATTGTCGCGTGCGTGGCAATATGCAGAAGTCCACCGGTGAAACTTCCCGGCGAAAGCAACGCGGCACCGAGAACGATATACGACAGATGCCCGACGGTTGAATACGCGAGACGACGTTTGAGATTATCCTCGCGCAAAGCGAGAATTGACGCAAGCAGGATTGTCCCTCCGGCAAATGCGAGAAGGATATCATTCAATCCGAATTTCAACATCACGCCGGGGCCAAACACAAATCCGACGACACGCATTACGCCGAACACTCCTGATTTCACAACTGCAACAGCGTGCAGCAAAGCGCTCACGGGCGTTGGTGCGGCCATTGCCGCCGGAAGCCAACTGTGCAGTGGCATAATTCCCGCTTTCACTCCAACTCCACATAGGAAAAGCAAAAACAACATCGTCATCGTCCCCTGAGGCACATCCACGCCGTCCAACAATCCGCCCGGAACAAAATCTAAGCTTCCCTTCAACTGATACGTCCACCCTAACGCAGCAATCAACACAACTCCGGCCGTGAGGGTGTAGACGAGGTATTTCCGTCCTGCGCTGATGGCAACCGGCGTCTCTTTGTGGATGACGAGAGGATATGTTGCTACGGTGAGGATTTCATAAAAGATGAGAAATGTCAGGAGATTGGCGGAGAATGCAATCCCTATCGTTGCAGAAAGACAAACAGCAAAGCTCGCGAAGTAGCGCGTTTGCTTGTGTTCATCCAGCCCCCGAACATATCCGATTGAATAGAAAGATGTGAATACCCAAAGCCCCGATGCGATCAAGGCGAAAAACACGCCCAACGGATCGGCCTTCAATGCGAGAGTGATACCCGGTGAAATCTCAAGAATTTCGATACTTGCAGCTTTGTTGGCCAAAGCATCAGGAAGCAGCGAGAGAACGAGGCCGAACTTCACAACTGATGCCGCAATCGTCCAGCCTTCACGAATATTCGGCCAACGTGAGCTGAGAAGAATGAGCGGCACAATGCCCAGCGAGACTGCCACAGCAAGGAATGGTATGTTTGATGTGTACTGCTCGACCATATCGCTACAAACCGGATGGAATCATCAACACAATAATCTCCGTGACAATCACGGCATTCAATACGCCTAACACCAGAAGTCCGACTGCAAGTACAATCGTCGGTGCAAGCATGGATGTGTTCACTTCCTTGCGAGGAAGGTTGCTATCGGTTCCCTCTCCTTTCTTACTACTTTTCAGGTACACCTTCTCCAAAATTCTGAAGAAGTAAACGGCGTTCAGCAGGCTGCTGGCAAGAATAACGACAATAGCAATCCAATTCGAATTCTCAAATCCTGCCAAAACAAGATACCACTTGCTGAAGAATCCGGCCGTAGGCGGAATACCAATCATTGACAATGAGAAGAGAGCAAACGCCGCCATCGTCCACGGCATTGCTTTGCGAAGCGAATCATCAAACCCGGAAATCGTTGAATGTCCAATCTGCAGGCGAAGGTTACCCGCGACCAGAAAAAGCCCGCCTTTCATAAACGCGTGATTCAATACGTGCAACACAGCCCCGACGAATCCCAGCGGATTGGCAAGTCCGATTCCCAATCCGATGTACCCGATCTGCGCAACGCTGCTGTAAGCCAGCATGCGCTTTAATTCTTTTTGAGCGATGGCCATGATGGAGCCGAAGAGAATTCCGCCTAACGAAAGCCCGAGAATAATGTCGGCAACCGGAAGCGTGTCACGAACGGCAGCCGGCTCGAATGTAAAGAAAAGAATTCGCAGCAGTACGTAGGCTCCGATTTTTGTTCCGATTGGCGCAATCAGCGCGGAACTTGAAGACGGAGCATAGGTATATGCATCGGGCAACCATCCGTGGAGCGGAAAGAGTGCCATCTTGATTGCGAGTCCGACAACGATGAAAATCAAACCGACAAGAACGGGAGGCTCACTCACAAGTGCAGGCAATATCTTCGCAACGTCGGCAATGTTCAACGATCCCGTCATGATGTAGATGAACCCGACGCCGAGCAGATAGAACGATGCGCCGATGGTACCGACCAGTAAATACCGGAATGCTGCAACGGGCGAGGGCTTTTCTCCCACGGCAATCAACGCATACCCTGCAAGCGAGCTGATCTCAAGAAACACGTACAGGTTGAACAAATCACCTGCCATCACAATGCCGCTGAAACCCGTTAGCAACAATAATGCAACCGCGTAAAACGGAACAGTTCTGCCCTGCAGCTCCGCCGCTACAACCGTACGCGCATGTACAAACACAAGAACGGCCACTGCCAGAACAACAGTCAACATGAACGCGGATAACGGATCCAGCACATACTCAATTCCGATCGGCGCAGCCCATCCGCCAAGATAGTATCGGATTGCTCCCGCGCTGATTGTCTGGCGCAACCCGAGTACCGCGATAACAAGCGCGGCGGCAACCGAAGCAAGAGCCAGCGGATATGCCAGGGCACGCTTCCATGATCCGAGCAAAGATGTCGAGAGAGCGCCGAACAGCAATATCAGCGGAACAAGAACCGGGAGGTTGTGTTCAATCATTTCATCCGTTGCAGCAAATGTGGCTCATCAAGGGTATGATACCTGTGGTAGATGCTCATGAGAAGAGCCAAGGCAAGGCCGATAGTAGCGACGCCGACAACAATTGCCGTCAGCATGAGCGTATGCGGAATGGGATTGATATAGCCCGACGGATCGGTGCCGATTGCGGGATCAATGACGGGAATTGTTGCATTCCACTTGCTCGCGCTGGCAACAAAGAAGATGATGACAGATGTCTGAAAGATCGTCATGCCGATGAGCTTCTTGACAAGATTCTTCTTCACAAGCATGCCGTACAGACCCAGAACTGTCAACGCGAAGATGAACCAATAAGTATAGTAGGAAAGGAAATACTCAGCCATTGTCCGCCCCCCCCATCAACTCATCAAAAATTGCAACAAGCGTCGCCGCCACGGCGATGCCAATTCCAATTTCTACAACAAGAATTCCGAAGAAACGAAGCTTCGAAGCCGAAACGTCCTCGAACGGAAGAAGGCTGTAGTCAAGAAAATACCCGCCTGCCCCCATTGTGACCAAGCCAATTCCGAAAAACACCGCTGCACCGAGAATGCCAACAGGCGCGCCAAGCGAACGTTTGAAATGCATCTGCGATGCTTCCTCTCCCACACATAATCGAATAAGTAAGAAACTCGCTGCAAGCATTGCGCCTCCCTGAAATCCGCCACCCGGACCGTAGTGTCCGTGAAAAATGACATACAATCCGAACAACTGAATAAACGGAGCGATAAGTCTTCCCACAACAACAATAATCGGACTTTCGGAAAAGTGGGTCATTCCTTTCGTCTCCTCAAAATGAGCGTACAACAAAGTCCCGCCGTAAGAACAACAACCACCTCACCCAGCGTATCGAAGCTGCGATAGTCGCCAAGAACGGTAGTGACGATATTCGGCGTTCGGGTATCTCTCATTGTGTTGCGGATGTAGTAGTTCGCTGCAACCGAAGTACCTGCCAGCGATGTATCACGATGCGCCGGCGAATCGATATCGCCACGCTTCGGCAACCCTGCAGAGGCATACATCAACAGTGCCGCGAAAGCAACGAGCGCTATGAGGCCGACATGTCTCAATCTGTTGTCTCCCGTGTTGAATGAAACAACGCGACAATATACAAGACTGTTGTTACGCCCGCGCCGACAACGGCCTCCGTGAAACCGACATCAACGGCTCCCATCACAACAAAAAGCAACGCGACAACAAAACTGAATACGCCGAGCATGACCACAGCCGCCAACAGATCACGAACCTTCAGCGAAATGAAAGCTGTCAGTAACAACATGACAAGCAGGATGAGTTCAAGTTTCCAGTGCATCGCTTTTTGATGTGGTTGATGGTTTCTTTTCTTCCTGATCCAACTTCAATAAAGGCTTCAGCCCGTAGCGCAACGCCGCCCTTGCAAGGGCGTGTGTTGCTACAGGATTTGTCAAGCCGACAAACACCAATGCGATTAGCAGTTTCGCGCTGTTCAGTGTGAAGCCTTCATACACACACAGTCCGAGCAGAATGAGGATGATGCCAAGTGTATCCCCCTTCCCCATCGCGTGAAGTCTTGTATAGAAATCCGGAAAGCGGACAATCCCGATGCTGGCAACAAGGAGAAAGAACGCCCCGCCGAGAATCATCAGAACGGCTATCATATCCGACATTCCCATCAGGCACCTTTGCGATAACTCTTGAAATACTTTGCAATCGCCAGAACGCTGATGAAGTTTAGCACAGCATATGCAAGCGCAATATCAATGAACATTTCGAGCCTGCCGTAGATGAATCCCACCAAACAAATCAAAACAAGTGTCTTGGTCCCGATTGCGCCGACGCCAAGAACGCGGTCGAATACCGTCGGCCCTTTCAACACTCTGTAAAACGGAATGATAATAATGACAGCAAGCAGATTGGTTATGTAGATGAGAACATCCTGCATCACATTTCCTTGCTCGATTCGATTATTTCCACCGAAGTAACAAGCTGTTCGTCTTCGTCATAGAAGAGTTGTGCAATCCATCTCGGCATCGTGCCGTCGATAATCGTTGACGCTGATTTCCGGCGCAGGGCGTGAATCAAAAATTCATCTTCTGTGATGGAGAGCGTGACCGTACCCGGTGTGAGGGTAATGACGTTGCCGAACAACACCCTTGCCCCGACGATTGGTAACTTCACACGGAAGCGAATTACTGCAGGCTCGATCGGCATTTTCGGGTGGAGAACGGCCGAGGCAACCTGGATGCTTCCCTCAACTATTTCCCAAGCAAGCCATGGAAGGAAACGAAGCAGATGCTCAAAGCGGAGATGTTCCCACTCGGAGACATCCCCCTGAAAGAACTGGACGGATGAGATTCTCGCATTCAACAACAACACAATCCCGACACAGATGGCTCCGGTTGTGATATGAAAGAAATCGAAGTGGCCGCTGAGTACCAGCCACAAGCACATGAGGGCAAAGCCCTGCATCGCAACGCCGCGCCACGGATGTTCTCGTTGTTCGAACTTCTTGATGGTTGTACCGGGAGAATCAGTCATGTCAACTGCACTAATGCTTGAAACTGGGTAATTGGGCCCACTACATGAGGAAGAACAAGAGCCACACGAGCACAAAGACAGGCAATAAAACAGGAATCGAGTATTTCAACACAAAGCCGACAAAGGTCGGGCACTGAATTCCGGAATGCTCGGCAATGGACTTGACCATGAAATTCGGGCCGTTGCCGATATACGTGAACGCACCGAAGAACACCGCTCCGAGCGAAATCGCTTGCACGTGCTTGCTGTAGTTCGCGATCAGATATGCCGCGCTTGCATAGTCCGGCCTGATTGCGCCTGCTTCGACAAAATCGTAGTGGTACTTCACGAGCATGGCAAATGCAGCCTTGATTTCCGCTGCGTGCGGACCGGTAACCTGTGAAATGTCCGCCCCGTGCGTTTTGACGAGAGCTATAAGCTGGCGAACATCCTCGGGAGATACATACAAACCGATGGCTGCACTTAGAAAGTTAAGATACGTCGGCGCATTGTCAAGACATGTCGAAAGAAATCCCGTCATCCAGTAGAACTGTCCGGCGGTGCGTATCCCGAGCGAAGAGGCGTTCATCGACAACCAATCCAGCGCCGGGATCATTGTTGCGAAAATGCCGAAGAACAACACTGCCACTTCTTTGATGGGATTAAAATTGAAGTCGTTCTTTTTATGAATATCGTGTTTTGTTGTTAGATAGGAACCTACCGCGGCAAGGATCATCAACCCTTCACGCAGAAACGGCGGATTGGTGATGAACACTGAGATGAGAATAATCGCAAGAAAGAACACATTCTGCGCTCCACTCACTTCGCCCTCTTCATGTTCGCCCTCCAACCCATGCCGGACTGACGCCGGAAGTTTGCGGTACGAAGCATAGTCGACGACATAGAACACGGCAACAATCACCATCATCGCAATGGCCCATTTGTACCAAATTGTTTCCGCAATCCAGAAAAACGGAATCCCCTTCAGATAGCCGAGAAACAACGGCGGATCGCCAATCGGGGTTAACGCACCCCCCATGTTGCTTACAATGAAGATGAAGAAGACAACGTGGTACGGCTTGATCCGGTATTTGTTGACACGAATGAACGGCCGGATCAGGATCATGGAAGCCCCTGTCGTTCCGACGACGTTGGCGAGCACGGCTCCGATTGACAACAGGAACACGTTGGATAAAGGTTTCGATCTCCCTTTAATCTTGATGTGAATGCCGCCTGCAACCACAAACAACGATCCGATCAGCACAATAAAGCTAAAGTACTCGATCCCTGTATGTACCAGCCTGGAGGGATTCCCGATGCCAAACACATAATACAAAATGGTCACGACGGCAAGCGCGGCCGAGACATACGGGTAGTTGTGCTCCCACCAATGCCTGTTGATAAACGGCATCACGGCAATAGCAAGAAGCAGAATCAGAAAAGGAAGAAGCATCAGCGGATTTACCGAAACGAGATGTTCAGCTTCGTCTGCAAATGCTGATGATGCAAGGAGGGGTATTAATAAAACGATTGAAGCAACGTTGCGAAGGAGGCGGTTCATTCTATCGTGCGCGACTCCGGAACGGCGATACGCTCCGCGGTTCCAACCTGGGCGCCGCGACGGGCATCGTGGATTTGTTGAATGAGCTGCTTTGTCGATGCCTCTGACTTGCTCAGAAACGTTGATGGATAAATGCCGATCCACACGATGAACAGAATAACAGGAACCAACACAACCCATTCACGCAGGTTCATGTCCTTCAGATTCCTGTTTTCAGGATTCTCAAGCTTCCCGAAGAACATGCGCTGATAGCTCCACAACAAGTACACTGCAGCGAGCACGACGCCGCTGGCGCCGAGGATAGCAAACCAACGGTTTGCGAGAAGCTGCGATTTAAATGCGCCAAGGAGAATCAAGAACTCGCCAACGAATCCGTTCAATCCCGGCAACCCGACCGATGACAGCATCACGATCATAAAGAAGGCTGCATATACCGGCATCGACTTCGCAAGTCCGCCAAAATCCTTTATCATGCGAGTGTGCCTCCGGTCGTAAATCATTCCCACCAACAAGAAGAGTGCGCCTGTCGACAAACCATGATTGATCATCTGAATGATTCCTCCCTGCATTCCCTCCTGATTCAGGGCAAAAATGCCGAGTACGACAAAACCGAGATGTGATACGGACGAGTAGGCAACGAGCTTCTTCATATCGGGCTGAACGATGGAAACAAGCGCGCCGTAAATAATCCCGACAACTGCCAAGCCCGCGAGATACGGCATAAACTCAAAAGTCGCATACGGAAACAGCGGCAGGCAGAACCGGACGAGGCCGTATGTTCCCATCTTCAGAAGCACGCCTGCAAGTATCACCGAGCCTGCAGTTGGCGCCTGCACGTGTGCATCGGGTAGCCAGGTATGCAACGGGAACAGCGGGACTTTAATGCAGAAGCTGAGCGCGAATGCGAGGAACATCCATGTTTGGATATCCATCGGAATTGAAGGGGCAACCTTGTACAACTCCATCAGATTCGTTGTGAAGTAGCCGCCGGGCTGTTCGCTGGCATAATAACTGAGCCACAGGATTGCAACCAGCATCAGCAAGCTGCCGAACATCGTGTAGAGGAAGAACTTCACGGCAGCATAAATACGATCCTGCCCGCCCCAAATTCCGATGATAAAGTACATCGGGATCAGCATTGCCTCCCAGAATACGTAGAAGAGGAACATGTCAAGCGCCATGAACACGCCGAGCGTTCCGACTTCAAGCACAAGCATCGAGATGATGAATCCCTTCAGCTTGTTCTGAACGGATTCCCACGAGGCCAGCAACGAAATCGGGGTGAGGAACGTGGTGAGAACAACAAGCAACAGCGACATGCCGTCGATGCCGAGATGGTATGAGACGTGAAGACTCGGAATCCACTCTTTGAATTCGACAAACTGCATATTCGGGTTCGAGCCGTCGAACACGACGAAGATGTATACCGAAACAACAAATGCAGCGAGTGAAAATCCCATGCCCAGCATTTTTATAAGATTCTTCGACTCGCTTCCGATAAAGGCAATGGCTATTGCCCCGGCCAGCGGAATGAAAAGTACTGTCGAAAGAAGGAGATGTTCGTTCATAAGGTCAGTCAAACGTTGTCAACAAAGAGGCTGCGTCAGTCCCTTTGTGCCGTTACTTTCTATTTTGTGATCAGAAAACCAAGAATGAGAACCACACCCAGAACAAATGCGAGCGCATAGTTTTGTGTAACACCCGTCTGGATTTTGCGGGCAACACCGCTGAACATGCCGATCAATCTCGGGATGCCGTTCACGATACCGTCAATAATCTTCACATCGAAAACCTTCCACAAGAACATCTCCGACGTCTTCAGAATCGGGTTCACGATTATTGCATCGTACAGTTCATCGACTTTGTACTTGTTGAGGAACAGATTGTACACTCCACGGTTGCGGCTCGCCAGTTGTTCGGGAACTTCTGTTTTCTTCAGATACCAGGTTCGCGCCAGCCAGATTCCTGCCAATGCAACCAGAACCGATGCAATCATCAACACATACTCAAGCGGAACAACCGCGTGTGGAGTAAGAAACATCTTTCGGTTTGCGACTTCGAATACGGGATCAAGCCACTGCTCAATAGCATTGCCGCCGCCGAGACTGTGGGGGATGCCGACAAATCCACCAACAACCGAAAGTCCTGCCAACACAATGAGGGGAACAGCCATTGTTTTTGGAGCTTCATGCGGATGAAGGTGATGTTGATCCCATCGCGGTTTCCCTTCAAACGTAAGCGAGAGAAGACGGAACATGTAGAATGCTGTGAGTCCCGCTCCGATCAACCCCATCACCCACAAGGGCCAGTATCCGCCGGAGAATGCTTTCCACAAAATCTCATCCTTGCTGAAGAAGCCGGCAAGCGGCGGAATTCCCGCGATGGCAAGTGTTCCGACGAGAAACGTCTTGTAGGTGATAGGAAGATGACTCTTCAGTCCGCCCATTTTCTGGATATCTTGCTCGTCATGCATTGCATGAATAACGGCGCCGGATCCGAGAAACAACAACGCTTTGAAAAACGCATGCGTCATTACGTGGAAAAGACCGGCGGCAAATGCCCCGACGCCGAGCGCAAGAAACATATAGCCGAGCTGGCTGATGGTCGAGTATGCGAGGACTTTCTTGATATCGTTTTGTACAAGTCCGATGCTCGCTGCAAACAATGCCGTGGTTGCACCGACAATCGCAACAACCATCAATGTTGTTGGTGCAAGCGCAAACAGAACTGCGCATCGGGCTACCATGTAAATTCCGGCGGTAACCATGGTTGCGGCGTGGATAAGGGCCGAGACGGGCGTCGGGCCTGCCATTGCATCGGGCAACCAGACGAAGAGAGGAATCTGTGCAGATTTGCCTGTGGCTCCAAGAAACAGCGCCAGAGTCATCCACATAATTGTCGTGTTGCCAACGCTCAAGGTGGAGGCTTGCGTGAATACATCTTTGAACGTCAGAGTTCCGAACATCTCAAATATCAAGAACATACCGATCAGGAACCCGAAATCGCCGATGCGGTTCACGATGAACGCCTTCTTTGCCGCATCGCCGGTTGTTCCCTTGTCGAATTTTCTGTCGTACCAGAAACCGATCAACAGATACGAACAGAGTCCAACTCCCTCCCACCCCAAAAACAGAAGCAAGAAATTATCTGCCATAATCAAATTGAGCATGGCAAAGATGAAGAGGTTGAGATACGCGAAGAACCGCCAGAAGCCCGGGTCGCCGTGCATATACCCGATGGAGTAAACATGAATCAGGAAGCCGACGCCGGTCACAATTAACATCATCAGGATCGAAAGCTGGTCGATCTGATATGCGAAACTCACATTGAGTGACCCTGCAGCAATCCACTTGAATATCTCAATAATGTGGGAACGTTCTTCAGGTGGCGAGCCGAGCATGTCGAAGAACATTGCGCAGGCAATGACGAAGCTGATGCCGACGGTAGCGCTGCCGATAACGCCGATTGCTTTTTCGGATTTGATTCTCGAACCCAGCAATCCGTTGATGAGAAATCCGACAAGCGGAAGGAATACTGCAATACTGATTAATTGAAAGGGCATAGTGTCAAGTTCTCAGTTTCAAAATCCGGCTGTGTATGTTACCATTTCAGGATATTGATGTCGTTGATGTTCACCGTCTGCTTGTTGCGGAACAGCGCAATAACTATTGCGAGCCCCACGGCAGCCTCTGCAGCCGCCACAGCCATGACGAGAAATACGAGCACTTGTCCGGTTGGGTCGCCAAGTTGCGACGAAAATGCTGCAAGTGAAAGGTTCACGGAATTCAACATCAATTCGATACACATAAACACGACGATAACATTGCGTCTCGTCAGAACGCCTGCAACGCCAATACAAAACAGCATTGCACTCAATCCAAGATACATATGAAGGTCAAGGGAGATGGTCATCGAAGGTATTAAGGGAGACGTTTCTTGGCAAGAAGTACGGCACCAACAACGGCCACGAGAAGCAACACAGAAGCCACCTCAAACGGCAGCATAAATTTGTTGAAAAGCGCATCGCCGATTGATTCGACCGTTCCTAATTTTCCGGCTTCGGGATGAAATCCGGCCGGGGCCCGGTCTGTGAACATCAGAATGTACACCAACTCAACCAAAAAACCGATCACGAGGGCAACGGCAATGGAATACTGCATTGAGTTCTTCTTTGGCCGGGGATGATCCTCCGCGAGATTCAGCAACATAATCACAAAAACAACAAGCACCATAATGGCGCCCGTGTATACAACGATTTGAATAACTGCGAGGAATTGTTGCTGAAGTAACAAGTACAAGGCGGCGATACAGAAGAAGTTTCCGACGAGCAGTAGCGCGCTGAGAAGTGCATTGCGTTGCAAAATCATACCCAGCCCGGTCCCCACGGCAACCGAGCCGAAAAGGTAAAACAGAACTAATTCAACAGTCACGGATGTGTCAAAGAATGGTGGAAACGGTTCAGACGAACTAACTTAAGGTATGAGAAATTCGGAAGAGAATCAAAGAAAAATCTCCTTTCCCCGTTTGTTATCTACTCGAAGAACATCGTCAGTAGAAGTAGTAGTAAAATCCAATCTGCGGTAACGGCAGAATATTCCCGTCGCTGAAGAATGTGAACATTCCTTCCGCCAGAAAATGCAACCCGCCGCTCATCACCCATTCGCCGCCAAGTCCGAAACCGCCGCGGGTTGCTGATTTCATTTCGTTCTTGCCGTCCGTTCCCGAATAGTAATACCCAAATCCTCCGGCAACGAAAAAGCGTGTGCCGCTTCCCCGGGCCAGGTCGTAATGTATCTCTGCGCCGATATCCGACCGTAACTTGCCGTCAATTTTGATAATGCCGCCGGTGATTTGATAGCTGAGAGGCGAGGGCAAGTGATGACGGAAGCTCAACCCGATTCCGCCGGAGGCTCCGCCAAAGAAACCAAGCCCGAACACGTTCTCGCGCAGACTCGTACTCTGCTTTGATGGCAGGATAACTTGTGCGCCGGACGAGCCGTACGCGGCAAGCACAACAACAATCAAGGCAATGCGTTTCATGTTCAGCACAAGATTTTTCATCGCGTCATCTCTTTCATTTCGTTGGTTCTACGTTTTCCAAGGGGCCGTCAATCGGCTCCCATAGTTCAATTCTATTGCCTTCGGGATCAAGAATCCACCCGAACTTTCCGTATTCGTACGATTCCATCTTCTCCTCAACTCTCACGTTCTCGCTCCTCACATCATGTCAATACTCACCCTTCCCTCACCCATCTCACCAATTCACCGAGGCTTGCCCTCTTCCCCGTTGCAAGTATCGCAACCCGGAAAATTCTTCCGGCTACTATCATCATGAAATAGATTGAGATAATCATGATGACGATTGTCGCGACAATCTCCCATAGCGACGGCATTTGAATCGGAATCCGCAGCGCCATAAACGTCGGTGTCATAAGGGGAATGTATGTCACGATTTTCACCCACAGGGCATTCGGTTGCTGCATTACCGGCACGACGAGGGCAACCGGCAGAATCAGAAACATAACCAGATAGCCGTTGATTTGTTGCGCTTCCTGTTCCGTTGTTACAGGGGTGCCCAACGCGATAAAGATGGCCGAGTAGAACAAGTAGCCGAGCACAAAATACACAAGCATCAGCAGCATTTGATTTGCCGGCGGAAGTGCCGACGTGCCGAACTTCGCTGTAGAAGCCAGGGCAATCAACGCCCAAAAACCGATTTGCGTAAACCCAAGCGCGCTCAAGCCGAGCACCTTCCCCATCATCAGCTCGGAAGGTGTGCAGGACGAGACAAGAACTTCAATGATTCGGTTCGATTTCTCTTCCAATACACTCCGCACAAGCAATTGACCGGATGTGAGTATCAAGAAGAAGAGCGCCATCAGAAACACGTAAGCGGAGAAAAACGTCTTCATGAAGCTTGTTTCCTCCCCCCCTTCTTTCGTCACTTTCACAGTTTTGATGTCGAGAGCAACGCGCAGTTCATTCATCACCGCGGGGTCAATGCCTCGTTCGCGAAATTTCCGCTCGGAAAGAATGTTCTTCAGGTTATCTTGAAGTCTGTTAATAAGACGAAAATCGCCTGCTGTCTTCGACCTGTATTCCATCACGCTATCATTCAGCGCATTTGAGCCAAGAACAAGGTATCCCTCAAGATCATCGCCTTCAACCTTCGCATCGGCTTGAGCAACGGCTTCCGCAATATCCACCGTATTCCCGACCGCGATGTGCTGCAGAATGTAGTTTGGTTGGCCTTTTGATAGCGTGTATCTTTCCATCCTTTGTCGCAGCGGCTCGAACAACTCGCCCGTTGCATCAATAACCCCAACAATTTTTGTTGACTCATCTTCTTTGCCTGCAAGAAGTCCCGGCAACACCCCCATGCCCACCATAATCAGCGGAGTGATAAACAAGCCGAGCAAAAAGGCTTTGCTTTTTACTTTCTCAAAATATTCCCACTTGGCAACAACAATCGCCTTGTTCATGCCTTCGCCTCTTCCTTTTCTCCGACAGTCTGTATGAAGATGGATTCGAGTGAGGGTTCCCGCAATTCATACTTGCGTAACTCGAGTTTTGCTGCAATCTCCGGCAAAATCTGTTGCGGGTTAAAACCATCTGCGAATTGAAGCTCTGCTGAATTCTCATACATGATTACGTCTTTGAGTCCCGGAAGGCTGCGAAGAAACGCGCCATCTCCCTCAAATTCCAGATGCACGGAGTTGCTGCCGTAGCGTTTCTTCACATCACGGATCGAGCCGTTCAGTACAACACGCCCGTGGTGAATCAGGCAAATCTCATCGCTCAACTTTTCGGCCTGGTCCATTTGATGTGTTGAGAAGATGATCGCCTTGCTTTTCTGTTTCAAATCGAGAAAGATGTCTTTGAACAGAATTTGATTGACGGGGTCGAGACCCGAGAAGGGTTCGTCGAGAACTATCAGTTGTGGATCGTGAATGATGGATGTGATGAACTGAACTTTCTGCTGGTTGCCTTTGGAAAGTTCTTCAACTTTCTTGTCGGCATACGGCATGAGGCTGAAGCGGTCGAGCCATTTCTTGGCTTCGGCTTTCGCTGCGTGATGATGCATTGCTCGTAATCCGGAAAAGTAAAGAATGGTATCGAGGAGTTTGCTTTTCTTGTATAGTCCGCGTTCCTCGGGAAGGTATCCGATGATATTGCGGGTCTGGTCGGAGAAGGGCTTTGCATCGAACGTAATCTCACCGGCATCAGGCTGTAGGATGTTCAGCACCATCCGGATTGTGGTGGTTTTGCCTGCCCCGTTCCGCCCGATGAGGCCGAAGATTTGTCCACGCTCTACGTCGAACGAAACTCCGTCAACCGCCCGGATCGAGGAAAAGTCTTTTCGGAGATTGGCTACCCGAAGCATGGCCCCACTTTCAGGGAGTCAAACGATAGATCATGCGTGCAAACGGAATCGTTTCACGCACGTGGTCAAGTCCGCAGATCCACGACACCGTCCGCTCCACGCCCAACCCGAACCCGGCATGCGGCACACTGCCGTAACGCCGCAAATCGAGGTACCATTCAAACGCTGATTGCGGCAGGTTATGTTCTTTGATTCGCTGCAACAACGCATCGAGATCATCTTCACGTTGGCTTCCGCCGATAATCTCGCCGTAGCCTTCGGGTGCAAGCACATCAACCGCAAGCGCCACTTTGGGATTTTGCGGATCACGCTTCATGTAGAATGCCTTGATTTCTGCAGGATAGCGATGTACCATCACAGGGCGATCGAATTGTTCGGAGATGACGGTTTCGTCCGTTCCACCTAAATCACCTCCCCATTCAAACGGCAGCCCTTTTTTGTGGAGGATGTCGACAGCTTCGTCATACGAGATTCTTGGCAACGGCTTCTGGACTTTTTCCAGAAACGACGTATTCCGTTCAAGCGTTTTCAACTCCGTTGCACGATTCTTCAAAACAGATTGAACGATGTAGATAAGAAACTCTTCGGCCAAATCCATATTGTCATTCAAATCGTTGAACGCCACTTCCGGCTCAACCATCCAGAATTCTGTAAGATGACGGCGGGTTTTCGATTTTTCCGCACGAAATGTCGGGCCGAACGTGTACACCTTTCCCAATGCCATCGCCGATGCTTCCGCGTACAGCTGGCCGGATTGTGTGAGATATGCTTTCCCCAAATCGAAATAATCCGTCTCGAACAACGTCGAGGTTCCTTCGCAGGCTGCGGGAGTGAAAATAGGAGAATCAACAAGAGTGAATCCGCGGTTGTCGAAGAACTCACGAATTGCCTTTATGATTTGATGTCGAACGCGCAAGATAGCATGCTGCCTGTTTGACCGAAGCCAGAGATGCCGCCGATCCATCAAAAATTCGACGCCGTGTTCTTTCGGCGTTATCGGATAGTCGTGCGCAATCGAAATAATCCGGATATCCGTCACATCAAGCTCGTAGCCACCGGGCGCCCGCTCTTCCTTTCTGACTTTCCCCTTCATAACAAACGAGGATTCCTGCGTCAGTTTATCGACGTTGTCGAATACTTCCTCACTCACCGCCGACTTCACCACAACCCCTTGAACGATTCCTGTCCCGTCACGCAAAATCGGAAATTGTATCTTGCCGCTCGACCGCTTGTTGTAGAGCCAGCCCTGCAATGTGACTTCTTCACCAACATATTTCGACAAATCCTCGATGTAGTACTTCGTCGCCATTTTTGCCCGCTTTTCACTTTGTGGATCTTCGTGTTGAAAAATCTCTGCTTAACCCTCTCCAATATAGGAAAGTAGAGAACGAGGTTCAATTATATATACAGAAGCCTCGAGCGGGATTTCCACCGAGGCTTGATGATGAGACTTCGATTTTCCGTCAAGACTCAACTCATCGCCAGCATCCTCTGAATCGGCTGCAACGCCTTCTCCATCAACACGGGATCGAGTGTAATCTCCGGGGTCCGGTTCTTCATGCAAAGGTAGAGTTTCTCCATCGTGTTGAGCTTCATGTGGGGACACTCGTTGCACGCACAGTTGGTGTCAGGCGGAGCGGCAATCAATTCCTTGTCGGGAGCAAGCTTGCGCATTTGGTAAAGGATTCCTGCTTCCGTTGCCACAATGAACTTCCTGCTCGGACTTGACTGCACGCGTTTCAACAACATGCTCGTCGATCCGACAAATGCAGCACGTTGGAGAATCGCCTCTTCACACTCGGGATGCGCGATTAACTCAGCGTCGGGATGTTCGGTTTGAAGTTGGATGATCTTCCGGAGGCTAAACACTTCATGCACAATGCATGAGCCTTCCCACAATAACATATCGCGGCCCGTCTTCTTTATGAGATAGCGTCCGAGATTTTTGTCTGGAGCGAAGAAGATCGGCTTGTCTTGAGGTATCTGCCGGATGATCTTTTCAGCATTACTCGACGTGCAAATGATGTCGCTTGCGGCCTTGACCTCAGCAGAACAGTTGATGTATGTAATAGATACATGATTCGGATGAGCAGTCCGAAATGCCTTGAACGCGGGTCCGGGAGCACCGTCGGCAAGCGAGCACCCGGCATTCAGATCTGGAAGAAGGACTTGTTTGTTGGGATTGAGGATTTTCGCAGTCTCAGCCATAAAATGTACACCTGCAAATACAATGACGTCGGCCTTGGTGTCAGCCGCACGACGAGCCAACTCAAGGCTATCGCCGATTACATCCGCCACATCCTGAATCTCGCCCTCCTGGTAATAATGGGCAAGAAGCACCGCGTTCAGTTCTTTCTTCAATCGGAGAACTTCTTCCCTGTAGTCAACATCCTGTGCTACACTGAACATCTGAATATCCTTTCTTAAAACAAATCTAATTCATTAGACTGCAACACTCAAATCCCTATCGCTTCCGCTCTGCTGAAGACAGAATTTCTCTCGCTGACCGCAGAACATCTTCCACTTGGATAGCATTGATATCGCCCCCTCTTCCCCTGATGAAACGATGCTTATCGCCCATTGGTGCCCACTGCTCAGGTTCAGTGGGACCAAACAATGAAAGCACTGATGCTCCAACGGCGGCTGCAACGTGCATTATCCCCGTATCATTCGTAATCACAAGATCGGCTGTTGCGAGAAAAGCGGCTACCTCCCGAATCGGCTTGTTCTTTACAATTTTGAACGGGATGGTCAGCCCCTCCGTCATGAGAGCTACAGGCTCATCGTCCATCGGTCCTGACGTGATGAGGGCATCTGCCGGGAACTCCTTTGAAAGGACGTTCGCCACCTCCGCAAAGCGTGAAGCCTCCCACCTGTTCGGGATTTTACCGGCCCCCGGATGGTAGACAATGAGAAATGTGTGACTATTTAACTGCTTTAATTGCAACAAATTAACCCGGGTTATTTCATCTTGAACAAATGATATTTCAAGAGAAAGATCAACAACAGGAAGGCTAAGTTCTTTAGCCACATCAAGATTTCTTAAAACCTGATGGTGATCCGGCGCTGTCCTCCAATCCAAATTGACAGGATTCGTGAAGAAGAATGCTGAGGGGTTTCTGACGCCATTCAACGATGCCACACCGATTCGTACGCGTGCTCCAGAGACATAGGCAAAAAAGTCGCTCGTGAACGAGGTCGATACTGTGGAAGGTACAACGGCTATGTCAAATTCTTCTCTCCGGAGTTTTTGAAGGAATGTGAAAAGATTCAACCATCCTCGAATCCCCCTTCCCAAAAACTCGCGTTTGTCGTATTTGATGATTGAGTTGATGTGCCGATTGTTGACCATCACCTCATGGTTGACAGGGCTCGTCATAAGGGCAATATGCGCGTGGGGGTATTTTTGTCTTAAGGCGCGCAACAGGGGGACAACGCACAGCATATCGCCCAACTGGTTGTGCTGACGGATGACGAGTATACGGCTGAAGTTGTAATCAGAAATACGAGGAACGGGACGTGAACCTACAACGAAACGAAAAGTGGCTGCAACAAGACGTTTGAATGAGCGTTCAAGCGAGCGTAGCAATGGGATACTGTAAGGTTACTTCGGGACTTTTTCTTTGTCGGTGATGTCCTGAAACTCAGCGTCCTTCACATCCTTAAACTGGACTGGAGGCGGGGACGGCGCGTCTGTTTCGCCGACTCCGTAGCCGGACCTTCTCTTCTGTTCCTGCGGATGCTTGCTCAGCATCTTAACGACATACATAAAAACGCGCGCAAGAAGATACGCCATCACTGCAAATAAAATAAATCTCATCATACGATGCCCTCTTTCCTTCTTCACTTCTGCTCGCTCTGCTTGACCGGCTCTTTAGCTATGGGATTGTAATACTCCACAGCGCTATGCGTCGGACGGAAAATTGCCCGCACAAGATCCTCGAAATGTTCCTTGTTCGAAACGAAGTCGAGTTCGGCCGAGTTCACGATGAGAAGCGGGGTCGTTTTGTAACGGAAAAAGAAGTAGTTGTACGCCTCATTCAAGTCTTTTATATACGACTCTTGCATGGAGGCTTCGAACTCTCTGCCCCTTTGCCTGATGTTTTGCATCAATCGCGGGACACTTGATTGAAGATACACAACCAGGTCAGGCGTTGAAATGTTATGCTGAATGCTGCTGACGAGTGTCTCGTACAACTTCAGTTCCTCGTCCTGAAGGTTCAGGTACGCGAAAATCTTGTCCTTCTCAAAGATGTAGTCTGTTACGAGAAAGCGGTGAAAGAGATCGGCTTGCCCCAACTCACGCTGCTGCTTGTAGCGTGTCAAAAGAAAGAATATCTGCGTCTGAAATGCGTATCGCTCGGGATCTTTGTAGAAGTCTTTTAGAAACGGATTTTCCTCAAATTGTTCAAGCACAACTTTCGCGCCGATTCTCTCGCCTAACATTGTGGCTAACGTCGTCTTTCCCGCGCCAATCACACCCTCGATGGCAATGTAGCGCAACTCAGACTGCTGAATCAGTTCGTCAAGCGATTCTTTGTTCTGCTTAGCCAAATGCACTCCTATAGGTTCTCAGGTTTTCACTTACAGCAATATCCTGAACGATGTTTGGACGACTTTACCGGAATCCCTGCATGCAGCAGTCAACTCACTTATCGTCATCCCGTTGACAGGATGTACAACATCGGCGGCTATTTCGCGCAAAGGCACAAGCACAAATTTCCTCTTCTCTAATTCAGGATGAGGAACGATCACCGTTTCATCCTGATGCACGAAGCCATCATACAGGAGAATGTCGATATCGATTTCCCGCGGACCCCAGCGTTCCGTAGTCGTGCGGCCTGCCTTCGTTTCGATCTTTTTGAGTTCTCTCAACAAATCCGGCGGCAGGAGTTCGGTTTCAATCTCAATCGCTGCATTCAAGAACTTCGCCTGGTCTGTTTTGCCGTACGGTTCTGCTTCATAGACGGGTGACGCCCAGACAACTTTCGTCGCGGGAAGCGACTTGATTCCAGCAACCGCTGCATTCAAGAACTTATGCCTGTCGCCAACATTGGAACCCAGGCCCAGAAATACGTTGTACATCTTCATCTCTCCTGCGAGATCTCAACTTCCACAAAATCAATCACACCCTTCACAGGCGGATGCGGTTTACGCACCCTCACCATGACTTTCTGAACGGCGACAAACTCGTGCAACAAGCCCTTCCCGATCGTATTAGCCAGCGCTTCCAACAAAAAGTACTTCTTCTGCAAAACCGTCCGGTGAATGAAGGAATACACCTTCTCGTAATCAACCGTCTCTTTCAGCGAATCATGTTCCGCTGCTGCAGAAAGGTCGCAGTACATGTCAACGTCAAACTCGAATTTCCCGCCCAAATTCTGCTCGTCCTCAAACGCCCCGTGGTAGGCGTAGAACACTGCGTTCTTCATCCGGATGACGTTGAGTTCTTTCATTGAACCTCTACAAGATAGAGATTGATGGTTCGAGAATCAAACAGACACACGGCAAACGACTCACGATTTGTCGACCTTCGCCCATGTGTCGCGTAATGTGACGGTACGATTGAACTTCAATGCTTCAGCTTTCGAGTCGGTATCAACGCAGAAATAACCGAGCCGTTCGAACTGAAAGCGATCACCCGGCTTCGACATCGCAAGTCCCGGCTCCAGCTTGCAGTGTTTGAGTATCTCGAGCGACTTGGGATTGATAAGATCTTTCCAATTATCTCCCGACGGATCTTCCGTGCTGAACAGACGATCATACAGATAGACATCGGCGTGAACTGCATGCGCAGCCGAGACCCAGTGAATCGTCCCCTTGACTTTGCGGCCGCTTTGTGAGGAGCCGCTTTTGGTTTCAGGATCGTACGTGCAACGGACTTCGATGATCTCGCCGGTTTTCTTATCTTTCACTACACCGGTACATTTGACGATGTACGCGTAGCGAAGTCGGACTTCAGCCCCGGGCGACAGCCGGAAATACTTCTTCGGCGGATTCTCGCGAAAATCATCCTGCTCGATATACAACACGTTCGAAAACGGAATCTTGCGCGAACCGAGCGAGGGATCCTCGGGGTTGTTGACGGCGTCAAGCTCTTCCGTTTTTCCCTCGGGGTAATTCTCAACAACAAGCTTGAGCGGACGGAGAACAGCCATCACACGGCGTGCATGCTTGTTCAAATCATCCCTCAAACAATCTTCAAGCACGGTCACATCTTGTGTGTACTCGCGCTTCGCAACGCCGATACGGTCGGCAAAATTACGAATCGCTGTAGACGTGTACCCTCTCCGACGAAGCCCGCAAATCGTCGGCATACGGGGATCATCCCAACCGCTCACATGTCCTTCTTCGACCAGTTGCAGAAGCTTGCGCTTGCTCATGACGGTGTACGTCAGGTTCAGCCGTGCAAATTCGATTTGTTGAGGATGATGGATTTCCAATTCCTCGAGAAACCAATCATACAGCGGGCGATGGATTTCAAATTCCAGCGTACAAATTGAATGCGTGATGCCTTCAATGGAGTCGGATTGCCCGTGTGCCCAATCGTATGTTGGGTAAATACACCATTTGTTGCCCGTACGGTGATGTTCGGCATGAAGAATCCTGTACATCACCGGATCGCGCATATTGAAATTCGGCGAGGCCATATCAATTTTGGCACGCAGGGTTCGTGCACCATTCGGAAACTCTCCTTTGCGCATCCGTTCAAAGAGATCAAGATTCTCTTGCACAGACCGGTCACGATACGGGCTGTCCTTGCCGGGCTCGGTGAGTGTACTGCGAGTTTCACGAATTTGATCGGCTGTCAAATCGCAAACGAATGCTTTCCCTTTCTTAATCAGCTTCACAGCAAACTCGTATAGCTGCTCAAAATAGTCGGATGCATAGTAAAGCCGGTCATCCCAGTCAAATCCTAACCAGCGAACATCTTCCATAATCGAATCGACATACTCGACTTCCTCCTTTGTCGGGTTTGTATCATCGAAGCGGAGATTGCAGAAGCCCTTGTAGTCACGGGCTATCCCGAAGTTCAAGCAAATGGATTTTGCGTGGCCGATGTGGAGATAGCCGTTCGGCTCCGGCGGGAAGCGCGTATGTACGCGTCCGGCATTCTTCCCGTTCTTGAGATCTTCATCGATGATCTCCCGAATGAAATTCGTTCTTACAGCAGTGTTGTTGTTTTCAGATTCTGCTTTCATGTTCTCCGCAGTTGTCATTTGATTTTCTCGATGGCCAGCTCTATGCGTTTGATTGTCTCTTCTTTTCCGATAATGAACAGAATGTCGTACAAGCCCGGCCCCGATCCCGTTCCCGAAACCGCCAACCGGAGCGGATGAATAAGTTGTCCGTTCCCCACATTCAACGATTGCGCAGTACGATGCAACGCCGCTTCATACTCCTCTTTGTTTGGATTTGTGAGAGATGAAAATTCCTGCGTGAGAGATTTCAAATATCCGGAAGATTCAGGTTTCCATCTCTTCTTCACAACATCCGGATCGAATTGTTTCGGACGGCGGAAGAAATAGGGACTCTTCTCAACAAAATCCTTCACGAACGAGACCCGCTCACGCATCGCCCCGATTACCTTCACAAGATATTCGTCGCTGAATGTTGCATCCTTGAATTCGGATTGCTTCAGTTCGTTCTTAAGCAGACGAAGAATCTCCGCATCAGACTTCTTGCGAAGATGTTCGGCATTCATCCAGTTGAGTTTTTCCAGATTGAACACCGCCCCCGATTTCCCGACCCGCTCAATCGAAAATTCGTTCACCAACTCATGCAGTGAAAAGAGCTCCCGTTCATCGCCGGGATTCCAACCCAGCAACGCAACAAAATTCACAAGCGCTTCAGGCAGATATCCCTTGGCACGATAGTCCTCAACGGCAACATCGCCTTGCCGCTTGCTGAGTTTGGACTTGTCGGGATTGAGGAGCAAGGGAAGATGTGCAAACTGCGGC